>Ga0209573_1003567_pt1 | contig 16855 bp, 22 predicted proteins | sample TNRBio252014_DNA_FD_185870 | JGI IMG/M metagenome (GOLD analysis project Ga0209573, IMG submission 185870) | Wastewater treatment Type I Accumulibacter community from EBPR Bioreactor in Madison, WI, USA - TNR Reactor_6/25/2014_ DNA (SPAdes)... | ecosystem: Engineered > Bioreactor > EBPR >...
CGAAATTCTGCTTCGCGCCAAAGGCGACATCGCTCGCCTTGCATGAGATCGCACCCCTCTTGCCTTCGTCCCCACATTCTGTTACAAGGCAGGGTGTGGGGATTTTTGTGGAGTGGTTCGGGGCCAACTGGTTCAACCTGTTGCAGACCGTCGCTATCGTTGCCGGGTTGTTTTTCACCGGACGATCCTTTCTCGTGGATACCAGAATTCGCCGAATTTCAAATCTGCTCAACATTACTGAGCATCATCGCTCCATCTGGCAGCAGGTGATCGACAAGCCGAACCTTCTGCGGGTGCTGAGTGCAGAGGCGAAACTCGACATCAAGCCCATCACGCTTGAGGAACGCATCTTTGTGAACCTAATCATTCTTCACCTGACCGCAGTCATGGCCGCCATTAAGGGAAGGGTTCACGAGCAACCGGCAGGACAAGATGAGGATTTGCGCGAGTTCTTTAGCTTGCCCATTCCCAACAAAGTTTGGAAGGACTCCAAGCGCTTCCGAGAACCCGATGTCATCGCCTACATGGAGTCTCTGCTCAAACCCAAGCCGAAGAAGCGTCGTCGAAAGCTACGCTGGTGGTTCCGCTAGTAGCTCACTTTGAAAGTTGGCGAGTCTTCCGGTTTGGTTTTCCGTCTGTCGTAGAGCCTCGTTGTGGAGATGCTGGCATGACCCAGCCATTCCTGAACCTTCGCAATGTCAGCTTCATGATCCAGTGCATTCGTTGCCGCTGTGGCCCTCAGTCCATGCACACACACAGCACTCGGATCGAGGCTAAGCACACGCGCATATCTTTTCACCACATCCTTGTAAACTCCGTGTCCCGTGAGTGCTTTGACAAGATTGCCCGATGAGTTTTTCACCGGACGAAAAAGAGCGTTGTCAGGTTTGTCTCCATGTCCAGCGCGTTCCACGTATTCGCTGATCCGCTGCAAGCTGTGAGGATGCACCGGCAGAAAGCGGATCTTGCCACCTTTGCCGTGAACACAGAAGTGCATCACACCACGGCGCGATTGCAAATCACCGACAGCGAGCGAACACAGTTCTGCACGACGTAAACCATGAAACAACAGGATGGAGAGGATGGCGCGATCACGCAGCCCTTTGAGAGTGTCAGGTGCGGGTGCTTCGAGTAGAGCTTTCGCCTCAGCATCCCCCAGCGCAGGAGACTTTCCTTCGTTCGTGCCTTGATTGGGACGCTTCACTCCATCAGCCGGATTGAACGGAACGGCATTGCATTCACACAGGTAGTCAAACAATGAAGCCACAGCAGAGAGTTTGCGGCGAACCGTGGACGCTTCCAATGTTCGCGTCTCAAGCTGCTTGCGCCATGCAATGAGATGCGACCGTTTCACCAGGCGAAATTCTTCCGCTTGGTGAATGCCTGCAAAGCGCATGAACTCGCGGACATCGTTTCGGTAGGCCCGCCGCGTGTTCGCGTTTTCAATGTTCGCGAACCACTCGACTTCCGGCGGCACATTCGCCAAATTCTGAAATTCTGATGCCGTGAGCAAACGCTCGCTCGGTTCAACGACCAATCCTGAAGAACCATTAACCATTCCAACCACCTCATCCTGAGCAGATTATAGTAGTGATAAAATACATTATCAATACTTCGCGTGAGTTCGTTCAAGCCATTGCCAAAAACATTTCAGTTCAGAACTCGCTGTGACTTTTTGGTGACATGGCTGATCGCTTGACGCCATCACGAAAGCCCTTGATCTGGGACTGCAAGGACACATCGGCTTTGTACATTCAGAAATTCTGAGGGGTTTCTTTCCTGGCGGAGTTGCACTGTTTGAACGCCCATATGGGTGCCCAATCAAAACCAAATCCAACCATGAAAACGAAACTCGCCATCCTCGCCGTCACACTCCTTGTCGGCTTCAGTGCCACCAGTGCCCTCGCCAATCCCTGGAAAGGGTTGCCTCCTGGATTCCACACACCGGCCCGCCCCTCGTCGGTTCCCGCTCTGAAGGCCTGCTGTGAAATCAAGACACGCTACACCACGAACGGAATCAAAAACGGCCTCGTAGCAAATAAGAGCACGGTGTGCAACACCGGCTGCACCGTTCCTCATGTCGGGGAAAGCTGCACCACCAAAGAACGCAAACAGTGCGCGAATTAACCCGCCAGCGCGTGCAACCCGCCAGGAACGGATGATCTCTGGCGGGTTGATCTTCCACCCATTATCCAGCATCTTTCCGCGTCATGAACGATAACGAACTCCACGCACTCCTCCAAAGGACGCATTCCAGACCTGCATTTCCCAACTCCTTCCAACGGGAAGTGTGGACACGCATCTCCATTGCACAACGGCAGTCATGGCCTGCCCAATGGCAAAGACGGCTGAATATCCTTTTTTTCTGGATTGCCCGACCTGTTCCGGCATCCGTGCTGGCGACGATCATGCTGTTCGCGGGTATTGAACTGGGCAATCTGACCGCACCTGAAGGCTCTGCAGATTCACTAAGAGGAGCCTACATCGCCTCCGTTAATCCGATGATTTCAGCACACAACTTCGTTCGATAATGAAACGTGGCATTTGGATCATGATCTTTTCACTTCTCGTGGGGATGGCAGGTTTTGCTGTCATTCGGCAGCAACGCAAGTCTGCGTGGAATGAGCGGATGGCTGCACATGAGGATGGTTCACAACTGCCTGAACTCGAATGGTTGCGTCATGAGTTTGCACTGTCGGATGAACAGTTCGTAAAGGTTTCCGAGTTGCATCTTGTCTATCGCCCCGTTTGTGAAGAACTCTGCATGAGAATTATGACCTCTCACCAGAAAGTGAAGAGGCTTGTTGGTGGCGGAGCGCAAGTGTCACCCGAACTGATCGCCGCTTTAGAGGAGCATGCGGAGCTGCATGTGAAATCCCAGGCCGCGATGCTTGCCCACCTCTACAAGACAGCAAATTGCATGAATCAGGAGCAGGCCAAACGTTACCTTGAGATCATGCTTCCACAGGTCATCGAAATGGCGATGGAACCCGAGGCCGGTTCCCATGGTCATTGAAAATACCAGCCGAATCATGGAATCCACGACTGACGTGCTGTTGATGCAGCAACTCTCCGGAGGTGATGATCTAGCATTGAACGAACTCATGTCACGCTGGCGCGAACCTGTCGCGGGCTTTCTGCTTCGCATGGTGGGCGATCACGCAACAGCCATCGATCTGACGCAGGAAACTTTTGTGCGCCTCTACACAAGCAGAGGCGGCTACAAACCAACGGCGGCTTTTTCGACATTCCTGTTTCATATCGCCACGAATGTGGCGCGCAGTCATGCGCGATGGATTGGCCGGCATCCTACCGTCCCGCTTGAGGATTCAGAGGGCAGGCTGGTGCATGAGCCCGTCGAGACGCAATTACCGCCCGACGATGCGGCCGAGCTACATGAGGAGATGATCGCGGTAAACAAGGCCATTGCCACCCTGCCAGCAGATCAGCGAGAGGCACTCCTGCTTTTTGCAGTGGAGGGCATGAGCCATGCTGAGGTGGCCAAAGCGCTCGGTTGTTCCTCAAAGGCCGTAGAAGTGCGCATCTATCGCGCACGACAGACGTTGAAGAAGTCTCTTGGAAATGAGGAATCCTGACCCAAGCAATTTTGTTGAGGGTTTTTCGGCTCCGTGGAGTTGCACTGTATGACCACATCAACAGATTGGTCATAAACCCAAAGAACAAACATAGAATCCTCTCCATGAAACTCACCCTCGCCCTCCTCTCCAGCCTGCTACTCGGTGCAGGCTTTGCCAACGCTGATGACCAGCACAAAGGCCACGGCGTCCCAGCCACCTATCCGCTCAAGAAATGCCCCGTCTCAGACGAGGAGCTTGGAGGCATGGGTAAACCTCTCAAAGTCACCCATGAAGGCACCGACGTGTATCTCTGCTGCAAATCTTGCCTGAAGGATTTCAACAAAGATCCCGCCAAGTTTGCTGCGATGGTGAAGGCGGCGACGAAAAAATAAGCCGAACGCAAATGCGGGCTGCGGTCAACGTCTTCGGCGTGAAAGCAGCCAGCAAACCGGTTCTACCTCCCATGAAGTCTCTTTTTTTGCTCCCTGGTTTGCTGCTTCTTGTCGCCCCCATACAGGCACAAGTGTTGATCGAGTCGCTTCCTGAGCCGGGCATCCAGCCGCAAGTCGTCGTGACCGCCGCAGGAGTTGTGCATCTGGTTTATCTCAAGGGTGATGCCAAAGCCTGCGACATTCGCCATGCCACGCGACGCGTGGGAAGCAGCGCATGGGCTGCTCCTATCACCATCAACAGCGTACCACGCTCCGCCACCGCCATGGGTACCATTCGCGGCGCACAAATCGCGATGGGGAAGGACGACAGCGTGCAGGTCATCTGGAATGGCAGCACGAATGCCAAACCTGGCAAGATGCCGCAGGCACCGTTGCTCCATGCCCGGCTCCTGCCCGGCACGAAGGAATTCAGTCCGCAGCAAAATCTGCTGGGAGACACCACCGCGCTTGATGGCGGAGCGTCCATCGCCGCCAATGACAAGGGCCATGTCAGCATCGTTTGGCACGCCACACCTGCGGGCGAGATGGGCGAGGGCGCACGCCTCGTCTGGGCACGCTATTCCGCTGATGATGGCCGCACTTTTTCGGCACCTACGCCGCTCAACTCCGCGCAGCCCGGCGTCTGTGCCTGCTGTTCTCTGCGTGCGCATCTGGCCGCCGATGACACTCTGAGCGTGCTCTATCGTGCCGCCACCACGCCGAATGCACGCGGCATGACCCTCATCACGCAAAAGGCCGGACGCACTACTTTGACCAAGCTCGACGACTGGCGCATCGCTGCCTGCCCTATGAGCAGTGCCAGCCTCCTCCCCACCGCTCAGACCGTGCGTGCGGCATGGGAAAATGACGGCGAGATTGTCACCAGCCTCATGGGCGCGACGGCCAGTACCCCACAAAAAATCGGCCCCAAGAGCGCCAAGCACCCGGCCCTCGCCCAGAACTCGAAAGGCCAGACTCTCATCACCAGCGTCACTGGCTCCGGTTGGAACAAAGCTGGCAGCCTTCATTGGGATTTACTCGATGCCCAGGGCCGCATCACCGATTCCGGCGATGGCGAAAAGCTGCCCGTGTGGAGCTACGCCGCTACTTATGCACGCCCAGATGGCAGCTTTGTCATCCTGAAATGATCACATATAGCCGGGTGCTGTGGAAGGCAGATTTGCACAATCTAAAATCATTCCATGCAGACAACTTCCAACAATTCCAAGATCAACCCGGAGTCGCTGACTGCGAAACTCACGAAGAGCAGGCTGTATAAGGATTATCAGGGTGCTTTTGAAAGCGCCACGGGACTGCCCCTGCACCTGCATGAGACAGGTGGAGTGCCAGGAGAATTGTCCAGCCGTCCGGGCGGGAACGCTTTCTGCCTTTTGATGGCTAAAAGCAATCAAGCGTGTGCCGCCTGCTTTGCCTTACAGCAGAAGATTGAGCAGCAGGCTGGGATGGAGCCCAGATCGCTGCATTGTTTTGCGGGTTTATGCGAGAGCGCGGTGCCCGTGCGCGTGGGCGAGAATATAATCGCTTTTCTTCAGACGGGTCAAATCCTGCTGCACCGGCCCGATGCGAAGCAGTTCACCAAAGTGGCGCAGACCCTGATCGAAATGGGGGCCGAGATTGATCTCAAAAAGGCGGAAGAAACATGGTTCGCCACCACTGTCCTGAAAGAGTCACAGTATCAATCCATGCTGCGGCTATTGCACATTTTTGCAGGGCATTTATCAGAGTGCGCCAACGTCCTGAGCCTGGAGGCACAGTCGACAGAGTCCGCTTCCATCACCAAGGCAAAGGTCATCGTCCAGACGAACTCGGATGATGATATTTCTCTGGGTCGCGTTGCCAGGGCAGTGAATGTGAGCGCCAGTTATTTCAGCGAGCTGTTTCACAAGAACACGGGCCTGACCTTCACTGAGTATGTGGCACGCGTGCGTGTCGAGAAGGTGAAGCACCTGCTGGCGAATCCTCGGCGACAAATTACCGCCAGCGCCTATGACACCGGGTTCAAATCGCTTTCGCAGTTCAACCGCGTGTTCAAACGTGTTTGTGGCGTCAGCCCTCGCGACTACCGCCAGGGCCTCATTGGCAGGGCGGCGGCCTGATAATTTGCATAACGATTCCGTAGCGATGCGGAGCATGAAGATGAACCGCTGGCTATCCTCTCGGTGATGCCGCTGCCCACCATCCTCGTGACCATCATCAATTCGACAGGAGTTCAGAAGACTTTCCTGATCGAAGGTCTTGATCTAGACTGTGATTGTGGCTGCATCACCCTGCTTCCTGGCAGACTGGCCTTGTGCCGCATTCTTGAGCAGACCATCTCTCACAAGGACGGTGGCGGTGCCTCTCATCGGCAACATGACATGGTTCGATTGATTTCCGAACCAGCAGCGATCACAAAAGCGAAGACGTTTGTCTGCACTCATCTGAACAAGGATCTTTCGCTCGGACGGGTGGCCAAAACCGTGAATCTAAGCGCGGGCTATTTCAGCGAACTGTTCCGTCAGGCGGCCGGAATGACTTTCACCGATTATGTGGCCGGCGTGCGCGTGGAAAGAGTCAAGGCACTGCTGGAGAATCGCGCCCTCAGAATCACCGAAATCGCCTACGACACAGGATTCAAATCTCTCTCGCAGTTCAACCGTGTGTTCAAGCGTTTGGCCGGAGTCAGCCCTAGTGCATACCGTGAAAGTCTCGGACATGATGGCAGAATCCGAAAAAATGCGCAGTAGTTCCGCATCAATGCGGAGCATATGAATGGAGGCTGGCTAAGCTCGCATCAATGTCAGCCCTCACTCTCCAAGTCACCATTGTCGATGCAGCTGGCGTCCAGCAGACCTACCATGCGGACCGGCTTGATCTCGACTGCGGCTGTGGGTGTCTTGACATCAGGCCAGGGAGGCCCGCGTTTTGCCGGGGATTTGAGCATGGCATGTTGACGCTCGATGAAGGTGGTGAAATCACCATGCTCAAGGTGCTCCATGGCATGGCCTCACTGGCGGGAGACGCCATCCATGTGATTTGTGAAAAGGCCGTCAGCTCGCCTCCGGCATCCCCCATTTCGCTCACAGCGATCCCACTTCCGGACCAACCACCGGGAACCACAACAAACAACAAACAAGCAATACACTACAGCATATGAAAACTCTGATGAAGACACTCCTGTTGGTCGGCAGCTTCGGCATCGCCGGTCTGATGACATCCTGCCAAGCCCCCTCCTCCACACCGACCAGTGCCGTGAGCTGTTCCAAGTGCGGCACCGTTTACTTCAAGGCTCCCCAAACATCAGGAGTCGGTGCGGCGGGCATGAAGGGCGGTTTCATCACCTTGCGATCCGCCAGCCGGATGAGCTGCCCGGATTGCGAGAACAAGGTCGTCGCCTGGGTGAAAGGAGGCACCTTTTCTAGTCACGTCTGCGCATCCTGCGGCGGCACCATGAACCACTGCACCATCCACTAAGCCCATTGGGAATGCAGTTTGGCCGCCAGCGGTTGCAACCGCTGGCGGCCTTTTTTTATTTTATCACGATCACGCACCTCCAGGCAGACAATCTGTTCCGATTGAATCAACGGCAGGGTTATGTCCCGTCGCGCAGATCGTGATCTTCGTGAAGGACCTCTTAAGTCTTGAGCCGATCTTGTGCTGACAAGGGCCATTCTTGCTGAGTGTGAGGGGTTTGAGCATCGAGGGAGTTTAACCTAATGAAGACGGCGCATCTGTTCACGCTTCAAACCACACACATCATGAAATACAGACACAACTTCACCTTGGCCGCGTTCAGCGCCGCCGTGATCGTCACCATCACTCTCTCCAGTTGTGAGAGTCGCGAACTCCCGTCTGTCTTACAGACACACAACATGGGGATCGGCCCCGATTACTCCCCGATGCCCAACAAGAACATGCCTGACCACAGGCACTGAGGAGGGCTGACACCTGAATTTGCGAACACACCTGTTCGCGCAACCAAAAACAAAACAAACACACAGCAAAAAGGTACTGTATGAAAACGACAATCCATCTCGCAATGATCGCCCTGGCTCTTGCCGCCTTTCCCGCGTTCGCCCAGGACACCCACAAGAAAATGAAGGCCACCAAAGACTGCGGTGCCTGCTGCAAACAGGGCGGTGACTGCTGCCCCAAGTGCGGCCACGATAAATGCGCGGCCTGCTGCGACAAGAAGGACGCGCCTGCCGCGCCAAAAAGATAATCGGCTGCCGCTCGCAGCAACGCACCGGTCTATGCACTGCGCAGGTTTTGGGTCTGCGCAGTGCAGATCAAAAACAAAGCAGTGCATGAGGAACAGCTTCCAAAACGCCACTTCAAACTCCCTGATCTTGAAGGCATGCCTGAAACTCATCGCAGACACCGGTTCCTGATAATTTGCGCAATGGTTCCGAAGCGATGCGGAGCATGGGAGAGGCCGAATGAATATCCTCACCGGAACATGGCGTCACCAGTCATCTCCTTGTTGCTCACCAAATATCGCCATCAACCACATCAGCATAACTATCAAACACCTCATTATGAAAACACACTCTCACAACACTTCGCGCTCGTTTCTGAGCGCTGTCCTGATAGGAAGCTGTCTCGCATTCCTCAGCGCCAGCAGCCTGTCAGCGCAGACTCCGAGAGTCGATGCTGCGGCACACGCAGCACATGTCGCCGCTGGCACACACCCGGCACCGGATGCCGCCAAGAACGATCCCGCGCTCAAGCAGCAGCTTTCGCAGTTGCAGGAGAAAGTCGTACAACTCGAAGCCGCGCTCTCAAAAAATGCCCCGCAACAGACAACCGCTGGTGCAATGCCAGGCATGGGTGGACCTCCAAGTGGGAAGGGCGGCGGACCTCCCAGCGGCGCAGGACCGGCGATGGCCGGCATGGGCGGCAGTGCCATGCCTCCCGCACCAGCACCGGCCATGGCCGGTGGCGGCATGGCCATGGGCATGGACATGATGAAGATGGGCGGGATGATGGGCATGATGGATAAGATGATGGGCATGATGGACAAAATGATGCCCATGGGCGGTGGTGCCATGCCAGCGGCAGCACCAATGCCTGCTGGTGGCGGTGGCATGGGCATGATGGACATGGACATGATGAAGATGGGAGGCATGGGCGGCGGCGCAATGCCAGCAGCACCGATGGCCGGGGGGGACGGGATGGGCATGATGGCGATGGATAAAATGGAAATGGCCGGGATGATGGGCATGGGTGGAATGCCCGCCGCAGCACCGGGAGCCATGCCACAATCCGCATTGCCAGGCTTCCCCGGCGCGTCTCACCTATACCATATCGGCTCGACGGGTTTCTTTCTCGATCACCCGCAGCACATCGCACTGACGACCCAGCAAACAGCCGGGCTCAACCAAGCCAAGGAGCAGGCCCTGCTGGCCAAGAGTACCGCAGATCGAGCAATTGAGCAGGCTGAGCAGGAACTGTGGGCGCTCACCGCAGCCGATCAGCCTGACGCCGTGAAGATCGAATCGAAGCTCGCTGAAATTGGCAAGCTTACAGCCGATGAGCGTCTGGCCTTCATCCGTGCCGTCGGCGAAGCGAGCAAACTCCTCACCGACCCGCAGCGTCAAAGCCTCACTGGTTTTGCACCACCTGCTCCCGCCACGCCGATGGCCGCTCCCGCTGCGGCTCCAATGGCCCCCATGAAAGACATGTAGAAAACAACACGCCCAAAGGTAAAAATATGAAAAGCAAACCACCCCAATTCCTTTCTCACGCGCCCGAAGCCCCCTCCGCCTCGGTGGTGCGAAAAGACTTTGCAAAAAGATGGACCGCCATCCTGGCAGCGGGTCTTGGGGTGGGAATGCTGCTCGTCCAATCCTGCTCGCCGAACGCCAAGGCCGGCCCCAATGGCGGTGACGTAGTCGCTATGAACGATGGGAAGACCAGCGCGGAAGTGCTGTCCAATGCTGATACTGGCGAGGTCATGGTACATACATGGGACAATGACTTGAAGTCAGCACGCCCCGTCGAGGCCAGACCTCTGACCATTGGGGCGGACGAGAAGCAAATTCAATTGGACCCGCATCCCCTGGCCAATGATCCGCCCGGCTTTTGCAGCCGGTTTTACGGACGCGCGGACTGGTTGCGTGGCGGCAGTGTTCGTCACGGCTGGCTAGGCCACTCGGGAGCTGAAACCGGACGCATGCACTTTGATTGGAGCCGTGGCTGGAAGGCTGGCGGTATGCACCGCGGCATGTGGTCAGAAATGGGTGGCCATGGTCCTGGAATGGGCCAGGGCGGCCACGGAGGAATGCACCAATGATGGAAACTGAATCAGGAGAACAAATCCATGCTCATCACCTTGCCAACTGACAAAACCGTGAGTGAAGCTGCGGCTGCCTTGCAGATCGCCGTTCAGGCCAACCACTTCGGCGTCATGCAGGTTCACGACCTCAAAGAGACCCTGTGGAGGAAGGGCGTGGATCTCGACCATAAATGCCTGATCTTCGAGATCTGCCAGCCGCAGCAAGCGAAGAAGGTGCTCGATGAAAACATGAGCATCTCCACCGCGCTGCCATGCCGGATTTCCATTTATGAGGAGGGCGGCAATACCATTCTGGCCACGTTGAAGCCAACCAACCTGCTGGCGATGTTCAACAACACACTGCAACTGGCGGAGGTGGCTCAGGAAGTGGAGGCCGCGCTTGTTAAAATCATGCAGGAGGCGGCAGGCCCGTGAGCTTGGAGCTAACTCAAGGTTCAGCCGACGGGATACAAGCTTGTGTGAGAAAACCACCAACAAAGAGACCAACATGAAAACCAAAACAGCAGGCAAAAAAGTGAACCCCAAGCCCGTCGAATTATTCTGCCACGCACCCGAGGCGAAAGCCGTGTTCGTGGCTGGCACGTTCAACGATTGGAAGCCCGACGCCACGCCCCTCGTGCGGGGCAGGACGGGCAAGTGGCGAATTTTGTTAAACCTCGCGCCTGGACACCATGAATTCAAATTTATCGTGGACAACCAGTGGTGCTGCGAGCCCGGTTGCAAAGCCCAGCATGGCGGCTGTCCAAAGTGTGTGCCCAACGATTTTGGAACCATGAACCGCGTGTTGGAAGTGCTTTAAGCGAGGCATATGAGGAACTGAGCCGGAGGAAAAAAACCATGACCTTTACGCCCGATGCCATCGAAAGCACCATCATCGTCATCGTGCGTTGGGTAAAGCTCGGGGTCGAAACCTTCGGCGCGGGGCTTGTGACCCTCGGCGTGTGTGTGGCGATCACACAGCTCCTCCGCACCCTGGCGGCGGGCAAGTCGGCTGAGTTTACCGCGACCCGGCTGATCCTCGCGCGCTATCTCGCGCTCGCCTTGGAGTTCGAGCTCGGGGCAGATATTCTCGGCACGGCGATTGCGCCGAGCTGGGATCAAATCGGCATGCTCGGCGCCGTCGCGGTCATCCGCACAGGGCTGAACTTCTTCCTCTCGATGGAGTTGAAGCGAGAGAAGACAATGGGCAAGGGCGAAGTGGAACCCTTGGTTCAAGCCGAGCGCGGTGCGCCGATCCCATGCGCATCACTTGCTGAAACGACGTGACAAATCCGATTATGATACGCCGCCATATTTTCGCTTTAGCCCTCGCTGTTGTCGTGGGTATGCCCACGCTGGCCACGGCAAGGACTCCCAGGGGCCGCCCTATTACCGGCATCGTGCAGGAGACGAATGGGCAGACTCGGGAAGTCGAGATGCGGCGAACCGATACAGGTGCGACGTTGAGTTTCGTTTGGAGCAACCGGACTATATTCGTGGCGAACAGACAGGTGGTGGACGCGGCGATCCTCAAGCAAGGGGCCAGGGTCGAAGTCATCTACCACCGGCCATTTTTTGGCCGGCCTTTCGTCACCAAGATCACGCTGCTGTCAGCATCTGCAAATGTCCCGCAGAATAGCTGAGTGAGTCACACATCAATCAAAACGAGCTATGAAAGCAAAATCTGAAAGGCCGGACGAAAGCGTGAAACGAGAACCGGGAATGCAACTCCTCATGATCCTCTGCATCCTTCTCCCGCTAATCATCCTGTTTCTCCTGCCAGGCGGAGAAGTGCTGCATGGCGGTCTGTTTTTCTGGGTGGGCATGCTGATCTGCTTCTGGCTGATTTCAATGCTCTGCGGAACGCATGAAGAGCGGGTGCCCGAGACGACCGCACGCATGCTGACCGAAGAAGAACAACCGGTGGCGGTGAGAGAGGTGATGGACGTTCTCTTTGCCGAGGAAGACAACGGCGTGCGGGTTTTTCGCGGTCGGCTGCGCGAGCCTGCCGCAGCGGTCTATGCCAAACTCAAACGCACGGTCGGGGCTGAATCTACAGCGATGGTCCAGAGCGACGAGCAGTTCGGCGCTGCCATCTTGCTCGTGCCGGAGCCGGTCGAGAGAACTGTTGCGGAAAAGCACACCAGGCCGTGGGTGAACGGCTTGTTGTTCGCCCTCACCGTCGTCACGACCACATGGGCGGGCGCGGCGCATCAGGGCATTGATCTGCTCCGCGAGCCAGGGCGATTCACCGTCGGACTGCCTTACGCCTTGGGGTTGCTGGCGATTCTCCTCGTTCACGAATTGGGTCATTACTTCATGGCGCGGCATCATCGCATCCGCGTCACACTGCCCTACTTTATTCCGGTGCCGTTCGCGCTGGGCACGTTCGGCGCTTTCATCGAGATGCGTTCCGCCGCTGAGAACCGGCGCGCACTCTTCGATGTAGCTGTCGCCGGGCCGCTGGCGGGATTGGTCATCGCCATTCCGGCGCTGTTGATCGGGTTGCGTTCGTCGGTCATCGTTGCGGTGGCTGAACCCGTGGCAGGCATGATGCATGGTGGCACCTCGATAGGCTCGTCGGTGTTGCTCGCATTTCTGGCGAAGCTCTCGCTCGGCACTGAACTGCTCGAAGGGCATGTGCTGCAACTCAGTCCGCTGGCCTTTGCGGGCTGGCTTGGCCTCATGGTAACGGCGCTCAATCTGCTCCCCATCGGCCAGCTTGATGGCGGTCACATCGCCCATGCGATGTTCGGACGCCGTGCAGGCGATACCATTGGCAGTGTCGCCATGTGGACGCTGCTGCTGCTCGGGCTGTTCGTGTGGCCGGGGCTGTTGATGTGGGCGCTCATCGTCTTTTTCATTGCGGGCCGTGGTGCGCCGCCACTGGACGATGTGACACCGCTTTTGCCATCGCGCCGCTGCCTGGGCTATGTGGCATTCGGCATCCTCGTCCTCATCCTGGCCCCGCTGCCGCACAAGCTGTGGGAGGCCGTGGGCATCCACTGCCCTTACATGTGAGCACAGCAAAGACTGAATCTAACCCTGAAACCAAAGAGTAATTTTATGGACTGGACTTCACTGCTACCACTGGCCGCCATCACCGTGATGTTTTTTTTAATGATGCGCAACGGCGGCGGATGCTGTGGCGGGAATCATTCGCCAACCCATGGCAAACGCCAGGAACCAGCGGGCAAAGACGAAGCGCCGCCTGAACGGTAGCCACCGAATCGAAAATGAAAGCGCCTGCACAAAGCATTGCCTTCGGAGCGCCTGGCATTGAGCCGCGCTGGACTTCCAGCGCCAAGGACGGCATTGGCACCGCGTATCATGGAGCGTCCTGCGTCTGGTTCACGCTCAGTCACGGGATCATCAACGAGACATACTTTCCGCATGTTGATTCACCTAACACTCGCGATCTTCAGTTTCTGATCACCGATGGCGAAACGTTCTGCCACGAGGAAAAGCGTGACCTGGAACACAAGACCGAATACCCGGAGCAAAATGCGCTGCTTTACCGGCTGACAAACTCAGACCGCGAAGCTCGCTATCGGCTCGTCAAAGAAATCATTGTTGATCCGCACTCGTCGGTTTTGCTGATGCACACACGGCTGGAAATTCTGGACGAGAAGCTGCATGGCAGGCTGCGAATTTATGCGTTGCTCGCCCCGCACATGAAGGGCACAGGAATGCATAACTCAGCCTGGCTGTGCGGAGTGGGCGGCCGGAAGCTGATCGAGGTACGACGAGAGGACATGGATCTGTCGTTCGGCTGTGTGCCTGATTTCACGCGGCGCTCTGTCGGCTATGTTGGATTCAGCGATGGCTGGCAGGATTTGATGGGCAATTTCAAAATGGATTGGGAATTCAGCGAGGCCGTGGATGGCAACATCGCTGTCATCGGTGAGATTAATTTATCGGACGGGCTGGAGTTCACACTGGGCGTTGGTTTCGGGCATACACCGCACAGCGCCTGCGCACACCTCCTGCAATCCTTGGCCACTCCTTTCGCCAACCAGCGCGAGAAGTATGTCAGCCAATGGCAGCGGGCTCGCGCCAAGGTAGATCTGAGCGAACACACCAATGACGGCGGATCAATGATGCGCCTGAGCCAATGCCTGCTGCTGGCGCACGAAGACAAGATTTTTCAAGGCGCATTTGTGGCCTCATTGAGCATTCCGTGGGGCGAAACCAAGGATGACTCTGATCGTGGCGGCTATCATCTAGTCTGGGCGCGGGACATGGTGCAAACCGCCACGGCGCTGCTGGCCTGCGGACACACGGAGTCGCCGTTGCGCGCATTGATCTGGCTGGCGTGTGTTCAAGCAGCCGATGGCAATTTGCCGCAAAACAGCTCGATTAGCGGTGAGGCCTACTGGAAAGGCATTCAATTGGATGAAGTCGCCGTGCCTATTCTGCTCGCCTGGCGGTTGCAGCAGGTGGATGCGCTCCGAACTTTCGATCCATGGGCGTTGATCGCTCGTGCCGCGCGTTTCCTGATCCTGAACGGACCCGTGACGGCACAGGAACGTTGGGAAGAGAATTCCGGCTATTCGCCCTCGACTATCGCGACAATCATAGCCAGCTTGGTGTGCGCGGCTGAGTTTGCGCGCAGCAGAAGCGACGGTCACGCAGAACACGTTTTGCTCGATTACGCCGACTGGCTCTCGGCGCATCTTGAGGATTGGATGGTCACGTCCAGAGGCGAACTCATGGATGGCAGGCCGCGACACTACATCCGTATCACCCCCGCCGATCCGAAAAGAGCCATGGCTTCACCCGACCCGAACCATGCGGAGATGTTTATCGCCAATGGAGGCGGCAAACATCATGCAAGGAACATCGTTGGTGGTGATTTCCTCCACCTCGTGCGCTTGGGAGTTCGAGCAGCGGATGATCCGGTGATCGTCGATTCCGTCGCTGTCATAGATCACGTCCTCAAACATGACCTGCCTCATGGACCGGGTTGGCGGCGCTACAATCACGATGGCTATGGTGAGAAGTCCGACGGCAGCGCTTATGATGGCACCGGCGTCGGACGCTGCTGGCCCATTCTCACCGGCGAACGTGGTCATTTTGAACTCGCAGCGGGACGAGATCCCCGCCCATTCATCCAGGCGATGGAAAACTTTGCCAACGACGGCGGCATGTTGCCAGAACAGCTATGGGACTCGCAGGATCTTCCAGACGGCAAGCTGAGACGCGGGGCTCCGACTGGCTCTGCCATGCCTCTGTGCTGGGCACACGCCGAGTATTTGAGCTTGGTGCGCAGTTATAAGGATGGGGTTTGTTTCGACCGCATCGAACCAGTGTATCAGCGCTACGCCAAAGCCAAGACTGAATGCGAGGTGGAAATGTGGACGCTCGCACATCAACCGCAGAAGATTGTTCCCGGTAAAACGCTTCGCATCATCACCGACAAGGTGGCGACCATTCACTGGAGTTGCGATGGGTGGCTGACGGCCAATGATCTGGAAATGCGTGACGTTGGATTCGATTGCTGGTGCGCGGATTTGCCATCGGCCCAACTCCCTGACGACACCCGCGTCATTTTCACATTTTTGTGGCAAGAGGGATGGGAGGGAAAAGATTTTCAGGTGGAGATTGCTGCAGCCAAGCCAATTAGAAAAGCGTCATGAACAAATCAAACCACCAGCATTTAGTATTGATGGTCGGCCTGCTCTGGGCACTGGGTCTGTGCGCTCAGACGCCCGAAGAACACGCCAGACATCATCCTGGAGCCGCAGGCGCGGGTCCAGGCGGAATGGGTCCACCGGCAGGCGTGGGTCCGCCCGGTGGGATGGGCGGAATGGGAGATATGGGCGAGATGATGAAAGGCATGGGTGTGCCGCCGCCGAAGGATCTCTATCCATCACTCATGGCGGTGCCGGAGCTTTCGCCCGAGCTGCGAAAACAAGTCGAGGCGCAATCGGGAGAACGAATGCACGCAGGCACGGTCTTGATGAGCCAGGCTCTCGATACGCTCAACGCTGGCACGCAGTCCGGGGATTACGCCGCGATGCACGAGGCAACGACGCGGATGCGTGAAGGCATCGCGCAATTGGAGAGTGGCATCGCCGCACGTCGTGCCCTTGCAGAAGGCCGTGCGCCGCGCGAGGTCGCGCTGGCATGGTTCAAGCAAGAGATGAACCTCTCGCTTGGCACCGCGCCAGCTGCACAGCAAGGCTCGGGCATCACGGTTTTTCACCTCTTCACGATGGTGCTGCTCGTGGCATTCGCGTTCGCCATGGTCGCCATGTATTTCTTCAAGATGCGCCGCGCGGCGGCGCTCTTTGGACGGATCGAGGCAGACAAAGGATCGCCGCCGCCGGGGTCGGCACCGGAGCTTGCTGGAGGCAAACCCGCCACTCCTGTTGCGCTATGAGCGATCTGCCGCCAGAAAAGAATGCGCCACCTTTGACTGCGAATTGGCGTGGGCAGCTTCGCGTGGGGAGCATTATCAAGGAGACGCCGAACGTGAAAACGTTCCGCCTCCTGCCTGCATCCGGCGGGCATTTCCTCCCTTTCACCTTTGTGCCAGGTCAGTTCCTTAACCTCGCGTTCTGGAT
>Ga0209573_1003568_pt1 | contig 16846 bp, 13 predicted proteins | sample TNRBio252014_DNA_FD_185870 | JGI IMG/M metagenome (GOLD analysis project Ga0209573, IMG submission 185870) | Wastewater treatment Type I Accumulibacter community from EBPR Bioreactor in Madison, WI, USA - TNR Reactor_6/25/2014_ DNA (SPAdes)... | ecosystem: Engineered > Bioreactor > EBPR >...
CCGCCATCAGGGTATTGCAGCCTATCCAGCGCCTCACGGAAGACGTCGTGCCAAGGGCGGTTGGCCCCTTGCATCAAACGATACTGGGTGACGCTGAGCGCGGCCGTGTCGAACACGAGTTTGGTTTCAACGCTCGCAGCGCTGGTGCGCAGGTAGAGCGTGTGATTGCCAGGCGGCAGTTCCCGATCGTGGATGGGGCCTTTGTCGCTGAATCCTTCGCGGAAACCGCATTCATTGGCACCTTCGACCGTCAGCCGGGCGGAGGGTTTGCCCTCGGATGCGGAGAGCCGCACATCCAGCCGATACACACCGAGCCAAGGGTGTTTGGTGTTGAAGATTTCGAGCTTTTCGAAGCGATGCACGATGGGTGAAATCGCGCATTCCTTGGCGCTGACATTGCTGCCGTAGCCGGTGGCCAGCAGGCTGCCGAGCGCGTTGAAATGCAGCCCGGCATCGGTGAACGAGTGATGCTCCGCGTTTGGCGCGGCGATCACGTCGGGATGCTTTGCCAGATAGTCGGCGGGCAGCGGGTAAGTGGGAGCCGATGGGTAGTAGTTGCTGAAGGCGAGATGCCGGTAGCCCATCTCCAAAAAGCCATCTCGCGAAGCATCGGTCTGCCCCTGGTGCTGATGGGACATCGAATGCAGGCATTCCCAGGTGTCCCAGTCCACCTCGGCATAGGGATTTTCGAGTTCTCGACCTCCAGATGCACTCCAAGAGGCCGTCATAGGCAGTCCGGCAAGGGTGACGAGCAGGTTTCTTCGTTTCATCCATGGCAGTCGGCGCTCTGGTGCCGATCCTTTCAGCCGATGATGAAGCCGAAGTTATCGTCAATGCCAGCAAGGCATTCTGTTGCGTCGCCGTATCGCTCTCATGCGCTTTCTCCTGCTCTTATCGTGTCTCGCTGTTCATGGCTCCATCCTCGCCGCCGACCTCCCAAAACTCGACTTCGGCAGTGTGCGTGAGGAGCACCTCATGATCCCGATGCGCGATGGCAAGCGCCTGTCCGCCTATGTGTTCTTTCCGAAGGGCGAAGGCAAGTGGCCGGCCATTTTTGAGCAGCGCTACGGCGACATCTCCAGCGCTGGATCACGCAAAGCTGCGGCTAAATTCGCCGAGAGTGGTTTCGTCATCGCGTTGGTGAACTATCGCGGCACGCATTTGAGCGAGGGCGTGTATCGCGGCTATCGCGGACTGCAATGGGGCGAGCTGCGCGATGGTTATGACGTGTGCGAATGGCTCGCGGCTCAGCCCTGGTGTACGGGCAAGATCGGCACCTATGGCGGTTCGCAGGCAGGCTATGCGCAGAACTATCTCGCTGTGACTCAGCCGCCGCATCTGGTCGCGCAATACATGACGGACACCGGTTTGAGCCTGTATCACGAAGGCTATCGCATCGGCGGTGCGACGAAGCCGCAGCGCTTCATCAAGGGCGGCGCGGTGGCACGCGACATCAAGGACAACGAAGCGATGCTGCGCGAGTGGGACCAGCACCCTGACTATGACGACTTCTGGAAGGACGAAGATGCGTCGCTGCACTTCGACAAGATGAACTACCCCTGCTTCACCATCGGCAGTTGGTTTGATTTCATGTGCCAGGGCAGCGTGGCGAGCTTCATCGGACGCAATGAGAAGGGCGGCCCGAATTCACGCGGTCAGCAGCAGCTCATCATCGGCCCCTGGCTGCATGGCGGCTATCCGAAGTCGAACAAGATCGGCGAACTCGTGTTCCCGGAGAATGCCTTCTTCGACGTGTATGCGCACATGACGAAGTGGTTCAACCACTACCTCAAAGGCGAGAACAACGGCATCGAGAAAGACACGCCCGTGAAATACTACGTCATGGGTGCGTGCGGTGAAGCCGGTGCTCCTGGAAACATCTGGCGCGAGGTCAAAGACTTCCCGCCTGCAAGCACCGCGGCGGATTGGTTCCTGCAACCCGATGGCAAGCTGGCCCCCAAGAAGCCCTCTGAGCCAAGCGCCAGCACTTCGTATGCAAGCGACCCGACTCACCCGATGATCCTCAACGCCGTTGGTTTCCCTGGTGCCAGGGATGCACGCGCGTTTGAAGAGCAGGCCGAGGTCCGCACCTGGACCAGCGATGTGCTCACCGAGCCACTCGAAGTCACCGGACGCATCAAGGCCGAGGTCTTCGTGTCCTCGACCGCGAAGGACACCGACTTCGTCTTGCGAGTGACGGATGTGTATCCCGATGGCCGCTCCATCCTGCTGGTCGATTACCCTCTGCGTGCGCGGTATCACGAAGGCTTCGATCATCAGAAGCTGCTCGTGCCTGGTCAGGTCACGAAGCTCGCCTGGGACATCGGCTGGGTGAGCATCATCTTCAATAAAGGGCACAAAGTTCGCATCACCATTGCCAGCACCGGCGCGCCGTATTTCGAGCCGAACACACAGACTGGCGGCCCGATCACCCACTTCGTCACCGAGCCCGGTGTCGCTGCGATCAACACGATCTGGCACGATGCCAAACACGCCTCGCGTGTCATCTTGCCGACGATGAAGTAGTCAGGGCTTCGTGGCGTTTGGGAGACCCTTCGGATCATACTTTGCGCCCTTGGACACCTGGATCAGCATCATGCGAACCTTCGTGGGGAAGAACTTCTCAGGATCAGGGCGCTTGTGGGCGTGGAGGTTTTTGTCGTCTTTGAGCACGAGGTGCATCTCCTTGATGCCCTCGCTCCAGATGATGTCGTTGTTCTGCCAGAACTTCGTCATGTCGAGATCCTTTTCGATCACGCCCGTCTTTGAATACGGACCCGTGCCGATGCAGCCGTAGCCATGATTTTGCCCTTTGTAGGGGATGTAGCACACGCTCCACGACGTGGGCTGATCGCCCACTGGCTTTTCGAGCACCTCCAGCCGCAGATGCACCGTGCCATTGCGATAATCGACGGGCGCGGTCCAGTCCTTCGGGCGCTCCGCGTTGAGACGGTCGCTTTTAACGTAGTAGTGCGACTGGCTGGGCTTCGAGTTCAGCGCGTCCTGTTGCGTGAACGTGAAAGTGACATCGAAGAGCACGAATTGCTCGCTGCGGGCGAAGGTGATGGTCGTGAGGAGCAGCAGGAGAATGAAGGACGTGTGCATGGCGGTCATTGGATCAACGATGAATCATCAGCGGCTCTTCTCATCCTCTTTCGACACAGCGGCAGGACTGCTGACGCGCCCGCCACTTTTTCAAGCCCCCACCGGCTCAACATCGACTCCCACACCCACCGTGTGATGCCCGCCGCCGGTGATGATGCCGCGCACGGGGCTGACATCGGAGAAATCACGGCCGTAGGCCACGGTGATGTGATCGAGCGAGGTGAAGCAGTCGTTGGTGGGATCGAAATCCACCCAGCCAAAGCGGGGGACAAAGCAGGAGACCCAGGCATGCGAGGCATCGACGCCGACCAGCCGTGGCTTGCCCGCCGGCGGGTGCGTGCGGAGGTAACCGCTGATGTAGCGGGCGGGAAGGCCCATGGACCGCAGGCTGGCGATGGCGAGATGGGCGAAGTCCTGGCAGACGCCGCGTTTCTTTTCCAGGACCTCGGCCAGGGGCGTGCTGATGGTGGTCGCCTTCGGATCAAACACGAACTCGCGGTGAATGCGGGCGCAGAGATCGGCGGCGGCGGCAAGGATCGGCCGGCCGGGTTTGAAACTGGGCAGCGCAAAGTCACGCAGCGGCATCTCATGCACCAGCAGCGGGCTGCGGAAGACGAACTGGCAGGGGTCGAGCAGGTCGATCGGCACTGGATCACGAAACAGCGCGGCCACTTCCTCCCACGCGGGGGTTTGCGCCGGATCTGGCTGCAACACGGGCGACATGGTCACAAGGCTGCGTGAGATGACCTCAAACCGCGCGTGGCGCTTTTGAATCGAAAAGCAGGAGACCTGGTTGTCGAAGGAGTCCTGGTGCTCGGTGAACAGATCAGGCTCAGGATCGAAGCTGAGAGTGAACTCCTTGCAGCGCTGTGTTTCCGTGTCACGCGGGCGCAAGCGTGCCGCGTGGTGCGAGACCGCCACCGGGGCGCTGTAGGAATAGGTGGTGCGATGCGTGATGCGGTAATTCATCGCGTCGGAGGGGTCGGTTCGGCGGCAGAATCAGAATCGCTGCTGCTGATGGTGGAATGAGCGAAGTAGGCCGCGGTGAGCGCGTCGTTGAGCGCGGGCATGGCATCAATGAGCTGTCTGAGCAGCTTCGAAACCTGTGTTTGCGACCACAGGCCCGGCTCGACGCGGGCGAGCTCGGTGGGATCGCACAATTGCAGGTTGGTGCTGTTTTCCAGCAGCACGCGCATCGCCGGAGTGAGCAGCGCGGAGCTTTGCTCACGCGGCAGGTGCTTGAACTGCTGCTCGATGCGCTCAAACTGGAAACGCAGGCCGCGCGGGTTGAGCTCGTCGAGCATGAGCAGGTCATACACGGCGGCGAGCTGAGGCAGCAGGCTGTAGCGGTTGCGGTAGGTGATGGTGCTGTCGCCGACTTCGAGGATGGCTTCGAGCAGGCTGGGATTTTCGGCGTCAGTGCTGCGCAGTCCGGCCAGCAGCAGCTCGCAGATGTACACGGTGCGCTCGATGCGGTGCCCCATGTCGAGAAACATCCAGCCCTGGGCGCGGGTCATGTTTTCCTTCGCCAGACCGTGGAAGGAGGCGAGCTCGAGGATGATGCGAGTGAGGACGTTCAGCGCGTCGGACATTGGTGTGACGCTCGGCGCATTGTCATAGGCGTCCAGGGCGTCGCTGAGCTGGCTGATGACGCGCCAGGTATCGACGGAGATGCGATCCCGCAGCAGGATGCCAATGCGCTGGATGTGCGAGACGCTGGAGCGGATGCTGGCCGGATGATCCGCGTCAAAAATGGCCTCCAGCAAGCGGGCCTCGATCTGCTCCTGCTGGGCTGCCAGCACGGCGACATCCGGCAGGTCTTCGAGCACGCCGAGGTTTTTCAGCGCCTCCAGCAGAGGCATCAGCAGCGGCGTTTCGCTCATCCCGCTTTCAGGGGAGCAGCGCAGCAGGGTGGAGCGCAGCAGGCGGGCGCTGGATTCCGCGCGCTCGGCATAGCGGCCCAGCCAGTACAAATGATTCGCCACGCGGCTGCCGAGATTGTGACCCACGCGGCGCAGCTCGACCGGCGTGCGGGTGCTGGAGAGCAGTGTGACATTTTCCACCGGGCCTTCGCTGAGCACCCAGGTGTCCTTGCTGCTGCCGCCTTTCTGCATGGAGACCAGCGGTGAGTTCAAACTGGCCGCGACACGCGTCAAAGCGCCCGGCATGACCATGTAGCCGTCATCCGTGGCGACGAGATACACACGCACGCTGATGGGTTTCTGCACGAGGCGCCCATCCTCCCATGTCGGGGCGGTGGAGAAGGTCATTTTTTCCTGGACGGCCCAGCGGTCCGGCGCGAAACGCATGCGTTCAATGAAGACAGCACGTTCGGCGGCGGAGAGGTTCTCGCCGAAGTGAACCTCGCGGCCGCGCACGCGGAAGGCGCTCTTGATGACGAGCTGGTCGATTCGTTGTTCCACCTGCCGTCTGGGCGTCTCCTGGCCGCACCACCACGTCGCCACGGAGGGCATGAGCAAGTTTTCACCGAGCAGTTTGCGGCACAGGCCGGGCAGGAAGGCCATCATTGCCGGTGCTTCGGCCAGACCGGAGCCCAGCGCGTTTGCCATCGCGACATTGCCAGCGCGCACTGCGCGCACCAGGCCGGGGACGCCGAGCATGGAGTCGTTGCGCAGCTCAAGCGGATCGCAGAAATCGTCATCGACACGGCGCAGGATGACATCCACCGGCTCCAGGCCGCTGAGGGTCTTCAAATAGACGCGGTCGTCACGCACGGTGAGGTCTTCGCCTTCGACTAGCGTGTAACCGAGATAACGGGCCAGGTAGGCCTGCTCGAAATAGGTTTCATTGTACGGTCCCGGCGTCAGCAGCACGACACGCGGCTCACCGGCCGGGCGTGGGGCCAAAGCGGCAAGGGAGAGCTGCATCTGGCGGAAAAACCCGGCCAGACGCCGCACCCGTGCATCACGAAACACCTCCGGCAGCAGGCGTGAGGTGATGAGGCGGTTCTCCAGCGCATAACCCGCGCCCGTGGGGATCTGCGTGCGGTCGGCGATGACCCACCAGCGGCCGTCTTTGGCACGCGCGATGTCGGCTCCGTACACCTGGAGCGGCTTCGCATTCGGCGACTTGATGCCATGGCAGGGGCGCAGATAGGCCGGCTGTGCGAGCACCATGGCCGCCGGCATGTCGCCTTTGCGGATCAGCATCTGCGGGCCGTAGCTGTCGGTGAGGATCGTGTTGAGCAGCGTGGCGCGTTGAATGAGCGCCTTTTCGATGCCCGCCCACTCGCCCGCCGAAATCACAAACGGCACCGGGTCCATGTGCCAGGGCGTGTCCAGGCCCTTGGCATCGTAGATGTTGAAGGTCACGCCGCGCTCGGCCAGCAGGCGGCGGCTGGTGTCTGACAGGCGCTTCACTCCGGCCGAGTCACGGCGGTGCAGATCCGCGATGACCTGGTCATAATGCGGCCTCACCTTGCCTGCGGCGTCACGCAGTTCGTCGTAATGACCGGCGGCTTCAGGAACGTCCGCACGCGAACCCACCACCCGTGGAGCGGCGGTGGCGAGGGAGGAGGAGCTTTGGGATTGGAAAATCAAATCGCGGGGGCTGGAGGAAAGGGGCAGGGGAAAGCGGACAGTAGAAACCGTTTCGCCTCACGCATCCCCTTTCTTGCCTGAGTGCGCAAAGTGTGTGCCAGAAAATCTCGCTCCAAGATGAAACCCGTTCACGATTTGGCACGGAACTGCTGCTGCGCCATCTCGCCTGGCAGGACTCACTCTGGATGCACTTCTGTCCCGCTCCATTGAAGCTTCGTGGGACCGCCATTGTCATCAGGGATGAGCTTGAAGGTGACGGTGGCGTCGAACCAGGCGCCGTCCTGGTCGCTCTTGGGGATCTGTCCGCTCACTTCCACCAGCACGACGGTCGTCGCACCGCGCTGGGCGATGTTCACATCATGCAGCGTGATGGTGAATTCATCCTTGTCGAACTTCTTGAAGAAACCGCCGCTATCCAGGTGCTCAAACACAGCTTTTTTCGAGGGTTCGAGCAGATCCAAGGCCTTCGAGAGACCGGTGCGGTCGGGATTCAACTCGTACACGTTGGCATCGAAGGTCGCCCACTTGCCGTTGCACACCTGGGCGACGTACGTTTCGGCCGCGGACCATGCGACCTCGTTGGTGTAGTGATTGTAGGTGTGTTTGTCGCCAAAGTGCGAGCCTTTGGTCTTTCCGAGCAGGGCACCGGTGCGCAGATTGATGATGTAATTGGTGAGGCCTTCGGTTTCCGGCTCAACAGACAACGCGCCGTCCTCATCGGCCTCAGCATCCGGCGCGGACTGGCCTTTGAGACCCCAGGCGAAGGCATACTGGCCATCGCGGGAAGTGGAGCCCTGGATCAAGCGCCAGCCATCGCCTGAGGTCGCCGGGCCGGAAGCTGGCTGAGAGGCGTCGGCGGGGGCGTCTTCCATCGAGATCTGTGTGATTTTGGCGATGATGTTTTGAGATTCGCGGTCGTGCTCACCGAAGAGTTCGCCCGCTCCTTCGACCTCATCGAGTGGAATATCCTTGTTCTTGAGCGTCGCAGTGTCCGTGGCCTTGCCTGCGGGGAATTTGCCTTCTTTCGTGAGCATGCGGATGAGGGCGCCCTCGGCGAAGTAGAGACGCTTTTCCACGACCGAGGTGGCGGCCTTCGGCTGCATCGGCGTCATCTCCGAGCGGTCGAGCACGAAGAGCAGCTCGTTGCCTTGGATGAAGTACTGCTTTTTCGCCTGGCCGTGATCGTCAAAGGACAGCGACTCGACGCGGTAGAGCGGCGGCTCGTCATTGCTCTGCCAGAGATGATGCTCAAAGGCGTAACCGCCCTCAAGATTTTCGCCCGTGATGCTGTGGTGCGGCCAGTACTCGAAGTTTTTCTCGATGGCTTCAAAGACGCCCGAGATGCGTTTGAGCGCGGTTTTGTCCTGGGCGATGACGGAACTGCCCAGGCAGAGCAGGGCAAGGAGAGGGAAGATGGCTTTCATGGTCGTGTTGAAGGAGGCAAATCACTGAAAAAGCACCCAGGGGGCCTCGGGGTTGTTTTCGCGGGCCTCATCTTGGAGACCGACGTCTCCGGCAAAGCCCTGATGCATGACCTCCCAGGCTCCGTCGCTGTTCTTTTTCAGCAGCGAGAAGAAATCGAGCTCCATCAAGTCGGAGAAGTCCGCGTTCTTTGGCTTTTTTCCGTCAGCGGTCTTCACATCGCCTTGGAATCGCGCCCATGCGCCGCTCACACGCACGTTGCCCGTGAAAAGGACGGGCGAGCCTGCTTGTTTGACCACCGGGCCGCGCATCGCGTCCATGATGGCCTTGCGTTCAGGTGTGCCAGCCTTCGGCTCGGTGACGGGGATTTTTTTGAGCGCTTTTTTGAAGGCGACCTTGTTGGGCTCCTGCAGGTTCAGCCGGCTGCTGTTTTTCGGGTCCTCCTTCAACTGGCCCTCGCCGATGAAAAGCTTGTCGCCTTCCAGTTTGAGCACTTGTTCCTCGGACTGCTCGGAGCCTTCGATGGTGTATTCAAAGAGCACCTGCATGAGGCCCCCACCGCTGAGGATGCCGCTGATCGTGCCGTGAGCGCCGTGCCCGTCCGGCTGCTTCGGCAGCCATTCCTGTGTGCCGCTGACTTGATCATCTTCAATGGTGAGGGAGATGCGCGTGGAGTCTTTGGCGGTCTCTTTGGCAAAGAAGAGCGTTTGCGTCTCCGCCAAGCCCTCCTGGATGGAAAGCAGCAGTGAGAGAGCGAGGAGAGCGTGTTTGTTCATGAAAAGAAGGAGCTGACGGGGAAGTTGGATCGCCGCTTAGGTGAGTTTGATGGAACGGAGAGTTTTGGGTGGCATCACCGTCTGCTGTTTCAGCATTTTCTACAGTCGGATGGAAGTAGCGGCCAGGACCTGTGTCAACCGGCTCTCTCCGGTGTTTAAGGCTCACAACGGCCAATCGATCTCCGTCTCGCCGTGCATGATTTCAGTGAGGACGGGCACGTCGAGGAAATGTTCGAGCACCATGCGGTTGCTGATGCTGGCGGCGTCGCGCTCGTCGTGGACGTAATTCAGAATGATCCCGGCGCAAGTGAGGCCGCGGGCTTGGATGTTGCGCACGGTGAGGATCGTGTGGTTGAGGCAGCCGAGCTTGTTGTTCACGACGACGATGACGGGCAGTGCGAGCCGCTGCGCGAAGTCGGCCATGGTGGAAAACTCGTTGAGCGGCACTTCCCAGCCGCCCGCGCCTTCGATGAGCACATGTTCGTGCTTTTCCGCGAGTTCGTGAAACTTGGAGATGACTTCGTTCAGTTCGAAGCAGCGGTTTTCCATCAAGGCCGCGGCGTAGGGAGCGGCGGGCACTTTGAACCAGACGGGATTGACCTCCTCGACGGTCAATCCTTCGCTGCTGGCGTTGGCGAGATGAATCGCGTCATCGCGTGAGCCGCAGACGAAGGGCTTGAAGCCGGCGACGCGTTTGCCAGCTCGTTTCAAGGCTTCCAGCAGCAGGCAGGTGACATAGGTCTTGCCTGCGTCAGTATCGGTGCCGGTAATGAAGTAATGGCTCACGCGCTTTCTACCAAATTTTCCAAACAACTAATACGAAACCCAATCCAATCATCACACTGGTTACCCCCGCCCAAATTGGAATTTTGTCTACTGCGACCAAAGCTGGTCCAAAGAATATCGGACAGAGAGCGAAACCTAAGAGGCTACATTTCTGTTTATAATTCATCATGGCGGTTATCCAATCTGTGCGAGGATTGCCGAGGCGATTTTATCGGCCTGGGCTTCGAGGTATTCGACATCGCGGCCTTCCACGAGCAGGCGGATGAGTGATTCAGTGCCGGAGTAGCGCAGGAGCACGCGACCGTAGTCGCCGAGCTTCTTTTCGGTCTCCTTCATGATTTTCTGCGCCTCGATGAGTTCTTCGATGGGCGGCTTGGTGCGCACGCGGAGGTTGCGGGAGCACTGGGGGAATTTTTTCAGGCACTTGCGGAGCTGGCTGAGCGGCTCGCCGGTTTCCTTCATGATGCGCAGCACTTGCAGGCCGGCGATGAGGCCGTCTCCAGTGGTGGCCCAGTCGCCGAAGATGATGTGGCCGCTCTGCTCGCCGCCGAGGTTCAGGCCGCGCGTGCGCATTTCTTCGAGCACATAGCGGTCGCCAACGCCGGTGCGGATGACACGTCCGCCGAGGCGGGAGACGAGATCGTCGAGGCCGTAGTTGCTCATTACGGTGACGGCCATTGTGTTCTGCTTGAGCGTGCCTTTGCGCAGCATGGACTCGGCGGCGATGGCCATGAGTTCATCGCCATCGAGAGCGATGGCTTCTTCATCGCAGAGGGCGATGCGGTCCGCATCGCCATCATGCGCGATGCCGGCCTGTGCCTGGGACTGGCGGACGATGCGCTCGATTTCCTTGGCATGGGTGCAGCCGCATTCCTCGTTGATGTTGAAACCGTCCGGCTCGGAATGAAAGACCTGCACATCGGCTCCGAGCTGCTCCAGGGCCAGGGCGCTGGTGTAGGAGGAAGCGCCATGGGCGTTGTCGAGCGCGACACGCATGCCGTCAAGGCGCACGCCTCCCATGGAGGCGACGGCATGCGCGACGTAGCGTTCCACACCATCCGCCAGCTTCGTGATGCGGCCGATGCCGCGCCCTTCGGGACGTGGCGTGTCCTCATTGCCGAGCACGAGGCGCTCAATGGCGGCCTCGGTCTTGTCATTGAGCTTGTGGCCGTCGCCGTGGACGAATTTGACGCCGTTGTCTTTAAACGGGTTGTGTGAGGCCGAGATGATGACGCCAAAGCTCGCGCCAAGCTGCGCGCTGAGCATGGCGACGGCGGGTGTGGGAAGCTGGCCGACGAGAATGACATCGGCTCCGGCGGAGTTGAGTCCTGCGGCGAGCGCGCACTCTAGCATCTCGCCCGAGGCGCGGGTGTCGCGGCCAAGGACAACCTTGGGGCGCTCCCCGCCCTCCGGTTTGCCGCCGAGCACGACGGCGGCGGCCTGCGCGAGGCGCATGACGAACTCAGGGGTCATGGGATGACGGTTGGCCACGGCACGAACGCCGTCGGTGCCGAAGAATTGGCGCTTTTCAGACATAGGAGGCGCGTTCTAACGCAGGACACCGCAGGTGTCAAAGCCGGGCGGCAGGCGCCACCGGCACGGGGGGCGGGCTGAAGTAAGGCGGCGTGTGGCGGACGTCCTGCGCCTTGATCATGAACCAGAACAAAAAGGCCAGCAGGAGCGAGATGAGCTTCTCCCGCCAGTTGCGGGTGATGAGTTCTTTAAATCGATGACCCCAGTTCATGTCCGCCCTCCTTTTCGGGTTCCGCCGCCGCCTTGTCAGCGGAGCCTTCGTTCAGGATTTCATTGATGCGCTGCCGCAGCTCCGCCGGCTCCAGGTCATGCTCCAGTTTTCCCTGAAAGCAGAGCGAGAGCGCGCCGGTCTCCTCGGAGACCACGAGCGCGATGGCGTCCGTCTCCTCGGAGATGCCCATGCCGGCACGATGGCGCAGGCCGATGGCGCGGTCTTGGATGTCACGCTGACTCACGGGAAACACGCAGCCTGCGGCGGAAATGCGCCCTTGGTCGATGATCGCCCCGCCGTCATGCAGAGAGGTCTTGGGTTGAAAAATGGTGGTGATCAGCTCAGGCGTGATGACCGCGTCCAGCTCCACGCCGGACTCGGAGTAAGGCTTCAGGTCGATGCCGCGCTTCAACGCGAACAACGCGCCGCAGCGGTGGGAGGAAAGCTGCTGCATGGCCTCCATCAGCACATCCAGCGCCTCGGGGTCCGGCCGGTTGAAGGAAAAAATGCGGCTGCTGCCCAGTTCTGCCAGAACACGGCGCAATTCCGGCTGGAAGATGATGACGAGAGCAATGGCGAGGAAGACCGAGAAGCGCTGCAGCAGGCTGCTGATGACCGAAAGCTCCAGCAGCAGCGAGATGAGCGCGAGGCTCAGCAGCAGGATCAGCAGGCCGGTCAAAATGCGCGCCCCACGCGTGGCGCGGAAAAACAAATAACCATGATACGCCAGCGCGGCGAGGATGATGATTTCCACGCCGTCGCGCCAGTGCTCTGTCAAAAAGTCCCACATGCCTTCGCTCCGTGCTGCTGCGTGGGAACGATGGCACGGGCGGATTCGTTTCTCAAAAGAAGAATCATTTGGGCGGAGGATTCGCGGCGGCTAGGATGCAAAGCATGCCGTCCGTCTCCCAACCAGCGCGTCCGACGCCCAAACAGAACGATCTGTTTGGCGTGGCTGAGGTCATGGACACTTCTCGGGCCGGAACACGCGTGGCCCGCGTGCAGCTCGAAGGCGCGGCGGCGATGGAGCTGGATTACGCCATTCCTGAAGAAATGGCGGCGAAAGTGGTCGTGGGATCGCGCCTGATGGTCCCGTTGCAAAACCGTCGCGTGAACGCGGTGGTCATCGAGCTGCTGAATGAGTCGCCGCATCGTGGAAAACTGAAGGAAATCGCCTCCATCATCGGCCAGCGGCCGATGTTCACCCCCGGACTGCTCAAACTGGCGCGCTGGATCGCGGATTATTACCTGGTTTCACCGCATCAAGTGCTGCGCACGATGCTGCCACAGGCGGTGCGGGACAAACCGGGCAGTTTCGTGATGGACAGCCATTTGAAGCTCGTGAAGGAGCCTGCGCCGGCGGAACTTGAAAAGCTGCGCAGCAAAGCGCCGATGCAGGCGCGGGTGCTGGACATCCTGCGCAGTTACAAAGGCGAGGCGACACTGAGCCAGATCCGCCCGGATGTGCCGCGTGTGGCCACGATCCTCAAGCCGCTGCTCAAAGCAGGCTGGATCACCCGCAGCGAGGTGCGCGTGGAGCGTGATCCGTTTCATGACGAGCAGTTCTTGCCCAGCCAGCCGCTGACGCTCACTGAGGAGCAGCAGGCGGCGTATGATCGCATCTTGAAGGTGATCGAATCGCCGGAGCAGGCGAAACCGATCCTGCTGCACGGCATCACCGGCAGCGGCAAGACGGAGGTGTATTTGCAGGCGATCGCCCGCGTGATCGAGCGTGGCGGCACGGCGCTGGTGCTGGTGCCGGAGATCGCGCTGACGCCGCAGACGATCGAGCGCTTCAAAGCACGGTTTTCGTCGCTCAAGGAGCGCATCGCCGTGCTGCACAGCAACTTGAGCGATGGCGAGCGCCACGACGAGTGGTTCAAGATTCACGAAGATCGCGCGGACATCGTGATTGGAGCGCGGAGCGCGATTTTCGCGCCGTTGGAGCGGCTGGGCATCATCATTGTCGATGAGGAGCACGAACCGTCGTTCAAGCAGGACGAAACGCCGCGCTATCATGCGCGGGATGTGGCCGTGGTGCGCGGCAGCCTGGAAAAATGCGTCGTGTTGCTCGGCAGCGCGACGCCGAGCCTGGAATCCTTCGAAAACGCCGCCAGCGGCAAGTACGAGGTGCTGCATCTCACGAAACGCACCGATGGCCGCACGCTGCCGCTGATCCGCATCGTCGATATGCGCATGGAGCGGCGCAAAGGCACCGGAACGAGCGTGGCGAATGCCGGCATTCTCTCGGAGAAACTGCGCGCGGCGATCACGGCACGTTTGGAGAAAAAAGAGCAGACGATCCTGTTTTTGAACCGGCGAGGCTTCAACACCTCGCTGACCTGTCTGGGCTGCGGTGAAACGGTGCAGTGCCAGGATTGCAGCATCCCGATGACGCTGCACAAACACGAGAACCGGCTCGTCTGCCACGTTTGCGGTTCGCGACGGCTGCCGCCGTCGAAATGCCCGTCGTGCAATGAACCGGGCCTCAAATTCACGGGATTCGGGACGGAACGCGTTGAAGCAGTGGTGCGCGAGGTGTTTCCGCAGGCCCGTATCGCCCGCGTGGACACGGACACGATTCAGCGCAAAAACCAGCTCCGCGACCTGCTGCGTGAGTTCCGGGCGCAGAAGATCGACATCATGATCGGAACGCAGATGATCGCGAAAGGCCTCGATTTCCCAAATGTGACGCTGGTGGGCGTGCTGAACGCCGATCTGGCCCTCAACCTGCCAGATTTCCGTGCCGCAGAGCGCACCCTGCAACTTTTGGTGCAGGTGGCAGGCCGTGCGGGCCGTGGCGAGGTCAAAGGCGAGGTCGTGGTGCAGACTTACGCGCCGCACAGTCCGGCGGTGCAATTTTCCCGCCACAATGACTTCGAGGGCTTCGCGCAGCAGGAGCTGGAGCAGCGCCGGGCGTTTCATTACCCGCCTTTCACCCATGTCGTCATCCTCGCCAGCAGGGGCAAGCATGAGGCGCGTGCGGAGTTCGCGCTGCAAACGTTGCACCGCCGTCTCGTCGTCGATTTGCCCGAAGATGTCATCATGGGCGAGCCCGCGCCGTGCGCTCTGGCGAAGTCTCACGGGCAGTTCCGGCACCAATTGCTGCTGCGTACAGCGAAAATCCGCCCTTTGTGCCGCCATGTGCGGAAAGTGATCGAGTCCACGACCTTGCCGGAGGACGTGATTGTGACTTGGGACGTTGACCCTGTCTCACTTTTGTGAATTTCGACCGGAGTGTGTGAAGAATCGAAGGGGACGTTGACATCATGCTTCCTGATTCAATATTCAGGGCTTCATGATGACCGCGACGCGCACCTCCCGCTTCTGCCTCGGATGCCTTGCCATCCTGGCCCTTTTTCTTTCCGCGTGTTCAAGCGCTGTCGAGGGTCCGGGAGGCCGCATCAGCAAGGTGAATTACTACCATCTGATGTCTGGTTACTATCCCCAGACCGTGACGCCGTTGGTCTTGTTTGAGTATCAGCGTCATCTCCACGGTGCGGTGACCGCGGCTGATTATGTCGAAAAATACGGCCACTATTACACCGTCTTCTGGAAGGCGAACGACCGTGACGCCGGGCCGGTCACTGTGCGCTTCGAGTACATGCAAGCGCTCTCCGGCCTGAAAAAGCGCACGCAGGAGCAAATCGTCGATGACATCCGACGCAGCAACATTTCCAAGTTCCAGGTCACCGGCGAGGAATACAAGAAGAGCGGCCGGGTGACGGCGTGGCGCGTGAGCGTGCTGCGCGGCAAAGAGGAGCTGGTCAGCCAGCAATCCGCTCTCTGGAACTAACTTCCGCACCGCATGACGCCCCCCACTCACATTCTTGTTGGAACTATCGGACGCGTTTTCTGGATGAGGGTGGACGGACGAGGCACGTTTCAAAACAGCCTGCAGGCCAAGAAGGCTTTGCAGCGCGTGATGAGCCAGGGTGTGAAGGATTTGGTCGTTGATCTCGAGCGCTGTCCCATGATGGACTCGACCTTTCTGGGCATGCTTACCGGAGCGGCATTGAACCTTCGTGAGATAGGCAGCGGGGGCACGTTGAGCGTGCTGAACGCCAACCAGCGCAATCTCCAACTGCTCACCAGTCTGGGGCTGGATCACATTCTGGACCTGGACCAAGATGGACATCTTTGGACGGAAGAGCGCAGGCAGGCATGCCAGGCGCTTCAAAACTGCGCTGAGACCAACGCCGAGTGCAAGGAGGCCCAGACCGAGCATGTCCTGGCCGCTCATCTGGCTTTGGCCGGTGTCAGTGACGCAAACGAATGCCGCTTTCACGATGTGATTGAGTTTCTGGAAAAAGAGCTGGAGGAGCACGCCTCTGTCCAAGCCTGAGACGCCGCCTGGATGAGCCGGGAGCGTTGTTTGACACCATGACCACTTTCCTTCTTGTCCTGCTGGTGCTGTTGATGACGGCAGGACTTTTCTTGCTGGCCAAAGTCGCCCGCCAGCAGAAGACCGCGCTGGCGGCATTGCGCGCCGAGGAGGAGGCCATCGTGGCCGAGGAGCGGCGCATGTTCAATTACCTGCACGAGCTGGGCGAGGCGATCTGGCGTGACGACCAGCAGGCTTCGATGTACCGGCTCATCGTCGAGGGAGCGGTCCGCGTGACCCAGAGCACGGGCGGGGCTCTTTATCTGCTTGATGAAGCCACGCAGCGGCTGGTGCCGCGGCATTACTCGGATTTCTGCGCGCCACTCATCGCCGTCCCTGAGCGTGTGCGGCAGCAGATGAATGACAATCCCTCCGCGTTGCTGAGCACGCTGCGCATGCATGCCGTCGCGGTGGACGAGGGGCTGCTCGGCGACATTTTCGACAAGCAAAAGACCGAGCTGGTGCCGGACCTCGGTCTGGATGCGCGCCTGGGCACCAAGCTGGTGCCCGCGCAGGAAGGCGTCATCGCCATGATCGGCCCGCTGAGCTTTGGCACACGTCGGCTGGGCGTGCTGGCCGTCACCTCGCCCAAAGCCGGCCGCAGTTACAACGCCAACGACTTCGAGGTCTTCAACTCGCTCATCGAGCAGTCCGCCTTCGCCCTGGCCAACGCGGTCGCGCACAAGGAGGCCGCGAAAAACCGCATGGACCAGCAGGAGCTGCTCAACGCCAGCCAGATCCAGCAGGTACTTCTGCCAGATCGCGACCCTGAGGTGCCGGGTTTCGTCATCGCGGGAAAAAACATCCCGGCGCGCACCCTCAGCGGGGATTACTTCGATTATTTGAAACTGCCGGACGGCAGATCCGGCATCGTGATCGCCGACGTGTCCGGCAAGGGCATCGGCGCCGCCATGATCACCGTCATGTGCCGCACGCTGATGCGCGCCAAGGCGCCGAACGCCGCCACACCAAGCGCTGCGCTGGCCGCCGTGAACCGCCAGATCGCCCCGGACATCCGGGAGGACATGTTCATCACCATGTCCTACATCGTGGCGGAAAAAGACGGCTC
>Ga0209573_1003569_pt1 | contig 16841 bp, 14 predicted proteins | sample TNRBio252014_DNA_FD_185870 | JGI IMG/M metagenome (GOLD analysis project Ga0209573, IMG submission 185870) | Wastewater treatment Type I Accumulibacter community from EBPR Bioreactor in Madison, WI, USA - TNR Reactor_6/25/2014_ DNA (SPAdes)... | ecosystem: Engineered > Bioreactor > EBPR >...
CCTCATCAGCGCCGATCGCCTTGGACAACGCCTCGAACCGGGCGGGTTCGGGGGCGGTCGGCGGTGCGTGGCGGCTGCCCTGCCCGCCCGGCCGCGCGGCGCGCTGCTGCAAGAAGCGTTTGACGATGCGGTCTTCGAGCGAATGAAAGCTGACCACGGCCAGCAGCCCGCCCGGTTTCAGCGCGCGCTCGGCGGCTTCCAGCCCGTCGGCCAGTTGATGGAACTCGGTATTCACCGCGATGCGCAGCGCCTGAAAACTGCGGGTCGCCGGGTGGCTTTGCCCCGGTTTCGGGCGCGGCAGGCAGCGCGCGACGATCTCGGCCAGCCTGAGCGTGCCGTCGATTGGCGCGACGCTGCGTTCCGCCACAATCGCGCGGGCGATGCGGCGCGAGGCGCGTTCTTCGCCGTAATGATACAGGATATCCGCCAGTTGCCCCTCGGCGGCGGTGTTGACCAGATCGGCGGCGCTGGGGCCGGATTGGCTCATCCGCATGTCCAGCGGACCGTCGCGGGTAAAGGAAAAGCCGCGCTCGGCCTGATCGAGTTGCATGGAACTGACGCCCAGATCCAGCACCACGCCGTCCAGCGCCTCGCCCGCCAGCGTATCGAGGTCGGAAAACGTGCCGCCCACCACACGCAGCCGGTCGCCATAAGGCTGGCCCCAGTCCGCCGCCATCGCCAGCGCCAGCGGGTCGCGGTCGATGCCGATCACCCGGTCCGCCCCCGCCGCGAGCAGACCGCGTGCATAGCCCCCCGCCCCCAGTGTGCCATCCAGCCAGACGCCGGTGACCGGCGCCACAGCCGACAGGATCTGCCCCAGCAGGACGGGAATATGCGGTGCGTCAGAGGGTGAGGGAGTCATGATCCCTCCGTCAGGTCACGGGCAGTTTGGGCAACAGCGAGGTCGGGTTGAAACCGGGGCCCTTGGACCGCAGGAAGGCGTTCGCGCGGTCGGCCTCGATCTCGGCGTAAGTCTCGGGTTTCCAGATCTTGAAATGGTCGTTGCCGGCAATGAAGAACACCTTGTCGTCCAGCCCCAGCTTGGTGCGCAGCTTGGCGGGCAGCACGATGCGGCCGTCCTCGCCCAGTTGCATGTTCATCGTGCAGCCGTGAAAGATGGTTTCCAGCAGGTCGCGCTCATCCGTGCCCTCGTCCATCATCTCGATGCGCGCCTCGATCTTCTCGATGGCTTCGAGCGTGTAGCACTTCAGATGCGTCTGGTCCTCGGTGCCATAGACGATGGCAAAGGTTGGGCGATCCCCCGGCTGGCCCCGATTGTCGCCCGCCACGATCACAGACCGAAAATCGACCGGGATGGAGACGCGCCCCTTCCCGTCGATGCTCTGCGTGTCGTTGCCGCGAAACCTCAAGGTCACGGTATGCGCCTTCTTCCTTCCCCTCGCGGGGGTCTTGAATGACAACGGCGACCCCGGGGCTGCCATCCCGGGGTCGCCGCCCTCGTCCCACCTTGTGGGAGATCCTTCGTCCGCAAACAGATCCTGGGGGGGGATGGATCTCTGCCCGCTTGCGTCGAGGATTCTTGTTTTAGTAGAGCTTGCCTGTATGCTAACTGCCGTCCGGTTCGGGGAGGTTTGTCCGTCCCTCATTCCGTGCCACAAGGAATGCCATGGTATTTCTTGGGTCGCAATGGGAAAAGTTGGGAAACCCGCAAATCGCGGAGGGCCCCGTGGCCCAGATGCTGCGAGGGTCCGGCGGGAAAATCAACATCTTGGGATGTCTGACAATCGCCACACCACATCAAGCGAACGCACAGGGCCCAAACGCCCGATTCGGCACCCCGGCGGCCCGTTTTCGTGGCATTCAAGCAACAGGCAACTGCGAATTACGCAAGAATCGCGGCTATTCGCGGAAAAATCAACACACCAGCGCGTGAATCGCATCGCAGCGGCAGCTTCCCGCCGCCCGCCTGCGCTGCCCTTGGCCCAGAAAATCCCAGCGACCGCCGGGAAAAGGCTGGATCAGGCCGCCACAGCGCGCGCCACGGGCCGCGATCAGGCGCCATTCCCGGCCAGACCACGCCGATCCCGTGCCAATCCCAACTATTCCCAGATCGCCCTCAGGCCAGTTGCGCCATCAAGTCGCGCGCCATCTGCCGGTAGGGTTCGGCCAAGGCCGAGTCCGTCGCGGCCACCGGCACCCCGCCGTCACCCGACAGCCGCACCTCGACCGCCAGCGGCAGTGATCCGAGGAACGGCAGGCCCAGCTTCTCGGCCTCGCGCCGCACGCCGCCCTCGCCAAAGATATGCGCCTCGTGGCCGCAGTTGGGGCAGATATAGGTCGCCATGTTCTCGACAAGGCCCAGAACCGGCGTTTTCAGCGTGGCAAAGGCGTTCAGGGCGCGGCGGGCATCCAGCAGCGCCACATCCTGCGGCGTGCTGACGACAATCGCGCCGGTCACCGGAAACTTCTGGCACAGGGTCATCTGCACATCCCCCGTCCCCGGCGGCATGTCGATCACCAGCGCATCCAATTCGCCCCAGGCCACCTGAGTCATCAACTGTTGCAACGCGCCCATCAGCATCGGCCCGCGCCAGATCAGCGCCTGATCCTCGGGCAGCATCAGCCCGACCGAGATCATCCGCACACCAAACGCCACCGGCGGGATGATCGTCTTGCCGTCGGGCGAGGCCGGGCGCTTGCTGACGCCCATCATGCGCGGCTGGCTGGGGCCATAGATATCGGCATCCACCAGCCCCACCCGCCAGCCCTCGCGCGCCATCGAGACCGCCAGATTGACCGCGACGGTCGATTTTCCAACCCCGCCCTTGCCTGAGCCGACGGCGATGATCCGCTTGACCCCCGGCACCTCGGACGGGCCTGGCGTCGGATGCCGGCCGATCTGCAACGAGGGCGGCTCGCCGCCCGGCTTTTTGACCGCCGGTCCATGCGCGGTCATCGCCACGGCCACCTTGTCGACCCCCGGCAGCGCCGCGACCGCGCGCTCGGCCGCTTGCCGCACCGGCTCCAGCGCCCGCGCCTCGTCCGGGGTCGCCGCCTCCAGCACGAATCGCACCGCCCCGCCCTCGATCACCAGCGCGCGCACCAGATCGCGGCTGACCGGATCACCGCCCTGCGGCAGGGCAAGACGCGACAGAACGGCCAGAACGGCCTCGCGCGTGGGCGCCGGGGAATGGGACATGACAGAAACTCCGATGCGAAAAGGATCGCTGCTAACCTGCGCGTCTTTGCGCCCAAGACAAGGGCAAAGCCCGAATTCCCCGCGGTAACCTGCCGAAATCCGGTCGAAAACCCGCTGTCAGGATTTGTCTGTCTGATTAAATTTTCACCGAACCCCCTGAAAATGAGGCCAAGTTTACCTAACGTCGCCATTCCGTCGCTGCATGGCAGCATTGCGGTTGCAGGGTATTGTGCAGTCGCAGCATAAGGCCCATGTTTGCGTCAACGGGGAACGAGACGATCCAGAATGCCCCAGAGATGACCAAAGGAACGAACACCATGGCTTACGCCACCGCCCACAGCTCGCGCACCATCGGCCTTCTGTCGCCGATCGCCGACCTCTTCGCCGGCCTCTCGGCCGCCTGGGCCCGCTCGCGGGTTTATACCCGCACCTATAACGAGTTGAACGCGCTGACGACCCGCGAGCTCAACGATCTGGGCATCAGCCGCAGCATGATCTCGCGCCTCGCGCATGAGGCCGCTTACGGCCGCGACGCCTGACGCACCGGGCTGATGGCCCCACCGAATTCCGCGGCCCCAAAGGCCCGGAGACCAGACGACGGCCCTCCCTCCTCCCTGGGCCGATCGTGCCAGGAACCGCCGCTTCCTCCTCCCTGCGGCCTGTTCCGACCAGTCGCTTAGGCCCCTCCTCCTCCCTGGGCCGAGAGCACTCAGCGCGGTTGCCCCTCCTCCTCCCTGGGCAACCGCGCCTCGAATTCCGGGGCCCCTGACGGCCCCAAAGGTTGCGGATGCCGGTCCTCCCCCGGTCTCCGTCATGGGCGCGGCGACCGACCTCCTCCCCGGTCGTCGCGCCTCACAGGACGCGCGGGTTCGACCTCCTCCCCGAACCTCCGCCGACAGCGCGGCTGCCCTCCTCCCTCGGCAGCCGCGCTTTTTCCTGTCCGCCCCCCCCTTTTCGCCTGACACATCCGTGCATCGGCCCCACTGGCGGCGCGCCTTAACCTCGTGTTACACTTTTCCAACCAAACTGACGGCGGCGGCCAGCCTGTGCCGCCCCGCAACCGGAGCCGTCGCATGTGCCGCTGGGCCGCCTATATCGGAGCGCCGATTTTCCTCGAGGATGTCGTCAGCCGCCCCGGCCACTCGCTGATCCACCAAAGCCACTGCGCCACACAATGCTCCTCGGCGATCAACGCTGACGGTTTCGGCATCGCCTGGTATGGTGACCGGGCGGAACCGGGGCTTTACCGCGACATCCTGCCCGCCTGGTCCGACCCCAACCTGCGCTCGATCACCGCGCAGGTGAAATCGCCGCTGTTCCTTGCCCATGTGCGCGCCTCGACGGGCACCGCCACCAGCCGCAACAATTGCCACCCCTTCGCCGTTGGCCGCTGGAGCTTCATGCACAACGGCCAGATTGGCGGCTATGACGCCTTTCGCCGCGACGCCGACATGCTGATCCCCGACAGCCTGTATTCTCAACGCAAGGGCGCCACCGACAGCGAGGCGCTGTTCCTCGTCGCCCTGGCCGAGGGCCTGAACGACGATCCGCAGGGCGCGCTGGAACGTGCCACCGCGCGGTTGGGCGCGCTCAGCCGGGCCAAGGGCACCACGCCCCATATCCGCCTGACCGCCGCCTTCAGCGATGGGCAGACACTGTATGCCGTGCGCTATGCCTCGGACGAGGCCGCGCCGTCGCTCTGGCACCGCTGGAGCGACGGGCGCGGGGGCCGCGCCGTGGTCTCGGAACCGCTCGAATCCGATGAAACCGGGTGGGAGGTGATCCCGCAGGGCTCGTTCTGCATCTTCCGGGGCGAGTCCGTGGAAATCCGCCCCTTCGCGCCCGAGGCACTGGCGCAGGCGGCCTGACCCGCGGCAGGGGGCGCCGTGCCCGGCTTGACACCGGCGCGCCCGCAAACCAGCCTGACCGCATGGACCACAGCCGCTTTCTCGCCAGCCTGCCGCCGCAGACCCGCGCCGCCCTGACCGCCCGCCACCCGTGGCAGGGGCTGGCGCATCTGGCTGGCCATCTGGGCGCATTGACGCTGACGGGTGGGCTGATTGCGGCGCAGGTGCCGTTCTGGCCACTGCTGCTGCCGATCCACGGGGTGCTGTTGGTGTTCCTGTTCACGCTGGAACACGAATGCACCCACCGCACGCCCTTTGCCAGCGACGCGCTGTGCGACGCGGTCGGCCATGCCTGCGGCGCGCTGCTGCTGAACCCGTTCCTGTGGTTTCGCTATTTTCACCTTGCGCATCATCGGCTTACCAACCAGCCCGGCGACCCCGAGCTGGACTCGCCAAAGCCAGAAACCCGCGCGCAATGGCTCTGGCATGTCAGCGGCTTGCCGCTGTGGTGGGGTGCGCTGACGCTGCTGGCCCGGCTGGCAATCGGCACCGAGCGCCCCGCCTATCTGCCCGACCGCGCCCGCCGTCGGGCACAAATCGAGGCCCGGATCCTGCTCGCCCTCTATGCCCTCGCCGCACTCAGCCTGTTCGCCTCGCCGCTTGTGCTCTGGCTCTGGGTGGTGCCCGCGGTGCTGGGCCAGCCCGTTCTGCGGCTCTACCTGCTGGCCGAGCATGGCGATTGTCCGCAGGTCGCCGACATGTTTGCCAACAGCCGCACCACCTTTACCACTGCCGCGCTGCGCTTTATCGCCTGGAACATGCCTTTTCACGCCGAGCACCACACCCATCCCGGCGTGCCCTTTGATCGGCTGCCCGCGCTGCACGCCCTGATGCGCGCGCACCTGCAGGTCACCGCCGACGGCTATCTGGCGTTTTCCCGCGCCTATCTGGCCCGGCGGCGTTGAGGGGGCTTGCGCCCAGGCGTCAAGACGGGCATGACGGGAACAAGTGGGGAACGCCGGATGAGTGAACGCAGCCTGTCGTCGATGGCCCTTGCGGGTGCCACCGCCTCGCACGCGGGGCGGTATCTGGACGGGCTGAACCCGGCCCAACGCGCCGCGGTCGAGGCGCTCGACGGCCCGGTGCTGATGCTGGCTGGGGCGGGCACCGGCAAGACCCGCGCCCTGACCGCCCGCATCGCCCATCTGATCGCCACCGGCAAGGCCCGGCCGAACGAGATCCTCGCCGTCACCTTTACCAACAAGGCCGCGCGCGAGATGAAGCACCGCATCGGTGCCTTGCTGGGCGACGCGGTCGAGGGCATGCCTTGGCTGGGCACTTTTCACTCGATCGGGGTGAAATTCCTGCGCCGCCACGCCGAACTGGTCGGGCTGAAGCCGAATTTCACCATTCTGGACACCGACGATCAGCTGCGCCTGCTCAAGCAGTTGATCCAGGGCTTCAACATGGATGAAAAGCGCTGGCCCGCCCGTGCGTTGGCTGGAGTGATTGACGGCTGGAAGAACCGCGCATGGCGCCCCGAGGCCGTGCCGGGGGCCGAGGCCGGTGCCTTCAACAACCGCGGGACCGAACTTTACGCCGCCTATCAGGAGCGTCTGCGCACGCTGAACGCCTGTGATTTCGGCGACCTTCTGCTGCATGTCGTGACGATTTTCCAGAAACACCCCGATGTGCTGGCACAATACCAGCGCTGGCTGCGGTTTCTGCTGGTGGACGAATATCAGGACACCAACGTCGCGCAATATCTGCTGCTGCGGCTGCTGGCACAGTCACACCAGAACATCTGCTGCGTCGGGGATGACGATCAGTCGATCTATGGCTGGCGCGGCGCCGAGGTGGGCAACATTCTGCGCTTTGAGCGTGATTTCCCCGGCGCGACGGTGATCCGGCTGGAGCAGAACTATCGCTCGACCCCGCATATTCTGGCGGCGGCCTCGGGCGTGATCGCCGCCAATCAGGGGCGGCTGGGCAAGACCCTGTGGACCGAGGCCGAAGGCGGCGAAAAACTCCGGCTGATCGGCCATTGGGACGGCGAGGACGAGGCGCGCTGGATCGGCGACGAGATCGAGGCGCTGCAACGCGGCGCGCGCGGGCTGGACCGTATCAGCCCCGACGGCATGGCGATTCTGGTGCGCGCCAGCCACCAGATGCGCGCCTTCGAGGACCGGTTCCTGTCGATCGGCCTGCCCTACCGGGTGATCGGCGGGCCGCGGTTCTATGAGCGGTTGGAAATCCGCGACGCGATGGCCTATTTCCGCCTCGCGGTCAGCCCCGCCGACGACCTGGCCTTTGAGCGCATCGTCAACACCCCCAAACGCGGCCTTGGCGACAAGGCGCTGCAGACGATCCAGCGGGTCTCGCGCGAAGCCGAAGTGCCGCTGCTGGTCGGCGCGGCGGTGGTGCTGCGCGACGGGCTGCTGACCGGGCGCGCGGCGGGGTCGCTGCGCGGCTTTGTCGAACAGATGGCGCGCTGGCACGATCTGGTGCGCACCCCCGGGGTGCCCGCCGACGATGATCTGCTGATCGAGGACGAGGCGCCGAAAAAGGGCATCAGCCATGTCGATTTGGCGGGCATGATGCTGGACGAGAGCGGCTATACCGCGATGTGGCAGGCGGAAAAGACCCCCGATGCCGAAGGGCGGCTGGAGAACCTGAAGGAACTGGTCAAGGCGCTGGAGGGCTATGGCACTCTGCAGGACTTCCTCGAACATGTCGCGCTGATCCTCGACAACGAGACCGAGGAAGCCAGTGAAAAAGTCACCATCATGACCCTGCATGCCGCCAAGGGCCTTGAATTCCCGGTAGTTTTCCTGCCGGGATGGGAGGACGGCCTGTTCCCCAGCCAGCGCAGCATGGATGAAAGCGGGCAAAAGGGGCTCGAGGAGGAACGCCGACTGGCCTATGTCGGCATCACCCGGGCCGAGGAGTTGTGCATCATCAGCTTTGCCGCCAACCGCCGGGTGTTTGGCCAATGGCAAAGCCAGTTGCCCAGCCGCTTCATTGACGAATTGCCCAGACCGCATGTCGAGGTGCTGTCGTCACCGGCGCTGCAGGGCGGCTTTGGCGCGATGCGCCGCGCCCCGGCACCCAGTGTCGATGACAGTCTGGAGGCGCGGGCGACACAGGCCGATGTCTATAACGCGCCGGGCTGGAAACGCATGCAGGCGCAGGCGAGGGTCGCCCCGCCGCCTGTGGCCAAGGCCGCCGCCGATGTGCATTTTTCTGCGGGCGAGCGGGTGTTTCACCCGAAGTTCGGCACCGGAACCGTGCTGGTGGTCGATGGCGACAAGGTGGCGGTGGGCTTTGACCGCGCGGGCGAAAAGCACATCGTCGCGCGGTTTCTGCTGCCCGCCGACGGGATGGATGATGTGCCGTTCTGACCGGGCCTGCGGGGGTCAAGGGGGCGCCGCCCCCTCGAGCTCCCCGGCCAAAGGGGGGCACGCCCCCCTTTGGAAACCCCGTGGATATTTGGCGAGCAAAGAGCGGGTCAGAGTTCCGCGTCTTCGATCAGTTCGACGATGACCAGATCGCGCAGCGAAGCGCCGCGGGCGTGGTCGAGCGCTGCCTGATATTCCGGCGAGCGATAGCAGGCCTCGGCGGCGTCGAGCGACGGGAAGACCGAGACGACATGGCGCGCGCGATCAGCCCCTTCGAGCGTCACATAGCGTGCCGCGCGGGCGATGAACTTGCCGCCATGGGCGGCAATCGCCGGACCAGCGAGCGCGGCATAGCGGCCATACGCCTCGGCGTCGGTGACTTCGACATGGGCGATCCAGAGGGCTTTCTTCATGTCATGCTCTCCCGACGGCGGCCTGAACGACAGCGATGGCTGCGGATTTGGCCGCCTCGAAGTCCTGCAACCCCGGCGCGCCGCCCTGAGCCAGATCGGGACGACCGCCGCCGCCCTTGCCACCCAGTGCCGCAATCGCCGCGCGCAGCACATCAACCGCCGAGACCTGCGCCAGCGCGCCTGCCGTCACGCCGACCGCCACGGCGGCCTTGCCATCGGCCTCGGCCGCCAGCAAGATCACGCCCTCCCAACCGCCCGCCGCCTTCTTCGCGTCGATGATCGCGGGCAGATCCTTGCCGGTGACACCGCTGAGCCGCAGCGCCTGAACGGTCAGCCCGCCAACCGGCACTGACTCGGCCGCGCCGCCACTACTGCCGCCCATCGCGAGGTCACGCTTCAGCTGCGCCACCTCATTGGCCAGCGACCGGCGGTCCTCGGACAGCGCGCGCACGCGGTCCACCACATCGGCGACCGAGGTTTTCAGCAGCGCGGCGATTTCGGCCAGCCGGGCATCCTGCTGGCGCAGGTGAGTCAGCGCTGCCTCGCCGGTCAGCGCCTCGATGCGGCGCACGCCCGCCGACGACGCCGAATCACCCAGCAGCACAAAGGCGCCGATGTCGCCGGTGCGCGCGACATGGGTGCCGCCGCAGAGTTCCAGCGAATAGGTGGCGCCCTCGGCTCCCTTGCCCGAGCCCGCCAGCGAGCCCATCGAGACCACGCGGACCTCGTCGCCGTATTTCTCGCCAAAGAGCGCCTGCGCGCCGATGGCGCGGGCGTCGTCGGGGGTCATGATGCGGGTGTCGACTGCGGCGTTCTGCCGGATGAAGGCGTTGACCTCGGCCTCGACCCCGGCCAGTTCCTGGGGCGCCAAGCCCTTGGAATGACTGAAATCAAACCGCAACCGATCCGGCGCATTCAGCGAGCCACGCTGCGCGACGTGATCGCCCAGGGCGCGGCGCAGGGCCTCGTGCAGCAGGTGAGTGGCCGAGTGGTTGGCGCGGATCGCACTGCGGCGCGAGTGGTCAACGTCCAGCTTGACCGGCTGCCCACGGCGCAGGCTGCCCTGCGTCACCTCGGCCAGATGGGCGAAAACGCCGTTCATCTTGCGGGTGTCGGTCACGCGGGCCTCACCGCCGTCCCAGCGCAGCCAGCCGGTATCGCCGACCTGGCCACCGGATTCGGCATAGAAAGGCGTCTGGTTGACCACGACGCTGACCGCGCCGTCGGCAGCATCCACCAGCGCGTCGCCCTGTACCAGCGCCAGAACCTGGCCCTCGGCAGTTTCGGTGTCGTAGCCGAGGAACTCGGTGCCGCCGTTCCTGTCAGCCAGTTCGAACCAGATGGCGAGGTTCGCAGCTTCACCCGAACCCGACCACGAGGCCCGCGCCTTGGCCTTTTGTTCCGCCATCGCGGCCTCGAAACCGTTGGTATCGACGGCCCTGCCCTTTTCGCGCAGTGCGTCCTGCGTCAGGTCGAGCGGGAAGCCAAAGGTGTCATAGAGCCGGAAGGCCGCCTCGCCGGGCAGGTTGCTGCCCTCAGGGATCTTGGCCAGTTCGGCGTCGAGCAGCTTCAGACCGCGGTCCAGCGTGGTGCGGAACCGGGATTCTTCCAGTTTCAGCGTTTCGGCGATCAGCGCTTCGGCGCGTTTGAGTTCGGTGTAATGGCCGCCCATCGCGCGCACCAGGGCCGGCACCAGCCGGTGCATCACCGGGTCCTGTGCGCCCAGCATATGCGCGTGGCGCATGGCGCGGCGCATGATCCGGCGCAGGACATAGCCGCGACCCTCGTTCGAGGGCATCACCCCGTCGGCGATCAAGAACGCGGTCGAGCGCAAATGGTCGGCGATCACCCGGTGATGTGTCTTGCCGCGGCCATCAGGGTCACCATCGGTCAGATTGGCGCTGGCCTCGATCAGGCCGCGCATCACGTCGGTGTCGTAGTTGTCGTGCTTGCCCTGCAGCAGGGCGCCGATGCGCTCCAGCCCCATCCCGGTGTCGATCGACTGACGCGGCAGATCGATCAGGCGGCCATCCTCGAGTTGTTCATTCTGCATGAACACCAGATTCCAGATCTCGATGAAGCGGTCGCCGTCCTGATCGGCGCTGCCGGGCGGGCCGCCCCAGATGTGGTCGCCGTGGTCATAGAAGATCTCGGTGCAGGGGCCGCAGGGGCCGGTCGGGCCCATGCGCCAGAAATTGTCGTCGGTCGGAATGCGGATGATCCGGCTGTCGGGCAGACCGGCGACCTTTTTCCAGATATTCGCCGCCTCGTCGTCGGTGTGATAGACGGTGACCAGCAGCCGCGACTTGTCGATGCCGAAATCCTTGGTCAGCAACTCCCAGGCGAAGGGGATCGCGTCGGATTTGAAATAGTCGCCAAAGCTGAAATTGCCCAGCATTTCAAAGAAGGTATGATGCCGCGCAGTATAGCCGACATTGTCCAGATCGTTGTGCTTGCCACCGGCCCGCACGCATTTCTGCGCTGTGGTGGCGCGCGAATAGTCGCGGTGCTCCAGCCCGGTGAAGACGTTCTTGAACTGGACCATGCCCGAGTTGGTGAACATCAGCGTCGGGTCGTTGCGCGGCACCAGGGGCGAGCTGTCGACGACGGTATGGCCCTGACGGCGGAAGTAATCGAGATAGGTCGAGCGAATGTCGTTGAGGCTTGCCATTGGTGCGCGGGCCCTTGTGTGAGGAGTCGCGCGACATTTAGAGGAAATCCGCGCGCGGGTCCAAGGGCGAATTGCACCCGCCGAGCGCCAATTGCCGCGGTAGCCCCCCGCAGGCTGCGGGGGGCGGCCGGGATCAATCCTCGAGGATCGGGCCTTCTTCGGTGCTCATGTGGAAATCGAGCCCGTTGGCCGCGCGGATCTTGTCCTCGATCTCCATCGCGATGCCGGGGTTGGCCTTGAGATAGGCCTTGGCGTTTTCCCGGCCCTGCCCAATGCGCTCATCGCCATAGGAATACCAGGCGCCGGATTTTTCGACCACGCCGGCCTTGACGCCGATGTCGAGCAATTCGCCGGTCTTGGAAATCCCGTCGCCATACATGATGTCGAATTCGACCTGCTTGAAGGGCGGCGCGACCTTGTTCTTCACCACCTTGACGCGGGTCTGGTTGCCGACCACCTCATCGCGATCCTTGATCGAGCCGATGCGGCGGATGTCCAGACGCACCGAGGCATAGAATTTCAGCGCATTGCCGCCCGTCGTGGTTTCGGGCGAGCCGAACATCACGCCGATCTTCATGCGAATCTGGTTGATGAAGATCACCATGCAGTTCGAGCGGCTGATCGAACCGGTCAGCTTGCGCATCGCTTGGCTCATCAGGCGGGCATGCACGCCGACGCTGGAATCGCCCATGTCGCCTTCGAGTTCGGATTTCGGCGTCAGCGCTGCGACCGAATCGACCACAACCAGCGAAACAGCGCCCGACCGCACCAGCGTATCGACGATTTCCAGCCCCTGCTCGCCCGTGTCGGGCTGCGAGATCAGCAGTTCGTCGAGGTTGACGCCCAACCGTTTGGCATATTGCGGATCGAGAGCGTGCTCGGCGTCGACAAAGGCGCAGACGCCGCCTTTTTTCTGTTCTTCGGCAATGACATGCAGGGTCAGTGTAGTCTTGCCCGAACTTTCCGGCCCATAGACTTCGATGATGCGGCCCTTGGGCAGGCCGCCGATGCCCAGCGCGATGTCGAGGCCCAGCGAGCCGGTCGAGGTGGCCTCGATCTCGGCAATCGGGTTGTCGGCGCCGAGGCGCATGATCGACCCCTTGCCGAACTGGCGTTCGATCTGCGCGAGCGCGGAATCGAGGGCCTTCTGCTTGTCCAGGGCGCGTTTGTCGGTCATGTCGAGAAGGCTCGCGGTTGCCATGCGTCTATCCCTTATTTCACAGCCCGTTCTGGGCGGCAATACGGCGGTTGTTCATACTATGTTCGCTTATTTGCACGAACAAGACAAGAACATTCCGCAGGTTTTCCCTGGGATCACTTCAGCACTGGTTGGTTAAGGAAAGGTTCACGCGAATGGCGAAAACCGGGTGGAGCGGGCGGCGGGAATCGAACCCGCGTCTCTTGCTTGGAAGGCAAGGGTCTTACCATTACACAACGCCCGCGTTCAGCCGGTGCAATAGCGCCTTGCACGGCCAAGGGCAAGCACCCCGTGCGCCGCCGGTTGCGTCGGGCCGTTCCCGGCCCTAGGGTCTGCGCGCAACCTGACAGGAGAGCCGCGATGCCCGCGCTGCATGACCATATCGACCAAGGCGGACTCGAGGAATTCTCGGTCGTCTTTACCGACCGCTCGCTCAACCACATGTCGAAACGCTTTCAGGGCGTCATGCGCGACATCTCGGCGATGCTGAAAGAGGTTTACAACGGCTCGGCGGTGGCGCTGGTGCCGGGGGGCGGCACCTTTGCGATGGAATCGGTGGCGCGGCAATTCGCCCGCGGCAAGGCACTGGTGGTGCGCAACGGCCTCTTCAGTTTCCGCTGGAGCGCGATTTTCGACGCAGGCCACCTGAACGAGGGGGCGAGCGTGCTCATGGCGCGGCCCAGCGGCAATGATCCGCAGGCCCCCTTTGCCCCGGCGCCACTGGAGGAGGTCATCACCCGCATCCGCGCCGAGCGGCCCGAGGCGGTTTTTGCCCCACATGTGGAAACCTCGGCGGGGATGATCCTGCCTGACGCCTATCTGCGCGCCTTGGCCGAGGCCGCGCATGAGGTCGGCGCGCTGATGGTGCTCGACTGCATCGCCTCGGGCGCGGCCTGGGTCGACATGAAGGCCTTGGGCATCGACGTGCTGGTCTCGGCACCGCAAAAGGGCTGGAGCGCCGCGCCTTCGGCCGGGATCGTCGTGTTGGGGCCGCGAGCCGAGGCCCGGCTCGAGGCCACGACCTCGGACAGTTTCGCGCTGGACCTCAAGAAATGGCGCGCGATCATGAATGCCTATGAGGACGGCGGTTTCGCCTATCACGCGACAATGCCGACCGATGCGCTGGCGGGGCTGCGCGACGCGATGCTGGAAACCCGCGAGATGGGCTTTGACGCCGCCAAGATCGCGCAATTCGCGCTGGGCAATGGTGCGCGGCTGCTGCTGGCGGCTTACGGTCACCCGCCCTTGGCCGCCGAGGGGTTCGGCGCCCCCGGCGTGGTGGTTTGCCACACCGTTCGGCCCGAGTTGCAGAACGGCTCGGCCTTTGCCGCGGCGGGCTATCAGATCGCTGCCGGGGTGCCGCTGATGCTGAACGAGGGGCCGGGGCTGAAGACCTTCCGCATCGGGCTCTTTGGCCTCGACAAGCTCAAGGATGTGCCGGGCACGCTGGCGCGGCTGGATGCGGCGCTGAAATCGGTCGCCTGAGGGTGCGGCTGTTTGCCTTGGCGGCGCTGGTCATGCTGGCCTTCGCCGCCAATTCCCTGTTGAACCGCGCGGCGGTCGGGGGCGGGCTGATCGGCGCGCTGCCCTTTGCGCTGGTGCGGGTGCTGGCGGGGGCACTGGTGCTGGGGCTCTTGGCGCGGGCTCGTCCGGGGTGGAACAATGCCCTGCCCGCGCTGTGGCTGACCGTCTATCTTGTCGGGTTTTCACTGGCGTATCAATCGCTTGACGCCGGGATTGGCGCGTTGATCCTGTTCGCCTCGGTGCAGGTGACCATGCTGGCGGGCGCCCTGCTGGCGGGCGAGGTGCTGCCGCCGCGCCGTCTGGTCGGGGCGGCGCTGGCGCTGGCCGGGCTGGTTGCGCTGCTGGCACCCGGCGCGCAGGCGGTGCCTGCGCTGGCCCCGGCCCTGCTGATGGCGGGTGCCGGGCTGGGCTGGGGGCTCTATTCGCTGGCCGGGCGCCGCGCTGCCGACCCGCTGCGCGCAACGGCTGCGAATTTTCTGCTGGCGGTGCCGATGGTGGCGCTGGCCACGTTGCCTGCCGGGTTCGGCGCCCCGGCGCCGCTGGGCCTGACGCTGGCGGTGATCGGCGGGGCGGTGACCTCGGGCCTGGGCTATGCGCTGTGGTATGCCGTGTTGCCGCGGCTGGGCGCGGTGCGGGCCGCCGTCGCGCAGTTGAGTGTGCCGGTCCTCACGCTGGGCGCGGGCGCGGTGCTGCTGGCCGAAACCCCGTCTCGCGCCGCCCTGCTCGCCGCGGCGGTCGTGCTGGCGGGGGTGTCGCTGGCCAGCCTGCCAGGGAGGCGATAAGGCCCACGCCTTCGATCATCACTCGGACTGAATGGTCGGGGCGATAGGATTCGAACCTACGGCCTACGGTACCCAAAACCGTCGCGCTACCAGGCTGCGCTACGCCCCGACTGTGGCGCTCATAGACCAGCCCCGCCCGCGAGGGAAGGGGCCTTGCGCCCTATTCGCAGGCCCAGGCGGCAGTCTCTTGCGCGATGGCGGGGTGGCGCAATTCGATCCCCGGCACCAGATGCAACCTGGCAGCCATGCCGCCATTGATTTCCAGCACATACTGGACGTCTGCTCCGCCATCGATGCCGGTGCGGTCCAGCGGCACGGCGTTTTCATGGATGCGCTGCACCACGCCGCGAGCGTCGATGAACAGCATGTCCAGCGGGATCAAGGTGTTTTCCATCCAGAACACCGCGCGCTGCGGACGTTCAAAGACAAAGAGCATTCCATTGAAGCGCCCCATCGTCGGCCGGTGCATCAGGCCTTGCGCGCGCTCGGAATCGGTATCGGCGATTTCCACGGTAAAGGCCGCCTGCCCGAAAGCCCCGCGCAACTGAACGCGGTCCTCGGCACAGGTCGAGGCCCCGACCGGCGCGCCAAAACCCACCAACCCGGCCATCACGACCAGGATCCATCCCAAACGCATCATTCGCACTCACCCGTTGCTGTGCAGTGCCGTTTCCCACGACGCGATGGCGACGGCCATGCGGCCCCGTTCACCCTCGACGATTCGCAGACCGACGGCTTCACCGGGTTGTAACTCGGCAAAGCCCGACTTGCGCAGCACTTCCATGTGAATGAACACGTCCTCGGACCGGCCAAAGACATTGGCAAAGCCAAAACCCTTGACCTTGTCGAACCACTTCACCCGCGCCGGTTCCAGAGCGATATCTGCGAATTCGGCGTTGACAGTGTCAATGCCCAGGGTCGCGCCACCGTCTTCGTCCACCGGAGGGGTGACTTCATAGACATCGACCACTTGCAGACCACGTTGCGTCTGCTGGACGCTGACCAGAATCCCCGCCCGGTCACAGACCGAACTCTGCCCGAAATTCCGCAGGGCATTCACATGCAACAGAATATCCGGCCCACCCGAGTCCGCGACGATAAAGCCGAAGCCCTTGACGGGGTCGAACCACTTGACACTTCCCCGAACGCGCGGAAGGCCCCTTTCCAACTCAACCATCGGCATTCCCAACCCGACTTGACGCCAACAAGTCCCCAACATCTTCGCATTTTGCAGCAAATGCAAGGGCTCTACCATTCACGAAGCGTGAATTTCACGGATTAAGCCGTGAAATGCTCCAGCCGGACCCCTCGCCAGACCGCGTGAATCGAAAACGATCGTGCAACCGGAAGGCACCATCGGCCCAGAGTTCGATCTCGACCGGCGTGATGCGAAACCCGCCCCAGAACGGCGGTCGCGGTGGATTTGCGCCAAGCTTCAAACCCAGTTTGGCGACTTCGGCCACCAGATGCGCGCGTGAGGACAGCGGCTGCGATTGCTGGCTGGCCCATGCGCCCAGCCGCGATTGCAGGCTGCGGCTGGAATAATAGGCATCCGCCTGCGGCCCGTCCTCGCGCGTGACCGTGCCGCGCACCCGGACCTGCCGACGCAGCGACTTCCAGTGCATCACAAAGGCCGCCTTGCCGACGCCCTCGATCTCGCGCGCCTTGGCCGAGCCATAGTTGGTGTAAAGGACAAAGGCCCCCCCGCCCTGCCCGTCGCTTTCGATCTCTTTCAGCAGCACCATGCGCACATTGGGCAATCCCTCGGCATCGACACTCGCCAGCGCGATGGCATTGGGATCGTTGGGCTCGGTGGCCTCGGCCTCGGCCAGCCAGCGACGAGCGATG
>Ga0209573_1003571_pt1 | contig 16831 bp, 8 predicted proteins | sample TNRBio252014_DNA_FD_185870 | JGI IMG/M metagenome (GOLD analysis project Ga0209573, IMG submission 185870) | Wastewater treatment Type I Accumulibacter community from EBPR Bioreactor in Madison, WI, USA - TNR Reactor_6/25/2014_ DNA (SPAdes)... | ecosystem: Engineered > Bioreactor > EBPR >...
TCGTTTTTGCTGCGCGGATTGCCGCAGAATCGAGAGCTGCCGACCACGGCATTCAATTCGTGCGGCCGACTTACTTATTGTCGAGTGAAGACGATGATGTGCTGACGTGGGAGGACATGAATGGATTCGGTCCAGCGCAGACCGAATTCGGGCTGTTCTGCTTCCCGGCGGACCTGAGCGAGTGACATCTTGTGAACTTCCTTGATGGGCACGGCCGGGTCTTCCTTTCGGTACTCCACAAAGACGACTCGACCACCCGGCTTCATCGCCTTCGAGATGTCGTTCAGCATTTCGTAGGGGAATTCGAATTCGTGGTACACATCGACCATCAGCGCAAGATCCACTGACGCAGGTTTCAGTCCGGTTGAAGTTTGAGTGCCTTTAACAGGCACCACATTCGGAATCCCCTGGGACTCGCAGAGCTGCTTCAGGCGGGTCAGCATTTCCTCCTGGACGTCGACTGCCATCACGCGTCCATCCGGCAGCAGTTGTTCGGCCATCAGAATGGAGATGACTCCACTTCCTGCACCGATGTCGGCGACCACCTGGCCGGGTTTCAGTTGCAGCGAACGCACCAGCAGAGTCAGTCGTTCCTCTTCTTCACGACTCGATCGCTCCAGCCACGCAGCGCCGGCAAAGCCCATCACATGCGCAATCTCACGCCCCATGTAGAACTTGCCAATCCCGTTGGGATCATGCTCGGCGCGGATTTCGTATCGTTCCGTCGCTGGCTTTGATGGAAGTGACGCTGATTCGTCGGCCACAGCGAAAGATCCGCAGACAGCCGGAAGGATGAGCGTCCAGAGTGATCTCAGCAGGTTCATAACAGCGTTCCACCTGGAAACAGACATTCGTGAAGTCTGTCCAGAGTACCGAACGTCGTCTGTAACTGGCAGTGTTACGAAGCAGGAAATCGCTGTTGCCGCGTCAGCGGGTGCGCAGAAACAAGTTCCGCATGGTCTCGTTCTTCTGCTTCTTCTCTCCGCAGGTCGGAGGAGAAGATGGCCGACCGGCCGGACGAGGGGGCAGATCGGCGCTGCCTGACCAGAGCGACAGCGATCTCCACTGACATCGATTACGCATCTTCAACTGACTGTTCTTCAACTGACTGTCAGATAAAAGAACAGTCCTGTCTGATAAGTAGCAACTGACGTGGTGACGGGAACAACAAGTCGACTGTGGCTGGCCCACATTCCATAAAGCGTGGACAGGACACAGATTGTTCCGGCCAGTTTCATGCGCACGAACACCCAGATACTGCCTTGTCCGATTTCCAGCAGCCAGCGTCCGATGGGGTTCTCTTCTGTGGAATCAATGACACCCTCGAAATGCACAATCAGGTACGTGTCAAACAGTGATACAAAGGTGATCAGGCACAGCGCCACAGGAAACCAGTAGTCACGAAGCCGCAGCGATAAAGTCGACATGTCTCATTCCTTTCTTCTCGAATGCGTCGCACACTCGATGCGGACCATTTGGCAAACACCGCGCCAAAGGAATTCCGGAAGGACATTCGTCGCTGGTTTTTCCCGGCAGTAATTAAAGACTGTCGGAACTGCTGGTATCGTGGTCACCTGGAGCCGGGAACGCCGCGCTGTGGATCAGCAGTGATGCCTGAAGATCCGGCGAACTTCGTGCGGACCACAGGACGGTTGCTTTCAAGTACATTTCGGCAGATTTTGCCGTACTCGGGAATCACGCTGAAATCGCGCGCGGGCCTGATGATTCTGTGGGACTTCAGCGGAGCCAGAGTACACAGATGACGGCAAGTACGATGCGATAGACGCCGAAGGGCAGCAGTCCGTGACGGCCCAACGCGGCAACCATGAAATGAACACTGATGATCGCAGCCACGAATGCTGTCACCAGCGACACGAAGGGCATGACCACACCATATGCGGCAAACAATTCGGCCCCGTTCTTCATTCCTTCATACGCCGTGGCTGCAGACAGCGTCAATAATCCCAGCAGGAAACTGAATTCCACGGCAGCCTGCATCTTCAGGCCGACCCAGCGACAGCCCAGAATCGTGGCCAGACTGCGACTAAAGCCAGGCCAGAACGCCAGGCACTGCAGAATGCCAACCAGTAACGCATCCTTCCACGTCATCTGCAGCAGGTCTTTTCCGGCCGCCGCTTCGTTCTTTCCGGACAACAGCGACTGCAGAACAATGATCACGCCTCCCACCAGCAGCGCGAGTGCGACCGGCATGACTCCAAACAAATGGGCTTTAATCCATTTGCTGAACAACAGACCAATGATAGCTGCCGGAATGAACGCCACGATCAGATTGACCAGCAGCGCCTGACCCTCCGGGTTTTTTCCGGTCAGTCCCTGCAGCATCTGCACGATGCGTCGAAAATACAGCAGCACCACTGCCAGGATCGCACCGCACTGAATGCAGATAGCCAGCGAGTGCGCGGCGTCGGATTCGCCATCCTCAGCGTGCATCCCCAGCAGGTGCTCGACGATCAGAAGATGGCCGGTCGAACTGACGGGAAGGTATTCGGTAGCGCCCTCAAGGAATCCGAGGATCAGTGCCTGAAACAGGGTCAGTCGGGGAGGTGCGGGGGAACCTGGCGCAGTGTCCTGACCACAGGCAACGCTGGCAGACATCCAGAACACAACGGCGAATGTGACTGTTGTCAATGTGACCGTCACAGCCTTCCTGGCATGCATTGAAGATCTCCATGATCGACGGATGAACGGACAAAGATTGCAGGCGTGCTTGATTCTGTCACAATTCCCTGCCGCGGAATGTTATCAAAGAAGGACTGATCTCGTGAGTGAATCCTGGATTGCTGATCGGATGCATCGCATTGATGCGTCCGGAATTCGCAAAGTGTTTGACCTGGCCGCCACAATGACGCGGCCTGTCAATCTGAGTATCGGTCAGCCGCACTTTGATACGCCGCAGCCGATCAAGGATGCGCTCTGCAGGGCCGTTCAGGAAGGTAAGAACGCCTACAGCCAGACTCAGGGAATTGCGCCTCTGCTGAAGATCCTGCAGGATGACGTCGATCGCCGCTACGCCCATTCCGATCGAAAGGTGTTTGTGACGTCAGGCACCAGTGGTGCTCTGATGCTGGCGCTGTGCACATTGATTAATCCGGGTGACGAAGTCATCGTCTTTGATCCGTGGTTTGTGATGTATCGCCACCTGACGACATTGGCTGGCGGCAATGTGGTGCAGGTTTCGACGTACCCGGATTTTCGGATTCGGATTGACGAAGTTCGCAAAGCCATCACGCCCCGTACAAAGGTCATTCTGTTCAACAGTCCGGCAAATCCCACCGGGGCTGTGGCCACGGCAGATGAAGTGCGGGCTCTGGCCGAACTCGCGGCGGAGCACAACATTGCTCTGATCAGCGACGAGATCTACCGGGCATTCTGCTATGACCATCCGTTCCACAGTCCTGCCGAATGGAATGATCGCACGATTGTGATTGACGGCTTCAGCAAATCGCATTCGATGACCGGTTTGCGGCTGGGGTTCATTCACGGCCCGCAGTATGTGATTCAGCAGATGCTGAAACTGCAGCAGTTCACGTTTGTCTGCGCGCCGCATCCTGTTCAATGGGCCGGTGTGACAGCCTGGGAACTGGATCTGAACGATCACCTTGAGGATTACCGGCGGAAGCGGGATCTGCTGGTGGATCTACTGAAGGACGATTTCGAGATCCATGGAGGGCAGGGGGCCTTCTATCTGTTTCTGAAAGCACCGTGGGGAACGGGATCCGAGTTTGTGGCCGAAGCGATTCGCAACAATCTGCTGATCATTCCGGGAAACGTGTTCAGCTCGTCGGATACTCATTTCCGCGTCTCCTTTGCGGCTGAAGACTCGATGATCCGGGAAGGTGCAGAAATCCTGTGCCGCCTCGCAAGGAGGTGAAACCCCCTTGACCCCGGTTCGAGCTGCCGCTCGGAAAGACGGGAGGCCGCTCACGTTGTTCGCTATCACCAGGCGTCCGCAAAAGTCATAGCTAAAACGTCAGAATGGGCTGAGAGCCCCCTGACTCCGGTGAGCCTGCCGGCTCCGTTGACAGATGACCGCTCACGTTGTTCGCTACCGACGAGCATCCGCACTTGTGGATTGGCCAACAAAAACAGCCTGTGGACTTTGACCTCCACAGGCTGGGTTGATCCGTGATTCCGGATGACTGGAGCGTGATGGCGAACTGATGTCACTTTGTGGCAGGTTCAGATTCCCGCCGGATGGCATCATAGATTTCCTGCCGATGGACAGTCACGTCGCGCGGTGCATCAATGCCGATGCGAACCTTATCCCCGCGGACTTCGACAATGGTCACGCGGATGTTGTCACCAATGATGATCGTTTCGTCGCTCTGACGTGAAAGTACAAGCATAAATCCCTCCTGTGCTCACAGGATCGACGAAGGGTGCGGCGAAATTGATCGGATTTCGTAGCGCTGGCACAGGTCGGGAGTTCCTCCTGAAAGGCAGTTCTGGGAAATGAGTTGCAGTCCGTACAGACGGAACTGTCTGCGGTGAGGCGTTCGCGATCCGATCCCCTGCCAGTCGATGAGGCAGGGTCTCTGTGCGTGGCAACACTCCATCGCGCCGCCTGCTAATCTGGAAAAGCTGCGGAATCTCCGCAATCCTGAGTCATTCTCCGATCCTTGCGCCAGGGAGAACACTCGCCACGACTTCTGGCAATCCGCTATTCTCCCTGCGGGTTTGACGGCAGCAGACACCGCGATTCAGCGATGGGGCGGGGTATCTGGATGGTGTTTTGTTGGGTGCGAAGCATTTGATCGTCTCATCAAAGGAATCGCGTCTAAACCGCCGTGTGGCTCTGGTTTTGCTAAATCTGTTGTAACGATTGTACCGAGTGAATGAAGTGAGGAGCTCTCTTCAAGGGGTACGCCTTGCGCACCTGCAGGATGTGCTGATTTGCAGAGCTGACTCAGATTTTCAGGTGCGGCCCGAAGCCGCGAATGAGGATCTGGAACCGGGTTTTTGAGGGTTCGCTTTCTGGACTGCCGGATATAGGTAACACCACCATGCTGTTGAATACATGGCTTACTGCTGCCCGACACAATTTCTTTGCAGCAAATTCCCGTCGATTTGGCCGAACGAGCCCCGGACGAACTCTGCGGATTGAGGCCCTGGAAGGGCGAACCCTGCTGTCGGCAGTGCAGACAATCAACGCTCTGGTGATCAACCAGGACAACGTGAGTCTGTATCGAAACGCCAGTGGGGGTGTGAACGTTGATTCGGCCCATCTGACCGGGAAGGATGCCCTCGTCATTGAAGGCATTACTGTCTCCGCGACATCGGGGAACGGCATCAACGTGAACCTCAGCGGCATTAATCTGAAGCGGTTTGCGATCGAATCGGTCGTGGTTGCTCAGTACACCGGAACCGGCATTGGTGTCAGTCTGACCAATGTCACGGGACTCGATTCTGTCGCGATTGAAGATGTGACGGTAATTGGATCCTCGAAGGCAGTGGATGTTGCCTTTAACAACTCAGACACGAATGCGTTCACAATCGACGATTCCGTTCTGCCAGGCATCACCGTGACCGCTCGGGATGGCGGGGATATCCATAACGGTGTCATTACCGAAAACACCATCTCCGCAGGCGGGGGCGTTCAGGGTGTCGTTCTGAACGTGCTGAGCACCCCTGGGAAGATCAGTACGGCAAATGGCTTTCGGATCACCGATAACGTCGGGATTTCCTCGCAGGACGATGATGCGATCGTCATCAACGCCACGGGCTACCTGGATGGGAACCGCGATACGGTTTCCGAACTGGACGGTCTGACGATTGCGAACAACCGAATTGGAACAGATGAAGGGGCACGCGTTTTCTTCCGAGCGGAAGGCGACACGTTCGTTCAACCCTTTGTACTGACAAATAATTCGCGTCAGGGCGAGCTTCTGCAGACGTTCGTTTTCGACCTGTCGGCGATTGGCCTGCAGTTCGATATCGATCCGATTACCGGCAAGCCGTTCACTGCCCTGGGGAGTTCCGGAACTTTGACAGGCGTTTCTCAGACGCGTCTGCTGAACAACAATCAGACTCTGGAAGTCACTTTCGCTGATTTCAATCCTGGTGAAACGCTGCAGTTTGTGATCGACATCGACCTGGCCGGAGGCACGGCTGCGTCGATCTTTGGAAACCAGCTGATCGGAGCGGACGTCGATTTCGCGTTCTCCGGAAACAAGTTCCTGGAAGGTCAGATGACCGGGGATCCGTCATCTCTGACGGCCTCGCAGTTTCTGGTGGGCAGTGTCGTGCCCGGTGGTCCGGTCGCGAAGGGCCACGGGATCCATATCAAAGCCGACATGCTTCCGGTTTCCAACCTGAATATCTTCGGCAATGTCATCACCGGCACACCGGGTCACGGTGTCTACTTCAATACTCAGCGATACAGCGACATCACCGGTCAGGTCACCGATAACGAGATTGGAAATGCGTCCGGCAACGGCATCCTTGCAGAAATGCGGGACAGCAACTTTTACGGAGGCATCGACCAGAACAAGATTGCTCTGAATGACGGTTATGGCATTGAGCTGAAACCCCTGTCAACTCGATCAGGTCGAGTGCGCGAGATGCAGGATGCCTCGGCTGGTCGTCCGGTGATTGTGACGACCGTTGGCAATCACAATCTGAACACCGGCGATCAGGTCATGATCCAGGGTGTAATCAACAGCGACACGTCGGTCACGCATCCGGCAAATGGACTGTTTACCGTCACCGTGATTGACAACCTGAAGTTCTCGCTGCAGGGAACTGAAACGCCGGTTGCCGGAGCGATCTACGCAACGGGTGGCGAATGGTACGTACCGGACTTCCGCGGCGGACTGACGACCGCCGACGCAGCTCGGGGATTTGTGCAGATTGATCTGAAGCCAACCACGGCGCCGCGGGCCATCACCGCCGCGTCGAACAGTGCGGACATTGTGATCACTTCCGCCGCTCATGGACTGAAGACCGGTGATCAGATCCGGATTTCGGGCGTTCAGGGCAACACCGCGGCCAATGGAACATTCGATGTTACGGTCCTGTCCCTGAATACCTTCATGCTGAAAGGCACGACAGGAAATGGGAATTACACGCTGGGAGGATCCTGGATTCCGCTGGCGGAACTGACTCCCTCCGGGGACCTTGTCACCAAGGGAATCAGCGGCAATTCGATCACCAACAATGGCCGAGCCGGCATTTTTTCCAATTCGCCGGTGGGAACGACCGTTCGTGCGGACATCAATCTGAACGAAATTTCGCAAAACCTGGAACAGGGGGTTCGATTCCTGTCTCGCAGTTATGGTCTGGGAACCAGCCTGCCGCTGGACGTGAATGACTCCAACGACCTGCCCGCCGCTCAGGACTATGGTTTTGACGTGAACATCGGAGCTCAGGGAAATGGCCTGGGGTACTCAACCGGTGGAAACCGGCTGGATGGCAATCATCGCGCCGGCATTGCCATCGAAGCCCTGGACTATGGCACGGGCGGCTTCGAAATCTGGAACAACACGATCACTTCCACTGTGGATGACGGAGCCGCAGGCGCTCCTTACACGGGCGACGGCATCTTCGTCCGTCTGGATGAAGGCGTCCTGAATGACGAAGCAACTGCTGTTCTGGCCAAGTCGGTGATCAAGCAGAATGTGATTGGTGTGGACAATGAAGGCAATGATGGTCACGGCCTGTACTTCCTCCTGAACTGGCGCACCAAGATTCAGGATCTGGAAGTTGTGGAAAACAACTTCCTCAACAACGGTCAGGACGGTTTCCATTTTGAACGTCTTGAGGATGCTCGCCTGAATACAGTAATCTTCGAGAAGAACAGGGCGACGAACAACGCCAGCGACGGATTTGATCTGTACGCCAATAACACGTCCCTTGACCGGCTGGACTTCCAGATCAACGACAACCGGATCGAAGACAATGCGGCCTATGGTCTGCGAGTCTTCGTGGAAGCCGCGGCCAAAGTGGACATCCAGTTCGATAATAACTCCGTTGTTCGCAATGGGCACACCCACAACAACACGGGGTATCATCCCAACGACGGCGTGGCCGGATCGACCGGCGTCGCGGGTGGGGTGGGATTCTACGTCCGCGGTGAAGGCGGCATTAATTTCAGCGCTGACAGTTCGGTGATCAGCAATAACACGGGCGATGGCATCAGCATTGATGCGCTGGAATACAGCGATTCGCTGATCATGAACGCCACTCTGCGGAACAGTCAGCTCAATAACAATACGTTGACAGGCTTCCGCAGTCAGGGTGCAGCGTTTGGCACCTACGACTGGTTCAGCACCACGTTCAATCAGAATGGCGAAGACGGAGCTCGAATCATCTCCGTGGAAGATCAGGCCGACTTCTATCGTCGTCGCATTGGCGCCAAGGATCTTGACGTCCGCGTGATGCGATCCACGTTTGATTCCAATCGACAGAGCGGTTTGCAGCTGGGAATGGGCACCAATGCTCATCTGGGTGATGGCAGCGCCCTGAATTCCAACTCCTTCAGCTTCAACGTCCTGGAAGACGGCCTGAAGATCACTCAGTCGTCAGGGCCATTCCTGGAAGAGAAGGGCCGTCGCCGTACGGTCTCTGCTGAGTTCAATACATTCGCCGGGAACGGTGGAGATGGAATTGATATTGGTCACTTCACGCCACAGGAAGCGGTCACACAGATTGAAGTCCTTCCTAACGGTCAGATCAACGGCAACGCAGCAGATGGCGAAGCTGGAAATCCTCAGCACGGCGACGAAGTGGTCACGGACATCTTCGTCTCCATTTCCGATGCGATCATTTCCGGAAATGCCGGAGACGGAGTGGAATGGCTGGGAGACAGCATTGATCGTGTCCCGGCTCGATCCGGTGGCGGGCAGGACATTGCTTATGACTACAATTCCGGCCTGTCAATTCGGGATTCGCGAATCATCAACAACGGACGACGCGGGATCGACATCCTGAATCGTCGGCAGCACGATTCGTACGTCACGATTGCCAACAACCGAATTCTGTCCAACCGGTTTGAAGGCATCTACGTCGTCAACACGGCCTCTCATTTTCAGCGCCAGAACGGCCCCAGCGATCCGCTGGACATGTATCTGGAAATCTTCCAGATCGGTGAGACGGCAATTAATCCCAACATCGAACTGCGAGTTCAGGAGAACCTGATCGAATCGAATGGGACATCGCAGACAACATCTACGGTCCCGATCAACGATTCCGTCCGTGATGCCGACGATGACAGCATCTATCCGCACGTCGACCACACCCATCGCTTCAATCAGGTGCCCGGTACGCTGGGTGGCCTGGTGATCCGCGTCGGAACAGCCGACTCAGCGGGAACTCTGCGGTTCGCATCGACGCAGGCAGAACTGGGCCTGTCCGGTGTGGACGCGGAAATCTGGAAGAACTCGTTCAACGGGAACTTCGGTTCAGATGTTTACTTTGACAACTTCGTGTCGCAGGTGCCTCCACAGGCCCGCGACATCTTCACGATCGGGACGCCCAGTTATCGCTGGCTCTATGGCTATCGTGACCCGCTGTCGCGATTTGATCTGTCGTTCCGGGAGAACGTCGGCAACTCGCTGGATGTCATCAACGGCTTCGCGTTCTACGACAACTGGGAAGGCTGGTTTAAGTCGCGTCTGAACGATCCGGGAATTCGAAACCCGGTGGGTGACTTCAACAACCCCTATCGTAAGCGAAACGCCACGCGCACCGTGGGTTACCAGTTCTTCAACGACATTGGTGTGGATCCCACGTTCTGGGACTTCTTCTCAAACGATGGGGCTACTTACTGGGGTCCGTGGTCATATGACGGCCTGGGTACGACGACCTGGCGAATTGAATCAGATTTTGATTTCAACAATTTTGTCCAGACGAATACCTCACTGGGCTTCAGTGACTTCTTCGACGTAGTCAACCTGCAGTCGACCAGCATCGGCGAAATGCCGTATCAGTGGGACACCGGGATCGACACACCGTCCTACAACGGACGCTCCAGCTTTTCACTGGATCGCGGCGACATCTTCAATTTCCTTCCATCGGATGCACGTCCGATTGGGCCGGATGCCTTTGAAGACAATGATGGATTCGCCAGTGCCAAACCACTGGCCGCAGATAATCCACTCACACTGGAACGGGAAACAATCCTTGCCGGCGTAAACGTGTTTTCCGGGCTGACAATCGAGACGAAAGCCGATCGCGATTACTACATGTTTACAGCAGCTGACAACGGTCCTATGTCAGTGGTTCTTGATGCCATTGATACGCTGGGCGACCGGCTGCAGTTCATGATTTATGAGGTCAATCCGACTCTGGACACGGAAGAAGTTCCGATGTTTGTCCTGGCGGACCTGACACCCAACTTCCGCCTCGTCAATCCGGGTGCCACAGGCACACTGTCAGCCACTGTTGTGCAGGGGCGTGACTACATCATAGAAGTGATAAGTGAGGAATTTGAAAACATCGGCTCATTCCAGCCATTCCGATATGGAACGACTCGTAACTACTCGCTGTCAGTCACAACACCGAATTTCCCGGCCTCTCCAGGTGCAGGCAGTGGAAGCGGCGGCAGTGGATCAGGAAGCGGCAGCGGTGGATCCACAGGCAGCTCCGGCTCAACCGGAACGGGAGGCAGTGGTGGCGGGGGTTCCAATACGGGTAATGGCGGATCGCTGCCCGGCAAGCCCACACTCACAGCAATCGGACCGGTCTCTCCGGATCCACGCACAACATCCACTGGTACCGTTCGAGTGCGCTTCAATGAGGATGTCAGTGGAGTTGATATCACCGACTTCACGCTGACGCGAAACAGCGTCGCACTTCCACTGACCGGAATCAGTGTGACTCAGGTCACGGCGATGGACTATGACCTGAGTATTGGAGATCTGACCGGCGAACCTGGCTCCTATGTTCTGACTCTCAACGCCACGAACTCCGGAATTCAGGACAGTGACACCAACAAGCTGGAAGTTGGCGGCTCAGAAACCTGGGTGGTCAACAGTGCTGTCTCCAGTGTTCTGGACACAGCCGACACCAATCCCGGAGATGGGCTCGCGGCAGATCTTAATGGCCTGTTTACTCTGCGGGCCGCCGTCATGGAAAGTAACACATCGGCTGGCGCTGACGTAATTCAGCTCGGCGCATCGACGTATACGCTGAGCCGAGCCGGACGCTTCGAGGATGCCGCACTGACGGGGGATCTGGATGTTCTTGGTCACCTGACGATTCGAGGTGTGGATGCGAAGTCGACGATCATCGACGGAGCCCTGCTGGATGGGGTGTTCCACGTCTTCCCCGGTGCCGCTCTGACTCTGGAAAATCTGACGATTCGAAATGGATCCGCATTCGATGGTGGCGGGATCTTCAATCGAGGAACTCTGAACCTGCGAAACGTGAACGTGATCCTGAATGTGGCAGCCAACCAGGGCGGCGGGATCTTCAACGCGGGGACGATGAACGTTACGGGATCCGCGATCGCACAGAACATTGCCGGCTCACGCGGGGGTGGCGTCAACAATACAGGAACAGCCAGTTACCTGAATACGACTGTGTCTTCGAACCTTGCCGTGTCCCGCGGCGGCGGCATCTTCAATGAAAACGCCGCTGCATCCACGATGCGGAATGTCTCGATCATTGAGAACGAGGGTGGATCCCGGGGTGGCGGGCTGGCGATTGATGACGATCCGCAGAATCTGGTTGCCGACAATACGCGTCTGGGAAACACGCTGATCGAACGCAATACAACTGATGGCGTCTATCTGGTGGATGGTTCACCGATGGGGCGCGAGTTCATTGGTGAAGTGGTGTCCCAGGGATTCAACCAGATCCAGGTTCTGGATCGTCGCTACACCACAGCCACATCCGCCGGATTGCAGCAGAACACGGACACCTTTGGACGACAGTCGGCTCCTCTGGCTGACGCCTCAAATGCTCTGTCCTACCTGGTGGGCAATGGTGTTGGCGCTCACGCTCTGAAGCCCAACGGGGCCGCGGTCGACCGAGGCAGCAATGCGCTGTATCCGACACAGCCGATTCTGGGTCAACTGGATGCCGTTGGAAATCCCCGACTGATCGAAGGCAATGGGGATGGTGTCATCGCGATCGACATCGGTGCTGTCGAACACTTTGTGAACACTCCGGTCGCGATCTTCGTCGCCAATCCAAATCCTGCCGGCTTGAACGAAACCATCACCTTCAATGGGCTGCTTTCGACGCATCCGAATCCCGCCGTTGGATCCATTCAGAAATGGGAATGGGACTTCGACTGGAACCCAACCAACCAGACGGTGGTAACGGGTGACGCCTTCGAACATTTCACAAAGGATGCTGAAGGCTCCACGGTCACCTTTGCCTACACGGATGGCAGCCGACCCGAGTACACCGTTCGACTGATTGTCACTGACAATTTCAATAACGTGGGCTTCATGGACCTGGTGGTCAAGGTCGGAGCGCCGACGAAGCCGGTCGTTCAGCGACCGTTCGCCAGGACGACCGACCTGACTCCGGAAATTCGCTGGACGGCGTCACCCGCCAGCTACCGTCTGGAAGTCTTCAATGTGTCCACCGGGTCACCGGTCAAAGTTCTGGATCTGGCGAATCTCACCAGCAATTCCTACACGCCCGCTTCCAATCTTCCCCTTGGAAATTACGAAGTGGTCGTCACGGCCTCGAATGCCAGCGGCACGGCCGTCAGTGACCGCTACAGCTTCACTGTGGAACGACTGAACCTGGTAGCGCCGGGGAACACAATCTTTGATGTGACTCCACGATTCACCTGGAACGCAATTCCCAATACGCAGGAATATGATCTCTGGGTCAGCCGTCTGAAGCCCACCTATGTGCAGACCGTGCTGCGACCAAGCCGCGTCGACCAGCCGACCTACGAAGCCACCACCTCGCTGGGGCTGGGTGACTTTGTGTGGTGGGTTCGTGCGATTGACAGCGACGGTGTCGCCGGAGCCTGGAGCCTTGCAAAGAACTTCACGATCGGGCGACCAACAATCACGTCGCCTGGCATTGTCACAATGGACTCTACGCCCACAATTACGTGGACGAACATGGGTGCACCACGATACGAATTGTGGGTCAACAAGGTCGGTGGACAGGCAAAGATCATCCACCAGACCGCACTGACGACCAACAGTTACACACCGACCACGGCACTGCCCAACGGTGACTACGATGCATGGGTGCGTCCGCTGGCCGCTGATGGCGAAGCGGGACTCTGGAGTCTTGCCTATCGGTTCCGCATGGATTACCGAATCGGTCCGGTTCCGGTTTCTCCGATCGGCATCTCGACCGACACGACTCCCACATTCACGTGGCAGGCAATGGACAGTGTGTCACAGTACGACCTGTGGGTCGACAATCTTTCAACGGGTGCTCGGCAGTACATTCGAGTCAACGTGAATCCGGGCACCGGTGCGAATGTCACCTACACTCATCCCAATGCACTTCCTGCCGGCAATTACCGATGGTGGGTTCAGGGGATTTCAACGTCCGGGTCTCGTGGTGCGTGGAGTCCTGCCACAGACTTCACGGTTCCGGTTCCTGCAATCGTCAATCCTCGTGGAGCCATCTCCACCAACCTGCCGCTGTTCACATGGAACGGCGTTGCCGAATATGTGCGTTACGACCTGTGGGTCGATAACCTGACGAGTGGAGCAAAACAGGTCCTGCGAGTTCAGGATGTCACGACTCGGTTCTATCAGACGACTCTGCCGTTCGAAAACGGCACGTTCCGGGCATGGATCCGTGCCTTTGACGCTGCCGGAAACGCGTCTCAGTGGAGTGGCAATGCCGACTTCACTATTGCTGAGGGGATCGGAAACGCACCGCGTGCCCTGTCACCGTCCGGCGTCATCGGAAACAACACCCCCAGCTTCTTCTGGCAGCCAGGATTCAACAGTACCGCTGCGACCTACGAACTGCTGGTTAAACGCATTGATCAGGCCAGTCAGCCGACGGTGATCAACGTGGCAAACATCGTTGGCACCAGCTACACCACCACCACGACACTCGCTCCTGGCGGCACCTATCGCTGGTGGGTCCGCGGAGTGGCTGCCAGTGGAAGCAAACTGCCGTGGAGCCAGCCGCTGGACTTCCGGGTTGTTTCCAGCGAATCGTCCGATGATCCTGCCGACAATCCCCTGCTGGCCGGAAATATCGTGCCGGTGGTTCTGACGGTCAACCAGGATGTCTGGTCTGATGATCTGGGCATTCGCAGCGTCACGGCACACCCGGCAGCCACAATCGTCCAGATTGACCCGGACAGCCTGGTCGAGGAAACCGGGGTCAACGCGGAGTTGTCTGAGACCTTTGTGATGCCGGCTCCCGAAGCCAGTGCAATCGATTCGCTCATGGAAGAATGGTCTCTGGTCGACCTGCTGACGGAATCAGAAGCCCTGTCCGAAACAGTGGCCGTGATCCCCGTAACGCCGCCAGCCGTGACTGTTTCCACTGGGGAAAATCACGATCAGGACAATGAGTTCCAGGCACTCAACCTGCTGATGGCAGGACTGGTTGCCGCGACCATCATTCCTGTCGAGAAAAACGAGGACGAGGATCAGGCGGTGTAGTTCTTCGCCGGTTCCGCATTCCAGAAGGGCCATCAGACGATAAACCTGATGGCCCTTCTTGTTTCGGGCTATCGAACGGCTCTTGTCCACTTTCCGGTCGCTTCCACTCGACCGGTCGCGAAACCCCAACCTGTGACCGTTTGCCAATCACTTTTTGCTGAGCTGGATCTGTCCCTGCCGCCAGCACCGGACGCGTCATATCATTTCGTGCGATGCAATCCTTTGATGTCGACGAACGTCAAAGAATCTGCCAGGCTTTGATGGGTCTGTCGTCGACATGAATTGTCAGGAATGCCAGGGAGCGGCGAATTTACTCATGGCTGGATCATCCTTTCCCACCGGTCCACTGACCATTCTGATCACCGGCGCATCGGCCGGCATCGGACGTATCACCTGTCAGAGACTGGCTCAGCACCGACACCGATTTGTGCTGGCTGCTCGGTCAGCCGACAAGCTTGCCAGTTTGCAGCAGGAACTGGAATCCAACGGCTGTGAAGTGCTGTCGGTTCCCACTGACGTCTCTGATCCCGGAGCCATCGAACGGCTGGTTGCTGCAGCAGTTCAGCGATTTGGCAGAATTGACGTGCTGATCAACAACGCCGGGATCGAATGCTTCACGCGACTGGAAGACGCCAGGGAAGATCAGATTCTGCAGACTATTGAAACCAATCTGACCGGAGCTATCCTGCTGACGCGTCGTGTCATTCCGATCATGAAGGCCCAGAAATTCGGCCGGATCATTAATCTGGGCTCCATCGCCGGAAAACACGGACCCGCATTCGGGGCTGTCTACGGAGCCACCAAGGCCGCCCTCGTGGCCTTCACGCAGTCATTGCGGGGAGAACTCAGCCGCGAAGGAATTCTTTCCACAGTGATCTGCCCGGGCTTTGCCACACAGGGTGGAATCTATGACGAAATTGTGCGAGCCACCGGAAAGAAGGCTCCCCTGCTGATGGGGGGGACCACAGCCGACAAAGTGGCGGCCGCCATTGAGCGATCCATCCGCACGGCTCCTCCTGAAGTCATCCTCAATTTCCCCTGGCTAAGACCCTTGTTTCTGTTCCGCGATGTCTTCCCGCGGCTGGGCGAAAAGATGTTTGTGGCCGTGACCTACAAGTTCCTCCGCCGGGCGGCTCTCCATGGGAAACCGCAGTAGCCGCCCAGTGTTGGCACGTGCGTCCGAAAACGGATGTACGTTTCACTCGTGTCGACCATCCTGCCGTGCACCCAAAACACAAAAAGACCCCGACATTTACTGTCGGGGCCTTTCTCGATTGTGTTTCTGTCTCGTACCGAACTCAGAATATCACAGGCGAACCTGTCCTTCCGGAGCCGGCGCTGAAATCCAGCGGATTGGAGCCTGCTGATCGGTGCCTGCATTTCCTGCAAACATCGTCGTCTTCGATTTCGATGGCAGCGATCTTGTCGCCAGTCGCTTTGGCGTCAGCACTTCGGACAGGCGACTGGACTGGTTCGCCAGACGTTGCCCACGATCCAGTCGTGTGGACTTGTCGATGTCTGTGCCGGATGCTGGAGCGGGATCAAGAAAGTTCGCATCGGGTGTCGTGGGATCTGTTGGTGTCAGTCCATCCACATCATCCATTGGAGGTTTATTCTTCAACTCAAGATCTTCGTCAAATGACGATCCCATTGGAGCAAAATCATCTGCTGGTGCTGTGGAATTCCCTGCCCCGGGAGGAGTGTCCAGAGAATTGTCCATGTCCCTCAACCGGCGACGGCGTTCCTGTTCACGCAGCGTATCATCACGGTCGTAATCATTCGTACCCTTATCAAAATTCGGGTCGGTCGTTGGCTTCAGCGAATCCGAAGTTCCACTGGAAGTCCCCGTTGAAGCACCACAGCTTCCTGAACTGCAGTTTCCTGAACCGCATGATCCACAGGGATCACAGCAATTCGTCGCACAGCACCCATAGCTGGCCGAAGGGTAATATCCCGCTGATTGATATCCCATGGACGGATATCCGCCTCCGTAACCGCCGTAACCCCCGTAGCCGTAGGAAGCCATGGGCGCATAGCCTGCTCCCCACCAGCCTCCAAATGGCCAAAGGCAACACGCATCAGCCGTACCGGCTGAGCCCGCAAGTCCACACACGATGACGCACAACTGGAAAATTCGAGTCATTTTCAGGATCTCCACAGCAGGATGCTGTCAGGATCGGATTCCACAACGCAAAACCGTTTCAGGCAAAAGCCCTTGCGCAGAACGCCCTTTTACCCACCCCTCCAAACAAATGTCAAAC
>Ga0209573_1003572_pt1 | contig 16822 bp, 10 predicted proteins | sample TNRBio252014_DNA_FD_185870 | JGI IMG/M metagenome (GOLD analysis project Ga0209573, IMG submission 185870) | Wastewater treatment Type I Accumulibacter community from EBPR Bioreactor in Madison, WI, USA - TNR Reactor_6/25/2014_ DNA (SPAdes)... | ecosystem: Engineered > Bioreactor > EBPR >...
TGATGGCTTTATCTTTGATTTGCCTCACCCTTTCCCTCGTCAAACCAAATTGATCGCCGATATCTTCAAGACTCAAAGGATGCTCAATGCCAATACCGAAATAAAGCTTGATCACACTGCTTTGGCGGGCAGTCAGTGTATTTAATGAACGTTCGATTTCTCCTCTTAATGACTCATTGTATTCCAGACCCTTATCTGTGCCCGGTGTATTATCATTTTCAAGCACGTCCAGCAATGAATTATCTTCTCCTTCCACGAATGGTGCGTCCATAGACACATGTCGTGCAGCAACCCCCAGGGTTGTTTCAATTTCATCAACAGTGATCTCCAGCAATTTTGCAATTTCTTCTGTTGACGGTTCTCTTTCAAACTCCTGTTCCAGTTCAGCGAAAGCCCTGTTGATCTTATTGAGGGAACCAACTTTATTCAGTGGCAATCTCACGATCCTGGATTGTTCAGCCAATGCCTGGAGAATGGATTGTCTGATCCACCACACTGCATAAGATATGAATTTGAATCCTCTGGTTTCATCAAAGCGTTGGGCAGCTTTGATCAGCCCGAGATTTCCTTCATTGATCAGGTCACTCAGGGACAATCCCTGATTCTGATATTGCTTAGCAACAGATACTACGAATCTGAGGTTGGCTTTGGTCAATCTTTCCAGGGCTGCTTTATCCCCTTCCTTAATTTTTTTTGCCAATGAGACTTCCTCTTCAGCTGTCAGGAGGTCTACTTTTCCAATTTCCTGTAAATATTTTTCAAGTGACTGACTTTCGCGATTAGTAATCGACTTTGTTATTTTTAATTGTCTCATTCAAGGAAGGTTTTGTGCTTAATTTTCTAAGTAACGGAATTCAACCTGATAAAGTTCAGCTATTCAGTCAAAAAAACATGCAAAGGTAAAACTATTTTTTTAATTAAAAGGAAAAACACTAAAATATCACAATATATTTTTCCAAAAGAGTAGATTAGCATTGCATGAAATTGAAAGTTTCTGAAGTTTTATTCCAGACTGATGATTGTTTTATCAGGTAAAGTACAATTGACCCCGATCTGAAAAACATTTTTTTCACACGGATTTTAACGCTGATAGTGTAACCAAAACTGTACCAAATAATATTTTTTACCAATCAGTCCAACATATTCGAAAAGTCTTATCTTTTAAAACTTTGAGAGTTAATGAAATCTTTATTACTTTGCGCAGCTTAAATTTAAATCGATGAAAAACTTATATTTTGTATTGTTTATATTCAGTTTTGGATTTTTTTCAAATTCCTGCGTAGATAAGTGTAAAAATATCAATTGTAACCAGGGTATATGCGTGGAAGGCACCTGCAATTGTTACCCGGGATATTCAGGAGAATTTTGTGATATCAAATTGACCAGTAATTTCACTGCTGATTGGGCAGGATCTTTTGCCTGTGAAGGCTTGGCCAGGGAAGCAACCATCAAAATCGTCGACTTCGAAAGCGACATAAAAAGGCTTCAACTGAATACTGTTGGCATGACCATAGAATTTCAGACAGTGGTATTGAGTTTGGATGATAAACCATTGAATGCCTATTGTACAGATGATTATAAAGGTTTCGATATCCCGGCACAAAATGTGGTTTTTCCACCTTTTGTTCCCGGATTGCCGGGCATAAGTGCTACCATAACAGGAACTGGCGTGTTGATTGATCCAACACATATGAATGTCAGTATCAAAGTAGAGAATACTGATTTTGGCGTTACATTTAATTGTACCGGAGTGTTTTCCAAATAGATGCGAACGTTCTGATCCTGATTTCTACTGAATTGAAGTTTTCCAGGACTATATCTGCCCTAACCGGCTCCAGATGTAATTCGTCAGTTTTGCTGTAAGGTCTTCTATTGCATAACTCCCGGCTAAAGCATCACCGACCATATCCAGCTGGACTTCATGTTTGCATATCAATTGCAGGTTTTTTGCAAGAACCTGATTTTCAATCATATTATCAGGAATTGGTTCGCTTTTGACGAAAATGGTTTCTGCACCGGAGATAATGGCAGCTGTTACAGAAGCAGTATTCATGATCAGATGATCATTGGAAGAATTATCCGAAAAATCATTATCTATCAATACCGACAATTTCAATTTCCCGGACGAAATTTGATACAATTTCTGCATATTCTGCCAAACGATCTGCATACTCCGCAAAAATGCAATTTCAAATAAAAATTGGTGATTGACAGACACCATCACACCCAAATGATCAAAAAGCCATGCAACATCTTTTTCACTCAAATTTTCGTTTTCAATCCATTCTGTCAATTCGTGGATAAAACCTATAAAACTGTCGAGTTTAAGCTCGCTTGTTTTTTGGCTTTCCAAATGGAAGACCATATCAAAGCCTTTGGCACTTTGAGAAAAAAGACTTTGGAGTTCAGGGAATGATTGGTTCTTGAAACTTTGGATCATCAAAGATCCATTAGCATTTTGTATAAATTCTGAAAATTGGTTTTTAAATCCATCCTGTCCGGATACATTGAGCACAATTTCTATAGGCAAATGCCATTTAATCTGCATATTTAGTTGTCCAAACGCGAAATTTTGCCAATTTTCCTCATTCAAATGTAAAAAGGCAGCCTCAATACCTTCCTCATCCTGCAAAGATATCATTCCCGGATGACTGATCATGACCCCAATATTCCAAGCATTATGACCAAAATTAATGTCTGCCATTGAAATAGAAACCAAATCTTCTTTGGCAGCAAAAGGCAAACCCTCCAGACCCGGAAAAATTTCCCAGCGGATGTCAGACACACTAATACTTTTCAATGATTGAATGATCTTTTTTTCCCAATCATTTTTGGAGAATGGTTTAAATTCGTTATTGGTTAACTCCATGGAATTTGTTTTGATGGAGAGGCTAAATTAAACAAAATAAATCATCCTGTAAAATTTTTGTCTCTTAGGGTGGATAAATCCGCAACAAAGTCAGCAGCGTTCTCAGGGTAAATCATCCAGAAAATAAACATCTCTTGTTCCAGGGTATTTCATGAGATAATTTATGGCTCTGTCGATTTCGTACCCGTCATAAATCACATGATAAATCATATTGGTGATAGGCACATGCACTTTATAAGTCCTCGCAAGGTAAAAAACAATTTTGAGTGTTCTGACCCCTTCCACTACTTCATCCATGGATTTGAGGATATCTTCCATTTTTTCACCCTTGCCTAACCTAGTCCCGAAAGCAAAATTTCTGCTCAAATCTGAAGTAGCTGTTGCAATCAGATCTCCAATACCGGCAGTTCCAAGAAATGCAGAACTATCCGAACCCAATGTCCTACCCATAGCAATCATTTCCCCAAGGCCACGGGTCAGCAACATCGCCTGAATGTTTTTTCCGTAACCTTTCCCCTGAAGTATACCAGATCCAAGTGCATAGATATTTTTAAGGCTTCCGGACAATTCAGCTCCTTTCATGTCACCTGAACCAAAAACAAAAAATCGGTTGCTAGTCAGGTATTTTTGCCCAATTCTGATCACTTCTTCGTAATCACTGCCAATGACAGTAGCAGTGGGTTGTTTGTTCAAAATCTCGGTGGCCAGGTTCGGTCCCGAAAGACACCCTACCCTAACAACAGATGTTTCACTTAATATGACCTCACTCATGGTTTTGACTTGAGAGACATCCATATTTTTATTTTCAACTGAGGTGATATCGAGATTTCCCAGATCAAAGCCTTTTGTCCCGTGAATGAGGATTTTGGAAGGCTTCAGGTAAGGTTTTAATTCAGATAGCATTTCTCTAAAAGAAGCTGAGGGCAAAACCAGGAAAATAACATCACATTCTTTTCCAATTCTACTTATATCAGAAGTAGCCTGTACACGAGATGATATTTCATAACTCTTGAAACGATGATTCTGGTTAAAATCATTTGCTTTTACAGCATTTCGGGTAAAAATCAGTACATCGGTCTTAATTGCCAGCAAATCTGCGATTGCAACACCAAAAGAACCAAAACCAACGACGCCTACAAATGCTTTACCCATTATTATATACCTACAAAATCACCGTAAAACTGCCTTTCAGGCAAATTTCAAATTTTCAAAAAGAGATGCTACTAAAAAAACCGAGCTAAAAGCAGTCTATTTTTTCTTCTGCTTTGCTTTGTCCTCGGCAAGTTTCTGCTGCTGCTTCATTGCATCTTCCAACCTTTGCGAAAATGAATTTTTCTTCTTCGGCTTGTCCTTCTTCAATTCAAGTTCAGCCCTGATCTTAGCATCATCAAAAACGAACCTTTTGGTAGCCACAGTCTGTAAGACATTGATGATGTTACTAAAGAACATATAAGCAGTCAAACCTGAAGCATAACTATTGAAAAAGACAATAAAAAATACCGGCATGATATATTGCATATATTTAAGCGCCGGATTGTTGGCCGTTCCCATATCCATATTCTGGGCATTGTAGTAGGTATATAGCAGTGTCGAAATGGTCCACAACAATGCGAACAAACTCACATGTGCGCCGAACATTGGGATACTGAAAGGCAAGTAGAAAAGTACATCGTATGATGATAAGTCTGGTGCCCATAAAAACGACTTTTGACGGAATTCTATCGCAGCCGGGAAAAAGCGGAATAATGCAAACCATATAGGCATTTGCAGGATCATAGGCATACAGCCTCCGAATGGACTAACGCCAAATTTCCTGTATAACTCCATGGTTTTCACCTGGGTTGTCTGAGCATCATTCTTATGTTTTTCTTTGATTTGATTGATCTCAGGCTTCAATACATTCATTTTTGCTGAAGATTTAAGCATTTTGTATGTCAATGGGTACAAAGCCATTTTGACCAGCAAAATCAGCAGCAAAATGGACAAACCTGCAGATTTGGTCCAATCGAGAAAGAAAACGAACAATGGACGGATGATCCATCTGTTGAGCGTTCCGATGATACTTGATCCGAAACTGATGGTTTCTTCAAGTCTGTTATCAAATGCTTTTAACCTTTCAAAATCATTTGGTCCAAAATAAAAAGCCATATCCATCCCAACCTCTGAATTATCACCAAAAGGCAGGTAAAGTTTGTTTTCACATATCTTCAGAAAATCGTCTTCTTTTTGACCCTGCTTAACAGACATTACTCCTCCATTAAAATATTGTTGTCCTTTGACCATCAATGCACTGGAAAAGAATTGGTTGGAATTTGAAACCCATTCCAGTTTTTTATCTTTGACATCGTCAACATCATCCTTGGAAATCGAACATCGTTCTTTATCGCCCTGATAGATTTTGTAATTCACTGTGGAAGTTGTCTTTTCAAAATCAGCATTTTTTTCAATTTTATCGAGATAATCCACCCAGTTCAATTCGATATGGTTTGTACCTCGTTTTACCAGTTCTTTAAATCGTGTTGTCTCCACCCGGTAATCCACAGTGTAATCATCAGGTTTAAGCGTATAGATCTGCTTAAAAACAATACCATCCTGACCGGTGATTTCAAAAGTGATTGATTGTTCACCATTTTTTTTTGCTGTAAAATAGAGATCATCGGTAGCTACAATTCCGTCTTTAGCGGATTCAACCGGCAATAAGAATTCAAAAGACGATTTTGGATGATCCAAAAGTTTGAGCGCTTTCTTAACTTCCTTTTTCTGATCATTCACCACGAGTTTTTTATACTCTTTCAGTAGAACTTCCTTGATTCTGCCACCTTTATTGGTGAATTTTATTCTGACCAGTTCATTTTCAAGAATATGTTCCTGCTCTTCTCCGTCAGCATTTTTATAGAATTCCCCAAACATCAACTGATTCCTGATGTCTCCAAGACTGTCAGGCATTTTCGCATTATCCGGTACAATGGCCTCATCGGGCAGTACAGAGGCTTCTTCCAATGATTTGCTGACTTTCAGGGTATCACTTACAGTAACGGCTTCGGTTTCAATTTTATCCGGGGAGTTAATCCAGGTAAAAACAAATATCAATCCAAAAATCAGGATCAATCCAATGATTTGCTTCCTATCCATGTATATAATTTAATAAAAGTAGTGCAAATGTACACTAATGTTTTTATTTATCATAAGTACAATCATGGATTGAAATAAAGAGAAAATTAATTTTTCCTCCAAAGGCAACCCGACTTGGCCCTAAATATGTATAATACAGATACTTACTTCTGATCCCAATGTTCCCGGATCCTGATTCCTCTTTCTCTCAGACCATCTATAATATAAGGCAATACATCGTTCTGTTGCACAACAGATTCAGGGTAAAACAGACCTTTCGTCGAAAAAATATCGTTCAATATCAGTCTTGCACCCAGGGTAGCAGTGTATCCTGTAGTCCTTGCCATGGAATGAATGCCAGTGCTGACATCAAATTCATCAAACAGTTCAAAGGTATATTTTTTTATCTGGCCATTGATCTGACCTTCAGCAGTTATTTTCATAACTGTTATATCTCTGTCCTCTGGCTTCATTTGCCATAAAGGGAACAGAAGTTTCGATGTGACATCCATTGGTCTGATACTATTTCCGTTGATTTCGATGGCCTCCTGGCTAAATAATCCGGTTTCCCTGAAGACTTTCATCAATTGAGCATGGCCCGGATACCTCAATGTTTTTTCAGCCATATCCTTAGCTTTAACCGAATACACCAGGCTTCGCAAACCATCACTGTTGAAGGCTTCCAGTGTACCGATACCTTCAAATTCCAGTTCTTCAATTTCTGAAAGCGCATCTTTGAAAACTATCTGACCGTTTTGAACCAATCTGGCAGGCCTGGTATATTCTTCAATCACATCAATTGGAGAAAAAACTGCAAAATATTCGAAAGGTTTGGTACGCCGTTTTGGTATGCCGCCAACAAATATCCTCAGTTTTTCTATCTCATCAAATTTCTGATCCAACATACCAGCAACCATGTGGCTCAATCCCGGAGCAACCCCAAAATCCACTATTACAGTAAGTCCCTTATCCTTCGCCCTTTCGTTGAGTGGAGACAAATCCTCCGGAGAAAATGCTATATCCACAACATTTTTTCCATAATCTATAAGGCTTTCTACTGCACGAAAACCCAAATGCCCTGGCAAAGCATTGATCACTAAATCAAAAGCATTGACGAGCTCACGCAGAACACTCAGATCACTCAGATCAGCCTGTTTTACCTGTATGCCTTCAGATTGACTGAGTCTGTTAAGAACAAGTTCACTGCGATCCGCAACTGTAATATCCCATTTGGCATCCCTGGCCAAATCCAAAGCCATTGGTGTTCCTACCAGGCCACCTCCAAGAATCAGAATTTTCTTCATCTAATTTTTTTTTAATAAATCATTTCCTATGACTGATTTTGACAGGTCAGATGGAAGGTCTGAGAAATAAAATAATGGAAATTTAGTGTAAAACACAACTAATTTTCTACTTTGAGTTAATAAAACACATTTTTATCCGCAATATAATTGGCTCTGAAAGCAAAAGATCCAGACTCACTCCGTGGTATGTCAAAATTATCTTAATAATGTAATAGATCCTCTGTAATGAATCCTTCTGCCATCAATAAAATCGATTTCGATAGAGTATACATATACTCCCGGATTCAAACGCTGACCATGGTGTGTTCCATCCCATTCGCCTACCCCATTAGAAGATGGAGTCAGATTGAACTCATTGTACATCAGGTTGCCCCAACGGTCAAAGACTTTAAAGTAATTGATCCTGGCTACTCCTGAACCAGTGATGATCTGAAACTTTTCATTTCGTCCATCTCCGTTGGGAGAAAATATGTTTGGAACGAAAACATTTCTTTTTGAATTAACCGAAACCGTTACTTCATCTGTAGCCGTACAACCATTGACATCTGTTACCAAAACACTGTATAAAGTCTCTTTGCTCGGAACGATTTCCAACTGCTGGCAATTGGCATTGAAGCAGGTGGCGCCGTCCATAGGTGTCCATACGATGGCTACAATCGGAAGATTGGATTGAATATTAGCCTGAAGGAGGGTAGATTCTCCCAAGCCTACTTCGACATCTTCTCCCAATTCCACAACGATGGGGTCAGGTTGATCGATCTGTAAATAGCTGGTGAAAGAACACCCGTTTTTATCAAATACTTCAATCAGATATTCCTGATTGCTGGCAGGCACCATAACACAGCTTCCCAACGATTGTTTATTGCCATTATTTACGCTAAATGTAAATTCAGGCCCGGAACCGCCGAACGCTTCTGTCACTGTAATACAGGTCTGTCCTCCGAAACAATTGATCGGAGCCGGAACCGGAATTTCCGCAATGATCGGTGCCTGTTCAGCCAGCGTTGTATCAGCTGTTGCGGTACAACCTTTTGCATCTGTGATCGTCACGCTATAATATCCTGGTGCCAATTGTGTAGCCAAAGGACCCTGTGAAACATTATTGAGCCAGGTATAGGTATAATTCCCGCCAAGGTTGCCTCCCTGATGCAAAATCTGAATCTGTCCCGTATTTCCTCCAAAACAATTGATACCAAAAGTATTGGCTGGATCCACCCAAGCGACCAAAGGATCAGGCTGAGACATCTGGAGGGGGAATTCCGCCCTGCATCCATTTGCATCTGTTACCCTGACATGGTGTGTTCCAGCGCACAAACCGGAAACCGCAGATCCTGTCAAGCCCGATTCAACCCAATTATATGTATAAAATGTACTATTACCGCCCAATGCATTGACTATTGCAATTCCGTTACAATCACCGTAACAATTTGGGTTCTGTATCAACAGGTTATTATAATCGAGTTCAAGTCTTGCAGGAACCTCAATATCAAAAAATAATGTATCTGCATAACAAGTACTACCACTGATCGTATTAAAAGAAACCAGCGCCCAATTGGGTCCGCCCGACATTCCTTTCGCTGTATGAAAAGGACCAAAAAAATTATCTCCATTGCTCATCTCAAAACCAAAATTTGAAGTCGGATTGTTACCTCCACTTGCACTGAGCGTAATACTACCATCGTGTGTCTGCCCGTCATTACAACTGATACCGTTCAAAGCAAGGATAGCCACATCAATAGGCGGAGGCCCAGTTAAAACGATGCTGGTATCTACCCTGCAATTATTGACATCCAGGATAGTAAGCTGATAAGTACCCGCCTCCAATCCTGTCAGACAAGGATCAGTAATTGAATTTCCATTGTCCCAGCTGTATGAAAATGGTGGCGTTCCTCCCGTTTGTGAAATACAAATACTGCCTGGAATTCCTCCATTTGCACCGTAGCATTCCGGTTCGGTCAAACTGACATCTACTGAAAACAAATCTGGTTCGAAAAGTTCAATGGTATCTCTGGTAATGCATCCTGCGCTGTTGGATACTTCAATAATATATCTGCCTGGACCGGCATTCGGAACTGTTTTCTGGATACTTACAGGTATTGGATCAATATTAAAAAACCAGGTATAGAATAAATCGTTCCCTCCTGAAGAAGTAGCAAATACTTCGAGATTGGTTCGTGGATTTGGAATACATTCAAATTGTTTATAAACCACGGAGTCTATGCTTAGACTGGCATCGGTTCCCAAAATCTCAAAAGTGTCCAATAATTCACAACCGTTAGCGTCTATGATCGTGACATAATAAATTCCTTCTCCAAGGTTTTCATGTTCGATGGTGCCTGTCGGGAATAAAATTTGACCATCGGGCAAATTAGTTACTGTTACATCATAGGGGGCAATTCCTCCTCTTACCATAATGACAGCTGACCCGGAAAGCAAATCCTGGCAATCCAAAGGTTGCACGTTGACGGTACTTTGAAGTATTTGAGGCGAATTGAGTATAATATCCTGGATAAATCTGCAACCTGAATTGGTCTCTGTGATCTCCATCCGGTAAAATCCGGCTTTTAGATTGGTAATCACACATGAGTCATTATTATAAACCGTAACAATACTTGAAACAGGAAAGGTTGGAATCGGGAAAAACTGAAAATTCGGATTCGGATAATTGCCCAATTCAGCAACCAGTGTTGCAACCCCGCTCAATGTATCGCCAAAGCACAAGGGATGGATGACATCCATATCAACTGTCACTTCATATAAATAACCCATTTCAATGGAATCGGTCACAACACAACCGTTTCCATCCCGGATTTCAACCCAGGCTGAACCTTGTCCAACCTGATCAAAAGTGGAAGTCAATGCAAATTCTTCTTTGGAATCTCCGGATTCAGCGCCCCATCTGAATCGGTACCCTACTGCCGGGTCGATGGTTCCGCCAGTAACGATCGCTTCTACCACTCCGTCTTCAGAACTGCTGCAGGTCGCTTCAGACACGATATTTAATTCCAGATCTATCGGATCTGTAGAAAGTGTTACACATTCCTCAATCTTACATCCTGTAAATACTTCAGTAACCGTAGCACAATACGTACCAGCCGGCAGATTGATGGGGTTCAAAGTAGCAAATTGCCCGTTTGACCAACTGATCTTGTAATCAGATGGAGAGAAAATAATACCTCCGTTTACCTCTACCGAGATGGATCCGTTGGATTCACCAAAACACCGGGGATGGATGATATCAAGAAAATCAATATTTAGCGCTTCACTGATTAAAGTCACTCTTTTGGTCACTTCAAAAAATGATCCACCTGCATCATAAACCCTTAAAATATAATCTCTTGGACTTAGAAGGTCAAAAATCGTTATTGGATCTCTTTCTGCCAGCACAGTGCCTGTTTCTACTACTGTAGTACCGTCTGATTCATAAAGGGTATACGTGTAAGGACCCGTTCCACCAAATATTTCAAAGGTAAAAGTACCTTCCCGTTCTCCGCTTCTGGCACCACAGACACCGGCACTCACATACAAACCGGCTGGTGGTTCCACACAGACCAACCCAGGTTCAAGGTTGGGATGACTTTCTGAAATATCTTCAAAAACGACATCCATATAATGGAAAAATACAGGTGAGCATTCTCCTGGCTCGCCAATGATCTCAAAACAGATCCTTGCAAATTCATCCCCGTCGGGTCTGGTTTGATACAAAGGATTCAGTGGTGTCCATTGAACAGAAACCTGATCAACACCAATGGTTTGACCCAAATCAACATTGTGTGAATTCAAACCAGTGGATGAAATCGGATCATATTCTAAAACGGTTGGATCATATCTGACTGCACCAAACGCAAAAACAACATCCTGAAAATCACGCACTGACCAGGTCACACAAACAGTTTCTCCCACTTGTCCGCTGATGGTATCCAAAACAAATGTGGGCACTAAAGCGTCTTGTACATTTACTTCCAAAACTGCTTCACAACTGATATCATCCCTGATAACTATCTGATAAGTACCAAATTCCGGAACGGTAAATTCAATAAAATCATTGTGACCGAAAGACGTTCCATTCACGATGTCAGCCTTAACATTCACTTTATTCTTTACAGTTATTAGTACATTGGAAAAATCAGTTCCGTTGTATTCCGGCATACCACCACTCACCATTACCCTGACCCTGTTGGGATCACCCAGATAATGCGTCTGAACATTCGATATCCTGATCGGATTGAGGTAAACTACAGGAAAAGCCTGATCTGTACTGACATTCACACAAGGTCCGGCTGTCGGCGTACCTTCATAAGTTGCCTGATTACCGATTCTTCTGTCAAATGTTATAGGAGCAAAATACTTAAACGTCGGATTTCCGGCGTTGAATTGCTGATTAAAAGTTGTTGCCCCGCTATAAAAACCGTTTTGGAACATAGCATCTCCGAGGAGTTGATCTACATAAACGACCATATTGCCTGCAGGTTTGAAGGTGGCAGGATCAGCTTCGATATTGCTGAGCGTTTCACCGGTAACTGAAGGTTGTTGGTTGTACCAGGCATAACCGATGCCCGCCGGAGTTGCAGGAACAGGATCACCACTCAGGTTATAATCACCATTGTGTTCGATAAAAAGCCTGTCCTGCCAACACAGAAAAACAGTGTCTGTGATATCGTGACGGGAGCTTTGCCCGATAAAGTTACCCAATCGAATCGTTCCCGCATCGTTATCACATGCCCTTGCGAAATTTGTGACAGGAAATTCATTGTATTTAATGATACTCTCTGCTCTTTGACCCAGCAATATTACCGTTCCAAAAAGCATCAGTGAAAACAAAATATATCTCAAAATCATATTATTATAAAAGTAAAGATATTTATTGGATTATTTTTCAGCGCAAATGTACATTATTATATTATACAATATTAAAAAAGAGGTCATTTTCAGAGCAGCCTGACCAAAAACTTCAGGTTTGCCTTATGTTTGGTTGGATTTCTGTTTTAGTGTGCATAATGTAATTCAAAACGTGAAGTAAATTTCAATATTGTAAAAAACAGGTACAGATTTTTCCTGAAACTGGAAAATTCTATTCCATTTTATATGAATAGAACACCAATACAATCTGATTTAAAAAATTATTAAAAGACACATCAATCCTTGGATTTTACCGTTCAGAAATTGCAGATTTCCTGCCATAAATAATTCTGATAGACTGCCTGAACAAACAAGATGGCAAAATTGCATTAATTGCTGCAATTATTCAGAAAAAATCCTGCCTTTTATTATGGTTTTTTGAACCGGATTGTTGCCAAAATGGTACGGGATCAAGGCAAGGCTGGATAACGGTTTGGTTATAATGAGATTAGCCAGTTTACCTTTGGTAATACTTCCTGTCTGATCCTGCAGTTCCATTGCACAGGCTCCGTTGATTGTGGCTGCATTGATACTTTCTTCCGGCAACATACCCATGTAAATGGAAGCAAGACTCAGTACGAAGGGCATATTCCCTGAAGGTGATGAACCGGGATTATAGTCGGAAGCGAGCGCCACACCCAATCCATCATCTATCATCTTTCTTGCCGGAGCGTAGTGCAATTTGAGGAAGAATGCTGTGGTGGGTAAAATGGTTGGAATGGTTTTGGAATCTTTCAGCGCCTCAATTTCAGCATCACCGGTAAACTCCAGGTGATCTACTGATATGGCTTGGTTTCTGACTCCTACCTGCACTCCTCCGGAAAAATCCAGTTCATTGGCATGAATTTTCGCCTTTAGACCATGTTTACTTCCAGCTTCCAGTATGATTTCGGTCTCAGATGGTGTAAAAAAGCCTTTATCGCAAAAAACATCTATATAATCAGCCAGTTTCTCAGACTGAATGTAAGGAATCATTTTGTCAGTGATCTCTCTGATATAGGCATCGCGGTTGGTTTTGTAGATTTCGGGCAAAGCATGGGCGCCTAAAAATGTAGCTTTGATCTCAACAGGTGATAGTTCCTTTAGTTTTCTGATGACCCGAAGCATTTTCATTTCAGTTTCGAAACTGAGCCCGTAACCACTCTTGATCTCAATGGCTCCTGTTCCAAATCCGACCATTTCGGATATTCTTTTCAAAGCCTCATCAACAAGGATATTTTCTGGCGTATCAACCATTCTTTTAGCGCTGTTGAGTATACCACCGCCTTTAGCTGCGATTTCTGGGTAGGTCAAGCCTTTGACTTTATCCAGAAATTCAGACTCGCGGGTGGCAGGAAAAACTATGTGTGTATGGGAATCATTCCATGCAGGCAGGACAAAACTGCCCGATGCATCCAGATAATCATCTGCTCTCGTCGGACAATGATCCATAGCACCAAAATCTGCGATCCGTTCATTTTCTATCAGGAGAAAGGCGTTGGAGATGGTTTCCAAAACGGACATCGCCTTACCCTTTTTAAAAGAATAAGGCGATGAAAGAATTCCTGCAAGTGAACTGATATTTCTGATCAACAGTGAAGATGCCATAAATTTTTTTGGCAAAATTACTTTACTATCCCTTCAATACCATAATTTTTACGCAATTGATTTTTAAAAATACTGGCGCTTTCTCTATCGTCGAATTCTCCCAGCATCACTTTAAAAATTGTTTTCCCGTTCAGATGGTCGTTCATAACGACAATGGGTTCACCTGACAAATCAGACATTTGATCCACCATCTTTTGCGTATTCGCGTAGTCGGCAAAAACACCGACTTGCACGCGATACGTTGTGGTTGGTTCAACAGCTGCACGATTGTTTTGATTTGCTGATACACCAGGTTCTATTCCGGTATCCAGTTTAACAACCGCTTCTTCAGTTTTATTTTTAAAAGGAGAACTATTAAGCTTAGCTGTTTTATCTCCTGATTTTTTGTTTTGCAGCAAATCCAGCAATGCCTGAGCACTGAGGGTTTCTTCTTTCCGGTGTTTTGTCATTCCGTTTTCATCGAGGATCAGGAAGGTCGGCAGAACTTTCACATTATATACATTGCGCAGAACATAGCCGTCGAAGTCATCGATATCTACCCTAACAGCGATATAATGCTCACCGATATAATCTATGACAGATTGATCATTAAAAGTAGTCTGATCCATCCATTTACAGGGTGTACACCATGATGCATAGAAGTCTACAAAGATCATTTTGCCTTCTTTTACAGCCAACTCTTTGGCTGTCGTCAATGTCATATCTTTAAAAACCTTGCTATCCCCTATTCCGTTTGCCAAAAGGCCTGTACTGAAGATCACACCGATGAGGATCAGTAAAACTTGTTTTTGGAAGAAATTTGAAGCAGATATCATATTAAAACATATTTTAAATTATTAAACATTGATAACTATATATCTTAGCTGCAATAAATATGCCAAATTCGAGCTTATCTGATCAATACATTTTAAAAAGAGATGATATTAAGTATTTTAAAATATATTATAATCTCATAATAAGCAATTATCAAATTAAATTTAATTTTAATATATTTTAGAATACTCCTGATAATCCAAAAAAAAATAAGCGCAATATTTCAATATATGTCTCCATTTTATAGTTTTGCAGCTATTTATAAGAAAAATCTATTTACGTTTTAAGAATACTTAGCTGATTATCATTTAATTGCTAATTTAATATTCTGCTTATTACTAAATTCAACATAATATATTACCCTATAAATACAAAACTCATTATCTTTAAAAATTAATATTACAGAGATTTTTATAAAAACCTTTGCTAAAAAATAATGAAAAAAGTTAGAGCAGCGATCACAGGTGTTCACGGTTATGTACCTGATTATATACTGACCAATGAAGAACTTACGACCATGGTAGACACTTCGGATGAGTGGATCGTGACACGTACGGGCATTAAAGAACGGAGGATACTAAAAGATCCGGGGAAAGCGAGTTCTGACCTGGCAGTAAAAGCCATCAACGGCTTGCTGGAGAAAACCAATACGCGTGCAAGTGATATTGACCTGGTTTTAGTGGCAACTGTGACGCCGGACATGCAGTTTCCCGATACAGCTAATATTATACGTGACAAAGTTGGCATTACCAAAGGTTTCGGTTTTGACATCAATGCAGCCTGTACCGGATTTATTTATACATTATCTGTTGCTGCAAAACTTATTGAAACAGGTGTAGCAAGAAAAGCCATCGTTGTTGGAACTGAAAAAATGTCGACGATCGTTGATTACACGGACAGGAATACCTGCATCATTTTTGGCGATGGCGCCGGTGCTGTATTGCTTGAACCGAATTATGATGATTTTGGCATTATGGATGAATATCTGAGAAGTGATGGTTATGGCCGTCAATTTTTAAATATGGAAGGTGGAGGATCACTGAATCCCGCCTCTCATGAAACCGTAGATGCCAGGCAGCATTATGTTTATCAGGATGGTCGTCAGGTGTTTAAATTTGCGGTGACAGGCATGCAGGAAGCGGTGACTGAAATCATGTTGCGCAATAAACTTCTCACCAAAGATGTCAAATGGTTGGTTCCGCACCAGGCAAACATCAGGATCATTCAATCGACGGCAGAAAAGGCAGGATTTCCGATGGAAAAGGTAATGCTCAATATTGAAAGATATGGCAACACAACAGCAGCGACGATACCGCTCTGCCTGTGGGACTATGAAGATCAGCTTGAAAAAGGTGATCAGTTGATCCTTGTGGCTTTTGGCGGTGGATTCACCTGGGGATCCATCCTCTTGAAGTGGGCATATTAAAGGCAATAGAGATTTGAATGACGGCCGGGCAATTTCATAAATTCCATTAAAACAATTTTTCAGGAAGGAACTTATTTTTAAATATATTTGCATTTTTTTTAATTAACACAGTTTTATGGCAACAACATCTGATATCAGAAACGGTTTATGTATGAACCACAATGAAGATATTTTTTATGTAGTAAAATTTCAACATGTCAAACCGGGCAAGGGAAATGCTTTTGTTCGGACCAAACTAAAAAGTATGACGACTGGCAAAATCATAGATTTTACATTCCAGGCCGGTCATAAAATAGATACAGTTAGGATTGAAAGGCGTGTTTACCAATATTTATATAATGATGAACTCGGATATCATTTTATGAATAATGAAACTTTCGATCAGATCGCTATTTTGAAAGAAATGATTTCAAGCCCTGAATTGCTGAAAGAAGGTGACAATCTGGAAATTCTTTTCCACGCAGAAAAAGAAATGCCGTTGACAGTCGAAATGCCTCAGTATGTCATTCTGGAAGTAACTTATACCGAACCCGGAGCCAAAGGCAATACCGCAACAAATGTAACCAAGCCGGCTACTGTTGAGACCGGTGCTGAGATCAAGGTGCCTTTGTTTATCAATCAGGGTGATGTCATAAAAATAAATACTGAAACTTTTGAATACATGGAAAGGGTAAAATAGTTACCCTAAATCTGTGAAGGGATCATTATATACCTTAAATCCGCAAAGAAATAATTTCAATTCAAAAATAGTATGATTATGGATAAGGATTTGAATTTTTTTACTTAAAAAGGTATTTTCAGGCTACTTTGGTA
>Ga0209573_1003573_pt1 | contig 16821 bp, 15 predicted proteins | sample TNRBio252014_DNA_FD_185870 | JGI IMG/M metagenome (GOLD analysis project Ga0209573, IMG submission 185870) | Wastewater treatment Type I Accumulibacter community from EBPR Bioreactor in Madison, WI, USA - TNR Reactor_6/25/2014_ DNA (SPAdes)... | ecosystem: Engineered > Bioreactor > EBPR >...
GGTCTGGCGCACCAGCGCCGCGTCGAACCAGCCGCAGCGGCGCTTGCGCCCGGTGACGGTGCCGAATTCGCGGCCACGCTGGCCGAGACGCTCGCCGGTGTCGTCCTTGAGTTCGGTGGGGAAGGGGCCTTCACCGACGCGGGTGGTATAGGCCTTGACGATGCCCAGCACATAGCCGATCGCGTTCGGCCCGAGGCCAACGCCGGTGGCGGCCTGCCCGGCGATCACGTTGGACGAGGTGACATAGGGATAGGTGCCAAAGTCGATGTCGAGCAGCGAACCCTGCGCACCCTCGAAGAGGATGCGCTTGCCGGCGCGGCGCAGGTCGCTCATCACCTTCCAGACCGGGGCGGCATAGGGCAGGATCTGCGGCGCGATGGCGTTGAGCCGGGCCAGCAGGGCCTCGCGGTCGACGGGGTCCAGCCCCAGACCGGCGCGCAGCGCGTTGTGGTGCACCAGCGCGCGGTCAACGCGCAGTTCCAGCGTCGCCGGGTCGGCCAGATCGGCAACGCGGATCACCCGGCGGCCGACCTTGTCCTCATAACAGGGACCAATGCCGCGCCCGGTGGTGCCGATCTTGGATTTCGAGCCTGCCGCCTGTTCTTCGCGCGCGCGGTCGAGTTCGCCGTGATAGGCCATGATGAGCGGGGTGTTTTCCGCGATCATCAGGGTTTCGGGGGTGATGACCACGCCCTGCTCGCGGATCTTGGCGATCTCTTCGACCAGATGCCAGGGGTCCAGCACCACGCCGTTGCCGATCACCGACAGCTTGCCACCGCGCACCACGCCCGAGGGCAGCGCGTTCAGCTTGTAGACCTTGCCGCTGATCACCAGCGTATGGCCGGCGTTATGGCCGCCCTGAAAACGGGCGATCACATCGGCGCGCTCGGAGAGCCAATCGACGATCTTGCCCTTGCCTTCGTCGCCCCATTGAGCGCCCACGACAACCACATTGGCCATGTCAGTTCCTGTCCGGCTAGGAAAACCCTGCGTTCTATACCGACGCAGACCGGCCAGCGAAACAGGCAAATTGATCGCAGGCCACTGGACAGGGCGCCGCAGGCTTGGCACCAAGGGGGAGTTGAGCCAAAAAGGATGCCTCCCATGACATTTCTGGTGCGCTGGCTGATCGCCTTTGTCCTGCTGACCGCGACATGGAACCCGACGCCGTGGAACTTCGTGCGCTGGGTGACGGACAACGGCATGGCCAATCTGCCGGTCTCGGTGCTGGTCGGACTGGTTCTGGCGATCGGCTATGTGATCTATATCCGCGCGACGCTGCGATCGATCGGGCCGTTCGGCATGGCGCTGGTCGCCGCGGTGTTCCTGGCGCTGCTCTGGGTGCTTTATGACTGGGGCGTGCTGAGCGCGGGCAATTCGGTCATCAACCAGTGGCTGGCGATCATCATCGCCTCGCTGGTGCTGGGGATCGGGCTGTCGTGGTCGATCTTCCGGCGGCGGATCAGCGGTCAGGCGGATGTCGACGATGTCGACGAGGACTGACCGCCGCGCAGGGCGCAGCCCGGGCAAAGGGGTTGCGCCCCAAGGCGGCTGCGCATAGATAGTCGCGAACCGTTGCAAAGGCCGCATCATGCAGACCGTCGTCCTCATCATCCACCTGCTATTGGCATTGTCGCTTATCGGCGTCGTGCTGCTTCAGCGGTCGGAGGGGGGCGGTCTGGGCATTGGTGGTGGTGGCATGGGTCCGCAGTCGGGTCGCCCGCCGCTGACCGGCCTCGCCAAGCTGACCTGGGGCTTTGCCATTGCGTTCATCTCGACCTCGCTGGCGCTGACGGTGATTGCGGCGTCGGATTCGGCGGAAACCTCGGTGCTGGAGCGTCTGGGTATCCCGACCCCGGCCACGCCGAACACCCCGGCGCTGCCCGATGTGCAACTGCCGCCGTCCTCGACCGGCCCGGTCCTGCCGCCGCTGCCCGAGGCGCCCGCGCCCGCGCCTGCGGCTCCGGTCGTCCCGGCGACCGAGGCCCCGGCGGCTGCGCCTGTGGCCCCTGCGGCTGAACCGGCCGCCCCTGAGGCCCCTGCCGCTGAACCGGCTGCCCCGGCGGCTGAACCGGCTGCCCCTGAGGCTCCGGCGGCCGCGGAACCGGCCCCTGCGGCCGAACCGGCGCCGACTGAAGCCCCGGCAGTGCCTGCCCCGGCGGGCAACTGATCCTGAACCTTGTGGGGCATCCGCCCCGATGACGCAGGATGTTGCGTCGCTTATTGCGGAACCTCGGGAATTGCGCTAAGGCTCAAATCCCGTGATCCGTTGAATTTTGCAACTCGCACGGGGGTTCCCTAATGGCGCGCTATGTGTTCATCACCGGCGGTGTGGTGTCGAGCCTTGGCAAAGGGCTGGCCTCGGCGGCCTTGGGGGCGCTGTTGCAGGCGCGCGGCTTTACCGTCCGCCTGCGCAAGCTGGACCCCTATCTGAACGTCGATCCCGGCACGATGTCGCCCTTCGAACACGGCGAGGTCTTTGTCACCGACGACGGCGCCGAAACCGATCTGGACCTTGGCCATTACGAACGCTTCACCGGCGTTCCGGCGCGCAAGACCGATTCGATTTCCTCGGGCCGCATCTATTCCAACGTGCTGGAGAAAGAGCGCCGGGGCGATTATCTGGGCAAGACGATTCAGGTCGTCCCGCATGTGACCAATGAAATCAAGGACTTCCTGCGCATTGGTGACAATGAGGTCGATTTCATGCTGTGCGAGATCGGCGGCACGGTGGGCGATATCGAGGGGCTGCCGTTCTTCGAGGCCATCCGCCAGTTCATCCACGAGCGCCCGCGCGGCCAGTCGATCCTGATGCACCTGACCTTGCTGCCCTATCTGGCGGCCTCGGGCGAGCTGAAGACGAAACCGACGCAGCATTCGGTCAAGGAATTGCAATCGATCGGCCTGGCGCCGGACGTGCTGGTCTGCCGGTCGGAACACCCGATTCCGGAGCGCGAGCGCGAGAAGATCGCCCTGTTCTGCAACGTGCGCAAGGATGCGGTGATCCCGGCCTATGACCTCAAGACGATCTATGAGGCGCCGCTGGCCTATCACCGCGCGGGCCTCGATCAGGCGGTGCTGGACGCCTTTGGCATCACCCCCGCGCCGCGCCCCAACCTGACCCGCTGGGAAGACGTGATGGACCGCCTGACCCATGCCGAAGGGCAGGTCCGGGTGGCCATCGTCGGCAAATACACCCAGCTGGAAGACGCCTATAAATCCATCGCCGAGGCGCTGACCCATGGCGGTATGGCCAACCGGGTGCGGGTCAAGGCCGAATGGATCGACGCCGAGATTTTCGAACGCGAAGACCCGACGCCGCATCTGGAGGGCTTTCACGCCGTGCTGGTCCCCGGCGGCTTTGGCGAACGCGGCACCGAGGGCAAGATCCGCGCCGCACAATGGGCGCGCGAAAAGCAGATCCCCTATCTGGGCATCTGTCTGGGCATGCAGATGGCGGTGATCGAGGCGGCGCGCAATCTGGTGGGGATATCGAACGCCGGGTCCGAGGAATTCGACCACGAAAAGGGCGCCAAGCGCTTTGAGCCGGTAGTCTATCACCTGAAGGAATGGGTGCAGGGCAACCATCTGGTGGAACGCAAGGTCGGTGACGACAAGGGCGGCACCATGCGGCTGGGCGCCTATGACGCGACGCTGGCAGCGGACTCGCTGGTGGCCAAGGTCTATGGCACGACCCGGATCGAGGAGCGGCATCGGCATCGCTACGAGGTCGACATCCGCTATCGCCCGCAACTGGAAGCCTGCGGGCTGGTGTTTTCCGGCATGTCCCCCGACGGCCGCCTGCCCGAGATCGTCGAGCACAAGGGCCACCCGTGGTTCATCGGCGTGCAGTTCCACCCGGAGCTGAAGTCCAAGCCGTTTGCGCCGCATCCGCTGTTCCGGGATTTCGTCCGGGCGGCGGTGGAGGTGTCGAGGTTGGTGTGACCCCGTAGGGTGCGTGCTTGCACGCACCGTGCGGTGGTGGTGCGTGCAAGCACGCACCCTACGCGGTCAGCTCGACGCCCCGCCTCACTTCACCTTCTTGCCCCCGATGGTCAAATCCTTGCCCGCGTTGGTATTGGCGGTGGCCAGCACCTTGACCACGTCCTTCTTCGGTTTCTTGGTTTCCTTGTTGCCGCGCTTGTTGTCGCCCTTGCCCATGGCTGTCTCCCGTGCAGAACCACCGGCAGGCTGATGCCCGCCAGTCCGGTGCGAGGGAAAGCGCTGCAGGTCCGGCGGTGGCCGCCCGGTGGCTTTCGACAAGCAACACGTCCCCGCGCGCCGCAGGGCTGCGTCGGGTCGTGCCAGATCACCTTGGCCCTCGTTGGCGGCCGTGACAAGCGCGGCTTTGCCCGGTCAGCCATTTCCCGCGCCGGGTCGCCCGGTCAGCCCCGGGCGCCGCGCCTCAGCCGCGGCTGTCGACCGGATCGCGGTTGGCCAGATAGCCCACCAGCCCCAGCCCGATCGCAAAGCCGACAATGCAGCGCGCCGGATGTTGCTCGCAATAGTTGGGGTCGTTCATCGTCGAGACGCTGGAGCGGTTGACCGGCACGCCGTTGATGGTGCCGATGTTCGAGCAGCCCGCCAGCAGGGCGGCGCAGGTGGTCAGGATGAGGATGGATTTCATGGTGCCCTCGAGGAAGTTTCGGCGAGCATAGAAAACCCTGTGACGGCGCGCAATCCGTGCGAGTCAGCAGCGGCCTTTGCCGCGTAACCGTTTGTTAGGGGCGGCGGCGCTAATCTCTCGCAAAGGCAGGAGGGCGCAGATGCCGAATCACACCGAGACACTGGACAGGTCCGCCATAGCCGCCGCCATCCGCGACGCCATCGGCGCCCATGGGCAATGGAAGCTCAAGCTGAAGGTGGCGGTGCGCACCGGCTCGTCCGACATCTCGCCGCAGGTTGCCAGTTGCGATGACGCCTGCAGGTTCGGCAAATGGCTGTATGACGAGGTGCGCGATCCGGGTATCCGCAGTGGCATGCCCTATCAGGTGGTGCGCCGGTTGCACGGCGAATTTCACGCGACGGCTGGCGAGGTGTTGCAACTGGCGGTGTCCGGGCAGGCGCCCAAGGCCGAGACCCTGCTGGACGGTGAGTTTTCCCAACGGTCGGACAAACTGCGCAGCGCCTTGATGAAATGGCTGGGCGAGGTGCGATGATGTCCGGGTGCGGCCCGCCTCAACCCCGCCCGGTCAGCCAGGCGCCCAGCCCGGCCAGCCGCGACGGACCGCCGCCGCGCGCTTCGGCGCGGTCGGCGGCGGCAAAGAGACCATACATGCCGCGCACCCCCAGCCAGCGCAGCGGTTCGGGCTCCCAGCGGCGCACCTGATGGCCGACCCAGGGCAATCCGGTCAGCGCGCTCTGCCGCCCCAGTGCGAGGTCGGCCAGGGTTCGCCCGGCCAGATTGGTCGTGCTGACCCCGACCCCGACATAGCCCCCGGCCCAGCCGATCCCGTCCGCCCCCAGACCGACCGTCGCGCACCAGTCGCGCGGCACCGCCAGCACGCCGCACCAGGCGTGGTCGATGCGCGCCTGCCTTGCCGCCGGGAAATGCCGGTGCAGGATCGCCACCAGCCGCCGGATCGTCTCGGCATCGGGCACGCCGTCGCGGTCGATGCCCGAGCCCCAGCGATAGGGCACGCCCCGCCCGCCCACGGCGATGCGCCCCTCGCGCGTGCGCTGGCAGTAGCAATAGGAATTCGCGAAATCGCCAAGGATTTCATGGCCCTGCCAACCGATCTGCTCCCAGATTTCCGGGCTGAGCGGTTCGGTCACGATCTGCGCCGAATTCAGCGGCAACCATTGGCGCCGCAGGCCCGGCAGATCGGCGGTGAAGCCCTCGGTGCAGCGCAGCACAATCGGCGCGCGCAGGTCGCCCAAGGCGGTTGTCACGCGTCCGGGGGCGATGGCCGTGACCTCGGAGTCCTCGTGGATGACGACGCCCAGCCGTTCGACCGCCTCGGCCAGCCCGCGCACCAGCTTGGCCGGTTGCACGCGGGCGACGCCGTTGAGCAGCAGGGCCCCCAGCGCGCCGGGCATGGCGATGCGGGCGCGGGTTTCCTCGGCGTCCAGCAGGTGAATGCGCCCGTCCTCGCCCCACTGTTGGCGATGCGCGACCTCGGCGCGGGCGCGCGCGAGCTGCGCGCGATTGGTCGCCACCATCAGCTCATCGGTGCGGCGGATGTCGGCGTCGATCCCCTCGGCCTCGGTCACGCGGATCACTTCGTCCACGGTGCCCGACATCGCCTGCACCATGCGCAGCACGGCGTCGCGCCCGGCATGGCGGGCATAGGTGGCGTGGTTCCAGGCAAAACCGCCGGTCAGCCAGCCGCCGTTGCGGCCTGAGGCGCCAAAGCCGGCAAAGTGCTTGTCCAGCACGGTGACCCGCAGATGCGGCGCGGCCTTTTTCAGGTAATAGGCGGTCCAGAGCCCGGTATAGCCCGCGCCGATGATCGCCACATCGGCCTGTGACGCGCCGTGCAGCGCAGGGCGGCGGGTGGTCGGCAGGCCGATGTCGGCATACCAGAACGAGACATCGCCAAGGTGGGTCATGCGCCCCTCGCAAGGTCAAGGATCTGGGCGCGGTGCTGGTCGCGGCCGACCGGCGCGGCGGGGTCGCGCGCGAGGCCGTCAAAGCGCGGGGCCGGGCGCGGCTGCAGCGCGCCGTGCGCCGTGGTCCAGGTGCCGCGTGCGGCCAGATGCGGGTCGGTGGCGGCCTGCTGCGGCGACAGCACGGGGGCGACGCAGGCATCAGTGCCGTCGAAGAGCGCCGACCAGTGGTCGCGCGGCTGGCTGGCGAAGTGGGATGTCAGACGTTCGGTCGCGCGTGGCCAGCTCGCCGGGTCCATCTGGCGGGCAAAGTCGGGATCGTCGGACAGCGACAAAACCGACAGGAACTGCGCGTAGAACTTGGGTTCGAGGCACTGGACTGCGACAAACCCGCCATCGGCGCAAAGGTATGACCTTGACCAATGCGGCCCGTCCAGCAGCGAGGCGCCGCGCCGCGCCTGAAACAGCCCGCCCGATTGCATCAGCATCACCAGCGCCATCATATGCGCCGAGCCATCGACAATGGCGGCATCGACCACGCAGCCCCGGCCGCTGCGCCCGGCGGCGATGATCCCTGCCAAGAGCCCGGCCACCAGATAGAGCGCGCCGCCGCCGATATCGCCCAGCAGGGTCGGCGGGGTCAGCGGCGGTTGACCGGGCGGCGAGGCATACCAGAGCGCGCCCGAGAGCGCGAGATAGTTGAGGTCATGCCCGGCCTGCGGGGCGCGCGGCCCGTCCTGCCCCCAGCCGGTCATGCGGCCATAGACCAGCGCCGGGTTGAGCGCGGCGACGTCCTGCGGCCCCAGACCCAGACGCTCCATCACGCCGGGGCGGTTGCCCTCGATCAGCGCATCGGCGCGGCGCAGCAGGGCCTCGATCACCGGGCGGTCGGCGGGTGATTTCAGGTCGAGCGCGATGGTCTTCTTGCCCCGGTCCAGCAGGCTGACGGCGGGCACCCCGGCCAGTGGCGGGCCGCCGGGGCGCTGGATGCAGATCACCTCGGCCCCCAGATCGGCCAGCAGCATCGCGGCAAAGGGGCCGGGGCCGATGCCCTCGAATTCGAGGATCTTCACGCCGTCAAGCATCGCCCCTCCAGTCGCCGCGCGCCTGCAGCACCGATTTCAGCACCGAGGGCCGGTCGGTCATCAGCCCGTCGACGCCCATGTCCAGCAGGCGGGTCATGTCGGCGGGATCGTCCACCGTCCAGACCTGCACCTGCACCCCCAGCGCATGCGCGGCGCGAAGGAAACGCGGGGTGACCACCTCGATGCCGCGAAACTGTCTTGGCACCTGCACCACCGGGAACCCGGCGCGGGGCAGCGGCAGACCCCAGCCGCGCAGCCAGAGGCCCAGCACGCCGCGATGCGCGGGCGACCAGCACAGATCCTGCCCCAGCAAGGCGCAGAGCCGCGCGGTGCGCGCCGGGTTGAAGCTGCCGACGCCGACCCGCGCCACCGCGCCCATGCGGGTGAGCAGGCGGGCCAGGGGCTCGACCACGGCGTCGGCCTTGGCCTCGATATTGACGTTGAGGGTCGGGTGGGATTCGAGCAGGTCGGACAGCAGGGGAATGCCCGCCCCGGCGGGGGTGCGCAGGCGGCGGACCTCGGCCAGCGTCAGCCCGGCAAGGGCGCGCGGATCGCCGGTCATGCGCGCCAGCGTGGCGTCATGGTGGATCACCACATGGCCATCGGCGGTCAGGTGGACATCGGTTTCGACATGGCCATAGCCCAGCGCGACGGCGCGGGCAAAGTTGGGCAGGGTGTTCTCCTCGCCCTCGAGGCTGCCGCCGCGATGGGCGATGGCGATCGGTGCGGGCTGGGCGAGATAGCCGTGCATCGTTCAGACCGGGCGGCGCAGGATGCGCCAGAGCAGCGCCATCAGGATCAGATAGGCGACCCCGGCATAGGCCAGCGTCTCGCGCGCGATGGCGGCGCGTTCGGCCCAGGGCAGGCCCGCGTTGGAGAGCGCGTGCAGGATGCCCCAGCCGCCCGCCACCCAGGCCAGCGCCAGCAGGGCGAGGCGTTCGGCCGGGCTGGTGCGGGCCATGACATCGCCAAGGATCAGCGCGGCGCCGACCCCGGCGAGCGCCATGTCGTAGTCATAGAGATAGGGGCTGACCATCGCCGAGGCAAAGCAGGCCAGCGCGAGGGTCTGGTGCGCGGGCAGCCCGCGCCGGACGGCCAGCAGGATCAGCGCCATCGCGGCCAACGCCATCCCCCCTTGCAGGATCGAGGCGAGATTGGGCGACAGGCCGGCGGTGAAGGCCAGCGCATAGACCGAGATCATGCGAAAGAGCGGGTAGATGCCCAGCGCCAGCGCGTCGCCTGCGGTCTCGACCCCGGTCAGAAAGGCACGCCAGATCGCCGGGCCAAAGGCCAGCGTCGCCAGCCCGCAGGCCAGCGCCGCGACAGCGGCCGCCAGCGCGACCACGGGCCAGCGGGCGCTGGCCAGCGCCTGCATGCCAAGGCCCAGACCCAGATGCGGCTTGATAATGAGCAGGCCCAGCGGCACCCCGGCCCAGACCCTGCCGCGCAGCGACAGCAGGCAGAACAGGCCCATCAACCCCCCGGTCAGAAAGGAATTCTGCCCGATGGTGACGCTGACATAGATCGGCGGTGCCAGCACCAGAATCACCGTGCCCAGCCCGTGCCCGGCCAGCCGCGCCAGCACCCAGAGGTAGAAGGCCAGCGTCGTTCCGGTGAAGAAGGCAAAGGCCAGCCCGCGCGGCAGCCAGGCCAACGGGGCCACGAGCAGGTCAAAAGGCGGCGGATAGGTCCAGGGCATGAAGCCCTCGTGCCCGACGAGTTCCTGCTGGCGGGCGGCCATGAGGCGCACGTCATAGGCCTCGGCCACGCGGCCCTCGGCGAGCATCTGGCTGACGATGTAGAAGGCGTCGAAATCCACCAGCACGCCACCCGCGCCCAAGGTGGGCAAGGTGGCGGCCGAGGTGGCGATGGCGATATAGAAGATGCCGATCAACGCCGCCGCAAGGACACGCGCACGCAAGGTTTCAGAGGGGGTTGCGGGCATGGGGCCTCGATGAAGGGCAGAGCGTTGACGCGCAGCCTAGCGGCTTGGCTGCGCGCTGGCAACGCGGCGTGCGGGGGCCTGCGCGGCGCTCAGGCCGTTGGCAGGACGTGGTCGGCAAACTGCTCGCGCAGCTTGTTCTTTTGCATCTTGCCGGTGGCGCCCAGCGGGATCGCCTCGACAAAGACCACATCGTCGGGCAGCCACCATTTGGCGATCTTGCCCTCGAAACTGGCGAGGATCGCCTCGCGCGTCGGGGCGGCGCCGGGCTTTGGCATCACCACCAGCAGCGGGCGTTCATCCCATTTGGGGTGCTTGGCGGCGATGCAGGCGGCCATGGCCACGGCGGGGTGGCCCATGGCGATGTTCTCGATGTCGATCGAGGAAATCCACTCGCCGCCCGATTTGATGACGTCCTTGGTGCGGTCGGTGATCTGCATGAAGCCGTCGGCATCGATGGTCGACACATCGCCGGTGGGAAACCAGCCCAGCCCCGCCGCATCAAAGCGCAGCGTGTCCTCGCCGTGGCGGTTGAAGTAGCTGTCCAGAATCCACGGTCCGCGCACCAGCAATTCGCCCGAGGTCTTGCCGTCCCAGGGCAGTTCGGCGCCGTCCTCGTCGACGATCTTCATGTCGACGCCAAAGATCGCCCGGCCCTGTTTGCTTTGCACGGCGAATTTGGCGGCGGGGTCGAGGGTGTCCTGCCCGCCCTTCAGCGTGCAGACGGTGCCCAGCGGCGACATCTCGGTCATGCCCCAGGCGTGCAGCACCTGCACGCGGTGCTTGTCCTCGAAGGTGCGGATCATCGCGGGTGGGCAGGCCGACCCGCCGATCACCGTGCGGCGCATGGTGGTGAAGCTGGCGCCCTGGGCCTCGACATGGGCCAGCAGGCCCTGCCAGACGGTCGGCACCCCGGCCGAGACGGTGACGCCTTCGGCCTCGAACAGGTCATGCAGCGATTTGCCATCCAGCGCCGGGCCGGGGAACACCATCTTGGCGCCGACCATCGCCGCCGCATAGGGCAGGCCCCAGGCGTTGACGTGGAACATCGGCACCACGGGCAGGATGGTGTCGCGCGACGACAGGTTCAGCGCGTCGGGCGCCACCGAGGCCAGCGCGTGCAGCACGGTCGAGCGGTGGGAATAGAGCACGCCTTTCGGGTTGCCGGTGGTGCCCGAGGTATAGCACAGCGACGAGGCGGCGTTTTCGTCGATCTGCGGCCAGTCGTAGTGGTCCGAGGCCGCGGCGGCGAGGGTTTCATAGCACAGCAGGCCGGGGATTTTCGTCTGCGCGGGCATGCGGTCGGCGTCGGCCATCAGCACGAAATGCTTGACGGTGGCATAGCGGTGCGCGGTGGCCTCGATCAGCGGCAGGAAGGTGAGGTCGAAGAAGATCACCTGATCGCCCGCGTTGTCGGCGATCCAGACCAGTTGGTCGGGGTGCAGGCGCGGGTTCAGCGTGTGCAGGATCATGCCGGCGCCCGAGGCGGCAAAGTAGAGCTCCATATGCCGGGCGGTGTTCCAGGCCAGCGTGCCGACCCGCTGCGACGGCGCGAGGCCCAGCGCGTGCAGCGCATTCGCCATGCGGCGCGCGCGGGCGGCCATGTCGCGCCAGGTATAGCGGTGCAGGTCGCCCTCGACGCGGCGGGTGACGATCTCGCGCTGGGCATGGTGGCGCTCGGCATGCGTCAGCAGGCTGGAGATCAGGAGTGGCTGGTTCATCATCTGGCCGAGCATTCGGTGTCCTCCTCTGGGCTGCCCTATGCCTAGCCCAAAGCGCGGGCCGGTCAAGCGGTGGCATGGCGGATCGGGCTTGAGGTGCTGGCGCCGGGTGCCTATGACGGGCACGTGGCCGCTTGCTGGAATGGTAGACAGACCGGACTTAAAATCCGTTGCTCGACTGGGCGTGAGGGTTCGAGTCCCTCAGCGGCTACCACCCTCGTTGATGCAATCCTGCAGGCTGCGGCGCTGCTGGCCGGTGGCGTCGAAATTGCCGGGGTCGAGCCAGGCGAGATAGCCCGCCTTCAGCCGGGGCCATTCGCCATCGAGGATGGAGAACCACGCGGTGTCGCGGTTCTGGCCCTTGGCGACCATGTGCTGGCGAAACACCCCCTCGAAGGTAAAGCCAAAGCGCAGGGCGGCGCGTTTCGAAGGTTCGTTGTGGTCGTTGCACTTCCACTCGAACCGGCGATAGCCCAGATCGTCGAACACCTGCGCCATGAAGAGGTAAAGCGACTCGGTTGCGCCGCGCTGGCGGGCGATCTGCGGGCCCCAGTAGATGTTGCCGATCTCGATCACCCCATGCGCGGGGTCGATGCGCATCAGGGTCTGGCGCCCGGCGATCTGGCCGCTGGCCTTGTCGCGAATCGCCCAGAACAGCGGGTCGGCGCTGGCAGCGGATTTTTCCACCCAAGGGCGGAAAGTCGTCAGGTCGGTGGGGGGCGCCTCGAACAGCCAGCGGAATTTGGCATCGCCGTCAGGCACATGCGAGGCGGCGAAGAGCCCCTCGGTGTGGCGGTCAGCGTTGAGGGGTTCGAGCGTGACGTAACGCCCCTCGATCAGGCGGTGATCGGGGCGGGGGCGGGCGGACCAGTGGGCAAGGTCGGTGGGCAAGGCAGGGCTCCTCGAGGGTTGGGCGCAGGCTAACGCGGTGGTGGTGCGGGGTCCAGCGGTGCATGGGGGCGGTCATGTTGACGTGGGGTCGCGCGGCGATGGGGCGGCTTTTCCTGTCGCGAGGCCGTGTTAGGCTGCACGCAGGGAGAGAGCGACCATGGGCGACACAGCCATCCTGACCTGCGCCTTGACCGGCGTTCTGACCGACCCGCGCGAGCATCCGGTGCCGGTGACGCCCGAGGAGCTGGCCGCCGAGGCGCGGCGGGCGTGGGAGGCAGGCGCGGTCTGCATGCATGTCCATTTTCGCCAGCAGGGCGCGGGGCGCGGGCATCTGCCGTCGTGGGAGCCGGCGCTGGCGGTCGAGGTGGCCGACGCGATCCGCAGTGCCTGTCCCGGCGTGATCCTGAATTTCACCACGGGCGTCATGGGGGCGGATCAGTCCGGCCCCATCGCCTGCCTGCGTGCGGGGCGGCCCGAGGTGGCGGCCTGCAACGCGGGCTCGCTGAACTATCTGAAGACGCGGTCCGGCGGGCGCTGGGCATGGCCGCCGATGCTGTTCGCCAACCCGGTGGACAAGATCGCCGAGTTGCTGGCGGTGATGGACGAGGTCGGCATCCGGCCCGAGTTCGAGTGTTTCGATACCGGGATCCTGCGCTCGGTCGGCATGTTTGCCGAGGTGGGCATGGTGGCCCGCCCGCAGGTCAATCTGGTGATGGGCGTGGCCTCGGGCATGCCCGCCGATGCCGATTTGCTGGCGGTCTTGCAGCGCTATTTGCCCGAGGGGGCGGTCTGGCAGGCGACATTGATCGGGCGTGACGAGATCTGGCCGGTTCATCGGGCCGTGGCGGCGCTGGGCGGGCATCTGCGCACCGGGGTGGAGGATACCTTCTATCTGCCGGGCGGGGCGCGGGCGCGGGGGAATGGCGATCTGGTGGCGGCGCTGGCCGAGGTGGCGCGGACCGAGGGGCGCGCGGTGGCGAGTGCCGCCGAGGCGCGGGCGATCTGGGGGCTGGGGTGAGCGGGTTCGGGCCGGGCACGGGGGGCGCTGCCCCCACGGGCCGTTCCGGCCCTCCCCCGGGATAGTTGAGGCACAAAGAGGAGGGGCGCGGTGCTGGGGACTGAGGTCGAGGCAGGGGCGTTTGGCGCGAACGCGGCGGCGATGCAGGCGGCGCTGGAGGGCGTGCTGGCGGTGCAGGGCGCCGTCGAGGCCGCCGCCGAGGCGGTGCGGGCGCGGTTCGCCAAGCGCGGGCAGATGATGCCGCGCGAGCGGTTGGCGCTGCTGCTGGATCCCGGCGCGCCCTGGCTGGAGTTGTGCCCCTATGCGGGCTGGAAGCGGTATGGCGACAAGGACGGCACCGGGGCGGGGGCCGGGGCGATTGCCGGGATCGGGCGGATTGCCGGGCGGTCCTGCGTGGTGGTGGTGGACAATTTTGCCGTCAAGGGCGGCACGGTGACGCCGGACGGTCTGGCGAAAAAGCTGCGGTTGCAGGAGGTTGCGCGGGAGAACCGGCTGCCCTTGGTCAGTCTGAGCCAATCGGGCGGGGCGAACCTGTCCTATGCGCATGAGGTGTTCATTCCGGGCGGCCGCGGCTTTGCCAATCAGGCGCGGCTGTCGGCGCTGGGGGTGCCGCAGGTGACGGTGGTGCATGGGTCGGCCACGGCGGGGGGGGCGTATCAGCCGGGGCTCAGCGACTATGTGATCCTCGTGCGCGGGCAGGCGACGATGTATCTGGCAGGGCCTCCGCTGTTGAAGGCGGCGACGGGCGAGGTGGCGACGGATGAGGATCTGGGCGGCGCGGCGATGCACACGCAGGTCTCGGGCGTGGGGGATTATCTGGCCGAGGATGATGCGGACGGCATAAGGCTGGCGCGCGCGGTGATCGAGGCCTTGCCCTGGCCGGTGGATGCGCCGCCGGCGCCGTTCAAGGCGCCGCTGTTCCCGGCTGCCGATCTGATGGGGCTGGTGCCGGTGGATACCAAGCAGCCCTATGACGCGCGCGAGGTGATCGCGCGGCTGGTGGACGGGTCAAGCTGGCTGGAGTTCAAGCCCGAGTATGACGGCGCCACCCTCTGCGGCCATGCGCGCATCGAGGGGCATGCGGTGGGGATCATCGCCAACAACGGGCCAATCACCGCGCAGGGGGCGGCCAAGGCGGGGCAGTTCATCCAGCTCTGCGATCAGGCGGGGGTGGTGCTGTTGTTCTTGCACAACACCACCGGGTTTCTGGTGGGGACCGAGCCGGAGAGGGCCGGGATCATCAAGCACGGCTCGAAGATGATTCAGGCGGTGGCCAATGCGCGGGTGGCCAAGCTGTCGGTGGTGATTGGCGGCAGTTATGGCGCGGGGAATTACGCGATGTGCGGGCGGGGTTTTGACCCACGCTTCCTGTTCGCCTGGCCGAATGCGCGGACATCGGTGATGGGGCCGGCGCAGGCGGGGCAGGTGATGCGGATTGTCACCGAGGCAAAGATGCGCGCCGAGGGGGCGGTGGATACGGCGCGCCTCGATGCGCTGGAACAGGGCACGGCGGCGATGCTGGCCGAGGCGACGACGGCCTTGGCCAGTTCGGCGCGGCTGGAGGATGACGGGATCATCGACCCGCGCCAGACGCGCGAGGTGCTGGCGCTGGTGCTGGGGCTGATCGCGGGCGAGGCGGGGCGGGTGCTGCGGCCCAATACCTTTGGGGTGGCGCGGCTATGATCCTGATTGCCAACCGGGGCGAGATTGCCTTGCGCGTGATGCGGACGGCGCGGGCGATGGGGTATCGCTGCGCCGTGGTGCATGGGGCCGCCGATGCGGGGGCGGCGCATGTGCGGGCGGCGGATGCGGCGGTGCAGGTGCCGTCGTATCTGGACGCGGCGGCGATCGTGGCGGCGGCGAAGGCCGTGGGCGCGGCGATGGTGCATCCGGGCTATGGCTATCTGTCGGAAAACGCCGGGTTTGCGCAGGCGGTGATCGACGCGGGGCTGGTCTGGATCGGCCCGTCGCCTGCGTCCATCGCCTTGATGGGCGACAAGGGGCGGGCCAAGGCGGCGGCCTTGGCGGCGGGGGTGCCGGTGTTGCCGGGGGCTGCGCCGGAGGACGCGGCGGCGCTGGGCGTGCCCTTGATGGTCAAGGCGGCGCTGGGCGGCGGCGGCAAGGGGATGCGGCTGGTGACCGATCTGGCCGAGTTGCCCGAGGCGCTGGCGCGGGCGGCCTCAGAGGCGGAAAAGGCCTTTGGCGACGGGGCCTTGATCGTCGAGCGCGCGCTGCTGGAGCCGCGCCATATCGAGGTGCAGGTGTTCGGCGACACCCACGGCAACGTGGTGCATCTGGGCGAGCGGGATTGTTCGGTGCAGCGGCGGCACCAGAAGGTGATAGAGGAGGCGCCCTCGCCCGCCGTGGACGCCGCGCTGCGCGAGAGGCTGGGGGCGGCGGCGGTGGCCTTGGCGCAGGGCTATGTCGGCGCCGGGACGGTGGAATTCCTGCTGCAGGACGGGGACTTCTGGTTTCTGGAGATGAACACCCGGTTGCAGGTCGAGCATCCGGTGACCGAGGCGGTGACCGGCCTCGATCTGGTGGACTGGCAGATCAGGGTGGCGCGCGGCGAGGCGCTGCCGTTGGCGCAGGGGCAGATCGCGCTGACCGGCCATGCCATCGAGGCGCGGCTTTATGCCGAAGATCCGGCGCAGGGGTTCTTGCCGCAGACCGGCACCGTGCTGCATTGGGCGCCGGACCCCGGCCTGCGGGTGGATCACGCGCTGGCGGTGGGCGATGCGGTGGGTGGCGATTTCGACCCGATGCTGGCCAAGCTGATCGCCTGTGGCGAGGACCGCGAGACCGCGCGCAGGCGGCTGATCGCCGGGTTGGAGGGCACGCAGCTTTTGGGTCTGCGGAGCAACCGGGCGTTTCTAGCCGCGGTGCTGGCGCATCCCGGGTTCCTCGCCGGGCCGACGACCGCCTTTCTGACCCGCGATTTCGCGGCGGATGCCAGTCTGTCGCCGGCCGCGCCCGAGCCGGAGGTGCTGGCGCTGGCGGTGCTGATCCTCGCCGGGGCGGGGGGCGCGCGGTTTGGGTTCTCGACTGGTCCGGCGGCGCGGCTGACCCGGCGCTTTGACACCGGCAGCGGCCGCGCCAGCGTCACGCTGACCCTGCGCGACGGGGTGGCGGTGCTGGAGGACGGGACCGAGGTTTCGCTGGTGGCGCAGGGGGCGACGTGGGTGCAGGCGCGCATCGGCGGGGTGACGCGCCGTTTGCCCTGCGTGCGCGACGGCGAGACGCTGCATCTGGGCGGCCTGATCCTGACCGATGTCACCCTCGCCCCGCCCGAGGCGCGGGAGCAGGGCGGTGACGGCCGGGTTGTGGCACCGATGGCGGGCGGTGTGGTGGCGGTCAATGTCGAGCCCGGTCAATGGGTTGAGCGCGGCGCGCTGCTGGTGGTGATCGAGGCGATGAAGATGGAGCACCCGCTGCGCGCCCCCGTCGCCGGGGTCATCGGCGCCGTCCATACCACCAAGGGCGCGCAGGTTCGCGCCCGGCAAATGCTGGTCGATATCACCCCGGAGGCGACATGATCGAACTGTGGCACTGCAAGGACTCGCGCTCGCTGCGCGCGCTGTGGACGCTGGAGGAACTGGGGCTGCCCTATCGGCT
>Ga0209573_1003574_pt1 | contig 16819 bp, 16 predicted proteins | sample TNRBio252014_DNA_FD_185870 | JGI IMG/M metagenome (GOLD analysis project Ga0209573, IMG submission 185870) | Wastewater treatment Type I Accumulibacter community from EBPR Bioreactor in Madison, WI, USA - TNR Reactor_6/25/2014_ DNA (SPAdes)... | ecosystem: Engineered > Bioreactor > EBPR >...
ACAGTATTGCTGGCGCAGTAATTCCAGTCTTTACCAAGCTATAAGATAGAGCGAGTCTGAACACCGGTACACCACTGTCGCAAGACAGCCGGTGTACCGGTTTTTTTATATCGCAATGCAATCAGCCGAGTTTACGTCATGTCGTCCATATGATAACTTACTGGATTATTTCAAAATTAACATGGTTATAGTGCTTGTGAATGCAAGTTTTATATCTCTAATTTTCTTCTGATTCGTCAAATTTTCTTGTCTAACCGTAATCCGCAATCAAAAAATCGCAATAATGCACGAAGATACAAAAATGCACGGCTTAAAGGCCAAAGGTTTGAGAAAGGGGGCTGTTTCCAATTCGGCGGCCGTGACAATCGGTTTGGCGGCTACAGCTCCTGCCTATTCGCTCACGGGAGCGCTGGGACACGGTGCTTCTGAAATTGGCTATCAATTACCGATCATATTCATATTGTCAGTGATACCCATGTTCTTTGTTGCGCTATCCTATAAGCATCTTACTTCTTCCGCACCTGATTCAGGTACGGTGTTTACTTGGGGTTCCAAGGCGATCGGACCCCGTTTTGGCTGGTTTGGCGGTTGGTCTCTACTACTTGCAAGTATTTTGGCTGGGGTTGCTGCAACTCAAATAATTGTCAATTCCATAGTGATTATTTTAGATATGGCAGAGCCATCGTTATGGCTTCGCTCCGGTATCGCGATATTATTTATCGTGAGTTCAACTTACTTGACCGCATTGGGTGTCGAAGAATCTGCACGAACCACCATGATATTGACCATTACGCAATATGGCGGACTTATTGCATTGGCCGCTGTTCTTTTTTTACAGATATCCCAGGGTAATGCTGCCGTTACTGCCGAACCACTCTCTCTCGATTGGTTTAATCCATTTGCGATTCCTTCATTTGATACTTTTTTGAATGGATTTCTAGTCGCGTTATTCATTTTTTGGGGATTCGATGCTGCATTGGCAATGTCTGAAGAAACCCAAGGCAGCGCGGAACAAGCCGGAAGAAGCGGTATCATTGCTATGGCAATTACAGTAATGACTTATGTAATTTTCTCTATTGCTGCACTGGCTTATGCGGGAGTCGATAGTGGTGATGCTTCCAGTCTGACTTTCAAAGACAATATAGATTCAATACTGACAATGCTTGCGATGCAGATAATCGGCTCTCATGGCGCTCTCATTGCCGCGATTATCATTGCGTTATCGGCTTTCTCTGCAACAATATCGACCATAATGCCGGCAGCGCGAGCGGCGCTGGCAATGGCCACCTATCGTGCGCTTCCTCAACGGTTTTCTTCAGTTAATGCAACTACCAGGACACCAAAGTTTGCAACATGGACGATCGGTGCAATGACGCTTGTTATATATATCGTTTTAACTGCAATCAGTGAATCGGTTGTTAAAGACACAATCCAGAGTGTTAGTATTGCTGTGTGTACCTACTACATTGTCGCTGCGCTATCTTGCGTGTTGTATTTTCATCGTACTGCATTTAATCATTGGAGCACTGCCGTATCGCAAATTATTTTTCCTGCAACTGCAGTTGTTATATTGTTTGTGGTCAGTGTGCTGCAGGCATGGAATATGATGGATCCGACCTATGGTTCAAGTGGATCAATTGGTGGTGTTGGGGCTGTATTTTTGATAGGGGTCGCGACGCTGCTATGCGGCGTCCCATTAATGATTTTATGGAATCTTTTTGAGCCTCGTTTCTTCCGGGGAGAAACATTGCCATTGGAAAGAGCCCACATGGTCCCAGATGCCGAGGATAACAGAGTCCAGCAGTAGTTACGAATGATGGAGCTGCGATGACGCCTGAATTATTATATCCAACGTGTGAAAATAGAGAGAACCTAATCGCTGGTTAGATTGCTTTGTCTTTTTCAAGTGGAAAAGCAGCATCACGCCATGCTTTAATGCCGCCTTTCATCGATGCAACATTTCGATAACCCATTTGCTGTAATGCATCCGCCGCTAATACGGAACGATAACCACCACCGCAATACAAAACTATCGATACATTTCTATCGGGAACAACCGATTCGATGTCTCGTTCAAGTATTCCTTTCCCGAGGTGACGTGCACCGGCCGCATGGTCAATCCAATATTCATGATCTTCGCGGACGTCAATGAAATAAAATTTTTCTCCCTGAGCGATGCGGACTTGCACATCTTCCGCTGTGCATTCTTTAATCCGCTCCTTTACTTGCTCTACTAGCTTTAAGAATCCTGGATTGTGATGCATTTATGATCTTGGTAGTATTAAATGATTGGTGCTGTTGAGAGGAGTCGAACCTCCGACCTACTGATTACGAATCAGTTGCTCTACCAACTGAGCTACAACAGCTTTGGAAAAACGAAGCTGGCTATTATAGATGGTTGGGGAATTACGGGCAAATAGTTAAGAGCGGCTGTTCTGAATCAAACGCTGTAAACCAAATTATTTCTTAATCGTTATAAAGTTTTTCAGATTTGCTGTTTTTTTATAATTTTCGCCTAAGTTCGGCGATATTCATCAAAAAACTGTACATTTTAGCCGCAACAGTCCATAATTCACATATGGATTCTACGAAAGCAATCGTAAAAAATATCTTGATTATCCATGGACCCAATTTGAATCTTTTGGGGGTTCGTGAGCCGGAGATTTATGGCGCAACTACTTTGCAAGATATTAACAGAAAATTAAGCAATTTAACCGAAAATACTGACTTTAAGCTGGATTTCTTTCAGCATAACGCGGAATCAGCTTTGATCGAAAGAATACAGCAAACAATGCAGGATGGAACGAATTTCATCATAATCAATCCGGCTGCATACACGCATACCAGTGTCGCGTTGCGTGATGCGATTGCAGCGGTAAGACTACCTTTTATCGAAGTGCATTTATCGAATATCTATTCTCGCGAAACCTTCCGGCATCATTCTTATTTCTCGGATTTGGCGATCGGTGTCATCAGTGGTCTGGGTGCTAAAGGATACGAGTTGGCGCTGGAATATGCCATGACTTCCTACTGATAGATTTGTAAACTTTTTCTTTTTGCAATGTCAAGGAGTTGTGTGATGTTGCGGTTTTTTCACTACAAACGAATTGTTGATAAAACGACCTTGGAGCGAGGCACTACCTCGGGAGATTGAAAAATGGATTTAAGAAAGCTAAAGAAGCTCATTGAACTGGTTGAAGAATCAAGTATTGCCGAACTGGAAATTACCGAAGGTGAAGAAAAAGTAAGGATTAGCAAACCGGGTTCCGGGGTACCGAACTATGCCATTCTGCCACAAGCCATGCCAGCCATGATGCAAGCATCGCCACAGTCCGTGACGATCGCAAATCCGGGAAATACCGATGCGCCGGATGCGGCTGCATCCACTGCTAAAGCCGTATTAGATGGTCATATTGTTAAATCTCCGATGGTTGGAACTTTTTACCGGGCCGCTTCGCCGGGCGCTAATCCTTTTGTGGAAGTCGGACAAAGTGTCAAAATGGGCGATACGCTGTGTATTATTGAGGCTATGAAATTGCTGAATGAAATCGAAGCGGACAAAAACGGTGTGATTAAAGCAATCCTGCCTGAGAATGGACAGCCTGTGGAATACGGCGAACCGCTTTTTATTATCGAATAAATATCTGAGAGAGATCAGATAATCATGTTTGAAAAAATTCTTATTGCGAATCGGGGTGAAATTGCGCTACGGATTCAGCGTGCATGCCGCGCGATGGGCATCAAAACGGTAGCTGTCCACTCCGAAGCGGATGCGGAAGCCAAGTATGTGATGTTAGCCGACGAATCGGTTTGTATCGGTCCTGCGCCTGTTGGACAGAGTTACCTCAATATTCCGGCCATTATCAGCGCTGCGGAAGTCACCGATGCTGAAGCCATTCATCCAGGGTATGGTTTTTTGTCCGAAAATGCTGATTTCGCTGAAAGAGTTGAAAAAAGCGGGTTTGTTTTTATTGGTCCTCGGCCTGAAACGATTCGCTTGATGGGTGATAAAGTCAGCGCCAAAAACGCTATGAAGAATGCCGGCGTACCGTGCGTTCCCGGCTCGGATGGCGCATTGCCGGACAATATCGATGAAGTAAAAAAGATTGTCAAGGAAATCGGGTATCCTGTCATTCTCAAAGCTGCCGGCGGCGGCGGTGGCCGAGGCATGCGAGTCGTGCATACCGAAGCAGCACTATCGAATGCAGTCATCATGACGCGCAATGAAGCGCAAGCAGCGTTTGGCAATCCGACAGTTTATGCTGAGAAATTTCTGGAGAACCCGCGCCATATCGAATTTCAATTATTGATCGACGCGCACGGCAATGCAGTGCATTTGGGTGAAAGGGATTGTTCGATGCAACGACGGCATCAAAAAATTCTCGAAGAAGCGCCTGCACCTGGCATACCGGAGAAATTACGCAATAAAATCGGTGAGCGCTGTGCCGATGCCTGCCGCCGGATCAAATACCGCGGCGTCGGTACGTTCGAGTTTCTTTTTGAAAACAATGAATTTTATTTCATCGAAATGAATACTCGTTTACAAGTTGAACATCCGGTTACTGAAGCAATCACCGGTATCGATCTCGTGCAAGCGCAAATCAACGTGGCGGCCGGTTTAACGCTGCCGGTCAGTCAGAAAGATATTATATTTAAAGGACATGCGATCGAATGCCGCATCAACGCGGAAGATGCTTACAAATTGACGCCTTCTGCCGGCCGTATTACGCAATATCATGCGCCAGGTGGTCCTGGCGTACGGGTTGATTCACACGTGTACCATAATTATATGGTGCCACCATACTACGATTCGATGATCGGAAAAATCATCACCTATGGCGATACCCGCGAACAGGCTATCGCGCGTATGCGGATCGCATTGTCGGAGATGGTCGTGGCCGGCATCAAGACCAATATTCCGTTGCATCGGGATTTACTCAATGATGCCACATTCTTGCGCGGCGGTTTTTCGATTCATTATTTGGAACAAAAACTGGCGTTGCATAATAAAACCGATTAAGGCGCGATTTTTTCATTGATTTCTGCTGACGCATGAGCTGGATTACGCTGATTATCAGAACGGATGCCGAACATGCTGAAGCACTGAGCGATGCACTATTGGAACAAGGCGCATTGTCCGTCGAAATTCACGATGCCGCTGCTGATACGCAAGACGAGCAAATGCTGTTCGGCGAACCGGGTGAACCTAGCGGCGAAATATGGAAAAATGCGGAGATCTCGGCGCTGTTCGAGCAAGCAGCGGATATTGCGGAAGTTTTGCGCAATGTCTCGGGTATCATGCCATCCGGTGAAGATCTTGAGTATCACTTGGAACGAATCGAAGAACAGGACTGGGTACGCCTGACGCAATCGCAGTTTGATCCGATTCAGATTTCTCAGCGGCTATGGATTGTTCCGACCTGGCATTCCTCTCCGGATCCTGCGGCAATCAATCTAATTCTTGATCCTGGATTGGCTTTTGGCACCGGCAGCCACCCCACCACGCAATTATGTTTAGGCTGGTTGGATCAGAATCTGAGTCCCGGCGGCAAACTGATTGATTATGGCTGTGGTTCCGGAATACTCGCCATCGCCGCGCTAAAGCTGGGTGCGTCGCATGTGACCGGTATCGATATCGATCCGCAAGCCATTGAAGCCAGCCAGGAAAATGCGCTAAGAAATCAGTGCGATCCTGAGAAATTTCGTTTTGTGACCCCGCAGCATACGATCGGATCAAATTTATCGCCGGATCATCCCGTTGATGTGGTCGTCGCCAATATTCTGACAAATCCATTGATGTTGCTGGCGCCGGTACTTGCTGGCGCGGTGCGCGCCGGAGGGGATATCGTATTGTCAGGAATACTTCAAGAGCAAGCTGACGAAGTCAAACAAGTTTACCGGCAATGGTTTGATATGCACACGGTGGCAGTGCAAGAAGGCTGGGTGTTGTTAACGGGCAGCAAAAGATGAAATAATGATCTCTAAAACGTTGATGGCCAATGCGTTTCAATAACCAGTCATTAAAATACAAGCAATCCAAAACAGCGAGTCTTACATGGCGTTGGTAACTTGCTGTCCGAGTTGCAGTACGACATTTCGTGTCAATGCGGCGCAACTCCAAGCACATGGCGGTGATGTCCGCTGCGGACAATGTCAGCGGGTATTTAACGGTTTCGCCACTCTGATTACCGCGCACGAATCAACCATCGAATATCCGCTAACCGTCCGGCCGCAACCGGATGCTGCGCCTGACTCATCCGCTGAAACCGCTAATATCAATCCGGATTCGAGCAAAGCCATTAATCCAGTACCCGTTCTCGCAAGTGAGCCGGATATACGGGATCCTTCTGATCGATTGTTCGACGATGAAGAACCGGTCAAGCGATTGTCGCCAATGTGGGGAATTGCGAGCGTGATGTTATTGCTGCTGTTGTTTGGCCAGGTGGCGCATCATTATCGGACGCAACTGACCATTCTCGCACCGCATTTCAGGCCTCATTTGGAACGGTTTTGTGAACTGCTTAATTGCACGGTCGCTTATCCGCAAGATATTCAGCAAATCGGCATCGAGTCGTCCGATTTGCAAAAGAATCCGGCAAGTCAACCCGAAGTCACGACCATGCGCGCGATTATTCATAACACCGCGCCGTTCCCGCAAGCTTTTCCGGCATTACACCTGATATTGCTCGATGCGCAGCAAAACGTTATCGCCAGCCGGATTTTTACGGCGGATGACTATTTGCAAGAAGGAGATAAGCAGCGATTGTTTATTGCGGCGCAACAGGAAATTGAGATACGCCTGGACTTTGATAGTACCGGACTAAGTGCGCTGGGTTATCGCTTGCTGTTGTTTTACCCCTGACAGCGCAGCGGAATTCATACATATAAACTGCCTACGGCAATCTGTGTTTTCTAATCGTTATAAACGCGCCAGCAAGAGTTGACGGATTTCCTGGTCGTCGAGCACGATTGGGTTGGTTTTCATGCTGTTACCACGGCAGTTGGCAATAACTTTGTTTAAACCGTCCGGTTGCAAGCCGTAATGCGAAAGCCTCGGCAAGTTGAGTTCGTCAGTCCATCGCGAAAGTCTATCAATCAGCGCACTAAAAGCAGCGGCGGGATCGATAAACCGTTTTTCGCACAGTATCTCGGCAATATGCAGATATTTTGCCAGCGCTTGATTATTCGGCTCGCGCGCGAGCATGGCTTCAATATTTACCTGGGTCGCGGTTGCAACCAAAGTGCCGCAAACAACGCCGTGCGGAATCGGATAAAAAGCGCCGAGCGGGGAAGCCAAGCCATGCACCGAGCCTAAACCGGCTTGCGCCAAGGTAATACCCGAGAGCAGCGCGGCATAGGCCATTTTTTCGCGATGCCCGGCCAACTCGCCTTGTTGGCGATACAGCGGCATTAACGCATCGCGCGCGGCCTGTAAGCCACTGATCGCAAGCGCATCGGTAAAGGCGTTAGATCGGGTGGAAACATACGATTCCAGCAGTTGCGTGATCGCATCCATGCCGTTGGCGGCGATTACGCCAGGCGGACAACTGGCTAACAAATCGGGATCGACGATGGCGTATTCAGCAACCAGTTTGTCATGACGGAACGACTTTTTGAAGCCGTTTTTACCTTGTACGCTGAGTACCGCGTTTTTTGTCGCTTCGCTGCCGGTGCCGGCAGTTGTGGGTACGGCGATAAACGGCACCGCAGGGCCTTGATAGGGCAACTCGGGGCCGACGCCTTCCAGATAATCCATTACGGAACGTTGTATTTTCAATAATCCCGCTACCGCTTTGGCGGCATCCAGCGCGCTGCCGCCGCCGATACCGGCAACGGCGTCAAAAGAATCACCGGCATATGTCTTGACCAGATCGTCAATCAGTCCGGGGGACGGTTCTTCCGCAATCGTGCAATGTTGCCAGGTAATTGAACGTTGCTTAAGTTCACTGAGCAAAACGTTCCAGCCGCCGGTATTGATGAATGAATGCGCACCGGTCACCAGTAAAATGTGTGAGCCGTAACTGGAGAGGATATCCGGTAATTTTCCGATGGTTCCACTACCGAATTCGATGCGGGGCAGCCGGGCGACGGAGAAATTGAACATCAGCCGGCGATCTCCGGGAATAAACCTTGATACGGCACGCCTTGACGCGGTTCGGCCATCCAATCCGCGACGGTATCCCGCCACGTCAGGTAATGCGCGGTCTCTTTATGGGCCGCAGCATCTGGTTGGGTTTTGTAGGCTTCGTAAAAAACAAATTTGGTTGGATCGGTGGCGGATTGCAAGATATCGAAACGCAAGTTACCCGGTTCGCGAATGGAATTTTCGTGATTGACGCGGCAAGCTTCCTTGAAAGCTTCCACTTTGTCCGGTTTAACAGATGCATAGACGATTGTTACATACATAACCGCTTTCCTTCGTGAATATTGGACGGCTTGTATTGTACTAAAATCCTGTTTTGTAAACGATGGCTTTTGCCGGGCTATTATGTATTTTGAAGTTTGACCGTTTAAGTAAAATTACTATTGTTTGTTTACGTTCGTCTCGCCAATTTTCAAGCATTTTCATGACAAATAAAGATGTCGGCACGCCTTCTCTGCTCAATCGCTTAGTCTCCTTAACGACGATTCGCGACATTGAATTGTTTGAGCTTAGCCTGCTGAAAACATTGGCTGAGCTTTTAAAAGTCAACCAGATATCGATGTATAAACTGAATCCGGATAACAAGACATGCTGGCTGTCCACTTATTCAGCCAAACTGATTGAAGATGGCAATAAACGCCAGCTTTCCGAATCCCAGGAAATTTATACTTCGGAAATAATTATTCCGGATGAGATCCGGTCAGCGCAATTGTGGGTGGAAACAACAAAAAAACCTTATATTCATTTGCAATCAGAAAAATTTCTGGTGATTTATCCGGTACTGGCCGCCAGTAAAATCGAAAGCATGCTGACTTTCGAGCTGCCGCATATGCTCACGGAAGGTGAGATGCTGATCATTACAAGCCTGTTGAGCATCACGCATAATTTTCGCAGTTTACTGGATGAAAGCCAGAAGGATAAACTCACCGGTTTGTTGAATCGCCAAACATTCGAAGCGAACATCAATAAGATCAGCTCTCTGATCTTGAATTCTGAGCTTGGCCGATATCAAGATACCAGTAACCGGAACCGGAGGAGACCCAAAACCGGCACGGAAAAATTTTGCTTGGCCATTATCGATATCGATAATTTCAAGTCGATCAACGATAAGTTCGGTCATGTGATGGGAGACGAGGTTTTGCTGTTGCTTTCTTATGTGATGAAGCAGAATTTCAGGTCAAAGGATTTGTTGTTTCGTTTTGGCGGAGAAGAATTCGTGGTGATTTTTCATGCGCCTGACCAAGCCGATGCTTATCAAATATTGGAACGCTTCCGCACCAAAATTGAAACTTACCGTTTTCCGCAGATCAATACGATTACCGTGAGTATTGGAGCAACCCTGATCAGCGGAATGTGCCATCTAGCCTCGGAAATTCTAGGACGAGCCGATCAAGCGCTTTATTATGCCAAACATAATGGCAAGAACCAGCTGCACTTTCATGAAATACTGCTTGAAAGCGGCTGCATCGAAGATAATAAGGAAAGCGGTTCTATCGATTTCTTTTAACATTCGATGTGATCCTTAAACGATCGATCACCACCGGAAGAAAGGCCCATAAAATCCTCCGCGATAGAGCGGATAATAGCCGGGATAGTAGGGGTAAGGCCCGTAATAAGGGCTATAGTAATTATAATTGGCCAATTTCGGCCACAAGTAGATTGCGGTGGCGCTTAGCAACGGAACGCGGATGACCCGCTTACCGACCGTCAGCTCGGTATCGCCGGTGATAACCCCGGCAATCGTAATCTCTTTGTCTTTGGCATACACCGCGGGATCGAGAAACTCCGGACTTTTCACCACGAAACGGCCTTCACCGGCTCTTTGTGTCTGCGGACGGCCGGTGTAATCCAAGGGGTAAGCGACGATTTGCAGCATGCTGTCATGTTCTTCGTTGTCGACATCAATAATCACGCCGCCCCAGCGCACCGGAACATCTTTGAAGCTATTGGGATCGAGACTCACCTGTTGGTAGGAAACTTCGGTCGCGGGCGCATTGGCGATGGAAGGCGGCAATCCGGCGCAGGCGCTCAGCAGCAAGACGGGTAATAGAAAGAAAATTTTCATGATGCCTCCCGAGAATGATAGATAGGTGATAAATGGTGCCACAATCCGGTATTGCAATCGTGCACCGCCTGCAATGAGCGTCACACATCATTTTAGGCAAGACAGGACTTCAAAAATTCACCCGATGGGATCGAATGACATTTTTCTATCCCTTCGCAGATGACGTCAAAACTGTCACACTGGAATGGTAGAATACAAACTGGCTGGCGATTTCGATATCATCGGCAGCCCTAACCATTGATCGCGACGTTCACCAATCGAGGGTAGCAATGATTCGCTGTCTCCATATTACTTTAGCGTTGTTTACATTGTTGTTGCTTTCCGCCTGTGCCAGTAAAGCACCGGATAGGAAAACGCTTGCTGCGGCGGGGAATGTAGCGGTGCCGACACCCTTCGAGCAACTGACTTTCAAAGCGGAAGGTAAAACCGTTTATGAAGATCACGGCAAGTTCATCATGCTCGAAGGCAGCAAATGCATGCAACGCGATAACGGCATGGAGCCGGCGGTCATCACCCAATGGCTCGAAATGCCGGGTTATGTCGATAGCGGCACGGTCGTGCTGAATGGCTGGGATTTGCGCTATTTGAAACAAGATCGCGAAGTCAATTCGCTGCGCGCCGAGATCACTCGCAGCAAACTGGTGAAAAATACCGGGTCGACCTTTCTGGTATTCGAAGCGCAAGGCAAGCTGGAAGATCAAAACCGCAACGATGCCTTTGAATTTTGCGTGTTTTTCACCGCATTCGGGTATCGCTCAGTCGAAATCGATGCGGTCATCGATGAAGATTACGCCGGAATGGAAGCAGCGATGCTGCAGGATAAAAAACAAGGCGCGGTCGCCACTCTGGAAAATAGCGGCCACAAAGGCACGGTGCGGCGTTACGATGCGCTCGCGATCATTCCGCGCGGTTTCGATTTTCAGTTTGCCGACAGCTTTGAATGCGAATGGCGCTGGTCGCCGTGCAAATGGAGCGATCGTGTCGATTATCCGTTGCTGCAAATGGCCTACAATCTATCGCAAACCAGCGCCACGCCGAATCAATCCGGCAGCCCGAACTGGGCCACCCAGACCATCTTCAAAGACAACGATATCCGCACCCATCGCATCAAAACCCGCGCGGCTTTAATCCACGGGCGCAGCATTAAAGTACGCGCCGATTTTCTGGCGCTCAATCCCCGCAGCGGTAAAGCCGACACCTGCCGCAAAAGCGTCGATGGCGTGGTTCGCACCCAAACCATCCAAATCGACGAATTACCCTTCGACTACGCCATCCCGATGCTGACCGGCTGGGATCTCACCCATGAATGCGAACAGCAAAGACTGCAACGCGCCGGCATCTGGATTCACGATATCCGCTTCGATCCGCGTTCGCACCGGCTGGAGTACAAAGTATCGTCCATCCTGCGCGACCAGGACGGCGCGCCCAGTTTCAACAGTGCGCATCGCGTCACCGTGCTGGGACTCAACCGCCTGTCCTCATCGGCGCAGCAGCGGGCGCCGCGGTTTCAGTTGAAGCTCCGGGACTAGCTCCGATTCCAGGAGTTTCTCTTGCTACCAGCTCAGGAAAAAAAACCGGAACCCGCCAAACGGCGAAAGATACAGCTTGCCTCCTTCGGTATTCTCCGGCTTTATCGCTACAATCCAGCCGCCAGCGATGTACCAGCGCGGCGTACGGCCGATGATCTCAATGCGCCCAAAGTCAGTCGAGGTTACCTTCGCCCAACGAACATCGTTGCTAGCGTTCCTCAAAATGAACACGGTTCTCGGATCAGGATCGCGTGTCGCGTGGGTTTCGAGCACGAACAACGTCACACCAAGCAGACTGAGATCGACGGACGATACCGGTGACAAAACGCCAAGGTCGGCAGCAAAGGGTTCGGTAAAAAACGGCCCGTCGTCAAAGGAGAATTTTGGCCAGAGAAAGTAAGCGGCAGCCCAGGTGGCCACGAAAAGACTTATACCAGCCAGGAGAATCCTACGTTTTGTGATCGCAGTGGTCATTCAAATAACTCAAAGTAAAGCTAAGCTGGAACATAACACGTGACTCTCAGCACTGGCCTTCTGTTTCGACCGGTAAAACCAGCGGCCGCTCGCTGCGCCAAACACGGATTACTTTGATGGCGCTTTCTTCCCTCAGATAGACCACCCGGAAAGGCGCAACAATCATTTCTCGAATATGCGGGAGCTGAAGCTCAGGAACGATTCTGCCCATATCCGGATGATCGGCCAGCATTTGAATATGCTTGATAATTTCTTTGGCAAATTTCAAACCGATCTGTGGAATACCTTCTTCAGTGTAATAACTGGTCATGTTTTCCAAGTCTTTCAAGGCCGAATTGGAAATGCTGACTTTCATTCATTCGATGCCTAAGCGCTTTTTTGCCTCGGCCAATGACAAAGTATTGCCTTCTTTAATGTCCATGAGTCCTTGCGCAATAGCTTTGACGAAAGCCAATTCTTCTTGGTTTTTCTCGTATTCATCGAGATCCTGCACTACGGCCACACCCCGGCCGCGGTTGGTTAAAAGAATGGGTCTGTGCGTTTCCTTGGCTTGATTGACAACGCGCCCGGGATTGATCTTTAAATCCGAAAGGGGAATTACATCTTCTGAGAATTTGATAGTCATGATTAACTCCAGGGTATCTTGAAGCCATTTATAGCACCTGTTAACAGCACCGGTCAAGAAGGCTAATAAAAGACCAATCGCGACTGCTGACCAGTATAGGCGATTTGATTTCAACCAATTCTTCAACTCCCATCCTGTAAAGGTGCCAAGAGCCAATAAAGATCGAACATAGCGGGTTACAAACGGCGGAATAACCTATCGTGCTTCCGCCTTACGGATTCTCATTTTCTTTGATTCTTGCGCGCACTTCAGCTACTAATTGAGGATTGTTTTTAGTAAATATCCAACCATCAATGTATTTGAGCAAAAGTTTTATGGATTCGATAAATGCTTCAATCGCTTCCGTATATAGTGTGTCAGGAAGATCTCTATCTTTAGGGGATAATTTAACACTAAATTTTCTATCTTCCCTGATTTCGTTAATAGTGTGGTGAATATGTGTTCCAGACAAGTGTATATATCCGGAGGTAGCTTGATAAACTCGCTTAACCCATGGAAATTCCTGAGATAAGAGTTTAACTAAATGGCTGTCAGTGAGCCGATTGCCATTTATATCTTGAAGCTTATCGATCCGAATACCTTTAAGTACTTCTAAAGCAAAATCATGTGGTTTCTCCACAAGAAACGCTGCATAGAATCTGAGAGCCGTATCTAGCTGCATCCTTAATAGTGCACCTGCAATAACTAAGTTTCTGGCTCGTATTAAGGTATTGAAAGCATCGATATTTGCCATTGTTCGATTAAGGGCTGCACCGGCAAGAAAATCTAATCCGTAAAATGTATGATCATAAGCTTCATACATGTGCTTGCCGCGATTTTTTACAGCATCGTGACCCTCATTCAGGGCCGCCAAAAGTTTTTCGATTTCATCGGACATGAAGTGTCGCCAAATGTAATATATGAAACATTTCGCCCAAAATTTTGGGTGTGATGTCATAAAGTCATGGTTATAGCTGATCATCATATAAATGAAGAAATTGATCAAGACAGATTTGATTACAAAAAATATGCAGCATCTTCCATATCGAATTGATTGATAAAATGCCCAAGTTATTTGTTTATGTCGGCATACAACTGAAATTCCAATGAAAAAACTCCTCCCCGAAATTATCACCAAGCGGCTGGTCCATCTTCCCCATCCAACGTATGCGGAAGACTTGCCGGTCAATCTGCGCCGCGAGGAAATCAAGCAAGCGATTGAGCAGCACCAAGTGGTGATCATTTGTGGAGAAACCGGTTCGGGTAAGACCACGCAAATCCCGAAAATCTGCCTGGAGCTGAAGCGCGGTGTGCAAGGTTTGATCGGGCATACGCAGCCGCGGCGGATTGCGGCGCGGACGGTAGCGGGGCGGATTGCGGCGGAGTTGAACAGTCCGCTGGGGCAGGCGGTGGGTTATAAGGTGCGGTTTACCGACAAGATCGGCGCGGACAGCTACATCAAATTGATGACCGACGGTATTCTGCTCGCGGAGACGCAGGGTGATCCGCTGTTGCAGGCGTACGATACGCTGATCATCGACGAAGCGCACGAGCGCAGTCTGAATATCGATTTCCTGCTCGGTTACCTCAAACAATTGCTGCCGAAGCGGCCGGATCTGAAGCTGATCGTGACTTCGGCGACCATCGACGCGCAGCGTTTTTCCCGGCATTTCAACGATGCGCCGGTGATCGAGGTCAGCGGGCGGTTGTATCCGGTGGAGATTCATTACCGCCCGTTAGGTGATGCGGATGACGACAGCGACGGCGATGTGCAGCAGGCCATTGTCCACGCGGTTGAAGAGCTGCATGCCGTGGGGTCCGGCGATATTCTGGTGTTTTTGCCGGGCGAACGCGAGATCCGCGAGACCGCCGAGACCTTGCGCAAGCATTCGTTTCACCGGCTCCATGCCGCCATCGAAATCCTGCCGTTGTTCGCCCGGTTGTCGGTGGCCGAGCAGGAACGGATATTTCAACCGGGCGGCGCGCGCCGCATCGTGCTGGCGACCAATGTCGCGGAAACGTCGCTGACCGTGCCCGGAATTCATTATGTGATTGATACCGGCCTGGCGCGGATCAACCGCTACAGCTACCGCAACAAGGTCGAGCAATTGCTGGTGGAAAAAATCTCGCAAGCCTCGGCTAACCAGCGCGCCGGGCGCTGCGGCCGGGTGGCGAATGGGGTGTGTATCCGGCTGTATTCCGAGCAAGATTTTAACGGCAGACCGGCGTTCACCGATCCGGAAATCCTGCGCTCGTCGCTGGCGTCGGTGATTCTGCGCATGAAGTCGCTGAAAATCGGCGATGTCGAGGATTTTCCGTTTCTCGAGCCGCCGTCGCCGCGCATGATCGCCGACGGTTATCAGTTGCTGGCGGAACTCGGCGCGGTCGACGACAACCGCAATCTGACCGCCACCGGCTGGCGGCTGGCGAAGTTTCCGCTCGATCCCAAGATCGCCCGTATGATTCTGGCGGCGAAACAGGAAAATTGCCTGCACGAAATCCTGATCATCGCATCGGCACTGAGCGTGCAGGATCCGCGCGACCGTCCGTTCGAACACCAGGCCGCCGCCGATGAGGCGCACCGGCGTTTTCAGGACGAACGTTCGGATTTTCTGGCGTATCTGAAATTGTGGGATTTCTATGACGATCTGCTGAAGCATAAAAAATCCGGCAAGAAGCTGATGGCGCAATGCCGTGAGCTGTTTTTGTCGTACCGGCGGTTGCGCGAATGGCGCGAGATTCACGGGCAATTGCATACGCTGATGGCGGAACTGGGCTTCAAGCCGAACGAAATTCCGGCGGGTTACGATGAGATTCATCGCGCGTTGTTGCCCGGCTTGCTCGGCAATATCGGCTTTAAAACCGAGAAAGAAGGGGAATATCTGGGGGCGCGCGGCATCAAGTTCGCCATTTTTCCCGGCTCGGTGTTGAAAAAAGGCAAAGCCAAGTGGGTAGTGGCGGCGGAATTGGTCGAAACCGCCAAGCTGTATGCGCGCTGCGTGGCGAGAATCGATCCGGTTTGGCTGGAGCGGATCGCCGGGAATTTGTGCAAGCGGCACTACTTCGATCCGCACTGGGAAAAGAAACGCGCGCAGGTGGTTGCGTTTGAGCAAGTCACGCTGTACGGCTTGATCATCGTGTCGAAACGGCCGGTTAATTACGGGCCGATCCATCCCAAAGAAGCGCGCGAGATTTTTATCCGCTCCGCATTGGCCGCCGGGGAATACATCACGCCAGCGCCGTTCTTTGCACATAATCAGGCATTAATCCAGGAAATCGAGGAGCTGGAACACAAAACGCGGCGGCAGGATGTGCTGGTCGACGAGCAGGAAATTTTTGCGTTCTTCGACGCGATCATTCCGCAGGACATTACCAACGGCGCCGCTTTTGAAAAATGGCGCAAGCAGGCGGAGCAGCAGAATCCGCGTTTGCTGTATTTAACGCGGGAATTGCTGATGCGCCACGAAGCCGGGCACGTCACCGAAGTGCAATTCCCGGAACGGATGACGTTGCCGGACGGCAGTGAGTTGGCGCTTAGCTACCGGTTTGAACCCGGTCATCCACTCGATGGTGTGACGCTGACCGTGCCGCTACCGTTGCTGAACCGGCTGGAAGCCAGGCAACTGGATTACCTGGTGCCGGGATTGATCCGCGAGAAAATCACCTGGTATTTGAAGGCGCTACCGAAGCAAATCCGCCGCATGCTGGTACCTTTGCCCGAAACGGTGACGGCATTTCTGGTGAGCCATTCGAATGCCGTGCATCCAGTACCGTTGACCGATGCACTCGAACAATTCATTCTCAAAAAAACCACACTGACGGTGCCGCCGGATACTTGGCCAGCAGCGCAAATACCGCCGCATTTGCTGATGAATATCCGCGTGACCGGCGATGACGGGGAAGAGCTGACGATGAGCCGCGATCTGGCCGGATTGCAGCGGCAACTCGGGCAAGCCGCGCAGCAATCGTTTGTGCAGCGTAGTTCCGCCAGCGAAAAAATTGCG
>Ga0209573_1003575_pt1 | contig 16809 bp, 15 predicted proteins | sample TNRBio252014_DNA_FD_185870 | JGI IMG/M metagenome (GOLD analysis project Ga0209573, IMG submission 185870) | Wastewater treatment Type I Accumulibacter community from EBPR Bioreactor in Madison, WI, USA - TNR Reactor_6/25/2014_ DNA (SPAdes)... | ecosystem: Engineered > Bioreactor > EBPR >...
AACCGACGATTCAAGGGTCTTCAGCGTTTTCGCAAAAGCGGGATCAAGTCCTTCCTCGCGTGCAACGATCTGCAGCAGCTTTTGGTACTGCGGACCCGCATGTCGGAAAAGAATCTCGAAACCCAAGGTCGGCGCCTCGGAGCGAGGCGCCTCGCGTAGGGCGTCGAGCATGATCAGGCGTTTCTCGGAGAGCGGCAGACGTCGGAAGTATTCGATGCTCAGGATCTTGAGGAAGTTGTGTTGAACGGGATTTGCGACACGGAATGCAGGTGAGTTGAAAAGATCCGGAAGTTTGTCGTCCAGCGCTGCAATCTGGGTGTTCAGCGTGGCGTTGAAGGACGCCATGATCTCGCCTTTGGTGCTTGAGTCGCGGATCTCGTCTTGCAGCAGACTGAGGACGTCTTGGGATTCGACCTTAAGACCTTGGCCGCGGAGAGAGCCAAAAGTCTCAATCACGTTGTCGCGATTGAAGCTCGCGGGCAGGCTTAGCGCGTGCCGCGCGGCGATTGTTTTTGCGAGGCCACTGATAAAAAGGCCACTCAGTTTTTCGGGGGCGCTGAGATTCTTGGGATCCCCAATGAGCCTCTCAATCGCGGGCTCCGAGAGGAGCGAAAGTTTTTCGAGGGCTTGTTCGACTCGAACGTCGTCGGCGAGGAGAGCGTCGCCAAGAAGAAGCGCGTTTGCATCGAGATGCGTGGCAAGGTCCTGCTCGCTCAGCCCACTTGTCGCGGCCGCAACGGGTCCGACGGCGATGTGCGACGTGAGGACAGTGAGAAGAAGCCAAATCCGTAGGAAAACGTGTTTAAAGCCAGAAATCTTCACGAGGGGGCTTCTAATGTAATTAACGCAATGCGTCAATAGCGCTAAGCTGCCAGTATCGTGAGCGCAGGGCTTAGGTGGTGGCCTGGACGAGGGCCTCGTTCAAGGCCTTGAATTTAAATCGATATCCCGTCTGAAGGGCGAGCTCCGGAAGCACGCGTTGTCCCGTTGTGAGCAGATGCGATGCTTCTCCGAACGCCAAATACAGACCGAAGCTCGGAATGGGGAGCAGTGTGGGACGGTTCAGGACGGCTCCGAGCGTTTTGGTGAAGTCCTCGTTGCGAACGGGATTGGGAGCGCTGCCGTTGAGGGGACCCCGAACATTCTCATTTTCAATCGCATGAATGATCAAGCCGCAGAGATCATCCAAGTGAATCCATGACATCCATTGTTGCCCGCTGCCGATGCGTCCACCGATGCCGAGCTTAAAGGGCATGAGCATCTGTTTGAGTGCGCCACCGTCTTTACCGATCACGATACCTGTGCGAAGCAGCACGGTGCGCACGTCATGTTGGAGGCGCGCTTTCTCGGCAGCTTCTTCCCATTCGCGGCACACGAAAGCGAGGAAGTCCGATCCTGCAGGTGATGCTTCGGTGAGGGCTTCGTCCCCTGTGGGCCCGTAGAAGCCAATGGCTGAGCCGTTCACGAGGACGCGAGGTTTGGGGTTCTTTTTTTGTCCGCGTCCCATCGCGTCGACGACCTTGCGCGTGGCGCTCACGCGTGAGTCGTGGATCTCGGATTTGAGCAAGACCGTCCAGCGTTTTCCGAAAAGCGGTTCTCCGGCGAGATTGACGACGGCATCGGCCGCTTCGACTTTGCTCTCCCAGTTGGAGTCTTTGCGGACGCTAACGCCCTCAGCTTGATGGCCTTTTTCGCGAAGAAGCTGAAGAAGACGTTTCCCAATAAATCCCGAGGCACCTGTGACGACGACGTTCATGGGCCTTGGATATAGCGCGGCTAGCTCTCAGAGTCATGACCCCTACAGGGCTATTTAAACAGTCCCGCTTTTTTGATTTCCGGCCGGACGCGAATACAATGGATGCATGTCTCAAGTGGCGCGCCTTTACGGCAATTCGCCGGCTCTGGTCTATGTCGGTCTCCGGCTTTTGGACATGGGTTTCGAAGTCACCCTCTCTTCAGGGTCCTCGGAAGCCACTTCCGAGGCTCTTCGTCCCCTGCGCCTGCGTGCGCCGGTCGTGTCTTTGCTTAAGGACGCTTTTCGGCGTCAGGCCCGTCCCTATTTTTTCCTCGAAGAGGCACCCCTGCTGGCATCCTGGGCCGAGGTTGGCAAGGACGTCCAATCCGGTCTTTTCGACCGCAGTTCGCAACTCGACCGCTGGGTCTCGGCGACGCGCCTGAGACATGAGCTGCTCGAGCTCTTCACCCAGCAAGGTGGGCGCCTCGACACGACGCCGCTGTTTGCTTTGCCTTCGGGCCGCGGAGTTGCGCTCGAGATTATGGATCTCGATCCTTCGCAGCTCGTCGCTGAGTCTCGCCCAAGCTATTTCCCCCATCTCGAACGTCGACCCAGCCTTCGTAGCTCGGAGTTGTGGCTCCCGAATGTGGCCCTGGCTTCTGACGAGCCCGATTTCGAGTTCACACGCTTCGAGTCGACGCTGGTTCTTTCAGAGTCGCATCCGGAGCACGGAAAGGTTTTCACGCTCTATTCCAGCTCTGAATACGGATTGCAGCGAGCGATTCGCGCCTTGAAAGATCCTCGGGGCGTTGCGCCGACGGCTTGGAAGGCTCAAGTGCTCTCAGAGCGCGCCCCTCGCGAGCGTTCCGGCGCCATGAAATGGGGTTTCGCGGGATTTTATCGTCCCGGTGTTTGGAATCTTGGTGCGAGCATCGGCACGCTGCACCCGGTGCTCAATCTCGACGCCTCTGAGTCGATGTTGCAGGCGGCCCGCTTTATCGAGCTTCTTGGGCGCCTTCCGAGAGGGCAAAGTTTGATGATGGCGGCCGATGATTGGCGTCGCCACGAAAGAGCCCGCTTCCTCGCGGCCTACAAGCGAGCGAAGTTCATGCAACGCTTCTTTTTCTCTCAAGGAGCGATGGTTGATTTCGTTCAGAAGAGCTCCGGATTTCTGCCGCCTCAACTCAGGCAGCTTCTCAAAGCACCGATCTAGGCGCTTTGAGAAGCTCATTTCAAAAGCTGGCAGAACGTGTTGCCAGCTGTGGATTTGAGCTCTAGAAACACCACGTACCGAATTCTTTTGGAGGTCTTAGTATGGAAACTCTCGTCGGAAAAAAAGCCCCTTATTTCGAAGGCGAAGCCGCTATCGGCAACGATTTTAAAAAAATCTCGCTCAACGATTTCAAAGGCAAATACGTCTGTCTTTTCTTTTATCCCCTCGATTTCACCTTTGTCTGTCCTACCGAGTTGCATGCCTTCTCGGATAAGATCGACGAGTTCAAGAAGCGCAACTGCGAAGTGATCGCCTGCTCGGTCGACAGCAAGTTCAGTCATATGGCTTGGCTCAAGACGCCCCGCTCTAAGGGCGGTATCGAAGGCGTGAAGTATCCGATCATCTCGGATCTTCACAAGACCATTGCTCGTAGCTACGGCACGCTCTTCGAGGACGAAGGCATTGCTTTCCGCGGACTCTTTTTGATCAACAAAGAGGGCATCGTCGAACACGTCACGATCAACAACTTGCCCCTGGGCCGCAATGTCGACGAGTATCTTCGTCTTCTGGACGCGATGCAGTTCCACGCTGAGCACGGCGAAGTCTGTCCCGCGAACTGGAAAAAGGGAGAGACCGGCATGAAGGCCGACAACAAAGGCCTCGAAGACTGGTTCTCAAAACACTGAGTCGTAGACCGTGGTGACGGGCGTCGCAGCGAGGCTCCGGGATTTCGGACATCGCCGCGTTGTGATGCCTCTCATGGCTCAAATCAAGCAGGGCTCCAGTCCCCGTGAACTCGCCTCGAGTCTTGCGTGGGGAGGAGCTCTAGCGCTTTTCCCGCTCATCGGCACGACGACGTTGCTCTGTGCGCTTGCGGGACATCTGCTGAAGCTTAATCACGTCGCTCTTCAGTTGATGAACTATATTTTGTTCCCGCTTCATCTCGTGCTCATCATCCCCTTTCTCAAGATCGGGGATTGGGTCTTCGCTCGGAGTGAGGTCGCCTACACGATGACGGCGCTCGCGGATGCCTTCGAGGCGTCGCCCCGGACCTTTGTCGTCGAATATGGGGCATCCATAATGAGGGGTTGCGCGGTTTGGGCGCTGATAATGCCTCTGCCGGCATTCGTGTTCCGCGTTCTTGTGCAGCGTTGGCTGGCGAATCTCAGCGCGAAGATTGAGCGCTTTCAAAAAAATCGCTCTCAGAAAATCGACGGCGCGAGCTGAGGGAGTTTCTCCCTCGCTCGCATGTCTGAGGCTTATTGAAGAAGTGCGCTGGAGCCGTTTACGGGAGACGAGAAGGGCCCGAGATCTTGGTCCTGAGGAAGCTCGATGATTTTGGAGAGGCCCATGCGTCTCATCTTTTCTTTAACCACGCGCTCGGGAATCGCGCCGCTCAGGTAGTCTCGGTATTCCTGTTCGGTGAAAGGCACATCGCCCTTTTGCTTGTTTGTGAGCATCCACTGCACGAAGCTGAGATCTTTGGCGAGCTGCTTTTTGATGAGGCTAACTTCGCCGTCTTGGGGTTCGCCGCTCTTGCGCGAGATGATGGTGGCAGCTGACCCGTTGTTTTTGATCATCATGTAGATTTTGCGAGCTTGGGGACGTCCCATGCGGACGCATCCGTGTGAGTCAGCGCGACCGAGTTTGCGGTAAGCGCCGAGTGTCGTCGAATGGAATGCGACACCGCCGACAAAGAAGGTGGCGTGGTCCATGTTGTTCTCTCCGGGGCTTGGGTAGAGCGACGACATGTGGCGCCAGTTTTGGCGGGTCACGCCGAAGACTCCGGCGGGAGTGGTCTTGCCGTTGCCGCCGCCGGAAACGGCGAAGACGTAGCGAATACGACCGAACTCGCGTGCCACTAGGAACTGTTGGCCAACGCTGCGGGCGTTCTGGAAGATTTCAATAACGATGTTGGGCGATTTTCCCGCCATGATGTTCATGCCGAGTCCGCGCAGGGGGTTCAGGAGCATGCGGTCCATCAGACTTTCGTTGAGGCGTTCGAACTCACCCGCGGCTTCGGCGTGGTCCGCTTGTTCGGCATCATAGATTTCTTCGGCACTCAGATCGGCCTGAAGCTCAAAGTTTTCGAGGTTTTCGACACTGACAACTTCGGGAATGACAGGAGTGTCCGATGCATGAGCCGTAAGGTTGAGGGCCAGCATGGCGAGGATTGCGAAACCGAGTCCGAGAGTGTTGCGGCTATTGTTTTGTAACATCATGATTTGGAGTCCTTCTTTTTTTTGGAAAAGCGTATGAACAACCGGCGCGAAGCAATGTTGTTTCTTAAAATTTAATTGCAGGGCTTAAATGTGTAGGCCTCTTCGTTCTCGCCGCTTTCATCGGTGATTTTGGCGATGACTTCGACTTCGCCCGCGGTGTTGGATTTCATGGACTCCAGCTCAGCCCAAGAATCTCCATCGCCGTCGGCTGCATAAACCAAGGCTTTGAGTAGCTTTTTAGTCTCCTTGAGACTGCCGTCGTAGCAGGCTTCGAAATACGCGGAGTCTTCTCTGAAATCTTTGATGCTCGGGTAGCTTTTCGCTTCGCCGTCGAGCCGTGGAGTGCCTTTTGAGTCCAAAGCGATAAAAACGATCTTGTTGTCTTCGTCCTTTGCGACAATTTTCGCAGCTGTCGCGGAAAAGGCCGAGGCGCTGACCAGTGATAGCGAAACAAAAAAGATTGATTTCATCTGAACTCCTTATAAGTTTTAGGCTTAGAAGCAGCTGTTAATGCACTGCGCTATTAATGGCAAGCATTCTTTTTATGGGTGGGGAGGCCTCGCGTAGCGGGAGCCTGATCTCTTGGTGCGCTTCGGCGTGATCAAGGCGCTCGTTTAGAGCGAGGCGCGCAGTGCGAGACAGGCGGCGGGATCGTCGGTGATGATCCCTTTCACGCCGAGAGCGGCCATGCGACGCCAGTCGTCCGCCGTGTTGGGTGTCCAGACATAAATATCAAGTCCCGCGTTGTGTAAGGCGCTCGCTCGCTCGGCGCTGAGCAGATCAAAGCGCGGCGACACCGCCTGAACGCCGAGCTCATGGGCGACTTCGGGAATGTCTTCGGACCACGCATCGACCAAAAAAGAGGCGCGCCACTGGGGGTTTCGAGCTTTGAGGGCGAGGATCGCTGCGGGATCAAAGGACTGGAAAAGTACGCGAGAGGGCGGGACGCGGTGATGCGCGAGGACTCGAAGAATAGCCTCTGCAAAATCGTCGGGCGAGTCGGTTTCTTCCGTCAAAAATGGATGTGTTTTGATTTCGATGTTCAGCGTGGGAGCGCGTGGGTGACTCATCATCAGAGCGGCGAACGCATCGAGGGTCGGGATGCGTGCCCCGGGCCGGGCTTGCTGGGTGGGAAAATCAGGATGCTGAACTGAGCCCACATCGAGCTGCGCGAGCTCCGCTGCTGTGAAGTCTTTTACGAGCTGTCGAAGCTGAGTATCGATCGGCGCATGTCCTTCGGCCCAGCGATAGAGAGTCGTGTTGAGTGCGCGGTCGTGCACAAGCAGGGCGACCTTGTCGCGGCTAAGTAAGACGTCGATCTCCACGGCATCCACGCCCGCATCGAGGGCCCCTTGGATGGACTCGAGAGTGTTCTCGGGCCATCGAGCGCGAGCGCCGCGATGACCATGGACCTCGAAAGCGATTTTTTTTGAAGTCATCACAGATGAGTTTTGAAATAGGCTTTCACGTTGTCGACAACGTATGAGATCTCGTCATCGCGCATCGAGGCGAAGCAGGGCAGATTCAAGACGCTCTTCGCGATGCGGTCGGCGTTGCCGCTGTCCAAATTGTGTTGCATCCAACCCTTGGCTCCGGGCTGCCGACTCATGGCGCCGGGATAAACCGTACCAAACCCGATGCTCTTGGATTTAAGGAACTCGATGAGTTTTGGGCGCAGACTCTCGTTGATGCGGGCGACAGAGAGATAGCCGTTCTCGACAACGCCTTGTTGAGGCGAGAGGAACTCGAGCGGAAGTCCTTGGAGTTCGCTCCGGTAAACCTGGGTTACGCGACGGCGGGAGGCCAGCCGCGCTTCGATGTGCTTAAGACTCTCTTCAAGAAAAATAGACTCGTAGACGCCCACGCGAGAGTTCCAGCCCACCCATCCATGGGAGTAGTGATCGAGTCGACCATGGTCCGCAAGACGCGAAGCCACTTCGCAGACTTTTGCGTCTTTTGAAAAAACCGCTCCAGCGTCGCCCGAGGCTCCGAGCACCTTTGCGGGATAGAAACTTGTTGTGGCGATCGGAGCTTCTCCGATTAGGGACTTCCCGTTGAGGGTGGTGCCCCAGGCTTGGGCTGAGTCTTCGATCAGAAGAATTTTGCGCGCTTCGCAGAACTTGCGAATCTCAATTGTGTCGGGAGCGGCCCAACCGTAGAGATGTACGAGGAGCACCGCGCGGGGCTGAAATTTTTCGACGGCTTCTTCGATTTTTGCCAGACTGAGATGGAGTGTGTCCCATTCGACGTCGACCGGAATCGGCTCGGCACCCACATTCACGACAGCCTCGAAACTCGCCCAAAAGGTCATATCGGGAAGAATCACACGCTCGCCCTTTTGGACGCCTGCGGCACGCAGTGCGAGCTGAATGGCGTCCGTCCCATTGGCGCACAGAGTGATGTTGGCGCTTTGTGAGGCCTCGAGAATTGCCTGACGAGCGCTCGGAACTTCGGGTCCGTTCACAAAGTGTCCCGTCTTGAGAGCTTCCGAGACGCGCGCCGTGACAGTCTCGATGAATCCATTTTCGAAGCGCAAGAGATCGATAAAGGGTACGCGCGAGATTGTCATGCACGTCCAAGACTAGGGCGTGTTCCTTAAGTTATCAAGACGCCTACTTGACTCTGTAGAGCGGAGCCGCAAAACTCTGGAGTCCACGATGGCGAATCAAAACTTGGAACTCTGTGTTCTTTCTGGCGGTGCGGGAAGCCGTCTCTGGCCGATTTCTCGCGAGATGATGCCCAAGCAGTTTTATGATCTCGCAGGACGCGGGCAACCGCTGCTCATTGAGACTCTGCAGCGTCTCTCGGCACTTGGTCGTCTCAGTGTTCTCACGAGTGAGCGCCTTGTCTATCCAACTCAGGGACTGCTTAACCGTTATTCCATGAAAGCCGAGGTTCTTGGTGAGCCTTGTCGCAGAAACACCGCCGCAGCTGTTGCGTATTTCACACAACGTGCGCTTCGGCGTGGCGCTTCGGACACAGTCGTGGGCATTTTCCCGTCGGACCATCTCATCGCCAAACCCGCGATCTTCTCCGAGGCGATCCGTCTTGCTGCCGAAGAAGCGGCGCGCGGTTTTGTTGTGACATGCGGGATTCGGCCAACGCAGCCCTCGGACGCTTATGGCTATATCGAGCTGAGCACCAAACCCCAAATCGGTGGCGGCGCCGCTCAGGTGCGTCGTTTTGTCGAAAAACCTTCGATTCGAAAGGCTGAGGAGTTTCTCGCCTCCGGACGCTTCGTGTGGAACGCGGGCATGTTTGTGTTTCGGGCCGACACGATGGCTCGTCATTTTGAAACCCACATGCCCCAGCTCTGGTCTGAGCTCCAGGACCTTAAGGCCGACGAATCCAATCTCGCAGAGATATTCCAAAAACTTCCCAGCGAGAGCATCGACTACGGCGTGATGGAAAAACTCACGGACATTCGTTGTGTCGTTGCCGATATGGGTTGGTCCGATATCGGATCTTGGGAAGAGGTCGCTGAGCACACTCCTGTTCGTGAGCAGCCCATCGAGGTCGAGGGACAAGCCAACTGTTATCTTCCCTTTAGCGTCACCCCCAAAAAGGTGGCCTTCGTAGGCGTGTCCGATGTCGAACTCGTCGAAACGGGTGATGCGCTTCTGGTGCTGCGCAAAGGCGCCGGGCAAAAACTGCGCGACGTTGTAAAAAAACTCCAAACCGATGCGCCCGGACTTCTTGTGGACCACACCTTCGAAGAGCGCCCTTGGGGCCGCTTCGAAGTCCTTCATGATACGAGCTATTTCAAATCAAAAAAAATCACCGTGTGGGCGGGCCAAAAGCTCTCTTACCAAAGCCACAAGAAACGCGCCGAGCACTGGGTGATCGTCAAGGGCCGCGCCGACGTGACCCTCGATGACAAAGTTCACTCGCTCAAAGCGGGCGAGCACATTCATATTCCACTTGGGGCCAAGCACCGTATTTCAAATCCCGGCCCGGACTTGATGGAATTCATCGAAGTCCAGACCGGAACCTATTTCGGGGAAGACGACATCATCCGTTACTCGGACGAATACGGACGCAAGTAAGAAGGACGAATTAGAAGTAGTAGCGGGCGCCGAGACCGACATTGATGTCAAAGTCAGTCGAGGGGGCGACGAGAAGAAGGCCTGCGAGTTCCACAAAGAGATCGATGGGATTTTCATCGAAGCGGTAGTTCAGGCCTACCGGCGCGCGAAAAGCAAAAGCCGACGAATCGGCGAGCACGAGGGCGCCTCCGATTCCGTAGTGCATCGTGAAGTCGGCTTTGCCGATACGAACGATGTTCGGAACATGCAGAAGGTAGTCCGCATGCACGCCAAAAGCGTTTGATTTGTCGAGGGTCCATGCAAATGCGGCATCGATCGCAGTCGTTTCGCTGATCCAATGCTTCGCGCTCACGCCTGTTGGATCGCCGATGATCGCACCGACTCCCGTGGGGCCTCCGGCAGCATCAGCGGGGCGTGTGAGAAGAAGCGTCGCACAGAGAAGGGTGGAGGAGAATAGTTTTTTGAAATTCATGAGGTCTAGGTTTAGATCAGCGAAGGCCAGAATTCCAGACGTTCACGCTTCAGGCTCGAGTTTCCCGTTTCGGGCGTGCGAAGCTCAAAGCCGCTGGCTTTAAGCGCTTTCTGAAAGGGCGTGTTGCAGGCGTAGGAATAAGCGCGTGCCTCAGGGGCTAAAAGCCCCAGAACTTTTTTGAGCTGTTCGGGCTGATAGGCGGAAGGGTTGATGTCGAAACCAAAAGGGTCGTGGAACCACACGTCGGCCGGTGCGGCGTCATGGCGCTCTCGTTCAAGCTCCTCGAGCGACGAAACAATGCGCAGGCGCTCACGAGCATGTTGCAGGGTCTCAAGTCCTTCGCTCTCGGAAATTTCTGTGTCCCATTCGGCGGACACAAAGCGCGTCAGCAGCGCGATGTTCTCGAGCCACGAAGCATAGCCGATCTCAAAGCTCTCGCATTCGCGCTCGATTGCGACATACGAGGAGGTGATCTGCGCTCCCTTGCTCGTGAGTGCGCGAGCGCTGAGGTGCCACAGGGCCCAGTTTGTGCCCGGTCCCAGTCCGAACTCCACGACGCGCGCTTTGCGAGGGGCCTGCGGGATGAGAGTCTCGAGAGCCGGGCGCACAAAGGCACAAAGGCTTTCGGTGAAAGCCCCTTTTTGCGATCGGAAGGCCGCGCCCTCGCCGTTGTGCCAGAGGGTGGGTGAGCCGTCGCGCGTGCGGATCCAATTGAACCTTTGAAAGTCCATGAGATGGGTCTAGTCCCTCGAAAGGAGCTTGTCATATCTCCAGCGTTTGGGCACCTTGGGGCCATGACCCAGATCCTTCAGCCTTCTCCGAGCTCGATGCCCCATGACCTCGCCCGTCTCTATCATGGGCGGCGTTGGAATTATTTTAAGGACTGTCTCATCGAGCGTTTCGGGGGTGTTGTCTACAAGGTTGGCGTCGATGCGGGTTTTGATTGCCCGAACCGCGATGGAAAAAAATCATGGGGCGGTTGTGCCTACTGCTCCCAGCAGGGCTCGCTCTCCCCACACCAGGATCCTAAGCTGGGTATCCTTGAGCAGATCGAAAAGGGTCGAGCCTTTGTCAGGCGTCGCTACAAGGCCGAGAAATTTATTGTCTACTATCAGGCCTTCACCAACACTTACGCGCCCGTTTCGGTGCTTCGTGAACGCTTTGAGCCCGCGCTCATTGACGAGAGTATTGTGGGCCTCAGCGTGGCCTCGCGCCCCGATTGTATCGACGACGAAAATGTCGAGTATCTCGCAGAACTCGCACGTCGCTTGCCCTATTTCACCGTCGAGCTAGGGCTGCAAAGCGTTTATCAAAATCGCCTCGAGTGGGTGAACCGCCACGAGAGCGTCGAAGACTACATCCGCGCGATGGAAAAGCTCAATGCCGCCGGTGTGCCCGTTATCACGCATGTGATCCTCGGTTTTCCTGGCGAGTCCCTCCAGGATATGGAGGACACCGTGAGCCTCGCGAATCGCATGAAAACTCGCGGCATCAAGCTCCAGATGCTCCACGTGATCAAGGGCACAAAACTCGGCGTGATGTACGGGCGTGAGCCTTTTGAGTTGATGTCGATGGAGGCTTACCGAGACACCGTGATTCATATGATTGAGCATCTCAGTCCCGAGGTCGAAATCCACCGTATCACGGGCGAGACCGATGCTGCGTCTTTGATTGCTCCGGAATGGACGCGGCACAAGGCCAAGTTTTTTGAGACCTTTGAGCGCGAGCTCGTGGCGCGCGACACCTGGCAGGGACGACTGAGTTAGACTTCCATCGTATCTCGCCCTTAAACAGGTGAAAGACGGGTCTCAGTGCGCGGCTTTTAAAAAATCCTTGATCTCACAATCTTAACCAAACCTTATTACTGTTCGTCCCCAAATAGGACGAAAATAGAAAGAGTATGAGTCCTATCTTGCGGTACGTTGGCGTCTTTGAAATCGGGGTCCTGGCCTTGCTCGTGGGCGCATGCTCGAATGTCGCCCAGGAGCCTGTGAAGGTTAGTGTTGTTCTGGGAGCTTCTAGCCACAGTACGACCCTGGCTGCGTCTGCGTTCGGCACAAAGAGCACGAGCGGTCTAGTGGTCTCAGGCTTCTGTTATCTTTTCAATGTCACGGCACCTGACCTCAACGACCCCTCGGTCGAAGTCAAGACCGACACCTGCGGGCATGGACCCAAAGCGAAGGGCAAGATTTTTGGCCCCTTTGCTTACGGAAAGTCTGCGATCATGACTCTGCCTCCGGGTCCCTCGCGCGTGTTTGATCTGCTTGGTTTCAAAATTCCGGAAGGCACCGATGCCGCATGCGAAGGCGTCTTCGAGGTTTCGATCCTCCCAGGCGCGACAGAGAGCCACGTGAAGCTCACCTACGATGGCGTGGAGATCGATCCGCAGGTCGCAGAGGGAGAGATGCCTGATCCACTTGAGTCGCTTTATCTTTTTTCCAGATCAAGTCCCGTGACGCTCGTCTCGGGCAATCAGAGCGTGGCTCTTAAAGCGATTGAGTGGAGCGATCGCACGCTTGACGGGGTCACCGCCTCCTACCCCAAACGCTACGACTGCACGAACTACAGCCAAGCCGAGCTCGTGTTCACGCCTACGAGTCTCGACTTTGGGTCAAGTGTCTCGACGCTCGTGACTGACACTCTCACGCTGACAAACAACGGAAGCGTCGTGGCGACATCAATCGACTTTGGCAGCACCAGTTTTGGCAGCGGTATGGATTTCACAGGGGGAAGTTTCCCGGGCACGAATGGGGATTGCGGTGCTGAACTTGCGGGGGGCGCGAGCTGCACTCTTGAGGTGGAGTTTGATCCCTCATTATCCACACCAGGTGCCACAGTAAGTGGCACTCTCGAAGCGAACTACTACGACGGCTCTCAGGATACGGCGGCGACGGCGCTGATGACGGCGACAGGAGCCCTTGTTCTCACCGTTGATGCCGCTCGGGCGTTTAGTTCGATCACTAGCGGTGACTCAGTCGTGCAGACCGTTACGCTGGTCAATAACTCAGCAGCTGCGATCTCGGGCCTCGGTGGCGCGATCGTGAACACGGCGGGCGCGGCCTTCAGTTTTGATGGCGGGGCAGGTTTTCCTGGGACGGGTGGCAACTGCACGACAGGCTTGGCGGTCGGGGCCAGCTGCACGGTCACGGTGAAATTTAGTCCAATTACAGCTGGGACCTTTGGCGGCCACATCAATTTCACCTTTGTGGGTGGCAGCAGCGCCATGACGATGCTGAGCGGAAACGGAATCTAAGTCACGTTCCAGCGTGGTGGCAGCTATTTTTTTGAAGGCCCCTGCTGACCACTTTTCGCAGCTGCCTCACGTTGCTTCAGAAAGTTCATCGCAGCCGCGAGGCCGGGATTGGTCTTGATCTGCTCTTCTCGTGAGGGTGGCGCGGCTTCTGCGGCCTTTGATCCATCGGGTGCATGGTCCCCGTCGGCTTCTTCTGGTCCTGAGAAACTCATGCTCTTTTCGGCGTCGCGCCGGCGCATCATATCCTCGCGGCGGCGGGCCTCTTCTTCTTCGGGTGACATCAGGCGGAAGGTGTAAAGGCGGGTGAGTGCGTTCTGACGAATGGTTTTGTCGAGCATCTTGAAGAGCGCAAAACCTTCGCGGCGGTATTCCACGAGAGGATCTTTCTGTGCGTAGCCACGCAAATGAATCCCTTCTTTGAGGTGATCCAGTCCCAAGAGATGTTCCTTCCAGTGAAAGTCGATGCTCTGAATAAAGAAATAGCGCTCGATATCCGACATGCGCTCGGTGCCCACTGCGGCCACCTTTTCTTGGTAGGCCTTGCGTGAGCGCTCCGTGAGGACCTCCTGGACTTCGGTCAAATTGAGGTTGCCCGACTTCGAGTTCTTTTCGAAATAGCCACGAGGATCTTCGCCGAGGTCGTAAGCAAACGTCGCGCGCACGGCCTCGCGCAGTCCTGCCCAGTCCCAGCTGTCTGGCGATTCGCTTGAGGTGAACTGGGAGACGATGTCGCCCGCGAGCTCAGACGTGAGATCTTCCACGAGAGCGCGCGTTTCTTTTCCTTCAAGGACCAGGCGGCGCATCGAGTAGATCACTTCGCGTTGCTTGTTCAGAACGTCGTCGTACTTGAGCAAGTGCTCGCGCTGATCGAAGTGGTGAGCCTCGACCTTCGACTGCGCGTTGAGAATAGTGCGTGTGATGAGGCGGTCGCTTATCGGCACATCTTCTTCCATGCCGAGTTTGTCCATGATTTTTACGATACGGTCGCCAGCGAAGATGCGCATGAGATCGTCTTCGAGAGACAAGTAGAAGCGACTTGATCCGGGATCGCCCTGACGGCCTGCGCGGCCACGCAGCTGGTTGTCGATACGGCGAGACTCGTGTCGCTCGGTACCGATGACGTGCAAGCCACCGACGTCTTTGACGCCCGAGCCAAGAACGATGTCTGTTCCGCGTCCCGCCATGTTCGTTGCGATCGTAACGGCTGCGCCTTGGCCTGCATTGGCGATGATCTCGGCTTCGCGTTCGTGGTTCTTGGCGTTGAGGACGTTATGAGGAATTCCAACGCGCGAGAGCAGTTTCGAGATGCGCTCGCTCTTGGCAATGCTCACGGTGCCGACGAGAACAGGACGTCCTGCTTGGTATTTTTCCTTGATGTCCTCGATCACGGCGCGGTACTTGCCGGCTTCGTTGCGATAAACGAGGTCGTTGTCGTCTTTGCGGATGTTCGGGCGGTTCGTGGGGATGACGAGCACCTTGAGGCCGTAAATCTTGCCGAACTCGGTTGCTTCGGTCGCGGCCGTGCCCGTCATACCCGAGAGCTTTTTGTAAAGGCGGAAGTAGTTCTGGAGCGTGATCGTGGCCAGGGTTTGGTTTTCGGCCTGGATCTCGACGTTCTCTTTGCATTCGACAGCTTGGTGAAGGCCGTCGGACCAGCGGCGCCCGGGCATCATGCGCCCCGTGAACTCGTCGACGATGACGATCTCTTGGCCGCGCACGACGTAGTCGATGTCCTTGCGGAAGAGGGCTTGAGCTCGCAGGGCAGCGCCCACGTGGTGAACGAGCATGAGGTTGTCGGGGTCGTAGAGGTTTGCCACCTTGAGGTACTGCTCAAGCTTGTGCACGCCTTCTTCGGTAAGGGTGGCGTTGCGAGCTTTTTCGTCGACGGTGTAGTCGATGTCTTTTTTGAGCTGGCGCACGGCCTTGTCTGCAATTTGGTAGAACTCGGCCTTGTGATCAGACGGTCCGCTGATGATTAGCGGGGTGCGGGCCTCGTCGATAAGAATCGAGTCGACCTCGTCGATGATCGCAAAGTTTGGGTCGCGCTGGACGTACATGTCGAGCGAGGGCTTCATGTTGTCGCGCAGGTAATCAAAACCGAATTCGTTGTTCGTGCCATAGGTCAGGTCGGCGCGATAGATCTTTTTGCGTTCGGCATCGCCCATGTGGTTGAGAATGCAGCCGACTTCCATACCGAGAAAGCGGTGGATGCGCCCCATCCACTCGGAGTCGCGCTTGGCGAGATAGTCGTTGACCGTGATGATGTGCGTGCCCTTGCCGCTGAGAGCGTTCAGATAAGAGGCGAGAGTGGAGACGAGAGTCTTCCCTTCGCCCGTTTTCATTTCGGCGATCATGCCCTTGTGCAGTGCCATACCGCCGACGAGCTGGACATCGAAGTGACGCATGCCGAGCACGCGCGAGCTCGCTTCACGGCACACCGCGAAGGCATCGACGAGGATGTCATCCAGGCTCGCGCCTTTTTCGAGGCGCCCTTTGAGCTCTGCCGTCTGAGCTTGCAGCGAGGCATCGCTCAGCTTGCGATAGTGGGCCTCGCGCTGGTTGATCTGTTGCACGAGAGGGATGATTTTTTTGAGTTCCCGATCGTTGTCCGAACCAAGGATTTTCTTTACGGCCTGTAGCAGCATCGTTCGAACACGCTAGGGCGTGTGCTCTCGAGTAGCAAGCCTCATGACACGAGGATTCGGGTGAATGAGGGGCGGCTTTGTGCCCCGCATCACAAGGGGGAAGCTTGTTGCGCCGCCCCCTGAGTCATGATGAAGTGGCTCGGTGCTAAAAACCCTGGTTTTGGTGAGCAAAGAAGACGACACGCTCGCAATCCGAGCGCGCGAAGCCCTGGCGCGTGCCGCCGCTCCGAACTTCGCCGTCGCCACCCAGGTTCCAGGGACCCTTTCGGACTCCGATCTCGTCGTGTGTATCGGGGGCGATGGCACTTTGCTCGCGACGATCCGCAAGCTCGGCTCGGCGCGTTTTGATGCGATGATTCTCGGAGTTCACGGCAGTCGGGGCCTAGGGTTTCTTCATTCCCTGACGATGCCATCGGCAGACAGCGACGCTGATGCGTGGGCCCGACGCGTGGTTTCGATGCTCCAGTCCAAATCTTACATGGGTGAATCCCGTTGGGGCCTTGTCGCTCAAGCAGGAGATAAAAGTTTTTGGGCCCTCAACGATGTTGTCGTAGGCAAAGGATCGATTTCTCGGATGATCGAACTCGAAGCGCGCGCCGGAAACGAGCTTGTGCTTCCTCGATTGCGCGGCGATGGGCTCATCGTGTCCTCGCCGACGGGCTCGACGGCCTACTCTCTCAGCGCAGGAGGGCCTGTGCTTGACCCGTCTCTGCGGGCCCTGCTTCTGACGCCCGTCTGTTCGCACACCATGGGTCTCAGGCCTATCGTCATGAGCGGCGAGCGCGAGATCTCGGTGCTTCGTCTCGACGAAAACACGGTCTGCCAGATCACCATGGATGGACAAGAAGGCATGGAAATCGCTAAGGGCGAGAAACTCCATGTCAAGATGTCCGAAAGACCCGTGCGCTTTCTGATCCCGATGGCTGCCGATTGCCGTGCGCCTTCGTACTACGAGATCTTGAGAAACAAATTGGGGTTTGGGAGGGATCGCGGATGCTAGTCGAGCTGAGAGTTAAAAATTTCGCCATCGTCGAAGACGGAACGCTTCGCTTCGGCAAAGGCATGACCGCGTTTACCGGAGAAACCGGCGCGGGTAAGAGTTTACTTTTTGATGCGATCACACTGCTTCTAGGAGCAAAAGCCAAAAGCGATCTTGTGCGCACGGGCTGCACGAATGCCGAGGTCGAGGGCGTTTTCGATGTCGGCCAAGCTCCGGAGCAGCG
>Ga0209573_1003576_pt1 | contig 16808 bp, 6 predicted proteins | sample TNRBio252014_DNA_FD_185870 | JGI IMG/M metagenome (GOLD analysis project Ga0209573, IMG submission 185870) | Wastewater treatment Type I Accumulibacter community from EBPR Bioreactor in Madison, WI, USA - TNR Reactor_6/25/2014_ DNA (SPAdes)... | ecosystem: Engineered > Bioreactor > EBPR >...
CGGCTCGCGCTGGTCGAGGGCCTGCGCCGAACCAGCGTGCGGGTGGCCGATGCCTGCGCCGAGCGTGATCTGGCCGACTCCTGGGCCGACCGCGTGACCGAGGCTGCCGACACCGACCCCAAGAGCCTGATCCTGGTGCTAGCCGACATGGCGCGCTCGAACCCGCCCATGAGCTGCACCTTCGTTGCCGGACTCGTGCGTCGGTTCCAGCATCGCGGCCCCGCGCTGGCCTTGCCGCTGTCGTGGATCGAGCAGCAGCTTACCGAACACGGCATGACGGTCGAGCAGTCGATCCAGGCCGAGAACCAGCAGCAGGCCGCCGATCAGGTGTCGATCAGCAACAGCATCGGGAGCCTGCGGTTGTTGAGCGCGCTGGACTGGCGCGCCTTCGTCGAGACCATGAGCGTGGTCGAGCATGCGCTGCGTGAGGACCCCAGCAGGATGTACGCGGGGATGGATTTTGCAACCCGTGACCGTTACCGGCACGTGGTCGAGGCGATCGCGAAGAAGAGCGCCTGCAGCGAAGGCGGGGTGGCGCACCAGGCGGTAGTGCTGGCGGGTGGCGCTATCCCGGCGGGTGAGCAAGCAGGGGATCGCGCGGAGGATGCGGAGGAGAAAGGCGACGCGTCAGCCCGCGCCGGGCACGTCGGCTTCTATCTCATCGACAAGGGCCGGCCGGCGCTCGAGCGCGCGGTCGCCTTTCGTCCATCCCGGCGCGCGGCGTTGAGGGCTCGGGCGCGGCGTTGCCCGCTGGCTCTCTATCTCGGCGCCATCGCGCTGTTGAGTATCGCCATCGCCGTCGGCTTGCTCTGGCCCTTGCACGCCCGCGTCGCGGAGGATGCTGCGGTGGGCGGAGGAGGGGCTTGGCTGCTGGCCGCGGCAGCTGCCCCCCTTGCGCTGCTCGCCGCGAGCCGGCTGGGCGCAGCCCTGGTGAATTGGCTGGCTACGCTGCTGGCGACGCCGCATCCGCTGCCACGCATGGACTTCTCGGCCGGCATCCCGCCGCAGTGGCGCACGCTGGTGGTGGTGCCGACCATGCTTACCAGTGCGGACAACGTCGACGAGCTGGTCGAGGCGCTGGAAGTACGCTTCCTGGCCAATCGCGACGACAGCCTGCATTTTGGCCTGCTCACCGACCTGCTCGACGCCCGCCAGCAGTCGCTGCCTGAAGATGCCGCGCTGGTCGAGCGCGCGCGCCTCAGCATCGATGCGCTCAACCGCAAATATGGCGATGGCCGGCCCAATGCCGCTGGCGACATCTTCTTCCTCTTCCATCGCCCGCGGCGCTGGAACCCGAAGGAAGGCGTGTGGATGGGGCATGAGCGCAAGCGCGGCAAGCTCGCCGAGCTCAACGCGCTGCTGCGCGGCATTCCCGCTGCCCGGGGCGCGGGCTTCGCGTGCGTGGTGGGCGATACCGCTGCGCTGTCCGGGGTGAAGTTCGTCATCACCCTCGACACCGATACCCAGTTGCCGCGCGATGTGGGTCGGGTGCTGGTGGCGGCCATGGCGCACCCTCTCAACCGCCCGCAGCACGATCGGCTCACGCGCCGTGTCGTTGCCGGCTACGGCATCCTGCAGCCCGCGGTGGCGATCAGCCTGCCGGGCGCCAGCCGCTCCCGCTATGCGCGCTTGAATGGTGGTGAACCGGGAGTCGATCCGTACACGCGGGCGGTGTCGGACGTGTACCAGGACCTCTTCGGCGAAGGCTCCTTCGTCGGCAAGGGCATCTACGATGTCGAAGCGTTCGAACACTGCCTCGGCGGCCGTCTGCCGCCAGATCGCATCCTCAGTCACGACCTGCTCGAGGGCTGCCATGCGCGATCCGGGCTGCTCAGCGACGTGTCGCTCTACGAGGACTATCCGGCGCGCTACGGCACGGACGTGAGCCGCCGTCAGCGCTGGATTCGTGGCGACTGGCAGCTCATCGCGTGGCTGCGGTCGCCCGTGCCGGTGCAGTGCGCCGAGCCCACGGCCGGCGAGGGTGGCGAAACCCGGGCCCCCTGTCGCGAGCCCAATCCGCTGTCGGCCCTGTCGCGCTGGAAGCTGTTCGACAACCTGCGCCGCAGCCTCGTCCCCGCGGCGCTGGTGCTGCTGCTGGTGCTGGGCTGGATCGTACCCGGCGTGGCATGGACGTGGACGCTGTCGGTGATCGCCATCGTACTGCTGCCGTCGGTGCTCGCGACGCTGCACGGGTTCGTGCACAAGCCGCAGGAGGTGAGCTGGCTGCAGCACGTGACCGCGGCAAGAATCGCGGCGGCGCGCCGCGGCGGACAGGTGGCGTTCGAACTGGCCTGCCTGCCGCACGAGGCCTGGTTCAGTCTGGATGCGATCCTGCGCAGCGTGTGGCGCATGGCGGTGTCGCACCGACGGCTGCTGGAGTGGAACCCCTCCAGCGAGGCCGAGCGGGCCTCGGCCCAGCGTGGCGCCCATGGCTTCGCCAGCGTGCTGCGCGCGATGTGGATGGGGCCGACGCTCTCTGGCGCCGTGGTTTCCCTGCTTGCGCTGACGAATCCCGCCGCCCTCGGTGCGGCGCTTCCCGTACTGCTGCTGTGGTTCGCATCGCCCGCCATCGCGTGGTGGATCAGTCGGCCGCTCGCCCGCCCGGTGGTGGAGCTCTCGCTCGAACAGCTTCGATTCCTGCGCGTGTTGTCGCGCCGGACCTGGGCCTTCTTCGACACCTTCGTCGGTCCCCTCGACCACTGGCTGCCGCCGGACAACTTCCAGGAATATCGCGTGGGCCTGGTCGCCCACCGCACCTCGCCCACCAACATCGGCATGGCCCTGCTGGCGAACCTGTCCGCCTACGATTTCGGCTATCTCACCGCCGGCGGCGTCGTGCAGCGCACGGCCGATACCCTGCACACCCTGGCCGGGTTGGAGCGCCACCGCGGGCACTTCTACAACTGGTACGACACGCGCACGCTGCAGCCGATGCCGCCGCTCTATGTGTCCACGGTGGACAGCGGCAACCTTGCCGGCCACCTCATCACGCTGCAGGCAGGCCTGCGCGCGCTCGGCACCGACCCGATCGTGCCGGCGCGGCTGCTCGAGGGCGTGCGTGACACCTTCGCCATCGTCGAGGCGGACTCCGATATCGCGCCGGATCGCCTGGCGGCATTTGGCCAGGCGCTGGCGGGCGCGGCCGGTACGCCGACCATGGCCCTCGCGGCGCTGCGGGCCAGTCTGGCGGCACTGGCCGGTCTCGCGGAGGTGCTGGTCCCCGCAGCGGGCGAGCGCCCAGGGGGCGAGAACATGCAGGGCGACAGCGCACAGGGTGACAACGTGCTGCAGCGGGAGACGCGCGCGCCCGAGGGCGCCGGGGGCGAATGGCCCCGGGCGCTCGCGGGCCAGTGCCGTGCGGTGCTGGATGAAGTCGATTTCCTTGCCCCCTGGCTGAGCCTTGCGCCGCTTCCGCCGGGGCTGGAGGCAGAGCTTGCTGGCGAGCTTGGCGCCGAGCTCGTCGGCGCGCTCGCCCCGATCGGTCCGGACGCGCCGATTCCGACCCTGCTGGAGCTCGCGAGCGTGGACGTGCGCTGCGCACCGCTCATCGCCGATCGCCTGGCGCTGGCGGCGTCCGCGGCCGCGACTGCGCCCCGCCATGCCTGGCTGAGCGCGTTGCAGCGCCAGCTCGTCATCGCCGGTGCGCGTGCCCGCGAGCGTCTCGCGACCATCGACACACTGGCCATGCAGGCCGGCGAGCTGGGGCATATGGAGTTCGGCTTCCTGTACGACCACGCCCGCCATTTGTTCACCATCGGCTACAACGTGGCGGAACAGCGTGTCGATGCGAGCTATTACGACCTGCTGGCGTCCGAAGCACGCCTGAGCACCTTCGTCGCCATTGCCCAGGGGCAGATCCCGCAAGAGAGCTGGTTCGCCCTTGGCCGCCTGCTGACCCGCACCGCGGGCGAGCCGGCGCTGCTGTCGTGGAGCGGGTCGATGTTCGAGTACCTGATGCCGCTGCTGGTGATGCCGACCTACGACGACACCTTGCTGGACCAGACCTGCCGGGCGGCAGTGGCGCGCCAGATCGAGTATGGCCGCCAGCGCGGCGTGCCTTGGGGCATCTCGGAGTCCGGCTACAACACGGTGGATGTGCACCTCAACTACCAGTACCGTGCCTTCGGCGTCCCCGGTCTGGGACTCAAGCGCGGCCTGGCCGACGACCTGGTGGTCGCACCCTACGCCTCGGCGCTGGCGCTGATGGTGGCGCCCGAGGAGGCGTGCGCCAATCTGCAGCGCCTGGCCGCGGCAGACTTCATGGGCCGCTTCGGCCTGTTCGAAGCCATCGACTACACGCCGGCGCGCCAGCGGCGCGGGCAGGAATGCGTCGTGGTGCGCTCGTTCATGGCGCACCATCAGGGCATGACGCTGCTCGCGCTCGCCTCCCTCGTGCTGGCGCGCCCCATGCAGCGCCGCTTCGAGGCCGATCGGGAGTTCCAGTCGGCGCTGCTGCTGCTGCAGGAACGCATCCCGCGCGCGACCGAACTGTTTCCGCACACTGCCCAGCTCGCCGAGATGCACTCGGCGGCGCCCGCTGAGGAACCACCGATCCGCTTCTTCGACACGCCGCACACGCCGATGCCCGAGGTTCAGTTGCTGTCCAACGGGCGCTACCACGTCATGCTCAGCAACGCCGGTGGCGGCTACAGCCGGTGGAAGGAGCTCGCGCTCACGCGCTGGCGCGAAGACGGCACCTGTGACAACCGTGGCGCGTTCTGCTACCTGCGCGAACTGGGCACCGGGCAGGTGTGGTCGACCACCTGCCAGCCCACGCTGAAGCCATCGGCCGTCTACGAGGCGATCTTTTCCGAAGGCCGCGCCGAGTTCCGCCGCCACGACGTGCTCGGTGACGGGAGCTCGAGCGAGGGCAGCGCAGGGGAGGGCGGCGACAGGGTGGACGTAGGCAGGGTGGACCAGATCGAGACCTACACCGAGATCGTCGTCTCGCCAGAGGACGACATCGAGCTGCGCCGGGTGCGCCTCACCAATCGCTCGGGCCAGCGCCGACAGCTCGAGCTCACCAGCTACGCCGAGGTGGTGATCGCACCACCGGCCACCGACGCCTTGCATCCGGCGTTCAGCAGCCTGTTCGTGCAGACCGAGATCGTGCGCGCCCGCCAGGCCATCCTGTGCACCCGCCGGCCGCGTTCGCGCGACGAGCAGGCGCCGTGGATGTTCCATCTGATGGTGGTGCGCCCGCAGGCGTCCGGAGTGGCGTCCGGGGTTGGGGCTGAGCCTGGTTCCAAGGCCGGGCCGGGCACGGTGTCTTACGAGACCGATCGCGCACGCTTCATCGGCCGCAATGCCAGCACCGCGGAGCCACTGGCGATGCGCGCCGCGGGGCCGCTGTCCGACAGCGAGGGCTCGGTGCTCGACCCGATCGTGGCCATCCGCTGCACGGTCACCCTCGAGCCTGACCAGACCGCCATGATCGACATCGTCACCGGCATCGCCGAGCGCCGCGAGGTGGCCGAGTGCCTGATCGACAAGTACCAGGACCGCCACCTCGCCGACCGCGTCTTCGAGCTGTCGTGGACGCACAGCCAGGTCGTGCTGCGCCAGCTCGACCTGAGCGACGCCGACGCCCAGTTGCACGCTCGCCTGGCGAGCGCGGTGCTCTACGCCAACGCCGCGCGCCGCGCCGATGCCAGCGTGCTGGTGCGCAACCATCGCGGCCAGTCCGGGCTGTGGGGGTATGCGATCTCGGGCGACCTGCCGATCGTGCTGCTGCAGATCGCCGACACGGCCAACCTCGATCTCGTCCGCCAACTGGTGCAGGCCCACGCCTACTGGCGGCTGAAGGGGCTGGCGGTGGATCTGGTGATCTGGAACGAGGAGCACGTCGGCTACCGTCAGCGCCTGCAGGACGAGATCATGGGTTTGATCGCGTCTGGCGTGGGCGCGAGCGTGATCGACCGGCCGGGCGGCATCTTCGTGCGCATGGCCGAGCAGATCGCCAGCGAAGACCGCATCCTGCTGCAGTCGGTGGCGCGGGCGGTGCTCTCCGATGCGCGCGGCACCCTCGCCGAGCAGCTCGACCAGCCAGCTCCGGCCAGGGTGCGCGAGCCGGCCTTCCGGCCCCGGCGCAGCGATGCGCTGGCGCTTGCGTCCGACAGTCCCGGGACGACGACTTCAGGGGCTGCGGGCGTGTCGGGGCCGGTGCCGCGCACCGATCTGATCCTGGGCAACGGCTTGGGCGGCTTCACCGCCGACGGGCGCGAGTACGTGATCACGCTCGCGCCCGGGCAGGTCACGCCCGCGCCGTGGGTGAACGTGCTCGCCAATACGTCCTTCGGCACCGTGGTGTCGGAGCGCGGGGCGGCGTACACGTGGGGCGAGAACGCGCACGAGTTCCGCCTGACGCCGTGGGACAACGACCCGGTCAGCGATGCGGGCGGCGAAGCGCTCTACCTGCGCGATGAGGACAGCGGCGAGTCGTGGTCGCCGACGCCGCAGCCGATGCGGGCCGAGGCCACGTGCGTGATCCGCCACGGCTTTGGCTACAGCGTCTTCGAGACGCGGGTGCATGGCATCGTCTCCGAGCTGTGGGTGTATGTCGCCACCGATGCCGCGATCAAGTTCTCGGTGTTAAAGCTGCGCAACGAGTCCGGACGGCCGCGTCGGCTGTCGGCGACTGCGTACGTCGAATGGGTGCTGGGCGACCTGCGGGCGAAGTCGGCCATGCACGTCAGCACGGAAATCGACTCCGCCAGCGGCGCATTGCTGGCGCGCAATCCCTTCAATGCCGAGTTCGCCGAGCGTGTGGCCTTCTTCGATGTCGATGATCCGACCCGCAGGGTGAGCGGCGACCGTGCCGAATTCGTCGGTCGCAACGGCAGCCTGCGCCATCCTGCGGCCCTGGGGCGATCGCGCCTGTCGGGCACGGTGGGGGCGGGGCTGGACCCGTGCGGGGCGATCCAGGTCACGGTCGATCTGCCAGCCGGGCAGGCAGGCGAGATCGTGTTCCGCCTCGGCGTCGGCCGCAACGCCGACGAGGCCAGTGTGCTCGTGCGCCGGTTCCGCGGTGCGGAAGCCGCGCGCACGGCGCTCGAGGCGGTGTGGCAGCGCTGGAATCACACCCTCGGTGCGGTGCAGGTCGAGACTCCCGAGCCTGCGCTCGATGTACTCGCCAATGGCTGGCTGATGTACCAGACCCTGGCGTGCCGGATGTGGGCGCGCAGCGGCTACTACCAATCGGGCGGCGCCTTCGGTTTTCGCGATCAGTTGCAGGACGCGATGGCGCTGGTCCATGCGGAACCCGGGCTGGTGCGCGCGCATCTGCTGCTGTGCGCGAGTCGCCAGTTCATCGAGGGCGACGTGCAGCACTGGTGGCACCCGCCCGCGGGGCGCGGCGTGCGCACCCAGTGTTCGGACGACTACCTGTGGCTGCCGCTGGCGGTGTGTCGCTACGTCAGCACCACCGGCGACACCGGCGTGCTCGACGAGCGCCAGCCCTTCCTCGAGGGGCGGCCGGTCCTGCCCGAGGAGGACTCCTACTACGACCTGCCCATGCGCTCGAGCGACGAGGCCAGCCTCTACGAGCACTGCGTGCGCGCCATCCGCCACGGCCTGCGCTTCGGCGAGCGCGGCCTGCCCCTGATGGGCTCGGGCGACTGGAACGACGGCATGAACCGCGTCGGCATCCAGGGCCGGGGCGAGAGCGTGTGGCTGGGCTTCTTCCTGTGCGAGGTGCTGGGGCGATTCGCCGACCTGGCAGACAACCGCGGCGATCATGATTTCGCCGGCTTCTGCCGCGGCGAGGGCGCAGCACTGCGCCAGCGCATCGAGCAGCACGCCTGGGACGGCGACTGGTACCGCCGCGCGTGGTTCGACGACGGCACGGTGCTCGGTTCGGCGCAGGGCGCGGAATGCCGCATCGATTCGATCTCGCAGAGCTGGTCGGTGTTGGCGGGCGTTGCCGACGAGGCGCGCTCGCGGCGGGCGATGCAGGCGGTCGACGAACACCTCGTACGGCGCGCCGACGGCCTCGTCCAGTTGCTCGACCCGCCCTTCGACAGCGCCCGGCTCGATGGCGCCGGCGCCAGTGGCGCCAGTCTCGACCCCGGCTACATCCGCGGCTACGTGCCGGGCGTGCGCGAGAACGGCGGCCAATACACCCACGGTGCGATCTGGGCGGCGATGGCCTTTGCCGCTCTCGGCGACGGCGAGCGGGCGTGGGAACTGCTGCGCATCATCAATCCGGTGAACCACGCGCGCTCGCCCCAGGCGATCGACGTCTACAAGGCGGAGCCCTACGTCGTTGCTGCAGATGTCTATGCGCGCGCGCCGCACACCGGGCGCGGGGGCTGGAGCTGGTACACCGGCTCGGCAGGCTGGATGTACCGGCTGATGATGGAGTCGCTGCTTGGGCTACGCGTGGAAGGCGATCGGCTATGCTTCATGTCGAACCTGCCGGCCGAGTGGCCGCAGCTCAGGCTTCACTACCGTTATCGGGAAACCGTCTACCACATCCTCATCGTGCAACTGCCCGCCCGCGGCGATGCGGCGGGCGGTCTTCAGCGCGTGAGGCTCGATGGGGTGGAACTGGCTGACCGCAGCATTACGCTGGTGGAAGATCAGCGCGAGCATCGGGTCGAGGTGGAGGTGTGGCGCAAGGCCGAGGCCGCAGGCCTGGGCGGCGGGGCGTGAGCGCAGCGCGCCCGGCGCGGGCGCGCAGGAGATACACAGGGTTGGGCACGCAGGTGGCGTGCGCCCGGTTCAACGCGGGGTGATCAGCGGAGCGGCGTCGTTGGCGTGCTTCTTGGCCTGCTTGGCGGCTTTCTTTTCCTTCGGGTCGAGGGCCGGCTGTTTCTTGGTTTCCTTGTTGCTCTTTCGGATCTTGTTCATGGTCGTGCTCCTGACGCGGACCGGCAAATGTCGGCCCCTCCCCACTATAGGCCTATGGAGCGCGGAAAACCGGCGTCGGCAAAAGATAGCTTCACGGGCGCGGCGCACCGCTGCGTGCCGCGCCCCAACGCGCCCGACGTCCCCTTCGAGCGCGCTCAGGCGTGGAGCTGGTTCAGTTGCCGGGCAACGATGTCGTGGTTGAGCCACAGCACCGGGCCCGAGGGCGCCGACGATTCGCGGAAGATCAGGGCGCCGCTAGCCTCGAGGACGAGACCGCTGAGGAGATCGGTGATCAGGGCCTTGCGGTCCTTGTGCATCTGCACGATTTCGTCCGAGGTACGTATCTGCAGCTCGGCCTGGGCGGGGCTGTTGGGCATCGGCCAAGCCGCAAAGTCGCGGAACGCCCGCATGACCTCGCTGCCCTGGAAGGCGTCGATCTTGTGCAGCACGTCCTCCAGGCTGAAGCCCTCTGCCAGGCGCTCGCGGCAGGCCTGCCACTGCGACTCGGCCCATGCGCCGCCGCCTTCCTTCTTCAACGCGTACAGGAGCGAGATCAGCGGCAGCTCCACGCCGGCAAAGACGTCGGTCGAGTTGGTGCGGATCTCGGGGCAGTTATAGACCGTGGCCTTGATGCCTTGCGCCCACGCTGCCTCGGCAATGCGCTCGAGGCGCATCTTGGCGTAACCCTGGGTGTAGTTGGTGTAGGTCTGCCACTGGTAGCGGTCGTCGATGAGGATTCCGGTGCCGTGATAGCCGTAGGCGGTGAAGCGGACCTGGCCGCCGGAGGTTTCGACGCGAGCACGGATCGCCGCGCTGCCTTCGATCAGATGCTGGAAGGTGTTGGCCGAGACTTCATCGAAGTTCTGCAGGATCAGCTTGCCCAAGTCGCTGTCGAGCAGGGTCCGGGACGACATGAAGCGGTCGCCGGACCCCTTGTAGATGCGGTTGGCGATCACCATGAAGACCTTGGCCTTGGGAATGCCGCCGGCCATGGTGTGGGCGAAGAACACGTTGCGGCCGTCAGCGATCATGCCGTCGAGCACGGCCATGGCCTCGGCCACCGCTGCGCGGAAACGCCGGGTGCCGAGCGCCCGGCACTTGTCGATATGGGCCCAGTCGAGCGTGTCCTGCTCCCAGGTCTTCAGCGTCATCTTGTTGAGCAGATCGGTCGGCGTGGGTTCGCCCGCCGGCGCATCGAGGTCGAAACCGGCCATCAGGGGGACGTTGATGATTCTGCCGCCCAGCCCGGCCTCGGCCGTGGCCAGCTCTTCGTCGTTGAGCGGGCGCAGCGCGTTGTTCTCGTCGCGCCGCCCGACGGTGATGCCGACGATCTCCAAGCCCGCCTGGCGTGCTTCATTGACAAGGCCGCTGGCGTAACCGCGGCCGAACAGTTCGCCGAAGAGCACGAACACGTCGCCTTTGCGGAAGAGGGTGGTTTGTGGGAGCTGGCTGAGGGCAATCCGATTGTTCATGTCGAATTGGGGGCACGGGAAGGTTGGAAAAGATTCCCGCGATCCTACCCAGTTCGGCACGCCCGCCCCACGCTTCTCGTGCACATGCGCACCCGCCGCACGCCTGCGACGGAAGGGTGGGCGCATGGTTCCCGGCGGCCCGGGGCGTCCGTCGGCATTGCGATCGACCCGCGCCGCGGCAGCGGAGCTCAGATCGTCGCCGACACCTGCTCCAGCCTCGCGACATCGGCGGCGAGGGGGATCGCGTGACGGGCGCGTGCCACGGCAAGCGCCGACTGATGGCGTGCTGCGTTGCGAAACTCGGGGTGATCGAGCGCGGCCAGGGCGTGCAGGGTCTTCTGCAGCCGGATGCCGACCGCGAGCGTGCCGGCGCCGGATTCGGAAACCGGCGAGAAGGCGTCGTTGAACAGATCGTCGACCGCCAGCACCGGAATGAATACGTGGGGGTAGAAGATCTCGCAGTCCTCGTGACGGGGCTCGACCAGGATCGCGAGCACGCGCACCAGTGCGGCCATCGTTGCGATCGCGGTGCCGGGGTCGTTGATGGCGGGGGAGAGCGCCTTCGCCGCAATCTCCGACAGCACGATGAGACCGAAGCGCGGGTCCTGGTCGAACGAGCGCCGGGCGCCGACATTGAAGGCGGCGCGCACCGCCTGCACGGCATCGTCATCCGGGGCGAAGTCGAGCCATGCGATCGGTCTTGCCGTATCGACGAAGGCGCCCGGCAGGGCCTCGACGTGGATCTCGCCGCCGCCCAAAGCCGCCACCCGCTCCAGCGCTTCGACGTCGATGTGCTGAACGTAGCCGATCTTCGCGCTGCTGACCGCAGCGACCGTCGGCGCCGGCCCGGCCCGCATGCGCGCGCCGATGCAGGGGTGCTTCCAGCGTGCGCGCATGGCATGGATGGCCGCGGCTTCGACGCGGTCGATGGCGTCGCCCACCCGGCCGAAGCGCGCGAGCAGGTCGATCCAGCGCAGCAAGGTGATGACGATGACGGCGATGACGCCGATCGTGCCGACGAAAAGCACCACGCGCCCGCTGTCGCCATACACGCCGGCATTGAGCGCGATGATGCCCACCAGGCTGAACAGAAAGCTGCCGACGAAGGTCGCGAGGGCATTCTGCGCGCTGCTGTCCTGGATCAGCAACTCGGCCACTCGCGGGGTGGTCGCACTCGACGCGCTGGCATAGGCCGACACCATGGTCGCCAGCGAGAACGTCGTTACCGCCAGCATGCTCGAGGCCAGGATGTCGAGTACGTTGCCGACCGAGTCGGCGCCGATCCTGCCCGACCAGTCGGCGGGAATCAGGGGTGCGAGGGCAATGCCGATGATGGCGGTAAAGATGCCGGCCACGGCAAAGATACTCGCCCGCACCCACAGGCGGCGGGCGAGTTCGGTGATCAACCAGCGCAGATTGGGCATGCTCGACGCCTCCGGTGCAGTTCAGGGGTCACCTGAAAGACCGGAATTATGGCGCCTGGCGCGTATCTTTCGCGGCTTTGACCTGAGCCTTGCCGGTCAGAGGCGGCGTCCGTTGATGACCTGAAGCAGGACGACGACGATCGCGATCACCAGCAGGACGTGGATGAAGCCGCCGATGGTGGTCGAGGTGACCAATCCGAGCAGCCACAGGATGAGCAATATGACGGCGATGGTGTAGAGCATGGAATCCTCCGTTCTCATGTGTGCAGGACTCACTATCGACGCTTGGGTGGCGGGCGTCGGTCTCCTGGCGCACATAAGGCGCGGAGGGCGTCAGGCGCTCCGTTGCACGTCGAACAAGCAATAGCGATTGCGGCCGGCCTGCTTGGCCCGGTACATCGCCTGGTCGGCATGACGCAGCAGATGGTCGGCATCCGTGGCGTCCTCCGGGTAGAGCGTCACGCCGATGCTGGCGGACACCTGGAGCGTGGTGCCGGCCAGCGAAACCGGTGCCGAAGCGGACGCCAGCAGGCGGACGAGCATCGGCGTGGAGTCCCGCAGGTGTTCGAGGTCGACCAGCACGGCGACGAACTCGTCGCCGCCGATGCGGGCCAGGGTGTCGCCCCCGCGTAGGGCCGCCTTCATGCGTTGCGCGAGGATCACCAGCAGGTCGTCGCCGACCTTGTGCCCATGGCGGTCATTGACCTCCTTGAAGCCATCGAGGTCGAGATAGGCCACTGCGAGCGAGCGCCCGCGGCGCTGACATTGCAGCATGGCGTGCTGCAGTCGGTCGGCCAGCAGCACGCGGTTGGGCAGGTTGGTGAGCAGGTCGTAATGCGCGATGCGCTCGAGCTGCTGCTGTTGCGCCTTGAGCGTGGTGATGTCGGTGACGACCGCGTTGCAGCCGAGCCCGTCGTGGGCCAGGGTGGCCTCGATGCTCACGATGCGTGGAGGTTCATGGTTGCCGGCCAGGCGTAACTCACGGGCGGGCGCCGGCCGAGCGTCCAACACCTGGCCCAGAAAAGCATTCAGGCCGGGCAGGTCGTGGGGGGCGATGAAGGCCCCCAATTGCCCCCGGGTGAGGCGCGCACGCTCGACACCCAGCAGCCTGGCGCCGGCCAGATTGGTCTGGAGGATCGTCCCCTTGCGATCGAGGCTGAAGTAGGCCAGCGGGGAGAAGTCATAGAGTTCGGTGTAGCGCGCGAGCGCGGCCTCGACCAGCGCGCGTGACTTGCGCAGCTCCTCGTTCTGCATTTCGAGTTCGATCTGATGAACCTCGAGTTCGTGCAGCAGGCGTCGCGTGCGCTCGGTGTCCGGGGGGGACGGGCCCGGCGTGATCATGTGCTCAGGTCTCCGAGACGCTTTTCCAGGATGCGCTGGGCCTTCGTCAGCACCTCTTCCAGCGCCTTCGCGCGGTCCAGCGCCTCGGTCTGCTCCGCGAAGCGGCCCTGCAGCGCTGCCAGCGCCTCGCGCAAGGTCTCTTCCTGGGCGTGGGCCGCGCTTACGTCGACGAAGGTGATCACCACGCCGTCGATGCGGTTGTCCTGGGTGCGGTAGGGCATGATGCGCACGGTGAACCAGCGCCCGTCGCGTGCCGGTACGTGGCATTCGCGAAAGATCAGCGAGCGCAGCACCTCACGCACATCATCGGCCAGTTGCGGGTATTCCAGCTCGGTGACGAGGTCGGTGACGGGGCGGCCGGCGTCGCTCGGGATCAGCTTGATGATGCTCGTGGTCTGGTCCGTGAAGCGGCGCACCCTGAGGTCCTCGTCGAGGAACAGGGTGGCGATGTCGGTGCTGTTGAGCAGGTTCTTCATGTCGTCGCTGGCCTGCGACAGCTCGTCCACCTTGGCCTGGAGCTCGTGGTTGACCGTCTGCAGCTCCTCGTTCATCGACTGCATCTCTTCCTTGGAGGTGGTCAGCTCTTCGTTCGTGCTCTGCAGTTCCTCGTTGGTGGACTGCAACTCCTCGTTCGCCGCCCTGAGCTCCTCCTGCGAGCTTTGCATCTCCTCGCGGGTGATGTGCAGCTCGTCGCGGCACTGCGCCAGCTCCTTTTCGGCCGCGCTCAGGCGGGCGCGATGGACGCCGATGGGGTCGGGCGCGACCTCCTGGAGCGTCGTGACGGGCGGGGCGACGTCGCGGAACACGACCAGCACCATGGCGCGTGTGGCATCCGCAGTGGTGAGCGCCTGCACGCTGACGTCGACGTACTGTGTTCCGCCGTTGGTCCCGACCCGCAGGGCGTTCAGGGTCACCTGCGTTTGCTGGCGCAGGGCCTTGGCAAAGGCCGAATGCACGGCGCTGCCCAGACCATCGCGTGCCATGGCGAAGATGTTCAGGTTGGCCTTGCCGGCGGCCGGCTCGAGGTACTTTCCGGTCCTGCCGCTGATGTAGACGATGTCGCCCTTGGCGCTGGTGAGGACCGCAGCCGGGCAGTGGTGCAACAGGAGCTCGGCCTCGGTGAGGGCCTGCAGGTTTGGGGCAGACAGCGACGCGGGCTCGGTGGCCGTGGTCGACGTCGGCAACACTGCGGCGGCTGCGCGCTGGCGCGCGAAGGCCGTCGAAAAACCCATCAGCTCGCTGCGCGCGTCGTGGTCCCGGCGCAGGTAGAGCCGGGTGCGCCCGGGCAGGGGTGCGAACAGGTCGGTCGCGTCGCCGATGGTCTCGGCGCTCCCCAGGATCAGGACGCCGCCGGGGTTGAGGCTGTAGTGGAACAGCGGCAGCAGCTTCTTCTGCAGTTCGGCCTCGAGGTAGATCAGCAGATTGCGGCAGCTCAGCAGGTCGAGGCGGGTGAAGGGTGGGTCCATCACCAGGTTCTGCGGCGCGAAGATGACCATCTCGCGGATCTCGTTGCTCACCCGATAGCCGTGATCGTCCTGCACGAAATACCGCTTCAGGCGTTCCTCGCCGACATCGGCGGCGATGTCGGCGGGATAGATGCCGGTGCGCGCCCTGTCGATGGCGTCATGGTCGAGGTCGGTGGCGAAGATCTGCAGGCTGAAGCGCGCCGCGGGCGCGAGCGCCTGCAGCAGCTCGCGGAAGACGATGGCGAGCGAGTAGGCCTCCTCGCCGGTGGAGCAGCCGGCCGTCCATGCCCGCAGGACGGCGCCCTCGGGGTGGGCGGCCAGCAGCGCGGGCAGGATCTCGGTGCGCAACTGCTTCCAGACCTCGGGGTCGCGGAAGAAGCGGGTGACGCCGATCAGCAGCTCCTTGAACAGGAGGTCGGCCTCCTGCGGGTTGTCGCGCAGGTAGCGCACGTAGTCGCCGATGTGGGCGAGCTGGTGCAGCCCCATGCGGCGCTCGATGCGGCGATACAGCGTGCTCTTTTTGTAGAGCGAGAAATCATGCCCGGTGCGCGCGCGCAGGAGCACCAGCACCTTCTCCAGTCCGCTCTGGTTGGTGTCCGTCGTCTGGGGGGTGGGCGGCGCGTCAAGTGTCGGCAGGTGTTGTAGGTAGCTGAGGATGCGGCCCGGCAGCTCCGCGGCGCTGGCCACCACGTCGGCCTGGCCGTCATCGACCGCGCTGCGTGGCATGCCGTCGAACTTGGCCGAGGCGGGGGCCTGGACGAACACCGCGCCCGCCTTCTCCTTGATGGCGCGCAGGCCCAGCATGCCGTCCGAGCCCATGCCCGAAAGGATCACGCCGATGCCCAGCGCCTGCTGATCGTCGGCGAGCGAGCGGAAGAAGAAGTCGATCGGCAGGCGCAGGCCACGCGGGGCGGCCGGCTCGAGCAGGTAGAGCGCGCCGTGCAGGATCGACAGGTCGCGGTTGGGCGGGATCACATAGACATGGTCGGGCGCGACCTTGACGCCGTCCTCGACCTGGGTGACCGGGATGGCGGTGGCGCGCTGGAGCAGCTCCACGATCATGCCCTTGTGGGTCGGATCGAGATGCTGGACGACCACATAGGCGAGGCCCGAGGAGGGCGGCACCTTGCCCAGGAACTGCTCCAGCGCCTCGAGCCCGCCTGCCGATGCGCCGATGCCGACGATCGGGAAGGGCGTTGCGGGCGCGTCGTCGCGTGGCTCGGCACCCGTCGTGGCGGCGGGGGCGGGCGGTGACTTGGTGCGCGGACTACTGCGCGGACGCTTGGGCTGTGTGGTCATTGACTACCTGGTGTTCGGGATCCGTGTGGCGGCGGTCATGCTCCGCCGTTGGCCCGCTCGGGATGATGTCGAGCACCGCCATCTGGATCTCGTGACCGCTCTCATCGGCAACGGCCTGGATGCGGACCGGACGCTCCGCGTGGTGGGCGGTGACGAGCAGCACGAGCTCGCAGCTTCGCCTGCACCTGCCGCGCAGCTTCTCGTCGAGAAAGTCATTGAACACGGGCAGGAACTCGGGCTTGACGAACGCGGCGAAGCGGTGAGGCCGCGTTTGCGAGCGCTGGATGTCGAGCAGGATTGCCCCGGCCAGGTTGAACTGGACGATCACGCCCTGGGCATCGAGCGTGAAATAGGGGATGGGTGCGAAGTCGTAGATATCCGCGTACTTGCGGTGCAGCGCATCGGCCTCGTCATAGGCCTGGCGCAGGGCCTCGTTGCTCATCTCGAGCTCGATCTGGTGAACTTCGAGTTCGTGCACCATCCGTGCTTGCTGCCATGCGGCGTCCGCGTTCGATTCTGCCTTCGATGCTGCGGCCCGCTCGGCTCTCTCCTTCTCCAGCCGCGCTTCGGCCCGCTTGCGCAGGCTGGCCGGATTGGGGCGCGCGCGGTCGCTGGGCAGGATCATCTGCGGGAGGAGGAACAGGCGCTCGTACTCTGCGCGAACGACGCTGTAGCACTCGCACACGCGGGCTTCGAGGCCGGGGCGGTCGGTGACCGTGATCTGCCCGCGGCGGTAACGGATGAGCCGGGCGGCCTGCAGCTTGCCTGCCGCATCGGTGACCGCCTCGCGGCGCACACCGAGCATGTTGGCGATCAGCTCCTGGGTCATGTTCAACTGATTGTCGGGCAACTGGTCCAGGCTCAGCAGCAGCCAGCGGCACAACTGCTGATCCACCGCGTGATGGCGGTTGCACACCACGCTCTGCGCCATCTGCGTCATCAGCGCCTGCGTGTAG
>Ga0209573_1003577_pt1 | contig 16807 bp, 14 predicted proteins | sample TNRBio252014_DNA_FD_185870 | JGI IMG/M metagenome (GOLD analysis project Ga0209573, IMG submission 185870) | Wastewater treatment Type I Accumulibacter community from EBPR Bioreactor in Madison, WI, USA - TNR Reactor_6/25/2014_ DNA (SPAdes)... | ecosystem: Engineered > Bioreactor > EBPR >...
CATCGACGCCCTCACCGAGGTGGCCAACCGGCGCAGCTTCGATGCCGTGCTCGAGCGGGAGTGGGCCCGCGGCCGGCGCGACGGGCAGCCGATCAGCCTGCTGCTGATCGACGTCGACCACTTCAAACGCTACAACGACTGCTACGGCCACCCCGCGGGTGACACCTGCCTGCACGCGGTGGCGCAGGCCCTGCGCCGCCACCTTCTGCGGCCGGCCGACTTCGTGGCGCGCTACGGGGGCGAGGAGTTCGCCGTGCTGCTGCCGCAGACCGACGACGACGGCGCCGACCTGGTTGCCCAGCGGCTGCTCGAGGCGGTCTCGTCGCTGCGCATTGCGCACGACGGTTCCGACGTCGCCCCCCACGTGACGGTGAGCATCGGCATCGCAAGCCACCTGCCGGCGAGCCCTGGCGCGTGTGCGGAGGCCTCCCCGCCGAGGTCGGGCGCGGCGGATGGCGCCGGCCACCTCGATCTGCTGCGCAGCGCCGACCAGGCGCTGTACGCGGCCAAGCGTGCCGGGCGTGCGCGCCGCGACCGCGCCGGACGGGACCCGGACGGGCCCGCGCGCGACGCGGCCGATGGGCTTGCGACGGCAGGCGAGCTGGCCACCGCCGCCGGCTGAGGACGGACCGGCGAAGCGGCCGGCGCCGGCCTGCGATCCGCCGCCAACGGCGGCAAGGCCATGCCAGAATCCACCGGCCGCGGGGTCCGACCTTGCCGACCACCGCTCAGCGCAGGGGACGCAAGACGACCGGCGCGCGCCGCGGCGCCCGGGCTTCCTTTGCCCGGCGGGAACAGGCGCGCGGAGCCGGGTCATCGCGGGACGGGCGTCCGGTCCGCATCGGAGACAGCGATGAAGTCCAGGGAGAGCGTCCTGCCCGTGGTGGCCCTCGTGCTCGGGCTGCTGTCTTCCTGGGGCCTGGCCACCTGGCAGCAGCGCGCCGAGCAGGCCAGGAACACCGACGCGCTGCAGGCGGCCGCGCGCGCGATCGCAGCCCACCTGGCCGACCGACTCCATGCGCTGGAACAGGTGCTGGCCGGCGCGCGCGGCCTGGCGCTGACGCTCGGCTGGGACCGCGTCACGCGCGAGCACTTCGTCCGCTACGGCAGCACGCTCGGGCCCGACACCACGACTCCCGGCGTGCAGGGCATCGGCCTCGTGCGGCGTGTGCAGGCGGTCGACGAAGCCCGCTTTGCGGCCGACGCCGCGGCGGACGGCTGGCCCGGCTTTGCCGTGCGCGCGCTGGCACCGCACGACGGCGAGCGCTACGTCATCCAGTACATGGAACCCGCCTCCGCCAACCGCAGCGCCGTCGGCCTGGACCTGGCATCGGGCGTGGCGCAGCGCGCCGCCGCCCAGACCGCGCTGCACAGCGGCCAGGCCGCGCTGAGCGCACCCCTCACCGAGCCCGACGCCGATGGCAAGCCGCGCGCGACCCTGCTGATGCTGCTGCCGGTGTTTGCCGGCGCCGGCAAGCCGGCGGTTGCGACGCAGCGCCAGGCGCAGGCGCTGGGCTGGGCCGTCGCGCTGCTGCAGGCCCACGAACTGCTGCACCCGGTTGCCGCCGCGGCCCCGGCCGAGGTCCGGTTCAGCGTCGCCGACGCGCTCGGCGGCGCGCCCTTCTTCACCAGCGGTGCGGCGGCTGCGGGCGAGGCCGTGGTGCAGCTGGACCTGCCGGCGGCTGGCCGGCGCTGGCGGGTCGAAGTCCGTCCGGCGGCAGCGCCGCGGGCAGCACCTTCAGGCGCGGCGCCGCTGTACGCCGGAGCGCTCGGCGCGCTGGCCAGCGTGCTGCTGGCTGCGGCCCTGTGGCAGGCGGGCCTGCGGCGCAGGTCGGTGCGGCAGCTCGAGGCCGAGCGTTCCGTGCAGGCCGGGCAGGTCGCCCTGCTCGAGCGCCAGGTGGCCGAGCGCAAGGGCGAGCTCGACACCGCGCTGCGGGAGAGTGCCGACCTGCTGCGCACGCTGAACGCGCATTTCCTGGTCTCGACGGCCGACGCCGGCGGGCACATCACGGCCGTCAACGACACCTTCTGCCAGGTGTCGGGCTACAGCCGCGCCGAGCTGATCGGGCAGAGCCACCGCATCCTCAGCTCGCATACCCACGATCGCCGCTTCTGGCAGGCCATGTGGAGCACCATCCGCAGAGGCGAACCCTGGCGATCCGAAGTCTGCAATCGCACCAAGTCGGGCCAGCTGTACTGGGTCAGCACCGTCATCGCGCCCATCACCGGTGCCGCTGGCCGGGTCGAGCGCTACGTCTCCATCCGCACCGACGTCACGAGCCGGCGACAGGCCGAGGACGCCCTTCGCGAGTCGCACAAGCGCTTCGCCCTGGCTGCCGAGGCGGCCGGCTTCGGCATCTGGGACTACGACCCGCGCCGCGGCACCTTGTGCGGGGACGAGAACATGCACCGGCTCTTCGGTCGCGGCTTCAGCGCCGAGGCGCAGCCCGCCACGGCATGGACGCAAATCGTGCACCCCGACGACCGGGCCGGCGTCGAGAAGGCCCTCGCCGCCGCGGTCGAAGGCCACGCACGCTTCGAGGCGGGCTTCCGCATCGTTCGCGATGATGGCGAGGTGCGGCACCTCACGGCGCTGGCGCGCGTCGAGCGCAACGCAGACGGCGCCGCCGAGCGCGTGATCGGCGTCTGCATGGACGTCACCGCGCAGGCCACGGCCATGCAGGCCTTGCAGGCCAGCAATGCCGAGCTGGAGCAGTTCGCCTACGTGGCCTCGCACGACCTGCAGGAGCCGCTGCGCATGGTGGTCAGCTACACCGAGCTGCTGGCCCAGCGCTACGCCGGCAAGCTCGACGAGCGGGCCGACAAGTACATCCACTACGCCTCGGATGGCGGCCGCCGCATGCAGCGCCTGGTGGCCGACCTGCTCACCTACTCACGAGTGGGGTCGCAGGGCAAGCCTCTGGTGCCGGTGCAGACCGGGACCATCCTGGAGCAGGTGCTGCAGGGGCTGCAGCTGCGCGTGCGGGAGGCCGCGGCGGTGATCGATGCCGGACCCTTGCCGATGGTGCTGGGCGACGCCAGCCAGCTGGGCATGGTGTTCCAGAACCTGATCGCCAACGGCATCAAGTTCCGCGGCGAGCAGCCGCCGCGGATCCGCATCGAGGCGCAGGCCAGCGGCCACCTGTGGCAATTCTCGGTCAGCGACAACGGCATCGGCATCGACATGAAGTACGCCGAGCGCATCTTCCAGATGTTCCAGCGCCTGCACGCCCGGGACGCCTACGAGGGCAGCGGCATCGGCCTGGCCGTGGTCCGGCGCATCGTCGACCGCCATGGCGGGCGTGTCTGGGTCGAGGCACAGCCGGGTCGTGGGTCGACCTTCCACTTCACGCTGCGCGCGGCCTGACGCCCATGGCGCTGCGGCGGTTCAGCCGAAGTGGCGCTCCACCTGCGCCCTGAGCAGATGGATGTCCACCGGCTTGGTGGCGAAGTCGTCGCAGCCGGCGTCCAGGGCGGCCTGCCGGGTCTCGGCCCCCGAGTAGCCGGTCACCGCGATGATCGGTATCGTAGCCGTGGCGGGGTCGGCCTTGAGTCGCCGCGCGACTTCGTAGCCGTCGATGTCGGGCAGCTGCAGGTCGAGCAGGATGAGCCTGGGCCGTTGCTGCGCAAGGAACTCGAAGGCCTCCGCCGCGTCGGCCGCCAGCTCCACGTCGCAGCCCCAGGCGCGCAGCATGTGGGCCATCAGGACGCCGTTGATGGCGTTGTCCTCCACCACCAGCACCCTCCTCGAATGGGTCATCCCTCCCTCCCGCTTGTCCTGACCAGGGGCAGCACGGCGTAGAACTCCGCGCCCTCGCCGGGCGCGCTGTCGACGCCCACCCTGCCGCCTTGCGCCTCGACCAGGTGGCGCGTCAGTGCCAGCCCCAGCCCCGTGCCCTGGTGGCGCTTGGCGGCCCCGGAGTCCAGCTGCTGGAACTCGACGAACAGCTTGCCGATGTCCTCAGGGTCTATGCCCGCCCCGTTGTCGCGCACGGACAGGCGGAAGCAGTCCTCACCCTCGAAGGCAAGCCTGACCTCGATCTCCCCGCCGTCGTGCGAGAACTTCAGCGCATTGGACAGGTAGTTGTACAGGACCTGCTTGAAGCGGGCCGGGTCCAGGCGCACCCGGGGCAGGCCGGGGTCGACGTGAAGCCGGATCGTGCAGCGGCGCTGTGCGGTGATCCCGACCAGGGTGTCGATGATGGACCTGGTCAGCGCGCAAAGGTCCACCGGCTCGGCCTGGAACCGGAACTTGCCCGACTCGAGCTTGGACAGGTCCAGGATGTCGCTGATCATGCGCAGCAGGTCCTGGCCACTCTTCAGGATGTGCCCGACGAAGACCTTGTAGTCGGGCGAGGCGGTGTCGACGTAGTCGTCGCGCAGCAGCTGTGCGAAGCCGATGATGGCGTTCAGCGGCGTGCGCAGCTCGTGCGACATGTTGGCCACGAACAGGCTCTTCAGGCGATGGCTGGCCTCCAGCCTGGCGTACTGCAGCTTGAGCTCGCGGCTCTGGACTTCCAGCGCCTCGGCGCGCTTGCGCACGGTGATGTCGCGGATCGAGGCCAGGTAGGAGCGCTCGTCGTCCCATTCCATCTGCACCACGCGCATCTCGCAGATGCGTTCCTCGCCATGGCGCAGGATGGTGATCTCGCTGGGCAGGGCGTCGAGCACCGAGAAGCCCAGCGGCTCGTGCTCGAGTTCGTCGCGGCTGCGGCCGAACAGGTTGACCGCCGCCTCGTTGACGTAGCGCACGGTGCCCGCGTGGTTGACCAGCAGGATCGCGTCGGGCGTGGCGTCCAGCAGCACCTGGAACTGCCGCTGCTGCTCGCGCCGGCGCTCGATGATCTGCAGCACGCTGCGCCAGAACAGGCGGCTGTTGCACTCGTTCTTGTCGAACATCTCCTCGGCGCCGAGGTCGCGCGCCTGCAGCCGCAGCTCGTCGTCGACCGCGCCCGAGACGGCGATGATGGGCGTCGAGCCGCCGAACTCGCGCGCCCGCTGTATGGTCTCGAGGCCGCGCGAGTCGGGCAGGTTCAGGTCCAGGATGATGGCGTCGACGAAGCGCGAGTCGAACAGCGACCCCGCCTCGGTCAGCGAGGCGGCGCAGGTGACCTCGAAGGTCGTCGAGTTGGCCTCGGCCAGGCGCTCGCTGGCCAGTTCGGCGTCGCCGGCGTTGTCCTCGACCAGCAGCACCCGGCGCGCCAGCCGGTGCGCCTGGCGCGAGATCTGCGCCGAACTGATCGCCATGGTGGACTCCGCCCGGCCGCCGCTGTCAGACCGGGGACGGGTTGAAGAGGCCGCTCATGCGCTCGCGCTCCTCGTCGAAGGTGTAGGTCGGGCTGCCCGACAGGATGCCGTGGATGCCGCGGAACGGCGCCTTCAGCTGCATGCCGGTGTGGTCGATCTGGTATTCGCGGATGCCCTTGTCGTGCGGCGTGCCGCGCATCTTCAGCACCGTCAGGCCACGCCGCATCTCGCCGTGCAGCTCGACGTAGCGCAGCAGGATGATGGTGTCGGTGATGGTGGAGATGTGCGTCTCGGTGATCGACTCGCCGCCGGTCAGCATCGAAGTGGTGTTGGTGAACAGCCCGGTGACTTCCAGGTGCTTGATCGTGCTGGTCAGCGCGATCACGAACTCCCGGAAGGACTTGGGCGTCGACACGCGCTCGAAGGCCGACATGCTGTCGATGGCCACGCGCTGGGGCTTGAAGGCCAGGATGTCGCGCTTCATCTGCAGCAGGTGATCCTCCAGGCCCATCACCTCGGGGTAGCGGCAGACGATGCGCAGCAGGCCGTCGCGCTCGGCCTGCTCGAAGTCGACACCCCAGGAGGCGGCATTGCGCGACAGCTGCTCGCGGCTTTCCTCGGCGCCGAACAGCAGCGCGCGCTCGCCGGCCTGTATGCTGGCCTTGATGTACTGCGAGACCATCAGCGTCTTGCCGGTGCCGGTGGCGCCGCTGACCAGGATGATGGAGTCACGGTACATGCCGCCCGAGCACATGCGGTCCAGCTCGGGCACGCCCGAGGACACGCGCAGCTGCGACGAGCGCTGCTTGAGTTCGATGGCCGACAGCGGAATGATGGTGACACCGTCCTCGGTATCGATGGTGAACGGGTACTCGCCCTTGTGGTGCGTGGCGCCACGGAACTTGAGCACCTCCACCGTGCGGCGGCGCTTCTCCTGCTCCAGGCGGTTGCGCAGCACGATCACGTTGTCGGCGACGAACTCCTCCACGCCCCAGCGGCCGACGCCGCCTTCCTCGTCGGTGCGCTCCATGGTCACCAGCGTGGTCACGCCCAGCTGTCGCAGGCCGGCGGCGATGCGGTGCAGCTCGCGGCGGATGATGTTGGGGTCGGTCAGCTGCGGGAACAGCGCGCCGATGGCGTCCAGGATCACCCGCTTGGCCTTCACCGAGCGGATGGCGTTCTCGATGCGGGCCAGCAGCGCCGACAGGTCGTAGGGCCCGGTGGCCACCGTCTCCTCGCCCGGCTCGGGCGTGGCGTCGACCACCGCGATGCGCTTGCTCTCGAGCAGGCCCTCGAGGTCCCAGCCGAACGAACGCACGTTCTGCATCAGGTCCTGTGGCGCCTCCTCGAAGGTCACGAACACGCCGTTCTCGCCGTAGTCGCGGATGCCGGCTAGCAGGAACTGCAGCGCCATCACGGTCTTGCCGCTGCCGGCGGTGCCCGACAGCAGCGTGCTGCGGCCGGCCGGGATGCCGCCATTGGCGATCTGGTCGAAGCCGACGATTCCGGTGGGCAGCTTGGCGAGCTCCATGGGTGCGTGCTTGGTGGTCATTGCAGTCTCCCCTCGGCGAGGCGTTCGATGTCCAGCCCCACCAGCACCTTGTCGCGGTCCGACAGGTCGCCGATGATCTTGCGCACCGGTTCGGGCAGCTGCTTGACCAGCGTGGGCGTGGCCAGGATCTTGGCGCTCTCGGCCTGCTCGGGGTGTTCGAGCACGTCGATGACCTCGATCTCGTAGAGGCCCGCCAGGTCGCTCTCGCAGATGCGGGTCAGGTTGGCGATGGCGCGTTGCGACTGCACCGACATGCCGGTCACGAAAAGTCGCAGCTTGAAGGATTTCATGAGGGGACTCCGTTCATTGTTCGACGCCGCAGGCCGACCCGGTAGTAGTCCACCAGCAGACCCATGGCCTCGAGGACGAGCAGCCTCGCCTCGAAGGCCAGAAACGGCGTGGGCGGCACGTCGATGCGCTGCATCACCGTGTCGAGCGCGGCCACGTGCAGGTCGAGCAGGTCTCGCGGGCCGCCGCTGGCGTCACCCAGCCGCGTCACCACTTCTTCCTTGGCCAGCCGCCTGAGTGCGGCCTGTTCGACGTTGTCGCGGTCATGCGGCACGAGCAGCTCGCTGTAGCCCGCGACCAGGGCGCGGAACTGCTCGGGGTTGCGGCGGGCCACCGCTCCGGTGCCGGCGAGCGCCGCGGTGACGGTGGTGCTCTGGGTCGCCGAAGACAGCGAGCGGTAGTGCTTCAGCGCACCTTGCATGTCGTGCAGCTGCGCCTCGCGCTGGCGCGCCAGCGTGTAGCCTATGGCCCGCTTCAGGCTGTGCGGGCGCATCTCGGACTTGAGCAGGTAGTCCTGGGCGCCGGCGGCGATGCACGCCATGGCGAGCCGCTCGTCGTCGTTGCCGGTGAGCACGATGATGGGCACGTCGGTGACGGCGCGCATGGTGCTCACCGAGGCCACGCCGACGCAGTCCGGCAGCGAGAGGTCGAGGATCACGACATCGACGTCGACGGTGGCCAGCTTCTGCAGGGCGGTGGCCATGGTGGTGGCGACGACGACCGAGATCGGCGCGCGCACCGCCGGCGGCTGTTCCATGGACAGCATCTCGCAGGCCAGATCGGCGTCGCCCGGGTTGTCCTCGACGAGCAGCAGGACGCGGGCAGGTGCAGGGACCGAAGTCATCCGGGGCTCCGGGGCGGGGAAGTGCGGGGGGTGCGGCGCGTGTCGTCGGCCTGCAGGACAGGCGCCACCATGCCGACCAGGGCCTCGAACTCCCTGGCCTTGTCGAGGAATGCATCGACGCCCGAGGCAATGGCCGCCTCGCGCAGCCCGGCGTCGGCATGCAGGGTCAGCATGGCGATCAGGCAATGCCCGGAATGCCCGGGCTGGCGCTCGATGCGGCGCACCGATCGCGCCACCGCGATGCCGTCCAGCCTGGGCATGCTGAAGTCCAGCACCAGGCCGTCGGGGCACAGGTGCTCGAACAGCTCGAGTGCCTGCACGCCGTCGCCGGCGACGCCGACGATGTCGGCGCCGGCATCGGCCAGGGCTTCCCTGGCGCGATCGGCGAAATGCGGCGAGTCGTCGACGACCAGCCAGCGGGGTTTGCGTTCCATGCGCGCATGTTGCGCGCGCGCTGCGCCTGCCGGTATCCGCAAGCGGCTGAGGGGCTGTCAGGAATTTGCCGACACCGCAGGGGCCTCGGTGCGGGCGATCGATGCCCGGCCCTGCCGCCTGCCTGCCGGGGCCTGGCCCCTCAGCCCTGCCGGGGCTTCAGTCGACGAGCCCGTTCTTCAGCGCATAGCGTGCGATGTCGACATGGCTGAGCAGGCCGGTCTTCTCGCGGATGCGCGCCAGGTAGGTGGCCACCGTCTTGTCGCTCAGCCCGAGGGCGAAGCCGATCTCCTTGATCGTCCGGCCCAGGGCGACGGCGATGAAGATCTGCCGCTCGCGATCGGACAGCAGCTCGTGCAGTGCGGCGACGGGCTTCTCGCGCAGCAGCCCGGCCATCGCCTTGGCGCTGTCCGGGTGCAGGTAGGACTGCCCGGCAAGCACCGTGTCCACGGCGTGCAGCAGTTCGTCGGCCGCATGCCGCTTCAGGACCAGCCCGTCGGCGCCAGCGCCGAGCACCTGGGCGATGTACTCGGCCTCGTCGCTGCCGGTGAGCACCAGGATGGGCACCTTCGGGTCGACCGCGCGGATCGAGGCCAGGACCGGCAGGATGCCCGGGCCGGGCATCATCACGTCCAGCAGGATCAGCTCGAAGCGCGCCCCGTTCTGCGCGGCGACCGCAGCGACGGCGGCATCCCCGTCGCCGACCTCGCTGCGCGACGCCTCGGGGAAACGCTCGTCGAGCAGGTCGGCAATGCCGCGGCGCGTCACGGCATGGTCGTCGGCGATCAGGTAGCGCTTCATCGGCCGTCGCTGTCCGCAGCCTGCGGCAGCACGACCACGCCACAGGTGCCACCGCCGACATGCCTGCCGATGGTGAAGCTGCCGCCCAGGCCTTCGGCGCGTTCGGTCATGCCCAGCAGCCCGAGCGAGGTGGGCTGGTCGACACAGTCGTCGCCGAAGCCGACGCCGTTGTCGCAGACCTCGAGGACCCAGACCCCTTCCTCGGCGCGGAAGCCGACCTGGACCTCCGTGGCCCGGGCATGGCGGGCCACGTTGGAGAGCAGCTCCTGCAGGATGCGGAAGAAGGCGGTCGCCGCCGCGCCGCGCGGGGCGCTGGCGGCGGATACGTCCACCTGCACCTGCAGGCCGCTGCGCTGGCCGAAGCGGCGCGCCTCGTCGCGCAGGGCGGCGGGCAGGCCCAGCGCGTCGAGCGCGCTCGGGCGCAGGTCCAGCGCCAGCTTCTGCACCGTGCCTATGGTGTCGTCGACCAGGGCCTCGGCCTGCGCCAGGCGGTCCAGCAGCGCGGCGGGCTCGTGGCCCGAGGCGACTCGCCTGGCCAGCCAGCGCAGGTCGAGCTTGAGGGCGGTGAGAAGTTGCCCGACGCCGTCGTGCACCTGTCGCGACATGCGCGTGCGCTCTTCCTCCTCGACACGGCGCAGCCGCCGCACCAGGGCCGTCATGCGCCGTTCGCGCGCCGCCTGCACGCGCGTGAGGCGGAACAGCTCGGCGTCGCGCTGCCGGCTCGCCGTGAGGTCGCGCAGGATCGCCGTCAGCGCCACCGTGTGACCCTGCGCGTCGACGATCACGCCGGTGGCCACGTTGAGCGTCAGCCGCGTGCCGTCGCGGCGCAGGCGGACCACTTCCTCGGCCTGCGTCGGCTCGGCGGCGCGCCGCGTCAGGAAGACCCGGCGCTCGCCGGGCCGCGCGGCGTCCTCGGGCGGCGGGGCGATCACCGTGCCGACAGGCTGCCCGATCGCCTCCTCGGCGCTGTAGCCGAAGATGCGCTCGGCGCCGCGGTTCCAGCTGGTGACCCGGCCCTCGGGCGTGCTGCTGACGATGGCGTCGTGCGAGGCGGCGACGATCGCGGCCAGCAGCGACTCGGTGCGTTGGCGCTGCGCCTGCTCGGCGCTGCGCAGCACCGCGAACTCGACACTGCGGCACAGGCCCACCGCGCCGAGCTCGTCCTTGGACAGGTAGTCCTGCGCGCCTGCGACGATGCAGGCCGGCCCGAAGCTCTGGCCGCCCATGCCGGTGAGCACGACCACCGGCACCGACGGGCTGTGGCCGCGGATCGATGCCAGGCACTCGAGCCCCACGCCGTCGGGCAGGTGCAGGTCCAGCAGCACGGCGTCGAAAGGGTGCCGGTGCAGCAAGGTGCCCGCCACGGCCAGGCTGGGCGCGAGGGTGACCTGCACCGGTCCCGCAGGTCGCTGCTGAAGCATGTCGGAGATCAGCTCCGCGTCACCCGGGCTGTCCTCGACGAGAAGGACCTCGAGCCCCGCCACCGGCTGCGGCCTCACGGCAGCCTGACCACCGTGAACCAGAAGTTCTCGACGGTGCGCACGATCTCCTGGAAGGCTTCCAGCCCGACCGGCTTGGTGACGTAGCAGTTGGCGCCCAGTTCGTAGCTCTTGCTGATGTCGATCTCGGCGTCGGAGGAGGTCAGCACGACCACCGGAATCACGCGCAGCGCGTCATGCTTCTTGATCTCGGCCAGCACCTCGCGGCCACCCATCCTGGGCAGGTTGAGGTCGAGCAGGATCAGGTCGGGCGTCGTGGCCTGTGTGAAGGGAGGCCGCTTGAGCAGGAAGTCCAGCGCCTGGGCCCCGTCCTCCGCGACCTGGATCTCGAGCCTGAGCTTGCCTTCCTCCAGCGTTTCGCGCGTCAGGTCGGCGTCGCCCGGGTTGTCTTCGACCAGCAGGACTCGGATCGGGGACGTCATGGCGGGCCTCGGTGCGCCCGGTGGCCAGCGGCGGAGTGCGGGCAATCGGTCATGGCGCTGCGGTGGGGGGCGGGTCTGCGGCGGCGGGGATTGCGTTGCATTGTCCACGAAGCCCGGCGCAGGCGTGGTCGGGCTTGTGGGCGGGCTCAAGTTCGGCGCCACGCGGCCGATGAGCTCCGCAAGGACCTGCCTGCGTGCTGCCTCCCGCGGCCGGGCCCGGCCCTGCCGGCCATGACCCTGCGCCCACTGAACCTCCGCGTCCTGCTGGTCGAAGACAACCCGGGTGACGCCCTGCTCGCCTGCGAACGGCTCAGCGACGCGCCCGACTCCTCGCTCACGGTGCTGCAGGCGCCGACGCTGTCCGAGGCACTGCAGCGGCTGGGCGAGGAGCGCTTCGACGTCATCGTGCTCGACCTCAGCCTGCCCGATTCGATGGGGACGCCGACGCTGCTGGCCGTCCGGCGCGCGGCGCCGGCGACGCCGGTGGTGGTGGTCTCCGGCGTCTTCGACGCCCGCTTGCGCGACCGCGTCCTTGCCGAGGGTGCCGACGAGATGTTCGGCAAGGACGAGACCAACAGCCGGCTGTTCGTGCGCAGTGTGCTGTACGTGGTCGAACGCCACCGGGCGCGCCTGCAGCACGAGCAACTGCAGCACCTGCTGGACGCCATGCCCGACGCCATCCTGGTGGCCGACAGCAGCGGCCAGACGCGCTTCGCCAACCCGGCGGCCGAGGCCTTGTTCGGGCTGCGCCGCGACCAGCTGCTGGCCGAGCCGGTGGTGTTCTCGGCGCCCAGCGACGTGCCGACCGAGCTCACCATCGTCTCCGGCGGCGAGCCGCGCACCTGCGAGATGCGCGTGGTCGACATCGAGTGGGGGGGCGAGGCCGCGCAGCTGGCGTCGATCCGCGACCTGACGGCGCGCCACCAGGCCGAGCAGCTGCGGCTGCGCAGCGCGGTGCTCGAGCGCGACAACGAGCGCATCGCCTCGGCCACGCGCGCGAAGAGCCGCTTCCTGGCCAACATGAGCCACGAGATCCGCACGCCGATGAATGCCGTGATCGGCCTGTCGTACCTGCTCGAGCGCACCGAGCTGAGCGTCGACCAGGCGGACCTGGTCGGCAAGGTCAAGGTCGCCGGCAAGGCGCTGCTGGGCATCATCAACAACGTGCTCGACCTGTCCAAGATCGAGGCCGCCGAGCTGACGCTGGAGCATGCCCCGTTCGACGTGAACCGCCTGCTGCAGGACGTGAGCCTGCTGGCCGGCGTGCAGGCACAGGCCAAGGGCATCGACTTCTCGATCGAAGCGCCAGAGGCGCTCGAACCCCGCGTCGGCGACGCGACAAGACTGCAGCAGGTGCTGAGCAACCTGGTGAACAACGCCATCAAGTTCACCGAGCGCGGCGGCGTCACCCTGGAGGTGCGCGAAAGACCGGGGCCGCAGGGTGTGCCCATTTTGCGCTTCGGGGTGCGCGACAGCGGCATAGGCATCTCGCCCGAAGCCCGGCAGCGCCTGTTCCAGCCTTTCGTGCAGGCCGACGCCTCGACCACCCGGCGCTTCGGCGGCACGGGGCTCGGACTGTCCATCGTCAGGCAGCTGGTCGAACTGATGGGTGGCCGCGTCGGCGTCAACAGCCATGAAGGCGTGGGCAGCGAGTTCTGGGTCGAGCTCGCACTCGAATGCAGCGACAGCGGCGCCTTCACGATGTCCGACTTCATGGTGCCGGCCGAACCGCGCGCGCAGGTCCTGCCGCAGGCGCTGCCCGGGCTGCGCCTGCTGGTGGTCGACGACAGCCCGATCAACCGCGAAGTGGCGCGGCGCATCCTGGAGCTGGAAGGGGCCACGGTCAGCCAGGCGGAGAACGGGCAGGAGGCGGTGAGCCGGCTGCTGGCCGACCCGCAGGGCTACGACCTGGTGCTGATGGACGTGCAGATGCCCGTGCTGGACGGGCTGGACGCCACCCGGCGCATCCGCAGTGGCCTGGGCCTGCGGCGGCTGCCCATCATTGCGCTGACTGCCGGCACGCTGGGCTCGGAGCGGCAGATGGCCGAAGCCGCCGGCATGAACGACTTCGTGCCCAAGCCCTTCGAGCCGGAGATGCTGTTGCGACGCATACGCCGGCATGCGCGAGCCAGCGGGCGCGACTCGACGAACCCGCCACCGGGCCCGGCCCGCGATGCGCCGACGGTGGCGCAGGCCACGACCTGGCCCGCGATTCAAGGCATAGACGGCAAGGCCGCCCGGCGCCGCCTGGGGGGTGACCTGGCGCTGTTTGCCTCGATGCTCGGGCGCCTGCTGCGCGACTTTGCCGACCTGGGTGGGGCACCCACACAGACGCCCGAGCAGCGTCGCGGCTGCGCCGCGCGGCTGCACAACCTCAAGGGCAGTGCCGCCACCCTGGGTGCGCAGGAGATCGAACGCCTGGCGGCCAGCGCGGAGCGGCAGGCACAGGGCGGCCCCGCAGAGGCCCTGGCCGAGACGCTGGCGGTGCTGGCGCGCCGGTTGGCCGAGCTGGAGCCCGCGGCGGCGGCCTTGTCGGCGCAGGCACGGCAGGCCGAGCAGGAGCGCGACCAGCCGGCGCCGGTGCAGGCCCCGGCGCTGGATCGACTGCTGGTCCTGCTGCGCAGCTCGAACATCGCCGCCGAGAAGCAGTTCCACGCGCTGGCGCCCGCCCTGCGCGGGCAGCTCGGCGTCGCGGCCTTCGAGGAACTGCGGGCGCGGATCGAGGACCTGCAGTACGACGACGCGGCGCGGCTGCTGCAGGCATTGGCCGCAGCGACCCCGGCCGACGCCTGACCACCGGGTGGCGACGGCGGCCCGCAAGGCTGCCGCAGCGCGTGTCTGCCCGCGCGCCCTGCTGCCGCAGCGCGCGTCTGCCCGCGCGCCCTGAGGAGGGCGGAGTCAGGCTCCCTGCATGCCCGCCTGCGCCGCCGGCAGCCGGCGCCTGAGCAAGACCACCAGCAGGTTCATCAGGCCGGCGGCGCCCAGCAGGAGCACGGCGCCCAGACCCCAGAGGGTCCACACGATGACCGGCGCCGCCTGTCCCAGCCAGCCGAGTGCCGCCTGGCCCAGCTCCAGCAGGAGGCGCGCGCTGTCCTGCCAGGTCGGCCACCAGCGTTCGAGCAGGTCGGCAAAGGGCACATGGGCCAGCCAGGGTTCGATGGCGAGCACCCATTGGCCCTCGAAGGCCAGCACCTCCGCCAGACCCCAGCCCAGCAGGGACCACAGGCCCAGCAACAGCAACGCGACGATCCAGATGGCAACGACCATGACGACCCCTGCTCGGCGCCGGCGAGCCCGGCGCTGCGAGGAATGCTACGCCGACGACCGCGGGCGGCGCGCGTCCCCGGCGGCCGTGGGGGATCGCGGGGCGGGGGCGGCGCGGTGCCCGGGTTCAGGCATTGCTCAGGGGCGTGAACTCCTCCGACATGCCGGCGACCAGGGCGGCGCGCCCGACCAGCAGAGGATCGACCTGGCCGATCTTCGACGAATCCTTGTTGCGGTAGGGCAGGCGGTTGAGGAGGTAGCGCATGGCGTTCAATCGTGCGCGCTTCTTGCAGTCCGACTTGATCACCGTCCAGGGCGCGTCGGACGTGTCGCAGTGCAGGAACATGGCTTCCTTGGCGCGCGTGTAGTCGTCCCACTTGTCCAGCGACGCCATGTCGATGGGTGAGAGCTTCCACTGCTTGAGCGGGTGCACCTGGCGCTCCTTGAAGCGGCGGCGCTGCTCGGCGCGGCTGACCGAGAACCAGAACTTGAACAGGTGCACGCCCGAGCGCACCAGCTGGCGTTCGAACTCGGGGACCTGGCGCAGGAACTCGTCGTACTCGGCGTCGGAACAGAAGCCCATCACGCGCTCGACGCCGGCACGGTTGTACCAGCTGCGGTCGAAGAGCACGATCTCGCCACGCGTGGGCAGGTGCTCGATGTAGCGCTGGAAGTACCACTGCCCGCGCTCGACCTCGCTGGGCTTCTCGAGCGCGACGACACGTGCACCGCGCGGATTGAGGTGCTCCATGAAGCGCTTGATGGTGCCGCCCTTGCCGGCGGCGTCCCGCCCCTCGAACAGGATGACGACGCGCTGCCCGGTCTCCTTGACCCAGGCCTGCAGCTTCAGCAGCTCGACCTGCAGGCGGTACTTCTGGTGCTCGTAGTTGCGGCGCGACAGCAGGTTCTTGTAGGGGTAGCGGCCGTCGCGCCAGCCGGCGGCGAGTTCGAAGTCCGGGTCGACCCCGTCGACCGCCGGCCCGGGCCGGTCCGGCCGCGTGAGCATGCGCCTGAGGGCACGCACCTCGTCGGGGGAGGCGCCGTCGATCAGCGTCTGCCAGGCGCGCAGCGGCTCGCCGCCGTCGCCGAGCCCGCGTTCCTCGACCAGGCTGGCCATCGCCATGGATTGCACCGTCGATGCCCGGTCCATCGCGCGTGCGACCTGGTGGCGCTCGGCCGCATCGGTGCTCAGTGTGGGCAGCACATCGCCGGCCGCCACGGGGCGTGCCGGCGGCCCGCGGCGCCGGGCAGGCGGGCCGGGCTCGGGTGCCGTACGGGCCGCGGAACGTGCCCTGGATGCAGGCGTGGCCTTGCGGGCGGCGGTCTTCGCCGCTGGCTTGGAGGTGGCTCGTGGCTTGGCGTTCGCGGTCGGGGGCTGGCCCATGGTGCTCCTTGTCGTTTCCTTGTCGGCGAGAACGGGTGCAGAAGGCGAAAAACCCGATGCTGCGCCGTTCGAGGCATGCATTCTTGAGCAGGATCAAGGCTCGAAAGCGGTCGCCCCGGCCGTGGGAGACTTCGCGCCATGGCGTCCGCTTCCACCCCCGGGGCCGTGCAGCCCCTTCCGCTCGCGGCCTTGCCGGCGCGAGCGCTGGACTCGATCCTCGGCCTGTTCACCGACATCGACGACACCTTGACCGCTGAAGGGGTCATCGAACCCGCAGCGCTGCGTGCGCTGGAGCAACTGGCGGCGGCCGGCGTGCCGGTGGTGGCCATCACCGGCCGGCCGGCCGGCTGGAGCCGCCCGTTTGCCGCCTCCTGGCCGGTGGCGGCGATCGTGGCCGAGAACGGCGCCGTGGCGCTGACGCGGGGTGCCGACGGTCGCGTGCAGTCCGAGTACGCGCAGGACGACGCCACGCGCCGGCGCAACCGGGCCCGCCTGGACGAAGTGGCCGCCCAGGTGCTTCGTGCGGTGCCTGGCGCCAGGCTGGCGCGTGACAGCGCCGGGCGCGAGACCGACATCGCGATCGACCATGCCGAGTTCTCGGCGCTCGATCCGGCATCGATCGCCGAGGTGGTCTCGCTCATGCGTGCGGCCGGCATGGTCGCCACGGTCAGCTCCATCCACATCAACGGCTGGTTCGGCGAGCACGACAAGTGGAGCGGCGCGGCCTGGATGGTGCGCCGCCTGTACGGCCGCCCGCTGCAGGAGGAGATCGCGCGCTGGATCTATGTCGGCGACTCGACCAACGACCAGGTCATGTTCGGCCGCTTTCCGATCAGCGTCGGGGTTGCCAACCTGATGGACTTCGCCGACCAGCTGCAGACCTGGCCGCGCTACCTGTGCGACGAGCCGAGGGGCCGGGGCTTTGCCGAGCTCGCGCGCCGGGTGCTGCAGGCGCGCGCCGGCGTGCCGCGGCCCGGCTGAGAGCTTGTGAAGATATGAATCGTGCCCGCGTAGGGCCCCAGAAAGGGCCCAATCTAGGCGCGAAGCCGACTTGGGGTTGGGCCCCAGCGAGGC
>Ga0209573_1003578_pt1 | contig 16797 bp, 6 predicted proteins | sample TNRBio252014_DNA_FD_185870 | JGI IMG/M metagenome (GOLD analysis project Ga0209573, IMG submission 185870) | Wastewater treatment Type I Accumulibacter community from EBPR Bioreactor in Madison, WI, USA - TNR Reactor_6/25/2014_ DNA (SPAdes)... | ecosystem: Engineered > Bioreactor > EBPR >...
AGCGTTCGGAACCGAGCTGCGAAGCCCGACGCAGGAGGAACCTGTGCTGATTTCAAATTCTCAAATGGGTTGGCACAGCCAATGCCATTGGTTGGCCTGTGGGTTCATTATTTGTCAACTATCGACTCCTGATCCTTTCCTGCAGCTTCCCATTAAAATTCATCACGCAACTTTTCCTCAAACGTAAAGACACTATCGCCCACCGCCTTAAATGAGATGCCGCTTCCATCATATGGCACTAAGTCGCCCTCCGTTTCCATTGAAATGAAGACACCGCACCTTTTTTTGTCGTTGCTGTGCAGGATTACCAATATGCCATCAATGTAAGACATGATCTCAATGACACCGAAGTCCGCAAAGCCATTCGGCCAGCGTCCTCGGTCCGAAAGGGCGTCTTCATCAACACGCCCGCCCACATTTAAGCTGAGTGCATACTTTCGCAATTCGCTGGCAGGATGCTGAGACAAAAAGCGTGACACCAGCCATTCTGGATACGCAATTTGGTAAGCAAACATACAAATTACGACAAGCACGACAGCGGCAATCAATGTAGCAATTTTTTTCTTCATAAGGTCATTCGTTGGTTGCTTCATGGATCGAAGTAGCCGTCCAATTCACCAGCCCAATTGCCATGTTTCCATCCGTTCGGGGCTTTTTTGTGGATGTTGTTCAAGCGGGCTAATCCAGGCCCATTATTCCACATGGCCGCCATAGCTTGGATCAAGCATCTGGGCGCATTGAAGATTACGGCTTTTGAGCACTGTTGTTTGGTGCAGCAAAAGGCACCGATGTTGCAACCATAAGCCAAACCGCCTATAAAGCTATCGGATAACCTTCCGTTTTGAGCGTCATCACAGAGCTTATCTAGGTAGATTTTCATAAGTTGTGCAGCAGCTTCAATATTCGGATCATCCTTTTGCAAGGTGTCACGGGTGAAGTCTTTTCCATTCTGATCACGTACCCCTGCACGAGCGGTTGTATTCACCGAAATCTGCGCAGGACCAACTGATTCTCCAAAGCCAAGATCTTCACCCGCCTGTTCACCATCAGTATAATCGATCATTTCATTCGCGATGGTAGTCGCCAGCAGTTCTTTCGGAATACAATGGCGCTTGGCCGCAGCTTCAATCTTCGAACCATACTGAGATTTAAAATCCTTAAACCAGCGATCCCTCCTCTCCGTACTCCAGACATTCCAAAAAGTCTTCGGTCCGCCAGGGTTCTCTCGACTCCATAAACCAAGATAATCCCAACAATTGACCGAATCATTGCCAACAAACCCATAGAGGTTGGAACCCTCGCGCAAGAATTCAGGATGCTTTCTAGTGATCTCGAACATTGGATCCCGCAACAGCCACCTCCCATTGCTTGTCCTGTATGGCCTCAGCTCATAGTTCACGATCCCCGTCTCCGCATCGAGATACTTCGTGCTGAACCGGAACGGATTCGCCTCCGCCACCGCGCCGCCATCGACGCTGATGGTCTCGCCGAACGGACCGTACTCATAGCGGGCGCTCACGCTGGCGTTGGCGAGGTTGATGAGTTCGGTGATGTTGCCGTTGCCATCGAAGCAGGGCGCGTGCGCGCCCGATGCTTGATGCTGGTTGCTCGATACTGGATAATGCCGCTGAATGAGCTGACCGCCGACGCCGCCTGCGCCGTCCATCGTGCCGCTCACGTCCATGCCCCATTCGTAGCTTCTGAGTAGCTGGGCGGTGCTGGTGGTGTCGATTTCGGCGAGCATGTTCCATTGATCGTACAAGAACACGAGTGCTTGCTGCAACACAAAACTTCCACTCGTGCCTTCGGCAGCGAGCACTCGCTTGGTCAGGCGTCGGCCTCTTGAGTCATAGCTGCATTCGATGCGTTGACGCTTCACCGGGCTGCTCGTCGGTTGGTTGGCGATGACCTTTTCTTCCATGAGTATCATGCGGTTCTCGCCATCCCAAGCGTAGTTCCACCTCGCGTCACTGGTTTGATTGCCATCGAGATCGTAAGTCGGTGATTCGCTTGGAGGAGGAATGAACATCGCGCCTTGGCGCTTCGTGGTCACGGGGCCGTTATTGAGGCCGCCGTCGGGGCGGGTGGCGGTGATCTCGGCCACACGGCGCACAGCACCCGCGCTGTTGTCCACGCTTTGCTCGTGGAACCATAGCGGTCCGTAGCGGGCCAGCGGTGGTTCGCCATCAATGGTGACGGTGGCGGCGGTGTTGGCGCTGCCGCGCAGGACGAGCCAGCCGGGGGATGGATGGGTGATCTGCGTGTATTGGTTCAGTTCATTGGCGCTGTAACTGGTGGTGCGCGTGATTTGATCGTCACCAAGGCTCGACACGCTGCTGGCGGTGCGGTTGCCGAGGCCGTCGAACGCGAAAGTGAACTGCTTCCCTGGTTCTGGCACACCGGCGTAGTCTTCCTTCGCTGCCTGGATGACTTCACCACGGTTGTTGTAGCCGTAGTTCCACTTCGAGCCGTCCTGGCGCTGCGCAGCGGTGCGGCGGTTCATGGCATCCAGCGAGTAATCGTGACCGCTGACAGTCGCGCCGCCCACGCTCCAGATGATCGCGTCCAATCGGCCGAGCGCATCCGCCGTGCGCGTGCTGCTGAGGCCGCTGCTGTAAGTCACGCCTTCGTTCCAGCCCGTTGCCGCGTTGTAGCGGTAGCTGGCAGTGACGCCATCGGCGCTCACGCTCGCCATGCGGCCACTCGTGGCATCGTACGCATAACTCACGGTCGGCAGTGTGATGCCACCGAGGCTCGTCGCACGGCTGCTGCGCTGTCCGCTGCTGTAAGTGTGCGCCACGTTAAGTCCCGACCACACGCCGCTGCCGCCGACGCTCCAGCTCGCCAATTGTCCGCCGCTCGCCGCATCAAAAGTGAACGTGTGCGTGCCTGCGGCATCCGTCGTGCTCACGCGCCGGCCCGCACGATCATACGCATGGCTCACGTCGGGCGTGCTGTCGCTGTAATCAATGCCCGTGAGCCTGCCGACGCCATCGTAACTGTAGGTCGTTGTCACCCCGCGCTGCCAAGTCCGCGTCTGCTGCCTTCCTGCCGCATCGTAAGTGTGGCTCACACTGCGCCCTGCCGCATCGGTCTTGCTCGCCAGCGCATTCGTGCCGGGGACGTATTCCCACGTCGTCACGTCATCGCTGCTGCCGCGCGTGGTGTGCAGCTTCCACAGACGGCCCATGGCATCGTACTCGTAGCTCTGCGCATAGCCTGCCGTGCCGCCCTGCGACAACTGACGGCCCTGCGCATCGTAGGTGTAGGTCGTGGTCGTGTTATCTGCGTGCGTGATGCTCGCCACCTGGCCTTGCGCGTTGTAGGCATAGGTTTCCGTGCCAGCACCGCTTTGCGACTGCGTGAGCACACGGCCCTGCGCATCATACGTCCGCGTGATCGTGCCGCTGAGCGGATGCACGACTTGCGTGATCTCGCCCAGGGCATTGCTTTGGTAAGTGATCGCCTGCGTCATGCCCGGCTGCGTCTCGCTCACCAGCGCCCCGTTCTGATAAGTGCGCGTTTGCGTCACAGTCACAGCCCCGTTCACCTGCTGCGCATGCTCGATGCGCGTGCCGCCGTTCATTTCATCCCACTGCGTCAAGACACTGCCGTCCGCCTGCGTCACTCGCTGCCACTGCGATCCTTCCAGCAGCTTGCGCTCCGTCGTGGTCTGCAAGGCTCCCGTGGCGGAGCCATCCTGCGTGTACTGCGTCCGCACCACGCGCTCCAGCACCGTTCCCTGCGCCTGAATGTAGTCGGTGCTGCTCGTGCTCAGCACATCGTTCGAGTTCACCGTCAGCGCGTTGTCGCCGCTCACATCGTAGCCCTGCTTCGTCACGCGGCCCCAGCCATCGTACTCCACGATCATATCCGCAGTTCCCGTGCGGCTGGTCTTCACCCGCTGGCCCTTGGCGTTGTAGGTGTGTGTTGTCGCGATCACCGCGCCCGCTCCGGCGGGCGACGGCTCCTCCTCCCGCAGCACCTGGCCGAGGAAGTTCGTCGTCACCTTGCGCCAGTGCGCCCCGCCGTTGCTACCGTAGTAAACCGTTTCCGTGATGCTGCCCGCCTCATACGCCGCGCTGCCGGCATTCACCGTGTAGCTGTGATACTCCGCCACCCCCGCCGTGCCGGTGATGCTCTGCAACTGCCCGTCCAAATACGTCTGCGTGATCCGCGTCAGCCCGCCCGGCAGTGTTTCGGTCACGGTGCGACCCTGGTTGGCATAGGCGTAAGTCGTCTCGCCTCCATTCGCATCCGTGCTGCTCACCGTGCGCAGGTTGGCTCGGATGGGTGGGGTAAAAACGTGGCGGCATGCCGTGGCGGTTGATCTCAGGTCATTCGGCCAACCTCAATGAAAAACCCGCCTGCTTTGGATCTTGTCGATTCTGTCTGTCAACTTTTTGCAAACTGACCCCGTTTCCCTGACCCCGATTCCCCTTTCCTGCGCTATTGGTTGGCTTGTGGGTTCATTTTTGACCAAATGAAGCTGCCATACGAAGACCTCATATGTAGAACACTATTAGTTCCATCTGCATGCTCGATGGCAAATTTTGTGTCGGATCCCTGGCTGGCGTATTTGCCGTAACGAACAAAAAGAAGCAAGCGATCAGCGGTTTCCAGTTCATGAGGAACCTGAACTATCTCCACAATTCGGTCTCCTTTTTTTTCCAGTGATATGCGAAGGTCCTCTTCGAACTTCCTAGCCTCGCCTATGAATGTAGCATTTAATCTGATAGCATAGACGAGCATGACCGTTCCCGCCAGGAGACCAATGATTAATTTATTTCGCCACTTCATGAGGTTGTTCTAGGTAACGTACGCTCCAATTGAACTGCGATGGATCACTCGTCAGGAAAGTAAAGTTTACCCTGATTTTAGCTTGCCACTTATTTTCTGAGTCCTCCCAAATGATACGCCATGTGCCACCTAGGACCACACCATGAATGGGTAAGCTTCGAGATATTGCTACTCGAGGCGCATCGTAGGAGTACACTTTTGTATCTGAGCCAGTGGCCAATTGTTCTCTTAGCATCGGCATGGGGTTGGAATCGAATATTGAAATCGATCTTCCTTGCGGCCCATCATGCCGTTCTTCCGGCCACTGATAATCGGTATTGTTGCCAGCCCCTGGCATCGGCAATCCTTTAAATCCTCCACCAGAAACTTGACCGTAGACACCAAAATCACTTAACAAGTGCTGCACCTTTGGCAGTTTTCGGTCACGAGGAATACACCAGTCGGCAGCCGATTCAAATTTTACGAAAGCCGCTGAATATTTTGTTTTGATTCCAAAAAAGATATCGAAGCTGCTCGTTTCATCATACGCATTAGTGAAACCACTGAATCCACCCAACTTGCCTTTGCTCTGAGGAAGATCGAACCATGGTTCATTGGGAAAATTGTGCCCAAGCGACTGTGATCCGTCCCACCTAATTTTTAGCCCCTTAATTTTCATGCCAAGATAATCCCAGTGGTTTACCGGATCATTCCCAACCATGCCATAAAGGTTGACTCCCCCACGCTCACCAATGGAGTCCCTGTTCAGCCACCTCCCATCACTCGCTCGATAAACTCGATTCAAGTAATCAATCTGCCCCGTCTCCGCATCCAGATACTTCGTGCTGAACCGGAACGGGTTCGCCTCCGCCACTGCTCCGCCATCGACACTGATCGTCTCGCCGAACGCACCGTACTCGTAGCGGGCGCTGACGGTGTTATTCGCGAGGTTGATCAGTTCGGTGATGTTGCCGTTGCCATCGTAGCATGGAGCGAAGCTCGATGCTGGTTGCTGGATACTGGATGCTTGATAATGACGCTGAATGAGTTGGCCGCCGACACCGCCTGCGCCGTCCATCTTGCCGCTCACGTCGAGGCCCCACTCGTAGCTGCGTAACAAGGCGGGGGCGGCAAGCGGGACGCTTGCGCTACTGCTGCTCTCGCTGCCGATTTCCGCGATCATGTTCCATTGATCGTAAAGGAAGACCAGGTCGCTTGTCACGCGCCAAGTTTGATCGGCCGAGCTAAAGCTCCGCACTACTTTCCTGATGCGGCGGTTCTTCGAATCGTAAGTGTTCTCGATGCGCTGGCGCGTGGTAGCGGTTGGCGGGGTGGCTCCCGGTGCCACAGAGACGGAGATGTTCTTCTCCTCGGCGGCGATCATGCGGTTCTCACCGTCCCAGGCGTAGTTCCAGCGGGCATCGGAGGTTTGGTTGCCGTCGAGGTCGTGAGTCGGTGTTTCGACGGGCGGTGGGATGAACAGCGCGCCTTGGCGTTTCGTGGTGACCGGGCCGTTGTTGAGGCCGCCAGTGGGACGGGTGGCGATGATCTCTGCCACGCGGCGCACCGGGCCGGCACTATTAACAACGCTCCTCTCGAAGAACCACCGCAGGCCGACTGTAAAGTCGGGAGGCTCGCCATCAATTGTCACACTGGCCTCCGCGTTGGCGCTGCCGCGCAGGACGAGCCAGCCGGGCGATGGATGCGTGATCTCTTCATACTGGTTCAGTTCGTTGGGCGTGTAGCCCGTGCTGCGCAAAACCTCGTTGTCGTTGAGGCTCGACACCGTGCTGCTGGTGCGGTTGCCGAGGCCGTCGAAGGCGAAGGCGAACTGCTTCCCTGGTTCTGGGATGTTCGCGTGGTCTTGTTTGGCCGCGCTGGTGACTTCACCGCGGTCATTATAACCGTAACTCCACTTCGAGCCGTCCTGCCGCTGCGCCGCCTCGCGGCGGTTCATCGCGTTGATCGAGAAATCATGGCTGCTGACCGTGCTGCCACCCGCGCTCCAGGTGATCGCATCGAGACGACCGAGCGCATCCACCGTGCGCGTGCTGCTGAGGCCGCTGCTGTAGGTCACGCCGTCGTTCCAGCCCGTCGCCGCGTTGTAGCGGTACGTCGCGGTGACGCCATCGGCACTCACGCTCGACATGCGGCCACTCGCGGCATCGTAGGCATAGCTTGCAGTCGGCAGGGTGATGCCGCCGAGGCTCGTCGCCCGGCTGCTTCGCTGACCATCCGTGTAAGTGTGCGCCACGTTCAAGCCCGACCAACCGCCGTTGCCGCTCACGCTCCAGCTTGCGAGCTGTCCGCCGCTCGCCGCATCATATGTGAACGCATGCGTGCCTGCGGCATCCGTGGTGCTCAATTTGCGGCCCGCACGATCATACGCATGGCTCACGTCCGGCGTGTTGTCGCTGTAATCAATGCCCGTGAGCCTGCCCACGCCATCATAGCTGTAGGTCGTAGTGATGCTGCTCGTGCTGGTGCGCGGCCGGGTGCGTGTCTCCTGGCGTCCCGCCTCGTTGTAGGTGTAGGTAACGCTGCGGTTCGCCGCGTCAGTCTTCTTCCACAGCGCGTTCGTGCCCGCGTGATACTCCCAGGTTGTCACGTCGCCTGTGGTGGTGGCCGTGGGTGTGCCCGTGCGGTAGGTGTGCAGCTTCCACAGACGGCCCAGCGCATCATACTCATAGCGCAACGGGTAGCTGGCCGTGCCGCCCTGCGTCAGCACGCGGCCTTGCAGATCATAAGTATAGGTCGTGGTGCTGTTATCTGCGTGCGTGATGCTCTCCACCTGCCCCAACGCATTGTAGGCGTAGGTTGCCGTGTCGCCGCCGGTCTGCCCCTGCGTGAGCAGTTGCCCCGTGGCTGCGTCATATGTCCGCGTGGTCGTGCCGCTGAGCGGATGCACCACGCTCGTCACCGCGCCGAAGCCATCATACGCATACGTCACCGCCTGCGTCATGCCCGGTTGGGTTTCGCTGACCAGCGCCCCGTTCTGGTAAGTGCGCGTCTGTGTCACAGTCACAGCCCCATTCACCTGCTGCGCGTGCTCGATGCGCGTGCCGCCATTCACTTCATCCCATTGCGTCAAGACGCTGCCGTCCGCCTGCGTCACGCGCTGCCACTGCGATCCTTCGAGCAGCTTGCGCTCCGTCGTCGTCTGCAAGGCTCCCGTCGCGGAACCGTCCTGCGTGTACTGCGTGCGCACCACACGCTCCAGCACTGTGCCCTGCGCCTGCACATAATCGGTGCTGCTCGTGCTCAGCACATCGTTCGAGTTTACTGTCAGCGCGTTGTCCCCGCTCACATCATAGCCCTGCTTCGCCACCCGGCCCCAGTCGTCGTACTCCACGATCATGTCCGCCACGCCCGTGCGGCTCGTCTTGATGCGCTGGCCCTTGGCGTTGTATGCATGCGTCGTCACGCTCACCGCCCCTGCTCCCGCTGGCGACGGCTCCTCCTCCCGCAGCACCTGGCCGAGGAAGTTCGTCGTCACCTTGCGCCAGTGCGCGCCATCACTCGTGCCGTAATGCACCGTCTCCGTGATGCTGCCCGCCTCATACGCCGCGCTGCCGCTGTTCACCGTGTAACTGTGATACTCCGCCACGCCCGCCGTGCCGGTGATGCTCTGCAACTGCCCGTCCAAATACGTCTGCGTGATCCGCGTCAACCCGCCCGGCAGCGTTTCGGTCACGGTGCGACCATTGTTGGCATAGGCGTAAGTCGTTTCGCCGCCGTTCGCGTCCGTGCTGCTCACCGTGCGCAGGTTGACTCGGATGGGTTGGGGTAAAAACGCGGCGACATGCCGCGGCGGCTGGTGTCAGGTCGTTCGATTCAACGGCAATGCGCAACCTGGCTGCTTGCGTTCACGGTGATTTGCGGACATGAATTCCGCTTACATCATCAGGACAGTCGCATGCCTACCGAAGGAAACCGGCCCAGCACACGCGTTGGCCGGTGTCTCGGACGAGTGATCAGGGAGACGCGCATTTGAGGCGGGCTTTGCGCTGGCATGTTGAGTTGGAAGTAGGTTTTCTTTTCTCCGTCAAACCGCAGTAACCGTGCGGTGGGTGAAGGCGGCCCCAAGTGTGAAAACGCGGGCTGCTAGTAACTCGCCGCATGGCCTTGCCAAAAGGAGGGTTCAAGAACCGAGCAGCTTTCCTGACTTCAAATTTTCCAAATAGGCTGGCACGTCCCGCGCTATTGGTTGGCTCGTGGGTTCATTTCCATTGGTTGGCTCGTGGGTTCATTTTTTTGATTTTCTATGTCACATGTACTCCCCTCCAACCAGATAGATTCGAACGCGTGAGCCGCTCGAAATACCAATGAGATATCAACACAATTGAAGGGAACGGCTCCAATCTGCATATGTTAAGGCTACCAGCGCGAGCCGGATCTATAACTAGTTTCTGAAAGCTTGCGATGTAGCGATGTCCATCATGGGCTATCCCCCACTCAATTCGTGATCTTGAATAGTCGACACAATCCACAGCATGACGCACAAGGAGTATGCGGTAGTTTTCCAGTTCACCATCAATCTCAATCAGATTCGATGGCATTGGCCAGATGGTGCACCCCTCCCTGCCGAACGTTTTGACAAGATCATGATCAAGAAATTTTGAATCAACAATGATCCATCCGAGATTGTTGGCCAAAAAGGATTGCTTCTTGCCTTTCTGGTTTACCTTAAACACGAAGTTGGAAAAGAAGGCTTCCAAGTTGGTTTCCGGCTGACAATGAATAGCATACCTGTCGGGCAAGTCATAGTTTTGCTCCACCCCTGATATGCTGAATGCATCGTCTGCATAGCACAATTGAAGATCATAGAAGTCAGTCATACTAGAGTCATGTCATCCATGGGGTTCTGCCACTTGGATCGCTCGGATCCGGTGCCAACGGCCTTCCATCTGGGCCATTCATTTGGGGATTTTGCTTTTCCCAGATTGTGCCTTTAATCAAGTCAATAATGTCGAAAATCCATAGACTGCGAAATATAGTACGTCCGGTGCCGCCCGGTGTAACACCTTTTCGCAAGGAGCCCTTGGTCTCAATTTCCGGCACTGGAGTCTTCTGAGGCGGCAGAACCTCAATCACTTTAACATTTTTATGATTGTATGGCTTCAACGATCCATTTTCGATGTCCCGAATAACGGAATCGACAACCCGCTCCACGCCTTTCGCATAAGTGTGCTGATCTGCCTTGATCCCGATAGCACGATACTCTGCATCAAGACGTCTGCTCACTTCAAGGTGATATTCTGGTGGGTGACGGCCTGCATGATTCTCCAACCTGACAAGTTTTTGTTGGGTCTTTAGGTCAATACATGCTCGTCTAACGAGGGGATGACTACTGTGATCATACGTCTTATTCAAATAGCTGATTGGATGATGGTCTTGGATTGGAAGGCCGTCCGAGCCAAGTATTGTTGCGAGTCCCAAGTAATCCCAGCGATTCACAGGATTGTTAAGCACCATCCCGTAAAGATTGATGCCACCTCGCTCGCCAATCCTGTCAGAACACATAAACCTCCCCGTCGGCGGCTGATACGGCCTCAGCTCATAGTTCACAATCCCTGTCTCCCCATCCAGATACTTCGTGCTGAACCTGAACGGATTCGCTTCCGCGACCGCGCCGCCATCGACACCGATGGTCTCGCCAAACGCGCCGTATTCGTAACGGGCGCTGACGCTGCCGGTGGCGAGGTTGACCAGCTCGGTGATATTGCCGTTGCCGTCGAAGCACGGCGCGTGCGCGCCGGTTGGCGATGGTTGACTGTTGTTTACGGTGGTTGACGTGGTTGTGTGGAACCGTTCCACCAGCAGGCCGCCGACACCGCCTGCGCCGTCCATTGTGCCGCTGATGTCCAAGCCCCACTCGTAGCTCCTCAGGAGTTCCAAGTTAGAGGTTTCAGGTTTCATGTTGAGTTCGGCCACGAGATTCCAGCCATCGTAGAGGAAGATCAGGTCGCTTGTCACGCTCCAAGTTTGATTGGCCGAGCTGAAGCTCTGGACTACTTTCCTGATGCGGCGGCCTTGGGAGTCGTAGCTGAACTCGAGTTTCTGCCGCGTGGTGACGGTCGGCGGGCTGGCACCCGCCGCTACGGCGGTGGGGATGACCTTCTCCTCGGCGAGGATGAGGCGGTTCTCGCCGTTCCAGGCGTAGTTCCACCTCGCATCGCTGGTTTGATTGCCGTCGAGATCATAGGTCGGTGTTTCGGTGGGCGGTGGGATGAACGTGGCTCCCTTTCGTGTGGTGGTGATGGGTCCGTTGTTGAGGCCGCCGTCGGGGCGGGTGGCGGTGATCTCGGCGAGGCGACGCACAGGACCGGCGCTGTTGACCACGCTCTTCTCGTAGAACCACAGCGAGCCGACTGTAAAGTCGGGCGGCTCGTTGTCGATGGTGACAGTGGCCTGCGTGTTCGCGCTGCCGCGCAGGACCAGCCAGCCGGGTGAAGGGTGGCTGATCTCCTCATACTGGTTCAGTTCGTTGGCGCTGTAACTGGTGGTGCGGGTGATTTGATCGTCGCCAAGGCTCGACACCGTGCTGCTGGTGCGGTTGCCCAGGCCGTCAAAGGCGAAGGCGAACTGTTTGCCTGGCTCGGGGATGTTACTGGCATCCGCCTTCGCCGCGCTGGTGACTTCGCCACGGTTATTGTAGCCGTAGTTCCACTTCGAGCCGTCCTGACGCTGCGCCGCCGTGCGGCGATGCATGGCGTTGAGCGTGTAATCGTGAGCGCTGACGGTGCTGCCACCCACGCTCCATGTGATGGCGTCCAAACGACCGAGATCATCCGCCGTGCGTGTGCAGCTGAGGCCACTGCTGTAAGTCACGCCCTCGTTCCAACCCGTTGCCGCGTTGTAGCGATAAGTCGCGGTGACGCCATCCGCGCTCACGCTGGACATGCGGCCACTCGTGGCATCGTACGCGTAGCTTGCAGTCGGCAGCGTGATCCCGCCGAGGCTCGTGGCCCGGCTGCTGCGCTGACCGCTGGTGTAGCTATTCGTCACGTTCAAACCTGACCACACACCGCTGCCGCCGACGCTCCAGCTTGCGAGCTGTCCGCCGCTCGCGGCATCGTAAGTGAACGTGTGCGTTCCCGCCGCATCGGTGGTGCTCACTTTGCGCCCCGCCCGATCATACGCATGCGTCACGTCGGGCGTGTTGTCGCTGTAATCAATCCCAGTGAGCCTGCCGACGCCATCGTAGCTGTAGGTCGTCGTCACACCGCGCTGCCATGCACGCGACTGCTTAAGACCCGCCGCATTGTAAGTGTAAGTCACGCTGCGGCCTGCCGCGTCGGTCTTGCTCGCCAACGCATTCGTGCCGGGGACGTACTCCCACGTTGTCACGTCATCGCTGCTGCCACGCGTCGTGTGCAGCTTCCACAGACGGCCCATGGCATCGTACTCGTAGCTCTGCGCATAGCCCGCCGTGCCGCCTTGGGACAACTGACGGCCCTGCGCATCATAGGTGTAGGTCGTGGTCGTGTTATCTGCGTGAGTGATGCTCGCCACCTGCCCCTGTGCGTTGTAGGCATAGGTTTCCGTGCCGCCGCCGCTTTGCGACTGCGTGAGCACGCGGCCCTGCGTGTCATACGTCCGCGTGATCGTGCCGCTGAGCGGATGCACGACTTGCGTGATCTCACCCAAGGCATTGCTCTGGTAGGTGATCGCCTGCGTCATGCCCGGCTGCGTCTCGCTGACCAGCAGGCCGTTGGTGTATGTGCGTGTTTGGGTCAGGCTCACCGCGCCATTCACCTGCTGCGCGTGCTCGATGCGCGTGCCGCCGTTCATCTCATCCCATTGCGTCAAGACGCTGCCGTCCGCCTGCGTCACGCGCTGCCATTGCGATCCCTCCAGCAGCTTTCGCTCCGTCGTCGTCTGCAAGGCCCCCGTGGCGGCACCATCCTGCGTGTACTGCGTCCGCACCACGCGCTCCAGCACCGTGCCAAGCGCTTGAATGTAATCCGTGCTGCTCGTGCTCAGCACATCGTTTGAGTTCACCGTCAGGGCGTGGTCCCCACTCACATCGTAACCCTGCTTCGCCACGCGGCCCCAATCGTCATACTCCACGATCAGATCCGCCACGCCCGTGCGACTGGTCTTCACCCGCTGGCCCTTGGCGTTGTACTCGTGCGTCGTGACGCTCACCGCGCCCGAGCCTGCTGGCGACGGCTCCTCCTCCCGCAGCACCTGGCCGAGGAAGTTCGTCGTCACCTTGCGCCAATGCGCGCCATCACTCGTGCCGTAATGCACCGTCTCCGTGATGCTGCCCGCCTCATACGCCGCGCTGCCACTGTTCACCGTGTAACTGTGATACTCCGCCACCCCCGCCGTGCCGGTGATGCTCTGCAACTGCCCGTCCAAATACGTTTGCGTGATCCGCGTCAGCCCGCCGGGCAGCGTTTCGGTCACGGTGCGACCGTGGTTGGCGTAGGCATAAGTCGTTTCCCCGCCATTCGCATCCGTGCTGCTCACCGTGCGGCCCTGCGCGTCCGTGACGGTGACACTCAACGTCCGCGTCGCTCCGTCTGCCGTTTGCGTCACTGTTTGAGTGGTGTTGCCGTTGCCAGCCGTCGTCTTCGCATAATTCGTCGTCACGCCCTGCCGCGTCTCGGAAATCATCTCCCCCGTGGCCTCGTCCGTCACCGTGGTGGTCGTCACGCCCTGCGCGTCCGTGCTGGTGGTCGTGCGCTGACCATTCGCGACGACATCCTCCCCCTGCGATCCCAGCGTCACCCCGCCCGCGCTGCGCGTGTGGCCGTTGGTGCCGCTGTAACTCGTGGTGATGGTCTGGATCGTCGTGCCGTTGGTGCCCGTGCCAAAGCGCGAGGCCTCCGTGATCACACGGCCCTGGTCGTCATACGTCGTGGTGGACCACAGCGGATGATCCGCCACCGCCGTGTAACTGGGCGGATAAAAAGTGCCGCTGGCATTCACCGCCACCTGCCAGGCGTCGTTCACCGTGCCGCCGCCGGTCAGGCTGCTGGTGCTGGAAAGACGCGCCACCCCCGTCTGGTCCAGCGTCACGCTCACATTCGCATTCCCAGAGGCCGAGGCGCTCCAGCTCCCCGCCGTCTCCGCCGCGTTCCAGCGTTCCTGCCGTTGGGTCAGGCCAAAGCTGCCGAGCGTGCCGCCCAGGCTGAGAGTGGCGGAGGTGTTCCCATACACATATTCCACGCCCTGCTTCACGCTGCCGATGGATTCCGTGCGCTGTTCCTGCCACGCGGGCGAGATTGGCAGCGAGATCGCGGGCACGGTCACGCTGCGGCGGCATCCGGCGATGGTGAACCCATTGCTGCGTGCTTCGGCCATCAAGCCTTCGAAAAACGCCGACGCGGCAGCCTGGGTGTTGAGCCCGGCGGCCCCGGCGGGCCCGTTCAGCCAGGGGGTGAACTCAACCACGTCGCCGTGCTCAAACTCCATCACCTGCACCAGGACATCCACTTCCAGAATCTCATCCCGCACATAGTAATCCACCAGCGCTGGGATTTCCTGCGCCAGCTCCAGAGTCCAGGTGCCGTTTGTGGCCAGCGACCACAAACGCTTGCCAAATCGCCCGTTCGTCGTGCCGTAGGGATTGACGGTGGAAAGGTTGATCCAGGGCCGCTCATCATAGCCGTAACGAGTCACCTCCGTGCTTAGCGTGGCGGAGCCGAGCATGCGCGTGACTTCCTCCCGCAGCAGCACGCGCTGGTTGGAATACTCCTCGCCAATCCGCCCATAGGTGCGCAGCGTCACCACGGTTGGCTGGCTGGCGTCTGCGGGCTGGTATTCATGCCGCTCCGTCAGCTCCCCGGCAAAGTAGCCGCCGTTCACACGACCAGCGTCCACCGTCCAGACAAAGGTCGGCGTCGCGCCCGTCCCTGCCTCGATCTCCGGCGGCGCGTCCCAGGTTTCCATGCTGCCGTCCGTGTTCACCACCTTGAACGAGCCGGTCGCTGTGTTGCCCCAAGGCATGTCCGTTCCGGTGTTATAGAACACCATGCTCTCAGAGTCGCCGTCCTCCGTGCGCGTGTAGCGCACTCCTTCCAAGGCTCCCTCGGTCACACGCTCGAACAAGTGGGTCGTCTGGGCGGCCCCCGCCTGCTGCGGTGTCACGATGATCATCACCGTTTGTAGCAAATCGTTGGCACTGGTCGTCTGGATCGCCGCCGAGGCGGTCGCGGTGCCGCTCATGAGTTCACGCGCCGTGACGGTCGTGCCCGGGGTAAAACCTCCGTCCAGCTCACCCGCGCCGCCAATGGCGGCGAAGTTTGCCAGAGTCAGCATGTCCCCCTGCACCAGATTGCCGTTGAAGATGATCTCCCCTGCCGGGCTGCCGCTCAGCTCCGGCACCCCGCCGATGCCGCTGCCAAGGCTGATCGAAACCTTGAACCTTGCGGCATCCTGCCCGGCGCCACCACAAGAGGAGCAGCCGCCTGCGCTCCCGCTGCCCAGGCCCGGCGGCGTCACCCGCGTGTTGCCGGCCTTGTAAGTCTCAGAGACACTGGCACGAGCGCGCTCGGTCTGGGAGCAGTGGGAATTTAGCCGTAACTCGTAAAGGTCATCTAATGAGCGAAGCCTCTTCTCCCCAAACTCATCATATTCAAAAACAGAATCAGGCACTTCGAAATTGTGCCGTGTCAATTTCACTCGAAACCATTCAGGGTCGGTCGGATGGATCTCCACTTGATCAACCCATTCAAGGCTGGGGCCTATTAATCCCGCGAATTCATTACCAAAATGCCAATCATACCAGCGTGTGTCTCCAACCTTTGGAACCAGGGTGTTGCTGCTATGATGCCAGCCATTTACTGCGGCGTGATACCCCCAGCCGTCAGGGGCCCATGCTGCCCAGAATTCTTCAGAGTCAAGATACTCCCCATGATCCGGCTCACAGCTTGGGCTGTTGCATTTGGACTTGGTTTCGATGCCGCCTGCCAGGATGGGATGTGCCAGCAAAGAGACCAGCAGCAGGACTGAATAAAAGCACTGCGGCCTAGTAAGGAACGAAAATGAGACGTTCATAAAATGGGGAAAGGGGAACGGGTTTTCAAGTGTGGAGAATCAAGGACGGGCAAGGGGTGTGAACACCCGCAGCCCTAGCAGCGCGGTGGCGTTGGAGGCGGCGGCGGTGGGATCGGTGCCCTCCACCAGTTCTTGCGCGTCAGAGGTGCCGTCGCCGTCGCTGTCCGCTTTGATCCCCGAGGTTCCCAGCGCCATTTCCTGCGCGTTGGTCAGACCATCACCGTCGAAGTCTTCGTCATCATCGGTGACGTTGTTGCCATCGCTGTCCCCGGCCAGCGGGCTGGTGCCGATGAGATATTCAAACAGATTGCTCAGCCCGTCGCCATCCGCGTCCAGCGTGGCGTCATCGAAGCGCAGTTGCAGGCCGTGGGTGGTGAACTTCCAGCGCCCGTACTCGTGCTCCCACACATCGGGCATGCCGTCGCCGTCCAGATCTCCCGCCGCCTGCCGCGTGAAGTGGTAGTGGTCCGGCGCGGTGGGGGTCTCCTTGATGGCATCCGCCCAGTCGGGGATGCCGTTGGCGGGAGTGGTGTCCGTGTCCAGCGGATTACTGCCGTCAGGGTAACGCACGCTGAGCATCAGCACCTGCAAATCTCCCAGCGGGCTGCTGCTTCCGTAGGTGTCCGCGTTCTGCGGCGAGATGAGCAGGATCTGCTCCTCATAGTTGAGCACACCGTCACCGTCCGCGTCCAGCACCGCGTCGGCGGGATTGCTCTTGGAGAGCACTTGTGCGTAAACATCCTCAAACACATCGCTCATGCCGTCGCCATCCGCATCATAGCGCTGCAGGTCCGCATCCAGGGCGAAGCCCGCCTTGTACTGCGTGAGGTTGTTGACGCCGTTGTTATCACGGTCCAGCAGCGCGTCCCCGGCCCAGCCGGGGTTCAGACCATAGTGCTGCTCGATGCGGTCGGGGATCAGGTCGGAGTCGGAGTCGGTGAGATCGACCAGATCCATGTCCAGGTAGAGGTTCCCCCAGTTGCGGCCCTGACTGATGGAATAGGCATT
>Ga0209573_1003579_pt1 | contig 16795 bp, 15 predicted proteins | sample TNRBio252014_DNA_FD_185870 | JGI IMG/M metagenome (GOLD analysis project Ga0209573, IMG submission 185870) | Wastewater treatment Type I Accumulibacter community from EBPR Bioreactor in Madison, WI, USA - TNR Reactor_6/25/2014_ DNA (SPAdes)... | ecosystem: Engineered > Bioreactor > EBPR >...
CGTGCGGTTGCGGGTCGAAGAGATCAGCCTTGAACCGAATGGTGCGGAACTGGTGTTTGGCCAACTGGCCGATGCTCAGGTCGGCTACGACAGCTACGACCTGCTGGATCTGCCGCCGGAGCAAGATCCGCCGGACTTGGCGGCGGACGATTCGGCTCCCTCCCTGAGCGTGGTCTTCCCGCATCCGGACTGGGGCGCCCGCGCCGGTGACTATGCCAGCGACTACCGCCCCACCCATCGCGGTTTGCCCGCCGCCAGTTGGCGCTTTGAAATCCGCACTAACGAACCGGGCCGCCTCGTCCAGCTACGTTTGGAAGGCCCGCCCGCGATCCTGAGTCGCTCGACGCTGTTCGACGAGGACACCGGCACTCGCTATCCGGCCAGCGACCCGCGCTTCCTCCAGGATGGCGTCCCGGTGACTCTGCACCGCGCGGTCAGCCATTTCACCTGGCGCTACACCGGCCAACCAAACCGGTAGGTTCCCAACAGGCGTTCAATCCGCTTCCACTCCCCTCCCTCGTCAGGGGGAGGGTATTTATCGCAGGTGAACCTTATGTCCGACGATCCCAAGCAGAATCCTTCAAACCCCGTAATTCCCGATCCGACCGGCCCGGAGGGGCCCGACTACGGTCGGCGCGAGGCCCTGGAAAAACTCGGCAAGCTGGCCTACACCGCGCCGGTCATATTGACGCTGCCGCTCTTTTCCCGGAAGTCCGCTGCACAGGAGACGTGTCCCGGCGGCGAGCCTCCTCCTTGTGATCCCCCAAGCTCGTTTTGAAAGCGTATCCTCAATCGGTTCGCTCATCATCAGCCGCACCAAAACCTCTCCGGGAGCGCCATGACTGAATCGCCCGACGTGCTGAGCGCGCTGCTGGGCGACCACTTGGTGCTGGCCCGATCCGGCCCGCAACGCGGCCAAACCCTGCGGGTGTTGAACCCGCTGGCCGCGTGGATTTGGCAGAGCCACCGCGCTGGTCTGCGCGGCGAGGAAATAGCGGAACTACTGGCGGCGCGGTTTCGGCTTCCCCTGGAACAGGCGCGCGCCGACATCGCCCACCTCCTGTCCACAGGGGACGGCGCAACGACCGCCGTTCCCTCTTGGACCTTGCATATGGCCGACCGGCGCATCGCACTGACTGTGGACGATCCCGTGCTGGCTGCTCTCTTGGAACGAATCACCCGCCACCTACAGGCCGAGACCGCTGCCCCGCCCGATGCCCATCTGCATCTGGTGGGAACCGCTGCCGACTGGCGAGTGGACGTGGATGGCGCGACCCACGCCGCCGGTAAGGTCCCGGACGACGCGATAGCGCGCACGCTCTTTGAACTGGTGAGGATCGGTTGCGCCACCGACCAGCGGTTGCTGGTCCTCCATGCCGCCGGGGTCAGTCGGGCCGGTCAAGGACTGCTGCTGATCGGTCCCGGTGGCGCGGGCAAAACCACCTTGGCCGCCGCCCTCAACGCGAGCGGTTGGGAACTGTTGAGCGACGACGTGGTGCCGGTCACCCCGGACGGCCAGCTACTGGGCGTCGGCATGAGTTTGTGCCTGAAAGCCGGTAGTTGGCCGGCGCTCGCGCCGTGGCTGCCCGACCTGGACCGCGCGCCCCTCATCGAGCGCGCCGGCCAGCCGGTGCGCTTTTCCTCGCCGCCTGGTCCCATCCATCGGGGACCGCTCCCCACCGCCGCTTTTGTGTTCCCCCGCTATCGACCCGGAAGGGAAGCTACCCTCGAACCGCTGGACCCGGTGCGGGTGTTGCAGGGCCTGATCGAGGCGCAGTCCGTCATCGCCGAACTGACGCAGGACAAGCTGGTCGCCCTCACTCGCTGGATCGGTTCCGCCCCCGGCTTCGCTCTAACCTATCCCGACCTGGAGAGCGCCCTAAAACCGATTGCGAGTCTGCCCATGGCTTCATGAGCATCATTCCCGCATTCCAGCGTGGCAACGAAAAAGCCGGCGGGAAGCCGGCTTCATATTGGGCTGACGTTGCCGCCACTTTAGATATCCGGCGCTAGGCGTTCTTGAGCGACTCGACCAAGTCGATGTACTGCTGCATGGCCTCTTCCTTGGCGGCGCCCTTGAGCTTGGCCCAGGCATCGTACTTGGCGCGGCCCACCAGATCAGCGAAGCCGGGACGCTTGCCTTCGACGTCGCCGGCCGAACCCTGTTTGAAATAAGCGTACAGTTTCAGCATGGTATCATTGTCGGGCCGCTTGCCGAGTTTCTTGCTATCCTCAACGGCGGTTTGGAAACGGCTGGCGAGATCGGACATGGCGGTTGTTCTCCAGTGATGGGGATGGGTGCAATGGAAGCGAGTGTAGCCGAACCACGATGGGAGTTCATTGCATGGAATGGCTATGGATCGGACGCAGCGGAAATGTCACGGACGAAAGCGTGCGGCGCGGCGGCCAATTCAGCAAAGTTCCTTGTAATCCACTGGCTTAGAATCCCTGGTCATTCATGATGCTGGATTTTTTTATGCCCAAGAAAAAGCAGAGCGAACCCATATCAGGGATCGATACCGCCTGGTTGCGCATGGAGCGTCCCACCAATCTGATGATGATCACCGGGGTCATGATCTTCTCCGAGCGCTTGGCCTACGACCGGCTGCGGGAGGTTGTGGAGTCGCGCTTTTTGAAATATCGGCGGTTCGGACAGCGGGCGGCTCAGAAAGCGGCGGGCGCCTTCTGGGAGGTCGATCCTCATTTCGACATCAGCCGGCATGTCCTGCGCACCGCGCTGCCGGGCCGGGCCGACAAGGCCGAGCTACAGCACTTGGCCAGCGATCTGATGAGCACCCCGCTGGATTTCTCGAAACCAATGTGGCAGTTCCATCTGGTCGAGGATTATCAGGGCGGCAGCGCCGTGATCCTGCGGATCCATCATTGTTACGCCGACGGCATCGCCCTGATTCACGTCCTGCTGTCGTTGACCGACCCCGCTCCTCGCGCGGCCCCCGCGGCGCCGGCTTCCGAGGTGAAAGAGGAAAACACCGAGGACGCTGGCATTTTCCGGCGGTTTTTCGAACCGGTGGACAAGGTGGTGAACACCACGCTCAAGCTGGGCCGGGGGCTGGTGGGAGAGGGCGCCGACATCGTCATGCACCCGACCCACGCGCTCGACTACGCCCGCAACGGCGCGCGGTTGGCGGCGGAAGTCGCCCGGCTCGCGCTGATGGGCGACGATTCCAAGACCCGCTTCAAGGGCGACCTGGGCGTGTCCAAGCGGGTCGCCTGGGCCGAGCCGCTGGATTTGCGCGAAGTCAAGACGGTCGGCAAGGCGCTGGGCGGCTCGGTCAACGATGTGTTGCTGGCGGCGGTGGCGGGAGCGCTGCGCGACTACTTAGTCGAACAGGGCGATCCTATCCCCGAGAACCTGCAGGTGAGGGCGGTTATCCCGGTCAACCTGCGGCCGCTGGAGAAAGCCGCCCGACTGGGCAATTTCTTTGGGCTGGTGTTTCTGGCGTTGCCGGTGGGCATCGCCAATCCGCTGGAGCGGGTGTACGAGGTGCGGCGGCGGATGAACGAGCTGAAGGAGTCCTATCAGCCGATCCTGGCGCTGGGCCTGCTCGGGGCCGTCGGCATGGGTCCCAACCTGTTGCAGCAACCCTTGCTGGACTTGTTGAGCAACAAGGCCTCGGCGGTGATGACCAACGTGCCCGGTCCGCGCGAAGCGATTTATCTGGGCGGGTCCCGCCTGTCCGAGATGATGTTCTGGGTGCCGCAATCCGGCCAGATCGGCATGGGGGTCAGCATCCTCAGCTACAACGACCGCGTTCACTTCGGTCTGGTGGTCGACCGCAAGCTGGTGACCGATCCGGAGGCGATCATCGGCCGTTTCGCCGGCGAATTCGAAAAGTTGCTGTTCATTACCCTGATGAGTCCCTGGGGGCAGGACCTGGATTCGCTCCAGGTCGAGCGTGCTTTCAAGGCGCTCGGTGGACCGGCTGGCTGAAGCCCGCCGATTTTAGGATGTTTAGTCTAACGGTTGGTCGCACAATAAACCCAAATCCGGGTGGGGAGCCTTGGCTTGGCTCCCAGTCGCCCGTCGGAGGAGCATCGCCATGGTCAAGAAAGTCAAGGGCAACGCCGACAGCCAGTTGTCCCAGTCCGTGCGGGAATCCGCCCACCTGATCTGGTTGGCTGGGCTGGGGGCGTTCGCCAAGGTCAGTGCGGAAGGCGGCAAGCTGTTCGAATCGCTAGTCAAGGAAGGCGAAAAAGTCGAGGAACGGACCCGCGAGACCGCCGTCGGCGCGTTGGAAGCGGCCAAGGAGCAGACCGAAGAGACCCGCGGCCGGGTGATCGAGACCTGGGATAAGGTCGAGCAGATTTTCGAGGACCGGCTGACCCGGGTGCTCGGGCAACTCGGCGTCCCCAGCCGCGAGGATCTGCGCGAGCTGACGCAACGGATCGACGCCTTGCAGGCGCACCTCGACGATTTGGGCCGCTCCCAGAAAAATCCGCGGTCGTGAAGCTGGAGTGAGCGCGGCGAGGGAGTGGGCAACCCGCGGCGATGTGACTTGGGCACGGATGGATACGCCGCAGCAGCCGATGGTGGTGACGATTCTGCTGTTGTTGGCCGAGCCGCTGGCCGAGGAACGGTTGCGGGAGATTTTGAACCGGCGGTTGCTGCCGTTCGCCCGCTTTCGGCAACGGTTGGTCCGGGAAGGCGGCCGCCACGCCTGGATCGAGGACGCGGCGTTCGATTTGAACGCCCATCTTGAACGGCGGCGCTTGCCGGAGCCGGCCGATCAGCGGGCGCTGGCGGCGCTGGTGGGCGAGCTGGCCAGCCAGCCGCTGGACGCGGGCCGGCCGCTGTGGCGCTGCGTGGTGGTGGACAATGCGGGATCGGGTTGCGCGGTGCTGTTCCGGGTCCATCACTGTATTGCCGATGGGATCGCGCTGCTGCGGGTGTTTTTGACCCTGACCGATCGGACGCCGCATTTGGACGGATGGCCCATGGCGCGGGCGACCTCGCCGGAGGAACAGCGCGACCAGGCCCGCTTGGCGGCTAAGACGGCCAAGGCGCCGAAGCCGCTCTCCACCGGGCTGGAGCGGTTGCGCTGGGGCGGGGCGCTGGTGGGAGGGTTTCTGCGGCAATTCCTGGTGATCCCGGAAACCCGCACCGCGTTGCGGGGAAGGTTGAACGGCCAGAAGCGCATGGCTTGGTCGGCGCCGATCCCCCTGCGCGACATCGCGCGCATTCGCCAGCGCTGGGGCGGGCGGGTGAACGACGTGATGCTGACTGCGGTGGCCGGCGCGCTGGGTCGGTATCTGCGGGCGCGGGGCGAAACCCGGCCGAAACTGATGGCGCGGTTGGCGGTGCCGGTCAATCTGCGGCCCTATCAGGAGGAAATTCAACTGGGCAACCAGTTCGCGGTGGTTTTTCTGAAACTGCCGCTGGACGTGGCCGACCCGGTGGCGCGACTGGCGGCGGTGCGCACGCGCATGGAGCGGGTCAAGGCCTCGCCGGAAGCGGTGGCGAATTCGCTGATGATCCGGCTGGTCGGTGGATTGCCCAACTGGCTGGAGCAGGGGTTGTTGCGGCTGTTGGGATTGAAGGCGACCGCAGTATTGACCAACGTGCCGGGGCCGGAGGAGCCGCTGTATCTGGCGAACGCGCCGGTGGCGCGGGTGCTGGCCTGGGTGCCGCAGATCACCAGCATCGGGATCGGCGTTTGCGTGCTGAGTTACGCCGGCGCCGTCACCATCGGCGTCACCACCGACCAGGGCGTGGTGGCCGATCCGGAGGAACTGGTGGCCGAACTCGAGGCGGAAATCGCCGAACTGTTGGCGCGCGTGGGCCCGAACATCGCGTAATCATCAACATTGTCCAAGGAATCAATGGAGGTCACATGCTGGTTACCCAGCCCGAAAGCGTTCGACGTCAAGCCAGCGGCCCCCGGATTGGCTTGGCCATCGCGGGCGGTGGACCGGTGGGGCTGGTTTACGAAATCGGCGCCTTGCGCGCGCTCGAGGATGCGCTGGACAGCGTCGATTTCAATCATCTTGAGGTGTACGTGGGCGTGAGCGCTGGCGCGGTGGTGGCGGCGCTGCTGGCCAACCGGCTCGCGACCCACCAGATTTGTCATATTTTTATCAGCAACGAATCCGAGGAGCATCCGCTCGATCCACGGATTTTTCTGATGCCGGCTTTCGGCGAGTACTGGCGGCGGCTGTCGGCGGCGCCCTATCTGCTGTGGGAAGCATTCTGGCGCTATTGGCAAAATCCGCTGGATTTGAGCCTGCTGCAATCGCTGACCCGGCTGGGTCGGGCGTTGCCATCCGGCTTTTTCGACAACGAGCCGATTCATGAGTACTTGGCCCACATGTGGAGCGATCCGGGCCGGACCAACGATTTTCGCCAACTGGCGAACCGACTGTATGTGGTGGCGGTGGACCTGGATACCGGCGAATCGGTCAAGTTCGGCGCGCCCGGCTACGATCATGTGCCGATTTCCCGGGCGGTGCAGGCCAGCAGTGCGCTACCGGGACTGTATCCGCCGGTGGAGATCGACGGCCGTTACTTCGTGGACGGCGCGTTACAAAAGACCATGCATGCTTCGGTGGCCCTGCAGGAAGAGCTGGATTTGTTGCTGTGCCTCAATCCGCTGGTGCCGTTCGACGCCCGGTTGGCGGTCCAGGCTGGTCGGCCCACCCAGGTGGGGCGGCTGGTGGAAGGCGGATTGCCGGCGGTGCTGTCCCAGACCTTTCGCGCGCTGATCCATTCCCGGTTGCAGGTGGGAATGCAGAAGTACGACAGCGAGTTCGAGCATACCGACATCATCCTGTTCGAGCCCGACCGCGACGATGCCAAGATGTTCTTCACCAACGTCTTCAGCTTCTCGGGCCGGCACTGGGTGTGCGAGCACGCCTATCAGAGCACCCGCCAGGATTTGCTGGCCCGGCGCGCGGAACTGGAGCCGATCCTGGCCCGGCACGGCATCCGGATGCGGATGGAGGTGCTGGAGGATCGCGACCGGCATTACTACACCAGCCTGTGCAATCGGCGGGGGTTGGCCGCGCCGACCAGGTATCGCAGTCGACTGGCGCAAAATCTGCACGCGGCGCTGGACCAGTTGCAGGAGATCGTTTCGACGCCCGCCGGACGCGCGCATTAATGGGCATGCTTGGACCCCGGCCTGTTGCCGGGGCCCGGGCTCGCCGATCACGCCAAGTATTCGCGGCTGATCTGTTGCAACAGCCGTCGCGCCTCGCCGTTCAGGAAGGGCGAGACCAGCGACAGCACCTGATAAACCCCCAATCCCAGGTTGCTGCCCTCGTCCGGAGCGGCGCTGGCGCTGGCGCGGACGCTCTGAAAGTTCAGCCAATAGGTTGCGACCACCGCGATGTTGCGGGCCAGCGCCGCGATATCCTCGCTGGTGGCGTCCATCACGCCCGCGTCCACCAGACCCTTGCAGATGGCGGTGGCGGTGTTGATCTTGCGATCCAGGATGCGGCGAAAATGGGTCCGCAGCTTCTTGTTGCGGCTCAGGATATTGTCGAGATCGCGGTAGAGGAAGCGGTACTCCCAGATGCTTTCGAACACCAGGTGCAGGTACAGCCACATGTCTTCCATGTCCGGCACGCGGCGTTCGGGCGTTTGCAGCGCGGCGTCCATTCGCCGCTCGAACTGCTGAAACAGCAGCGCGATGATTTCATCCTTGCTGCGGAAGTGGTAGTAGAGGTTGCCGGGGCTGATGTCCAACTCGTCGGCGATGTGATTGGTGGTGATGCGAGGTTCGCCGTGTTCGTTGAACAGTTGCAGGCTGGTTTGCAGGATGCGGTCGCGGGTTTTCATAAAATGCTGGCGCGGGTCCAAGCGGATGGCGGAACGGAGCCGAAGGGATGATGCCGTTTAATTGTGAATGGTTTTAGACTATTTTCCAGTGATCCGGCTCGGCCGGGATGACGAAAACCAAAGGAGGGCAGCATGGAAAAAATCTGGTTGCGCGAGTATCCGCCGGGCGTGCCGACCGAGGTGGATCTGAACGAATTCGGTTCGCTAAAGGATATTTTGGAGAAAAGCTGCCGGCGGTTCGCCGATTTGCCGGCCTACTCCAACATGGGCGTAACCCTGCGGTATCGTGACATCGACCGGCTCAGCCGCGCGTTCGGCGCCTGGCTGCAACAATCGCTTGGCCTGGGCAAGGGCGAGCGGGTCGCTGTCATGATGCCCAACATCCTGCAATATCCGGTGGCGCTGTTCGGCATCCTGCGCGCGGGCTTGATCGTGGTGAACGTCAATCCCCTGTACACGCCCCGCGAACTGGAGCACCAGCTCAAGGATTCCGGCGCGACCGCCATCGTGATCGTCGAGAACTTCGCCCACACCTTGCAGGGGGTGCTGGACCGGACCCCGGTCAAGACCGTGATCACGACCCAGTTGGGCGACCTGTTTCCGTTCTTGAAACGGACGCTGGTCAATTTCGTGGTCAAGCGGGTCAAGAAGCTGGTGCCGGTTTGGAACATCCCCGGCGCAGTCCCGTTCCGGCAAGCGCTGAGCGAGGGGGCGGCCCAAACGCTGACCGACACGCCGCTGAATCATGAGGACATCGCGTTTCTGCAATACACCGGCGGCACCACCGGCGTGTCCAAGGGCGCAATGCTGACCCACGGCAACTTGGTGGCGAATTTGCAGCAGGCCTCGGCTTGGCTGAGTTCGGTGTCCAAACCGGGCGAGGAAACCATCATCACCGCCCTACCGCTCTACCACATCTTTTCGCTGACCGTGAATGGCCTGGTCTTTATGAAGGTGGGTGGCCACAACATCCTGATCACCAACCCTCGCGACATGCCCGGTTTCGTCAAGGAACTCGGCAAGGTCCGCTTCACCGCCATCAGCGGCGTCAACACGCTGTTCAACGCCCTGTTGCATGCGCCTGGCTTCGACCAGTTGAATTTCAGCGCCCTCAAGCTGAGCGTGGCTGGCGGCATGGCGGTGCAGCGGGCGGTGGCCGAAAACTGGTGGCGAGTCACCGGTACGCCGCTGATCGAAGGTTATGGCCTGACCGAGACCTCGCCACTGGCCACCGCCAATCCCCTGACCATCAGGGAATACAGCGGCAGCATCGGTCTGCCGATCCCCTCCACCGACCTATCCATCCGCGACGACGAAGGCCGGGAATTGGGCCTCGGCGAGGCGGGCGAGATTTGCATTCGCGGCCCGCAGGTGATGCGCGGCTACTGGCAACGACCCGACGAAACCGCCAAGGTCATGACCGCTGACGGCTGTCTGCGCACCGGCGATATCGGCGTCGTGGACGAGCGAGGCTACGCGCGGATCGTGGACCGCAAGAAGGACATGATTCTGGTGTCCGGCTTCAATGTCTATCCCAACGAGGTTGAGGATGTAGCCATGCTACACCCCGGAGTGCTGGAAGCCGCGGCGGTCGGGGTGCCGGACGAGAAGACCGGCGAGGCGGTCAAGCTGGTGGTAGTCAAAAAGGATCCGGCGCTGACCATCGAGGCCCTGATCGAGCACTGCCGCCAGCACCTGACGGCCTACAAGGCGCCCCGGCAGGTCGAATTCCGAACCGAGCTGCCCAAGACCAACGTCGGCAAGATTCTGCGGCGGCTGTTGCGGGAAGGGTAGAAGCGACCCCCTCTCCCGCTGGGAGAGGGTTGGGGCGAGGGTGCGCGGTCAGGCCGCCGCCTGGGTATTGGCCGCGCGCTCCAGCCAATCCAGCAGGTAATCCGCCGGCTCGCGCCAGTTCAGCTCCATCATCATGGCGTGAGCCATGTTCGGGAAGATGCGAACCTCGGCGTTGTTGTAGAAGCGGGCGGTTTCCTCGACCATCGCGGGCGAGACGAACACGTCGTTGCGCGCGCCGAGCGCGAGGATGGGCATCCGCAACTGGCGCGGATTCAGCCGCAGCGGATTCAGGCCCATCATATCCAGCGCCACGACCTGCGATTCCGCCTGGACGTAATCGAAGTATTCCCGCAGTTTCGCCAGCGGCATGTCCTGGGAGAACAACAGCCGCCGCATCATCTCCGGCGTGCCGTAGGTGGGGCCGAGCAGCGAGAACAGCGCCATCTGCTGGAACAGGAACGGATGCCGCATCGCCATGTGCAGGTTGGTTGGCAGCAGGCCCTGCGGCGGCACCGAGGCCATCAACACCACCCCGGCAATCCCGGCATGATTCTCCAAATACTTCTGGACCACCATGCCGCCCATCGAGTGACCGATCAGCACGGGTGGAGCCGGCATGGTCCCGACGGCTTTTTCCAAATCGGCGACGTAGTCGGCCAGCCGCCAGGTGTGCAGATGCTCGTGACCCTCGCTGCGGCCGTGGCCGCGCAGGCTGAAGGCGTGCGCTTCGTGGCCATGCCGCGCGCAATGGGGCAAGAAGTTTTCGTCCCAGCAGCGGGCATCGGCAAACGAGCCATGCACGAACAGCAACGGCGTCGGTTTGGGCGTGGTTTCGGGATAGCGGCTGATCATGTCCAGTTTCATGATGAAATCCTGTCGGGTGAGGAAAAACGATGGGATACGGGTAAGGGGTCGGGTTGGCGCGACGCTCGAAGGGAAGGGTTGCGCGGGTGAGCGACCGGTGATTCGTCAGCGCAGGGCCACGGTTTCCACCCAGATCAGCTCGCAGGCGCCGGCGCCCGTATCCTCGCGGGTCAACGAACTGCGCCAATGCCAGCCGTCGTTGCGGCGGACGTCGACCAGGTAGCCGCTCAGATTCACGATATGGCCGGGTCGTACCGACTTCAACCGGTCGGCGACGGCGCGCGAGGCGGGAATTAGGTGCATGTTGGCGCTATGGGTCTCGATGTCCCGGCGCGGGATGGGGAAGGTGGCGGTGAGCCAGTAGTAGAAGCGGTTGCGTTGGTGGATGGCGATCTGAGCCAGCACCACGCTGTCCGACATCGGCCCCCAGCCCAGCGCCAAATCCACCGGGGCCAGTTCCGCGCCGGCGTCGAAGCGATAATTCTCCCGGCCCAGCACCCGGGCTTCGACGGCAAATTCCGCCAGGGCCTTGATTTGATAGTGATCCTTGTGGAAGGTCGGCGCCGCCGCATCCAGCGGTTGTTGTCGCGGAGCGTCGGGGGCCAGGATGCCGGGCGACCGTTCGATGGAACGGTCGCGCCAAGCGAACCAGGCGCCGAGTGCACAGATCAAGAGCAGCAGCCAGAGGCGACGCATGGGTTGTGGGCCATTTTCTCAAGGAACTCTGTCCCGATCCACCGCCGGAGTCCGGTCGGTGCTATCCATCGCCGTGACCGTGCAGTGCAAGCGACCCTGGCTCAGCAGCGCCTCCACGGCATCGCCAACGCGAACGGCGTCGGCCCGGCGCAGAATAGCGCCGTCTGGTTGCCGGCGCACGATGGCGTAACCGCGGTCGAGCGTGGCAAGTGGACTCAGGGCGTGCAGCTTTCCGCTCAGGCTGCGCAGCCGTTGGGATGCGGCCAGCAGGCAGTAGCGCGTCGCCTGCCGTAGCCGCTGATCCCGTTCGTCGAGCCGTTGGGCGCGATCCTGGAGGCGGCGGCGGGGCTGTTGCCGAGCGAATCGCCCGACCAGTTCATCGAGCCGCTGGCGCTGGCGCTGTACTTGACCCCCGATGGCGCGGTTCAACCGCTCGTCCAGCAACCGGACCCGGCGCAGCCATTCCATCTGGTCGGGGCTGGCCAGCTCCGCCGCCGCCGTGGGGGTGGCGGCGCGCAGATCGGCGGCGAAATCGGCGATGGTCATGTCGGTTTCGTGGCCGATGCCGGTCGCCAGCGGAATCGAACAATCGAAAATCGCCCGCGCCACGGTTTCTTCGTTGAAAGCCTGCAAATCCTCCAGCGAACCGCCGCCACGGGCCAGCAGCAACACGTCGCAATCCCGGCGCTGGGATGCCAGCCGGATGGTTTGGGCGATGCGTTCCGCCGCGCCATCGCCTTGCACCGGCACGGGATAAAGCAGGACCTGCAGGCCGGGACAGCGCCGGCGCAGGGTGGCCAGCACGTCGCGGAGGGCCGCGCCGGTGGGGGAGGTGATGACGCCGATTCGGCCGGGGAAGCGGGGCAGGGGCTGCTTGCGTTCCGGCGCGAACCGGCCTTCCCGCTCCAGCTTGAGGCGCAGCTCATCGTAGGCCCGTCGCAGCGCCCCGGCGCCGGCTTCCTCGACGTACTCGACGATGAGCTGGAAGTCGCCGCGCGGTTCGTACAAGCTGAGCCGGCCGCGCGCCAGCACGTGCTGACCGTTGCGCGGACAGTCGCGGAACAGGAAGGCGCGGTTTTGAAAGAGCGCGCAGCGGATTTGCGCCTTGGCGTCCTTGAGCGAGAAGTAGAGATGGCCGGAGGAAGGGCGCGACAAATTGGAAACCTCGCCTTCCACCCGGAGCGTCGGGAATTCGTCCTCCAGCAGGGCGCGCGCCTCCTGATTCAGGCGGGAGACGGTGTAGATGTCGCGGTTGGGTGGCATGGAAGCGTTCGCGTTCAAAATGATGGCTGCACTCCCTGATAGCCTTCTTCCGTCGCAATGTGCCAGCCATCGTCGCGGTGCAGACCAATTTTGAAACCACCTCCAATTAATTGTATTTTCATCTGTTGGCGCATCAGCATGGCCAGCATCATCGGCGACTGGCGATCAGACGATTCCATAACCAGTTCTTCTATAGCGTCGGAGTAGCACCGGTGATGAGCATGGTACTGGCGCTGGAATTCGACCAGTCGTTCAAGAATGATCTTCGGCGACCCGAATTCTTCCTTCTGGGCGGCTCTGCTAGCCAGCGTTTCTTGAACCTTCCGGGAGTCAAGCGGTTCACCAAGCATTCGCTCGCTGAACGATTTTTTACCAGTCGCTATTTCTTGAACAGTGCTCTCCGCGCACTTTGTCAGCCAGAAAAGCGGAGCAACCGCTACCAGACCCAAGAGGATTCCGTAAGCAATGGGCGAAAGTGCTTTCAACACTGGGCTGTCGGGGACTGCGCCGACTTCGATTTGCCGACAGTCGGAAAGTCGGTCGGCGATACTGCGTCCACTGCGACTGAACATCAACCAGAGTAGCGTCACGGGCCAAATCAAGAAGGCTATGATATTACCGGCGAGCCGTTGAAAGAGAGTTCCAGTATCGGGAAAGATGACTTCGTCATTATTCTTGCTGACTGGCGCGATACGCATCAACCGCTGGCCGTAAGTCAGACCGTCCCATTTCATGGGTAAATAAATGAAACCCAGCCATAATCCCAATAACCACAGGATAATCCTGATCATGATCTCGTAGTCTTCAAAATTCTTGACCGTCCTCATCATATCATTAAGATTGTCAGCCATGCTGAGGGCTAAATTCAGCATCAGCAGCAATAGAATCATGCCCAATAAAATCAGCACCGCCATTAGGAACCCAATGCTAAAGTAGGTGGCGACCGCTGCCAGAAACCGTCGCTTGAGGGAGGCTGTGGGCGCGCGTTTCACTTGCGCGGGCAGGGTGATGTCGGGCGGCAGGTTGAACTCCAGGGCTATCAGCTTGAGCGGGCCGGGCGGTAGTTCGTCGAAATACAGCGCGTTTTGATGCGGTTCAGCGCCTTGCGCGCCGGGAACGACTGGCGCTGCTGCAACGCGATGGGTTTTGGGGCGGTTCAATTCCGCCTGACGTTCCAGATATTTGGCGATGATCAGCCCGCAAGCGGGGCATACGCCTTGAACCATCAGGCCGTCCCGAGAGCTACGGGCGCGATAGTGGCACTTGGGGCATTCGGTGAAGGCGGCCGGTGCGGCGAGCGGTTTGGTAGAAGGGGGATTGGATGCGGGAGCCGATTCGCTCGGTAGCGGGTCAAGCGCCAGTGCAGGGTTAGCTGGCTTTTTATCCAGGGAAACCGAAGCGGTTTGGGATGAAGCCGGTTTTTTGTCCAGCGAGATGACGCCCGCCGTTGTCGCTGGCGTAGAGGGTTTCACGACCGCTGCGATTTCATTGCTCGGAACCAGCCGGCACACGAGACCGGCGTGTTTCATCGCTCCCTGATAACGATAAGCAGCTTCCGGGTCCAGCGCCCGGCGCAAAACATACGGCTTTCCAGAAAACAACACCTCAACCTGGTCCGGTTCCTGCCGCAACAACTTGGCGAGATTGCGCCTTGCGTCCTGAGGGGAACAGCCGTCTGCGATCCGCCCCTCGAAAATCAAGTCATAGCGCGTGTCCATCGGTTGGCCTTTGCTCAGGTGTATCTTGATGACTCTTGATGATTGTTATACGTTCGGGAAGACATAGATAACGCGGTTATTCCGGCCAGCCGTTTTCCCCCAACAGGTCGCGCAATGGCTGACGCTGTGCCCAGCCTACCTGCTCCAGCATGGGCTTGTCGTAGAACCGCTCAACCGGTCCCAGACAGAGCACCGCCACCGGCCGCGCGCCCGGCGGCATCCCCAACAGGCCGGCCAACGCGTCGGGATCGAACAGCGATACCCACCCCAGGCCCAGGCCCTCGGCCCGCGCTGCCAGCCACAGGTTCTGAATCGCGCAGGCCACCGAGGCCAAATCCATCTCCGGCAGGGTGCGCCGCCCGAATAGATGGCGCTCGCGCCCATCCATCAGCGCCGCCACTAGTACTTCCGCGCAGTCCAGCACCCCTTCGACCTTGAGGCGCATGAAGTCGTCCTCGCGTTCACCCAAGGCGCGGGCGGTCTGAATGCGCTCTTCCTCGATCAGGGCATGAATGGCGCGGCGCAGAGCGGCATTGGTAATGCGGATAAACCGCCACGGCTGCATGAAGCCGACGCTCGGCGCGCAATGGGCCGCCGCCAGCAGGCGCATGAGCTGATCTTCCGGGACATGGCCGGTTCGGAAATGGCGCATGTCGCGGCGCAAGGCGATGGCCTTGTACACCGCGCTGATTTCGGCTTCGCTGAACCGGTGCGTCGGTTCGTCGCTCGACGCGGAAGGGATTTGCCGTGGGTCTGTCATGGTGAGAAAGGAGCCTTGTCTGTTTTGGAAAATCCAATAATGCGTCACGAATCCAATCCGGCCGCTGACCGTTTACCGACCGCGCGCCGTGGCATACACTAACCCGCTTTATTTTTGCCAAGTCCCGAGGCCCCGCCATGCGTATCGTTCAAGAAGCCCTGACCTTCGACGATGTCCTGCTCCTTCCCGCTTATTCCGCGGTGCTGCCCAAGGACGTGAGCCTCAAGACCCAACTGACCCGCGTCATCACCCTCAATATCCCGCTGATGTCGGCGGCGATGGATACGGTGACCGAGTCGCGGCTGGCCATCGCTCTGGCGCAAGAGGGCGGCATCGGTATTATCCACAAGAATATGCCGGTCGAGAAACAGGCGCAGGAAGTGCGGCGGGTCAAGAAGTACGAAAGTGGCGTCATCAGCGATCCCATCGTCACCGCGCCGACCACCACCATCCGCGAGGTGCTGGCCCTGACCCGCGCCCATCACATCTCCGGCGTGCCGGTGGTGGATGGCGAGAACTTGGTCGGTATCGTCACCAGCCGCGATTTGCGCTTCGAGTACAACATGGATGCCCCGGTCAGCGCCATCATGACTCCCCAGGGGCGCTTGGTCACGGTGCGCGAAGGCGCCAGCCGCGAGGAAATCGTCGCCCTGCTGCACAAGCATCGCATCGAAAAACTGCTGGTGGTCAACGACTGCTTCCAGTTGCGGGGCATGATCACGGTCAAAGACATTCAGAAATCCAGCGATTTCCCCATTGCTTGCAAAGACGAATGGGGCCGGTTGCGGGTCGGCGCGGCGGTCGGCACCGGCGGCGACACCGAGGAGCGGGTGGCGGCGCTGGTGAGCGCCGGCGTGGACGTGATCGTGGTGGACACCGCCCACGGCCATTCCCGCAACGTGCTGAATCGAGTGCGCTGGGTCAAGGACCGGTTTTCGGAGGTGCAGGTCATCGGCGGCAACATCGCCACCGCCGCCGCCGCCCGCGATCTGGTCGAGGCCGGCGCGGATGCGGTCAAGGTTGGCATCGGCCCAGGTTCGATCTGCACCACCCGCATCATCGCCGGCGTTGGCGTGCCCCAGATCAGCGCGGTGTCCAACGTCGCCGAGGCGTTGCGCGACTGCGATGTGCCGGTCATCGCCGACGGCGGCGTGCGCTATTCCGGCGATCTGGCCAAGGCCGTTGCCGCCGGCGCGCATACCGTGATGATCGGCAGCCTGTTCGCCGGCACCGAGGAAGCGCCCGGCGAGATCGAACTGTATCAGGGCCGTTCGTACAAGTCCTATCGCGGCATGGGCTCCATCGGCGCGATGACGCAGCAGCACGGCTCCAGCGACCGCTATTTTCAGGAAGGCAGCGCGGTCGAGAAGCTGGTCCCGGAAGGCATCGAGGGTCGGGTGCCCTACAAGGGCAGCGTGCTGGCGATCATCAACCAGTTGATGGGGGGATTGCGCTCCAGCATGGGGTACGTCGGCTGCCAGGACATCGCCGAGATGCGCGTCAAGCCGGCTTTTACCCGCGTAACCAGCGCCGGGATGCGGGAAAGCCACGTCCACGACGTGGCCATTACCAAGGAAGCGCCCAACTACCGGGTGGATTGAAGACGAAAGGCGAAAGGCGAAAGGGAAAAGGGAAAAGGCGAAAGGCGAAAGGGGAAAGGCGAAAGGCCAAGGGGGGAAGTTACTGGAACAATTTATGAACCCTGAAGCATGACCTCCAACGTGGACTTCTTTTGCCTTTTACCTTGAGCCTTGCGCCTTCCCTGACCATGACCGCCCGCGACATCCATCTCGACCGTATTCTCATTCTGGATTTCGGCTCCCAGTACACCCAGTTGATCGCCCGCCGGGTACGGGAGATCGGGGTCTATTGCGAAATTCACCCTTACGACGTTGACCCGGC
>Ga0209573_1003580_pt1 | contig 16794 bp, 18 predicted proteins | sample TNRBio252014_DNA_FD_185870 | JGI IMG/M metagenome (GOLD analysis project Ga0209573, IMG submission 185870) | Wastewater treatment Type I Accumulibacter community from EBPR Bioreactor in Madison, WI, USA - TNR Reactor_6/25/2014_ DNA (SPAdes)... | ecosystem: Engineered > Bioreactor > EBPR >...
CTATTGCCACGTCGGCTTGAACGTCGGCGATGTCGCGCTCGGCGCGATGGGCCGTGGCAACAACACCGCCGTCGGCGAGGCCGTGAACGTGACTTTCCGCATCGAGAGCCTCACCCGGAAACTCCAGGTGCCGGTCCTCGTGGGTGCGCCGTTCCTGGCAGGCTGGCCCGAGGGTCTGCAGCTTTATCAAAATGCCGGCATTCACCCGGTGAAAGGCCAGCCGGAGCCGGTCGAGGTTTATTCGCTGATCGAGTTCCCCACCGTGTCGATCCCGGCGGCCTAGGCGGACAGATACGCGGCCATGTCATCGCGGGTCATGCGGTAGAGCAGCCACTCGCCCATGCGCTTCGCGCCAAGACGCTGCTCATAGACCTGCTGCGCGTTCACATTCCAGTCCAGCGCTGTCCACTCCATGCGGCCACAGCCACGTTCATGCGCCAGGCTCACGGCTTTCTTCAGCAAAGCGCCGCCCACACCGGCTTTGCGCCGCTCCGGCAGCACAAACAGGTCTTCCAGATACAAGGTCGGCAGCGCCAGAAAGCTCGAATACGTCTCCACGAGGATCATGTAGCTGCACGGTTCAGCTTCACCATTCACAAACGCCAGCCATACCTCGATACGCGGCTTCACGCCCAGAGCATCTTCGACCAATCTCATCTGCGCCACTTCATCCGGTGGCGGAAGCTTCTCAAACTCCGCCAGCGCCACCACCAGCCGACAAAACGACACCACATGCTCTCGTGAAAGAGGTCGCAGCTCGATTGGCAGCTTCGCACTCATGCCAATAGCACTGGATCGCCAAACAAAGTGAAATTGGCCGCCTCCGTGACACGCACGTTGAAAATCTCGCCGATGTGGCGGTCACGATTGCCTTCAAAGACCACGATGCGGTTAGATCCCGTGCGGCCAGTCAAACGCGCCTCATTTGTCTTGCTAGACCCTTCGCAGAGAATTTCCACCTCCTTGCCGACGAGCGCGTCATACATTGGCAGCGCTATGCTGTTGACCAGCGCGAGCAAATCCTGATTGCGCTGCTCTTTCACGCGTTCCGGCACCTGCGTGGCTTCTTCCATCTCTGCGGCGGGCGTGCCGCGACGTTTGGAGTAACGAAACACGAAGGCGTTGTCGAAACGGATGTCTTCAAACAGCTTTCGCGTCTCCAGATAGTGCTCCTCCGTCTCACCTGGGAAGCCGACAATGACATCCGTCGTCACCGCGATGTCAGGACGAGCCGCGCGGATGCGCTGCACGAGCTCGGTGAACTTCGCCGTCGTGTAAGGCCGATGCATGCGCTTCAAAATGGCATCGCTGCCACTTTGCACCGGCAGATGCACATGCCCGGCCAGCTTCGGCAGGTAGGTGAAGGCCTCGATCAGATCTTTCTTGTAACCAATCGGGTGCGGACTCGTGAAACGAATGCGCTGGATGCCTGGAACCTCATGCACGGCCTCTAAAAGCTGCACAAAAGGGCTTTTGCCATCCACGGCCGGAAACTCGTGCCTGCCGTAGAGATTTACGATCTGGCCTAGCAGCGTCACTTCCTTCACACCGCGATCGGCGAGGCGTTTCACCTCCTCCACGATGTCCGCGATGGGCCTCCCGCGTTCCTCGCCTCGTGTGTAAGGCACGATGCAGAAGGTACACTTCATGTTGCAGCCCTGCATGATGCTCACGAAAGCGCTGGCCTGCTTTTCCTTCAGCGTGTGGTCGCGAATCGTGTTCTGCGAGGCTTCCTCCTCATCCACATCGACGATGGAAAAACGCTCCTCGTCCATCTGCCGTGCTTCCTTGGCCCGGATGATCTCGTCCACATACTCTACGACGCGGTGATACTTCTGCGTGCCGACGACGAGATCCACCTTCGCCTTGTCCACCAGCTCGCTGCCACGGCTCTGCGCCATGCAGCCCATGAAACCCGTCACCAGCGGCACCTTGCGCCGCCGCACCATGCCCATCTTTCCCAGCGCCTTCTGCTCAGCCTGATCACGCACCGAGCAGGTGTTGATCAGCACCACATCCGCATCCAGGTCGGTCCCCGTCATGGTATAACCGCGCTCGACGAACATCTGCGACACCTGCTCGGTGTCGCGTTCGTTCATCTGGCAGCCGTAGGTTTTGATGTGGACGCGTGGCATTGAGGGGGGCGGAGGGTAGCTTCTGCCGCTCAAAAGACAACGCGTAGGATTCCATCGACAAAACCCGCGCTTGATGACATCATTTCGTCGTTCCCATGTCTGCCGTCCTGGATTCCCCCCAAGCCCGTGAACGCGTTCTGCCTTTGAGCGTGGCGGCCTATCATGAACTCGGCGCACGTGGAATGATCCCGGAGCGCTCAGAACTGCTCAGGGGTGTGATTTTCGAAAAGATGCCCAAATCACGCCTTCACGTCCGCCTTGTGCGGCTTCTGGAGCAATGGCTACGCCAACAGCTCCCCGCCGGCTTTTTACTGCAAAAGGAAGACCCCATCACCTGCGTTGATTCAGAGCCAGAGCCTGATCTCGCCCTGATTCACGGCCAGGAGGCCGACTTCGCTGACAAGCATCCCGTCACTGCCGAACTTATCATCGAGGTGTCTGTTTCCACTGAAGACACTGATCGCTCAAAGGCGGCGGTTTATGCCGAAGCCGGCGTCAAAGAATACTGGCTGGTGCTCCCAGGGAGCCGCAGCATCGAAATCTTCACGCAGCCGTCTCCCTCCGGCTATGCCGTCCACGACATCATGACTGATGTCGCGGCCAGTGCGGTGTTGCCAGAATTCCGTGTGAAACTGAGCGAGCTTTATGCAGGCGTTTAAGCTTTGATCTCAAAGATCGCCTCGACCTCCACCGCCGCCCCAGTCGGAAGCTGCGCAAAGCCCAGGGCGCTGCGGGCGTGGTAGCCGTCGCCTTCCTTGCCGAAAATCTCGTGCAGCAGGTCGGAGCAGCCATTGATCACCAAGTGCTGGTCGCTGTATTCCAGGGTCGAATTCACACAGCCGAGCACTTTGATGACTTTCAGGCCATCCAGCGTGCCGTGCGTGTCCCAGACGGAGCGCAGCACCTTCTCGGCGCAGTTCTTAGCGGCCTTGTAACCGTCTTCCGTCGAAACGCCCGCGCCCAGCTTGCCCTTGAGGTCACTGACGTGGCCGGAGGTGATGAGCTGATTGCCACTGCGAATGCAGAGGTTCAGGTAGCCGGGAGCTTGTTTCGCGAAGGTGAGGCCGAGGGATTCTGCTTTTTGCTGTGGAGTCATGGTGGGAGTGAGAAGTGGATGCAGAATACGAATTGGAAAACGAAAACTGGCAAAGAGCTGCATTCATCTGCCATCATCCGCCCATCATCCGCCCATGAGACGCACTCTGCCTCTTCTCTGCACCTTGGTTGTCATCAGCCTGAGCGCCCAAACCGTCGACACCAGCACGCTCATTGACAAGGTCGTCTGCGGCTATCAGGGATGGTTCCGCTGCGAGGGCGATGGCAGCAACAACGGCTGGCATCACTACGCCGCTGGCGGAAAATTTGAGCCAGGACACTCGCACATCGAGATGTGGCCGGATGTGAGCGAAATACCTCCGCAGGACCGCTTCGCCACGCCGTTCAAGCACGCCGACGGCCGCGCCGCCGAGGTCTTCAGCTCCGTGCGCGAGTCCGTCGTGCAGCTTCATTTTAAATGGATGCGCTACTACGGCATCGACGGTGCCTTCGTGCAGCGCTTCGCCACCACCACACGCGACAAACGCTTCCGCGAGCCGATGGATCAAGTCCTCACGCACTGCCAGGCCGCCGCGAAAGCCAACGGACGCGGCTGGACGCTGATGTATGACCTCAGCGGCATCAAAGAGGACGGCATCCAGCTCGTGATCGACGATTGGAAGCGCCTCATCACCAAAAAACGCCTCGACCGCGATGGCCCCGCCTATTTCAAGCATCACGGCAAGCCGCTCGTCGCCCTCTGGGGCCTCGGCTTCAACGACCGTGCGCCGATGCTCGATGAGTGGTCACGCCTGATCACGTTTTTGCACGATGAAGGCTGCGCGATCATGCTTGGCGTGCCCTACTACTGGCGCACGCTCGATCACGACTGCATCAAAGATCCCAAGCTCCACGAACTCATCGCCCGCGCTGACATCGTCAGTCCGTGGGCCGTGGGAAGACTCGGCACGCCGCAGGACGCGGCCAATCGCGTGGAGAAAACCTTGAAGCCGGACGTCGCGTGGTGTGCGGAGCGCAAGCTCGACTACCTGCCAGTCCTCTTTCCCGGCTTTAGCTGGCAGAACCTCTCCAAGTCACGCGGCCAGGAGGCCAAGTTCGATGCCATTCCGCGTCTCGGCGGCCGCTTCCTCTGGTCACAGGCGCTCGCGGCCAAACAAGCCGGCTCTCGGATGCTCTACGTCGCCATGTTTGATGAGCTGGACGAAGGCACCTCCATCTTCAAAACCGAAAATCATCCGCCCGTCGGCGCGAGTCCATTTCTCGCCGAACCTGATCTGCCGAACGATCACTATCTCTGGCTCACGGGCATGCTCGGCAAGCTGCTGCGGGGTGAAAGCTCGGCTGAAATGCCAGCGCGTTGAATCGTGGAGCGCGAGTATGGCGAAGCCTACTCGCCACTTGTCTTGCGCAGCGTTTCCAATTTGTTCACGCCATTCCCTTTCCCATCTTTTGGCAGCCTTCCACGCGCCAGGAATGTCAGGCGAGTAGAATACTCGCGCTCCGTCAAGACAAGTCCGACGCCAGCACTGAATTCGCGGCGCGCAGGGCCAGCTCCTTCGCCTGCGCGATCACGCGCACGGGCGTGTTGTCGAACATGTAGGCATGGCAGCTCGGGCATGTGACCGCACGGGTGACCACGATGGAGCCGCAGCCTTCGCAGACTTTGTACTGCTCGGGATGGGTGGCGATCTTCTCGGCCTGCTTCAGACGTGAGTCTGGTTTGTGCTCGTGCGCGCTCATGAACCCCGGATGCTACGACGCCCTCCGCTGCGCGCAACCTTGGCGATGCGCAAACTTACGCTGAATTTTGCCGTTGCTTTGCGGATGTTAAGCACCACTCAGCCTAAACCCTCAACACTCCACCCATCGCGATACTTCCGCATGAGCTGGGCATTGAGTTCGGGCTTGTTCGTGACCTTGCCGGCTGTGGCATCCCATTCGATCCAATCACCCGGATTGCGCTCGGAAAGCACACCGAGCAGCACGGCCTCCGTCACTTGGCAGCCGTAAGTTGGCAGATCGGTGCTGGCTTTTTCGCCTTTCATGCAGGCATCGACCCAGTCGGTGTAGTGATTCGCGATGCGTGTCTTCGGATAGGTGTGGCCGGTGAAATTCGCCTCGGGCACCAGCCATGGGCGCTGGCTGTGCGGTTTGAAGATGCCGCCGTTTTCGCCGATGAAGAAAATGCCGCTCGGGCTGTCTTTGGTGAGCACGCTCGGCTTGATCACACGGCTGTCATACGGGTAACCACCGTCGCTCCAGGTCATCTTGATCGTGTCGCCCGCCGTGAGCGGCGTGCCGGGGAATTCGAGTTCGAGATGTCGCTTCTGCGCATAAAGGTCGCCCTTGCTGCCTTCATCGAGGCAGCGCACGCGCTTCGGTGCTTTCAAGCCGAGGCAGGCGAAGACGACATCGAAGTAGTGGCAGCCCATGTCGCCCATCATGCCGACGCCGAAATCGACCCACGAACGCCACATCGACGGATGATACGCGCCTTCGAGGAACGGCACTTCATTCGCGACGCCGAGCCACAGGTTCCAGTCGATGTGCTCCGGCACGGGATCGGCCTGCGCTTTGCGTTCCGTGACTTTCGGCCACCAGTTGGCCTTCTTGTTTTCCCAGCAGATGACTTCCTTCACCTTGCCGATGGCACCGCTCTTGAGCAAATCCACCGCGAGCGAGGTCTCGATGCTCGAATGCCCCTGCGTGCCCATCTGCGTCGTCACCCCGGCCTTCGCCGCCTCTGCGCTGAGAATGCGCGCCTCGTGGATGTGATGCGTGAGCGGCTTCTGCAAATACACATGCTTCTTCGCCCGCAACGCCGTCACCGCCTGCGCCGCATGCATGTGATCCGGCGTGCCGATGGTGATCGCATCCACCGTATCGCCCAGCTTCGCGATCATCTCGCGATAATCCCGGAACACCGCCGTGTCTTCGAGACGCTTCGCCGCCTCCGAGTCCTGATGCTCCTTCCGCCGCGATGACATGCCCTTAGTGGCAAGTTCGAGCGTCTTCGCATCCACATCGCACATCCCCACGATCCGCACCTTCGGATGCTGCAGCACGCTCATCATCGTGTTCCCGCCCATGCCTCCTACGCCGATCGATGCGACCTGAAACATCGAGTTCGGCGACTTCGCGCTCAGGATGGCGGGCGCGGAGACATAGGCGGCGGTGTGCTTGAGAAAGGAGCGGCGGTTCATGATGGAGCTTGAACGTGCCTTGAAATCAGCGTCTCTCCACGATTCTCACACCAGATCGAGTCAAGTATGTTCGCCTCATTCAAATCGTATGGTCTCGACTCAAAAAACGAGCGTCTTCTGACAGTTCAAGAAGACATGATTCAACGTGCCTCAAAAATCTTTGCCCTCTACTTTGATGCAATTGAGGGTTTTGAGCAGCTAGCTAGCGCCAGTTCTGAATTGAAAGCCAAACTCACAGAGGAAATATCATCGTCACACGGCCTCGCTGTAAGCCCTTCCACGCTTCAGAAGATAGAATCGCTGCCTGGAACAGATCCAAGCACTCTTGGCTTAATTCCGGGCATGTTTTCTTTGTCGTTGAAAGACTGTATCTCTCGACGGCTAAAGTCCAAAAAGAACCACGATGCGATCGGCAACTACTTGTTGATCATGCTTTATCAGTACTGGGAAGATCTCTGGCGAGGACAGATATCCAAAGCATTTGGCTCCAAAGAAAAGAAGTTTATCAAGTCCGACTTCTGGGGGTATCTGCGGGTCATTCGAATCTGCCTAATTCACAAAAAAGAAATCGCTGACAAAAGTGTGCAAGATGACTTTCCTGAAATGAAATGGTTTCGCGCGGGAGAAGAGATTGTTATAGATCGGGCCAAAGTTAGACCGGTTCTCAAAAAGAAAGTCATATTCGAGCTGTGCTTTTTAGAATTGTGGTAATGAATAGGCGGCGGTGGCCCGCCCGTGCATCAAACTCAATCTTGAAAACGCGACCTTGGAAGAAGTGCGCCGGGCCATGGACTGCACTCCGACCAAGAAGGGCTTTCGCAGACTCCAGGCGTTGAGCTGGCTCTTTGAAGGCAAGAGCCGCGAGCAAGTCGCCAACCTCTCAGGCTTCAGTTTGCGGCAGGTGTTACGGTTCATCCAAGCCTTCAATCTCGCCGGTCTTGATGGTCTCATTCCCGGTCGCAGCAGCGGACGCCGACGCATCCTGCCCAAGGAACAGGTCAACGAGAAAATCCTGCCGCTCATCGAAGATCCCTCGCTGGCTGGACAGAGCCACTGGACTGCCGTGAAGCTGCACGGGTGGATCAAGGAGAACCTGCAAACCCAACTCGGTTACAGCACCACCGTGCGCTATCTCCACGAGCATGATTACCGCCTCAAAGTCCCTCGTCCCTGGCCGCTGGATCACGATGCGGAAAAGCGCCGGGCCTTTTGTGAAAAGCTGCAACTCTGGCAAAACGATCCAAGCATCGACTTGTGGTTCGCTGACGAAAGCGGCTTCGAAGGCGATCCACGTCCGCGGCGCACCTGGACGAAGATTGGCAAAGTGCGTCACTCACCTTATCTCGGCGAGCACATCCGCTACAACATCTTTGGCGCTGTGCGCCCCAAGGATGGCCGCCTCGGCGCGCTGCTCTTCAATCTGTGCGACAGTGTGACCTTTCAGGTCTTCCTCGACACACTGGCCGAAGAAAATCCGCAAGTTGAAGGACGCCGGGCGATCCTCGTGCTCGACAACGCCTCCTGGCACAAGACCAAGACGCTCAACTGGCACCACTTCGAGCCGGAGTATCTGCCACCACGTTCGCCAGATCTCAACCCCATAGAGCGTCTATGGCTGCGCATGAAGGCAGACTGGTTCAACGGCTGGATAGCCAAGACTTCCGAAGAGCTGCAGGATCGCATGATCGAGTCTCTGCGCTCTCTGTTCGACCGCCCTGCCATTCTTCAATCCCAATGCCGACCCAAGACCCGTTTATGACATTCTTTTTGAGAACCGGTCTAACCGAGCATGGGGCCGTTGACAGCACGATCCCGCGCAAAGGCTATCAAACTCTTGATGAGCAGCCCCAACCCTTCGACCGTCAGAACTACGCCAAGCGCCATCTTATCGAAAACTTCTTCCAACGCATGAAGGCACACAAGCGCCTCGCCCTGCGCTCCGAGAAAACCGCCTCATCCTTCGCACTTCGCAGGATTCATCACTTTCGCGGCACTCCTGGACAGAACTCACCTCGCTTGATTTGCGAAGACACCGCCTAGATGGGACTCGATTGGAATCCAGGCCCCAAAGCCAAACCGGCTTTGAAGCCGAGTTCGAGTCTTTGTGGAGAAAGCTTCTCTCCAAGAAGTGGTGTTGGAATCGTAAAGCCAAAACTCGTCGCTTTGGAGAGATCACTGAATCTGCGTTCGACACACTGAAGGCACCCACTGTGGGGGTGGATGCGGAGGCAACCGCATGGGCCAGGCAGCAGGCTGAGAAACGAACCAACAAGTCTTTGAGCGTGGAGGAATTTGTATCCAGCATGACTGGATATCGGGTGTTGGCTCTCGTGCCTCCATGTGATGGTCTTCCTCGTTACACGAATAGCGTTCTTGGCGGCTATGTGGACGCCTATGCTTTTCGAAGTCAGTTCCTGAGTGATTGCAGTGCCATCATTGGAGAACGGCTTTTGAGTGATGCCTGGAATTCCAAGCTGCCGGCTGACACGATCAAATATGGACAGGAGCTTTTGCAGAGTTCTGTCGAGTTTGCCAAGTCCAACCAGATTGATCTGTCCAAAGTTCACACTTCGGACGATCCGGACTCCATAGAATTTAAATTGGATGTAGTGCAGTCGGCAGGTCGCTGGTGCGTCTTCTGGGGTGAGCGAGGACACTGGCTGGAATCTTACTTTTGAACAGTCCATAGCTCGCGTTAGCGGAAGATGGCATCTTTGTACGGCGTTGGTTTCGGACCCTCAATGCCCTCGAAAAACGTCATCTGTGCCGTCTTGGCCGCGAGCGCTGTCTCCGCCTCTGCGGAAGTGTCGTTTCGCAACGAAGTGATGGCGGCGATTTCGAAGGCGGGCTGCAATCTGGGGGCCAGTCATGGCAAAGCGACAGGCAAATGAGGTTTTAAGCTCTCGCTGCGTGACCGGGATGCCAATTTCGATTTCAAAGCACTCGTCAGATCACCATCTCGCTCTCGAAGACAGCGCCTGGTGAGCGCGAAAGAGTTCCTGATTGGAACAGGAGATAAGGAGGACAACAAAGCTCAGAACCTCATTTCTCCGTTCTCTTTGTTATCTCCTGTAAAAATCAATCCGGCAGACAGCGTTTATTCAACTCTCATGAAACCAGCCATCCTCCTCGCCTTCCTCGTCAGCGCCTCGCTGTTCGCTCAAACCGCCGCGCCCAAAGCTCCGGCCAAGCCGAAAGGCCCAACGGTTCCTGCCGATGCTCAATGGCATGATGTGACGACCTGGGGTGTCGAAGGCCGCGGATGGGGTGACCAAGAGCGGAAGCGCTGGTTTGATCGTTTTCCGGCGAAGGCGGAGAAGACGGTGACGCCCGCCGTTTGGGGGCTGAGTCGTGACAGCGCGGGCATGATGGTGCGCTTCAAGACGGACGCGAAGGCGATCTACTGCCGCTACGATCTCGCCAAGGCCAGTCTGGCCTTGCCTGCGATGCCGGCAACGGGTGTGAGCGGTCTTGATCTGTATGCGCGTGATGACAAAGGCCAGTGGCGCTGGGTGGCGTGCCCGAAACCGGCGGCGCAGCATATCGAAGCTGTTTTGATCAGCGATCTCGTTCCGGGTGAGCATGAATTCGCCGCCTACCTGCCGCTCTACAACGGCATCGAGAAACTGGAGATCGGCGTGCCTGCGGGTGCGAAGTTTGAAGGCCAGGCTCCGCGTGAGAAGCCCATCGTGTTTTACGGCACCTCCATCACGCACGGCGCGAACGCCTCGCGCCCAGGCATGGTTCACACGGCGATTTTGGGCCGTCGTTTGGATCGTCCCGTCATCAACATCGGTTTCTCCGGCAACGGCCGCATGGATGCCGCCGTGGGTGATCTGATCAACGAACTCGATGCCGCAGCCATCGTCATCGACTGCCTGCCGAACATGCAACCGGCGGACGTCACGGCCAAATGCGTGCCGCTGGTGAAGCAACTGCGCTCCAAACACGCCACGACGCCGATCATCCTCGTCGAGGACCGGCGCTTCACGAACTCCTGGATCACGCCCGCCAAGGCGAAGTTTCACGACGACAACCACGCCGCGCTCAAGGCCGCCTACGAGCAGCTCAAGGCCGAAAAAGTCGCCAATCTCCACTACATCAGCGGAGACGCTCTCTACGGCACCGACGCCGAAGGTTCCAACGACGCCTCTCACGGCACTGATCTCGGCTTCCTGCGCCAGGCGGACATTTTCGAGCCGGTGCTGCGTGCGGCGCTGAAGTAGGGTCTGGAGTTAAGGCAAAGTGACTTTCAGAGAAATTTTCGTTTTCTGCGGAAAGTCACGCCTTCAAGCTTGAGCCTTCCAACCAACGTTCCATCAATGTCTTTGGATTGCACCTGTAGTGAGGCTTGGACACCAAGAATACTTTTGTTGAGAATGCTTATTATCTCGGACTCGGAGGCGTCTTTGTCATAAGGTGGCGTCAGGTCGGTGAATCGCACCTCAACGACATCTGCATAGTTTCTTTTGTTGTAGTTTCCGACAAACGCGATTTCGAAAAGCACCCTGTTGGGCGCAAGGATTTCGACAATCTGGCCTTTGATACGATCCATGCGGCAGTAGCCTCAAAGTTGGTTTACGTTTACTTCCCGATCTTGTACAGCGCCTTGTCCGTGCGGAGGAACAGGGCGCTGCCGTCGGCGATGGGGCTGGCCATGAGGGAGCCGTCGAGGGTGTTTTGGGAGAGGATTTTGAATTCCTTGCTGGCAGCGATGACGGTGACAACGCCTTCGCGGCTGCTGAAGTAGAGTTTGCCGTCGGCGAAAATCGGCGATGCGCTGAATTTGCCGCCGATGCGTTCGCGGTAGAAAGCCTCACCGGATTTCACGTCCACGCAGCTCACGATGCCGCCGTCATCGACGTAGAAGAGCAGGCCGTCGTGCAGCACGGGCGAGCACATCTTGGGAGCGTTCTTGTTGTTCCGCCAGGCGACCTCAGGCGTCTTCACACCGCCATATTTGAGCGCGATGACGGCTGATTTGCCGAAAGCGGTACTGAAATAGATCTGTTGGTCGTCGGCGACGGGCACGGTGGACATGGAGAAGCCGAGTTCGCCGTAATGGATCTTCCACAGCTCTTTGCCGCTCAGTGGATCGTAGCCGTAGATGTTGTTGGCGGCGGAGCTGACGACTTGAGGCTGACCGTTGATGGTGACGATGAGCGGGGTGCCGTAGGCTTTGCGCTGCTGTGCGCGTGGGTCCATTTCGCCACTGCGGGGTGTCTTCCACGCGAGTTTGCCGGTGTTCTTGTCGAAGGCGGCGATGAACTGCTGATCGCTGCCGTCGAAGTGGGCGATCAAACGATCTCCATGCAGCACGGCGGTGGAACCTGGGCCGTTTTCGTGCATGACCTGCAGCTCCTCGTTTTTCCACAGCACCTTCAGAGTCTTCGTGTCGAGCGCCACGGTGCCAAACGAGCCGAAGTGCGCGTAGAGGCGGCCTTCTTCGAGCACGGGCGTGGGTGAGGCGTAGCTGTTGAGCTGATGCGCCCACTGCGGGTCTTTGACGTTCAGCAGTTCGATGTCGTGGAGGATTTTGCCATTGCTTCGGTCCACGCACACGGCATGCAGGCTTACGGAACCGAGAACGGTGAGAGGTTGGTCGCCGGTGTTCGATTCGAGGCGGCGCTTGGCTTCTTCTGGCGTCGCGGCTTTCTCAATCGCGGTCGTGAGCCAGATCTGATCGCCCCACATCACGGGTGTGGAGTGGCCGCGACCGGGCAGCGGCGTCTTCCAGGTAATGTTGCTCGTCTCGCTCCACGTTTCGGGCAGGCCGGAGGCACTTGCCTGACCTTGGGCCGAGGGGCCGCGCCATTCAGGCCAGTTGCCGGCGTTGGAGAGGGAGGTCAGAACAAGAAACGAAAGAAGGATGCGGGAGATCATGAGCGAGAAAAAACGTGACAAGCGGCGGCGAACTGTCTTTCACTGCGAATCACCATGCGCACGCTGTTTTTTCACCTGTTTCTGGCCGCCACGCTTCACGCGCAGACGCCCGCGCTTGAACAACTCATCGAGGTGCGCACCGGCACGCTGCCGATCATCCTCACGGTGCCGCATGGCGGCACCTTGAAGCCGGATAACGTGCTGGCGCGTCGCTACGGCGTCACGGGCATGGATGCCAACACCGCGCCGCTGTCCGAGATGATCATTGAGGAGATGGAGTCACGTTACGGCGGCAAACCGCACGCCATTTTCGCCCGCCTGCACCGCTCGAGGCTGGATCCCAACCGCGATCTCAAAGAGGCGGCGCAGGGCGAGCCGACTGCGGAGGCGGCGTGGCATCGCTTTCACGATGGTGCCAAGAAAGCCTGTGAAACGGTGATGAAGAAGCACGGCATGGGCCTGCTGCTGGACATTCACGGCCACCGTCACATCGACCAGCGGGTGGAGCTGGGTTATTTGATCAAGGGCGAGCAACTGAAGGCGAGCGACGCCGAATTGAATGCGAATGCCGGGCTGATCGCCAGCACGAGCATTCGTGATCTGGACAAGCGCTCGCCGCAGAGCTTCGCGGAGCTGGTGCGCGGCCCGCAGAGCCTCGGTGGCTTGCTGGAGTTTCGTGGTTTTCGCTGCCTGCCGAGTCCGACGAAGTCGTATCCCGGTGTTCTGGCAGGCTACTTCAGCGGCGTCTATGACATCGCCGCTCATGGCTCCCGCGACGGGGGCACGGTGAGCGCGATTCAGGTGGAATGCCCTTGGTACAACGTGAGGGAAACGTCGGAATGCCAGCGCCGCTTTGCCAGGGCGCTGGCTGATTCACTCGGCGTGTACTTTGAAGTTCACTTCGGCCGGAAGCTGAAGGCGCACTGAGTGTGGGGCTCTGTCACCGACGTGGTGGAGGTCCGCCTGGACCCCCAGGAGGCGGGCCATGGGTGACAGCGTAACCTTCGCGGACGAGGTAGCCGTCTGGATTGATTTGCATGAGCCTTTCAAACACGGGCGCGGCGAGTCTTGGCTGACCGGCACCGATCTGGCTCCAGCCGAGCCAGCTCATGGCGATGGGATCTTCGGGCTGCTGATGGTGAGCACGGTCGAAGTAAGTTTCAGCTTTGCGGTAGTCACCCTGGTTGAACAGCAGCTCTCCGGCGATGAGGAGGAGTTTGAAATTAAACTGGTCGATGCCGAGGCCCGCTTTGGCCGCACGGAGGGTTTCCTCCGGCTTTTGCTGCGCCAAATAAGTGTGGGTGAGGCCGAGGTGCGGGGTGAGGGCGCGCGGCTCCTGCCTGGCGGCAGCGGTGTAGAACTGCACGGCCTTGTCGTAGTCCTTGTCGAGATACGAGAGCCAGCCGGCGCGCACAGCGGCGAGATAGGTCTCTCCACCGGCGTTTTTGAAGGAGAGGACGTTTTCGAGCGCGGCTTTGTAGTCGCCATTGGTTTCAGCGGTGAGGGATTGCTGCCAAAGCTCGGTGGCTTTTTGAGGATCGGCTGCACGCGCAAGCGTCGCGGCAGTGAGGAGGATGAGGAGCGTCGTTTTCATGGTTGTGGGAGGAATGCGTCAGGCAGCGTCGCCGTTCGGCAGCGCTGGGGTGAATGAGGTCTGGGTGAAGGTGAGTGTGTGCGTTTCAAAGCGGGCCTGCAGTTCTGTGAGGCCGCGGATGGGCTCCAAGGTGAACTCGATCTCGTGCGGGAGGTCAGCGGGAGCGTCCGGCAGCCTGGTGGCGAGGTGAAGCCGCTGGGTGGTGGGATGCAGCGAATGGCGGGTGATGACGCGCTGGGTGGAATGCCCCAGGTAGGGCACGAAAACGCCCGCCAATGCCCGACCGCGCCGCTTTGCACTCAAGGCGACACAATCCTCCCAGTTCATGCCGCTTTGATAAGCGAAGGGCACGGTGGGCATGGCGAACGAAAGAAGACGCAGGAGCTGCGAAGCGCCGCTAAGGCGGCTTTGTGTGATTTGGAACGCGTGCAGGCCAAGGACGGCGGTGAGGCTGTCTGGGCCGCTTTGGAAGATGTAGCGACCGGATTCATCAAGCGTGATGCGGAGATCCGTGCGGTCTGCCTGATCCGACCGATAGCTGGCCGTTCCCGGCGCAAAATGGGCCAGCGTGCCCAGCACGGTGCTGGAGACCGTCGCGGGTGCGATGCGGGCTCCAACTTTGGGCACGCTGGCAAAGTTCCACTGCAAACCGGTTTCGGTGCGCGTGAAGAAGTTCGTGAGGCAGAAGGGCAAGGTGGGCGCGCCGGTCTCAGCGCTGGCCTGCGTGTGCAGATGGATATGCGGCACCGGTGATCGACCCGAATTGCCGCAGTAGCCGAGCAGATCGCCGGCGGTGACGCGCTGGCCGGCTTTGACGGCGATGCCGTTCTTCATGAAGTGCGCGAGTTTCACCACGCCACCGTAGTCGAGGCGAAGGAGGAGATGATTGCCCCAGTTGTGGGCGAAGTTGCAGCCGCCAGGGGCGTTGTCGGCCACGCTGTCGATGACACGGATGATCTCGCCGCTGCCAGGAGCGCGGACTTCGAGGCCCTGCGTGTAGTAGCGGCTCAAGTCGTCGTCGCAGCCGGGCGGGCAGGCGTTGTCGGCAGCATCGTGGACTTCAAAGTCGAGTGCGTGCTGCCAATCGCCGCGATGGCTGAGCTTGTCGTCGAAGCCCTGCGTGACGATAACCTCGCGTGAGGTCGGAAGCAGGACGTGCGTCTCGTTGCGATGTGGGAAACGCGCGTTGGCGAGCGCGATGCTCGCGGCGGCGGCTTCGGGATTGTCATGCGTACCGGTGGTGGGCAGGAGTGAGCCGGATTTCTCGCGGAGTCGCAGGCAGCAGAGCATGCTCCAGATGGTGAGCAGATATGGCAGTGGCAGATACTCCCAGCCTGAGCCGCGTAGGAAGTGCTGCACGGCGGCGACATGCAACGCGGCCACCGATCCGCCGATGAAAGCGAGCGCGAGACTGCTCCACGAAGGCACGAAATACACCGCGCCGAGCGCCATGCCGGCGAGGAGGTAGTTGTGGCCCGCAAACCAGCCAAACCACTGCAAACCGCAGGCTTCGAGCAGTTTGACGATCACGACGCCGCCCGCGTAACCGGCGATGGCATTGATCATCGCCACGCGTGACCATACGAGAATCGCAAGCGTGACAGCGAGGCCGGCCCACACGTTTGGCAGGAATAAAATCGTGCCCATGCTGCGCAGAAACGCGGCGACTATAAACGGCAGCGCCGGTTCCGCCGGAAGCGCGAACGGCAGCATGGCGGAGGCAGCGGCGGCGAGAGGGAAGAAGGTCAGCAGCGTGCCGAACGTGATGACGAAGGCCACGCTGAGCGGCGGCAGGCCTGCACGCAGCGGAAACCAGTGCCACAGCGCCGCCGAAAGCAGCAGCGTGTAAACGGTGACGATGACGAGCATTCCGTAAATCGCGACCGGCGGCAGCGTGGTGTTCCGCGTGATCCAGGCGACGGCAAGAGCGCTGAGGAAGACGTTGTAGAGCAGCGCGCCGTCCTTCCGCATCGCGGCGGGCAGGTGCAACAGCTTTGCCAAACCGCCACCGAGCAACGTGGCGATGATGGCGAAGAAAAAGTAGCGTGGCTCCAGCAGCAGCGAAGTGCAAAGCAGGGCTCCGGCCTTCCAGCTTCCGCAAAGGAAGATGGAACTGGCGGCACGGGAGACTTCGAGGAATGGCGACGCGAGTGTTTGGAGACATGGGCGCAGTTTGATCAACTGCGCTTTGAGGCGACCCAGCACGCTGCTGGATGGCGGGGCTTCCGTGAAGTCCATCAGGGAGGTTGATGGGATTGGGTTCATGGCTTTGGGGTGGAAAGGGATTCAGCGATGCTGCGGAGCGAATTGATCGAGGACGAGTTCGAGTAGGAGGACGAGGACGATTTATAGACGCGTTGTTGCGAGCAGATGATCTGGCACGCGTTCGAGGCGCTGCACATAATCGAGGTCTTCGCGCTCGCGGATGACATCGACACGGCCATCGAGGCCAATCATGACGACGGCGGGGCGGTAGGTGATGAACTGCATGCTCTGGGTGATGTTGTAAGCACCGACGGGATGCATGACGAGATGATCGCCGGTCGTCATGGCGGGCAGGGAGACCTGCTCGCGGATGACGTCGATGTTCATGCAGAGGCAGCCGTAAAGTTTCACCGGCTGCTGCGCAGCTTCGCGGTTGGCTTTGGCGGGCTTCACGTTGAAGCGATACCAGTTGCCGCTGTAGAGCAGGTTGATGCCCGCATCGACGACGTAGGCGGTTCCGGCGGTCTCGTGAACATGCGCGGGGCCTTTGTTGGCCTTGCCAGCGAGCGTGATCGGGCCTGATGCGGTGGTTTGCTTCACGGCGACGACGCTAGTGATGAGATAACCGGCTTCATCGACGAGAGCGCGACCGCTTTCGAGATAGAGACGCGGGCGGCGATCGCGTGGCAGGGTGTTGAGCACGCTGGTGATGGCCTCG
>Ga0209573_1003582_pt1 | contig 16792 bp, 16 predicted proteins | sample TNRBio252014_DNA_FD_185870 | JGI IMG/M metagenome (GOLD analysis project Ga0209573, IMG submission 185870) | Wastewater treatment Type I Accumulibacter community from EBPR Bioreactor in Madison, WI, USA - TNR Reactor_6/25/2014_ DNA (SPAdes)... | ecosystem: Engineered > Bioreactor > EBPR >...
CATGGATCGCGACCTGCTCATCCTTGCCCGCGCCGAAATGAAGGCGCAGGAATGGGGCGGCCAGAACCCCGAATACAAGAAGCTGCACAAGGAATTCGAGAACACCCTGCGCGACAACCTCAAGAAGGGGTCGTCTCAGAAAACGGAAAAAATCGTACGCTAAGCGCAGGTTCGTCCCTCTGGAACGGCTGCAACAGAAAGGCGCAGTCTTGAATGTCACATTTCTGTCCGAAAACACCCTTTAAATGCCTTAGACTAAATGACGGGTTAAGTGACAATTTTTGACGGCGGGAGCTTTTCGATTCACACTGTCACATAATCGAACGTATATGTGACAGGTGAAACATGCTGATTGGCTACATGCGGGTGTCGAAGGCTGACGGCTCCCAAGCGACCGACTTACAGCGCGACGCGCTGATCGCTGTCGGCGTCGATCCAGCTCATCTCTATGAGGATCAAGCATCAGGCAAACGAGAGGATCGACCGGGCCTGGCAAGCTGCCTGAAGGCGCTGCGATCCGGCGACACGTTGGTGGTTTGGAAGCTGGATCGGCTCGGCCGCGACCTGCGGCATCTGATCAACACCGTACATGACCTGACTGGACGTGGCATCGGCCTCAAGGTGCTGACCGGCCACGGCGCGGCCATCGACACCACGACCGCCGCCGGCAAACTGGTCTTTGGCATTTTCGCTGCGCTGGCCGAGTTCGAGCGCGAGCTGATCGCCGAACGCACAGTTGCCGGTTTGGCGTCGGCACGGGCACGCGGACGGAAAGGCGGGCGGCCGTTCAAGATGACGGCGGCCAAGCTGCGCTTGGCCATGGCGGCTATGGGGCAACCGGAAACCAAGGTCAGCGATTTGTGCCAGGAACTCGGGATTACCCGGCAGACCTTGTATCGGCATATTTCACCCTCCGGTCAGTTGCGTTCCGACGGAACGAAGTTGCTCAGTAAGGCTTGACCTTCAATCCATCATAACCACCACCCATCGCCTGAAATAGAGCGGCACTATCGGCAAGTCGTTGCGCCTGCGCTGCGACCAAGGCAATGCTATTTTGTTGAGCCTGCTGCCTTGCAATCAGCAATTGCGTGTAGCTGGCTGCGCCAAGCGCATACTGACGCCCCGTGGATTCAAGAGAAGACTGTGCAGTTGAGTCTGCAAACGCGAGTGAACTCAATGCCTGTGCATCGTGCTCCAGTGCGCTCAATGTGTCCGCCACGTTGCGCAGAGCGTCGAGCACAACGCCCTGATAATTTTCCGCTGCGGCATCCAATGCCGCCAGCGATGCCCGTTTTTCTGCGGGTAGTCCCGGATTGAATAGTGGCTGGGTCAACTGCCCCAGCACACTCCAAACAGCAGAGTTGCCGCCAAAAAGAGCCCCGGTTGTGAGTGCTTGTGAGCCAAGGTTTGCACTGAGGTTGATTTGTGGATACAGCTTGGCGATCGCCACCCCATATTCGGCATTCGCCGCGTGAAGCAATGCTTCTGCCGCCTGAATATCAGGCCGTCTGCGCACCAGATCAGAAGGCATCACAAGAGGCAATTCGGTGGGCAGTTTGAACTCGGCCAAAGTGAAATCCGGCACCTTCGCGTCACCAGGGGCCTGGCCGGAAAGCGTAGCCAGAAGATGCTCACTTTGTTGCAGTTGCTTGAGCAACAGGGGTAGTCCAGAACGAGTCTGTTCGGTCTGCGTTTGCTGTGCAAGCAGTTCGTCCGGTGCTGCTTGACCAAAACGCACCCGCTCGCGGGTGACATTGATCTGCTCGTCCTGTGCTTCGACCATCGCTTTGGTGGCCGCAAGCTGACCCGCGAGTTTTGCTCGGACAATGGCGGTGGTGGTGATATTTGCCGCAAGGGTCAGTTGCGCGCCCGCCAGTTCATGGCTCCGGTAGTCCACACGAGCGGCCAGCGCTTCCAGCGCACGACGATTCCCTCCGGCCAAGTCGAGGCGGTAATTTACGCCAACACTGGTGTTGTAAAGACTGAACTCACGTGCCTCGCCGGCCAATCCGAGACCGCTGGAGCTCATGCGTTGGCGTTGCGCACCGATACTCGCATCGACTTGGGGGTAGCGCGTTGATCCCGCTTGCGCAGCATGAAGCTCCTGCGCCTGCCGCAGTGTCGATTTTGCGGAGGCTAACGTGGGACTGTTTTGTAAAGCCAATGCAATCAGTGCATCGAGTCTGTATGACCCCAGGCTGTGCCACCATTCCGAACTGACCTCCCGACCGACCCGGAGGGTTTGCACTTCCCCCAAGGGGATTGTGGACAAGGCGGTTTGCGCTGGCATGGTGGCAACGGTGTATTTGGATGTAGTCGGCGCTTCGGGGCGTTTGAAGTCAGGCCCGACCGCACAACCAGCCAACAAACCAACAAGTGCGAGAGATGTCAGGGCTCTGGCTGGACTTTGACTGGGTTTCGTGCATTGGCCCGTGCAAGTCAGGTCATCGGTTTTCATAGAAATGCTCCAGGAACGGCTTACGGAAGCTCTGATGACAAATGAGACAGCTTTGTTGCACCTTCGAAAAAGCAGAGATGACGGCTAGACCATCACCACGCTTGGCTGCGTCGCCCATAGCTGTAGCAGATTCGTGCGTCTGCCCATCGTGGCTGCGAAACTTCCCAGCATCGGTTCCGAGCCAAGCAAGAATGCGCATTTTTTCCGCGACGAGAGGCTCTGCGTGGTTGGCAATCTTCGGCGCCAACTCGGCAACCACCGCCCACTCTTCCTTGGAAATTGCGCCTGTAATGGCTTGCATGTCGCGGCCTAATTTGTCCATCACACCACGTAGCGCCATCGGCTTTGCGGATTCTGCCTGCGCGCCAGCAGGGTTGACTGATATGGTCATCACCGTGAAAAGCACGGTGGCAATGACCAGGAACGGTTTTTTAGTGCTGTTCATGAGACCTCTTCTTTTCTCAGCGACATCGATAACGAGTGGTGCAGTCATTCAAAACTGCGCCCTTCACCCGCTTCCTCGTGAGTGACGCCATCGCGGATGTGGTAAATGCGCTTGAACGTCGGGATGATTTTTTCGTCGTGCGTGACGACGATGACAGCGGTTTCAAAACGCCGAGCCATGTCGTTGAGGATGCGGATGACAGACATCGCACGCACCGAATCCAGCGGTGCTGTTGGTTCATCAGCCAGGATCACTGGTGGTCGATTGACCAAGCCGCGAGCAATAGCCACGCGTTGCTGTTCTCCGCCTGAGAGTTGTGACGGCATGGCCTTGGCGCGGTGCTGCACATCCAGCGCGGTGAGCAGTTCGAGCGCGCGTTTTCGCGCATCGTCATTGCCGACACCCGCGAGCATCGGCAAGAGCGCCACGTTATCGGTGACATCGAGAAACGGGATCAGGTACGGCGCTTGAAACACGAAACCGATCTTGTCGCGGCGCAAAGCCCGCAGGTCGCGCACTTTCCATTCATCGTCGAAAATCACCTCGTTTCCCAGCACCATGCGACCGGCGGTGGGGTCAATCACGGCTCCCAGGCACTTGAGCAACGTGCTCTTGCCGGAACCGGATGGGCCGATCAGGCCAACCACCTCGCCCGGCGCAACCTGCATGTTCACGTTCTTCAAGGCGAGAACCGCAGTGTCTCCCTCTCCGTAACGCTTGCTCAAGCCTTCGATGTGAATGCCTTTTGCCGTCATGTTCAGCCTCCAATCGCTTCGGCCGGATCGACCTTCAGCGCCATACGGATGGCGACAACGCTGGCCAGCACACAAATAACCATCACCGCGAAGAAACCCAAGATTGAATCAATGGGCATCAGCAATACGTATTTGGGAAACAAGGGTGCAGCGAAGGTAGCCGTGATCTTGCCAACGACAAAACCGATGACCCCAAGTACCAACGCCTGCTGCAAGATCATTCCCGAAATCGTGCGGTTGCGTGTGCCGATGAGCTTGAGCACTGCGATTTCGCGAATTTTGTCCATCGTCAGGGTGTAGATGATGAACGCCACAATGGCGGCGCTGACCACAGCCAGAATCACCAGGAACATGGCGATTTGCTTGGCGGATGTGGCAATGAGTTTTCCCACTAAAATCTCTTCCATCTGCGCGCGGTCATAAACCGTGAGCCGCTTCCAGCGCCGTATCGGTTCAGCCACCTCCTGCGGGGAGTATTCAGATTGGATACGCACCAGCACGGCATTTACCGAGTTGTTACTGGTTTGTGAGGCAATCACAGCATCGAGCAGACCAGGCACGCCGGGGCGGTTAAAAGCCGGATTGGCTCCGGTGCGGCGACGCTGCATCAGAATGGCGTCGTTGTCTTTGAGGAATTGCGCTTCTTGCGCATCCTTGAGTGGGATGAACACCATTGGGTCGCCACTGGAGGACACCATGCGGCGGGTCAGGCCAACTACTGTGTAGTGGTTGCGGCGAATTTTCACATCATCGCCCAGCCTAAACCCGGTGGCGATGTCCGCGACCGCCTCATAGTGGCCACGCGTAATCTGGCGCCCCGCGACCAATTGAGGTGGCCAACCCGATGTTCCCGGTTCGCCTGCCGCAATGCCCACGACCATGGCGCGCACATCCTTTTCACCTCTTCCGACCTGCATGGTCAGGTAGGTCACATTGGCGGCCTCTGCGACGCCCGGCAGGGTACGGATGCTGCGCCACAGGTCATCAGGGATGCTGGAAGACTCGGCATAAGGGCCCAGTGTGTCTCTCTGTACCACCCACAAGTTGGCACCGCTGTTGTCCAGCAACACCTTACCGTCATCGACCATGCCGCGATACACACCCGCCATGGTCAGCGTGACGCCAATCAACAGGCCCAGGCCGATGCCCGTAAAGATGAATTTCCCCCAGGCATGAAGGATGTCACGTCCGGCCAGGCTTATCACGGTGAGACTCCTGGCAGACGATCGACGATGTTAATCCGACTCTTGGCGCTGAGTGTCTTTTCGCTGTAGAGCACGATCTGGTCGCCAACGCTCAAGCCCTCGAGCACCTGAACCAGGCCATCAAGACTGGAGCGGCCCAGCACGACCGGAGTGAAAGTCAAACCTCCTTCAACCAGCTTCCATACACCGCGTTTTCCATCGACTGTCCGAATTGCGGCATTGGAGATGGTCGGCGCGGCAGGCAATTCGCCCAGTTGCACAGTCACCTCCGCCAACTCACCCAATGGTGGAAGAGGTACTGGAGGCGCGTTGAAAACGATTTTTGCCAGGGTTTCCTCAGTCACGGCATCGGCACGAGGCTCGATTCGCAATACGTGTCCCGCCACTGCCTGAGATCGCCGTGATCTCAGAACAATCTTGGCTGGAAGCCCTATAGCCAGTCCCTCGGCACTGATTTGATCAAAGCGTGTATCAACCCACAGGCCTGCGGTGTCAATTACTTCGATTACCGCTTGCCCCGCCACCACCGTGGTGCCAGGGTCTGCATCGCGTGCTGCGACCAGTCCGGCAACCGGTGCCACCAACCGCAAGTTTCCGCGTTGAGCGCGGAGTGCTTCCAACTCTGCGCGCAGACGCACGATATCTTCTCGCGAGGCGACCAATGCCGCGCTCGCCACAGCCAGTTCTTGCCGTTTGGTGACTACCGTTTCTTCGCTGGTGCCACGCACCGATAAAAGCTGCTCATAGCGTGTGGCCTGTGTCTGCGCGAAAGTTTCTTTGGCCGCAGCCTGTCGAAGTGCAGCTTCGGAACTCTTGATTGCAGCCTGCTGAGCGCTAACGCGATCGTCCAGGTCCACCGCATCCATTTCACCGAGCACTTGCCCTGCCTTAACGATATCGCCGACATGCACATCCAACCGCTTGACGCGCCCGGCAACGGTGGGGCCGATTTTGTAAGTAAAGCGCGCTTGTACTGTCCCTATACCAGCTAATGCTGGGGCAACGGAGCGGGACTCTACCGTGCTGACAGTAGCTGCAATAGGAGCCAATGGCCCTGAACGCAAAGCAACATAGATGAAAAGTAGTAGAAGCGGAATGATGATTACGACAAGTGCCAGTGTGCGGCGTTGTAAGGGTGGAAATTTCATGACTCACTCCCAATGCCACGACGATAGATTGCAAAAACACCAGAGGCATCGCGACGGATGCGAGCGGCGTCACCCGCGATGAGTGACTGCATCACCAAGCCCTGGATGGAGCCGATGAACGATACCGAGGCAGCCTCGATATCGAGGTTGGCATCAAGCTCGCCTATCGCCTTGCCCCGCTCCAGTAGATGGCGCAAGCGTTCTCCGTACCGTTGAATTAAGGTCTGAACCATCCTTTTAGGGAGTGTTTCTCCGGGCCGCTGCAATTCTCCGAAGAGCATCCGTGGCACACCCGGATGCTCGGAAACGAAGTCGATATGAGCCATGAAGACCGCTTCCAGCGCGGCAAGAGGAGAAGTCACGTTCTGTGCCGCCCTGTCTACTCGGGAAAGAAGACGTTCCGCCACCCATGTCATCACTGCTTCGAGAATGGCATCCTTGGTGGGGAAGTGCCGGAACAGCGCGCCTTGGGTCAGGCCCATGCGCTGCGCGATCGCCGTGGTGGTGATGTCGCTGGGATTCTGCTCAGCCGCCAGATTGATCACCGCCTCTACGGTGGCCGCTCTCCGTTCATCAGCCGGAAGGTGCTTAGGGTGTTCGCTCATCGCCAATCCAAAAGAAAGTAATCTATTACTATCTTAGCAGGTTGTGTGATGAGAGCAAGACCCTATCTGACAGCGCCCAATGAACTCAACGCCAAGTTCGACCCCGAGCCAAGGTACCCAGCTTGTCGGTTGGCCCCTACAGGCAGGTTTAGCGCGTACTGAATTTAGTCAGTTTTTTTCTTTCACCGGCACAGTGCAATCGATTTCTGATGTTTGGTGCGGTCGTCTTCTGAAAATGACAGCCGGAAAGCTCAGGCCGTCAAAATTTGTCACTTAACCCGTCATTTTGTCTAAGACATGCAAAGGGTCCGTCAGGCTCATAATGTGACAGAAATTCCGGGGGAATGCCTTCCTTCGCGAAGGTGGCGCGCAACTGTTCCAGGGAAGCTGGGTCGCGCCGACCATAGGAAGCCAACGCAAACAATGAGCGTGCCGTCTCGGGGTCATACCGCGCTTCAATGATGGCCTCGTCGATGGCCTGGACTGCACGCTGCCAGTGATTGATGGGTTCGGGCTTCGGCGCTTTCGTCGGCAGGCCACTGGTGAACCCGGTTTGGGGCTCGGACCAGAATAGCTTTGCCTCCTCGCCTGGCGGGCTTATGTCCCTCACCTCAATCAAGCTGATTGCCGTTGCCGCCGCCTCCAGCATCTGCAACCGTACTGCCGGATTCAGGGTTTCATACGGTCGCCACAGACTTTGCCCAGCACGCAGCGGATGCCCGCAGCCTTCCCAGGCTTGGCGGAGATACCCCGCGCAGGTTCCGCACGCGGAAAGCGGGGTGTTCAGCTCATCGAGCAGCGTGCGTAGCAGCCGAAACCACAATCCGGCGTGGATGCTTCGGCGCGGCAGCTCCACGTGACCGGTTGTCAGTGCCTGCCAGGTACGCTGGTCCATCGCCGCAATCGCGTCGCTGGCGGTGCGCGGTTCGGCGTCGGCGTTCTCCCAGCCGATAAACCGCCCTGGCACGCCCCAATAGGATTCCAGCCAGCAGCCATGCAGCGGGCAACTCAGCATCAGGGGCAGCTTCCACGCGAGCAGTACGGCTTGGTTCTCCGGATCGTTCAGGCAGAGCGGACAGGCGCGGTTTATCGGCTGGCTGGGCAGCCAGGCACGCCAGCTCGTGATGGATCGCGTCTTACGGCGGAATCTCGGCAGCAGTACCGAGAGCTGGAACGCATAGGTTTCCAATGCGGCTGGAATCTGATCATCAAGGCCGTCCAGTAGCCAAGGCACCCAGCCAGCGAAACTCATGCAGCGCAGCCGATCCAGCTCGATACCGCTCCGCTGGGAGAGCATCGCCAGCAGCGCCAGTGGTGGCGCGGTGTCCAGGTCATCAACCTGGCCGTGACCAAGATCGTGCTCCAGCAGCTCGGACACTTCCATGTGATAGCAAAGGGCCACGCGGTTGAGCCACGAAGACAGGGCTTCGCCTTCCCTGGGTACCGGATGCAGTGGCCAGCGCGGCGCTGGCTTCACATCAGTTCCCGCTCGAATTGCCGCCGCCGCTCACTTGGGCCGGTGTAATCGGCCATGCTGAGCGTGCGGTGGTTGATCGCTTCCTCGCCGCTCTCCACGGCGACGATGGCCGCCGCCATCAGCAAGTGCGCCAGTTCGCCGATAGTGCCCTCGCTGCGTGTGAGCAGGTAGCGAGCCATGTCCAGCGTGGCAATCGACGAGGGTCGCCGCAATGGAAGCGAAGCGGCGAAGCTGGCCAGCAGTGAGCAGCAATCGTCGTTGGCCTCCCATACCGGCAGCAGCATCGGCTCGAACCGGTTCTCCAACTGATCGTCCGAACGGATGGCCAGGTAGGCGTCGCGTGTGCCGACCCCGACCAGCGGGATGCGTAGCTCGTTGCCGAGAAAGCGCAGCAGGTTGAGAAATTCCCGGCGGTTGACGCTATTGCCGGCCAGGACGTTGTGCAGTTCGTCGATCACCAGCATACGCACACCGACCTTGCGCAGCAGTCCCAGAGCCAGTTGCTCCATTTCCGGCAACCGTGGGCGTGGGCGCATCGGCGCGCCCATCGCGGCGAGCAGCGCGACGTAGAAGCGGATCACGGACGGCTCGGACGGCATCTGCACGACCAACACTGGGATGTGCTCCTGGTCGGCGTCGGAGCTGGCCGGGTGGGTGCGGCGGAACTTCTCGACGATCATCGACTTGCCATTGTTGGTCGGGCCGACCAGCAGCAGGTTGGGCATGCGTTGCTTGTTTGGCCACGCATAAAGGGCTTCCAGCCGGTTCAGCGCCCCGACCGCGCGCGGATAGCCGATCCAGCGGTCGGCGCGAAGGCGCTGGATGCGCTCGTCCGAAGGCAGCCGAGCCAGCCCCTGCGCCGCCGGCAGCAGGTGGGACAGGTCGATGATGGGATATTCGTCCACGGCTACCACTCCTCAATCTGGTCGAACGGTTTGGCGGGCGGCAAGTTGTCTGCCTGCGGGTCGGCAATATCCGTATCCGGCGGAACGGGCTTGTCCGGCCGAGCTGATGTCTTGAGGTGCTGGCGGCGATCCGCGTCACGCCGCGCCTTGCGTGTGGCCTTCTGCGCGCTGGTCACAATCTCACGCATCTGGCCGATCATGCGGAACAGCGCCGACTCATCCACCTGTTCGCGCCCTTGCTGCCGCAGTTTCGCCAGCGCCTGCCGTTGTTCCCAGAGGGTGACAGCCGGATGCGACAAGGTACGGTAGGGAATTTCCAGGTAGTGCTGCCCCTCCGGTTCCAGCGCCCAGATGCGGCTGATGTCGCGCGGGTCGCGCCGGATCAGGAAAGCGGGTAAACGGTCGCGCCGAGCGATCCACGGTTTGAGCGCGTCGGCGTAGTAGTGGATGTGGTCGATGACGAAGCCGGTGCGGGTCAGCGTGCGGCGGAGGATGGGCAGAAAATCGACCAGAAAAGCTGTGGCGCGAGTGACGACGGCCGGCATGCCGGCACGCGCCACCGCCCCGGCCCAGCGCGCTTCCGGCGGCTGAAGCAGACCGTTGTGCACCGAGCCGTGGTAGGTGCCGACCGCCAATGTGAGCCAACGCTCCAGCTCGCGCAGCGTCAGGGCGGCCTTGTTTTCGGAATCGTAGTCGCCGCGCTGGTCAGGGCTGGAGAAGGTCGTTCCCGGCAGTTCGTCGTGAATCATCTGCATCGCCGTGCCGATGATCCGTTCCACGATGCCGCCATAGTGCGGCTGTCCCAGCGGGCGATAGTCCAGCCGGATGCCATGCTGCTCGCAGCCACGGCGCAGCGCTTCGCTCTTGAACTCGGCCGCGTTGTCCAGGTAGAGCAGCAAGGGCTTGCCGCTCATCGGCCAGTCCATTTCCACGGTCAGCCCTTCCAGCCAGGGACGCTTGTCGCAGGCGATATGCGCCAGGCACAGACCGACCGAGACGGCGGACGGAGCTTCCAGCGTGACGACCATGCCGAGCACGCAGCGGGTGAACACGTCGATGGCTAGGGTCAGGTACGGGCGGCCAATCGGTTGCCGGTCGCGCTCATCGACTACGATCAGGTCGATGACCGTATGGTCTATCTGCACCTGCTCCAGCGGCGCGGTCACGGCAGGAGGCTCGCCGCCCACACCTTGCAGGGTGCGGGACGCATCTTGGCCTTCCCGAAGGCGAGTGGTCTTGAGCGGGTCGAGACCGACGATCCGCGAGGCCACGGTATTGCGTGCAGGCACCCGCAGCTTTTGCAGCTTGCACGCCCGCGCAACTTCGCGGTGAAAGGCCGCCAGGCTGCGCTTCTGCTTGGTCAGGAACCGCTTTTGCAGCAACTCGCGGATGATGCACTCGACCGATTCCGGCAAGCGTCCCTTGCCTTTGCCGCCGCCGGACTGGCCGGGCACCAGATCTGTCACGAGGCCGCTGCCTTGCCGGGCGCGCCGGATCAGAACGTACACCTGGCGCCGAGACAAGCCCAACGCCTGAGCCGCCATATCGGCCGCTTCGTGCCCGACCGTCTCCGACTGAGCCAACGGGCCGATGATCTCCGCACGACGGCGCGCACGCTCCCATGCCTCATCAGGCAGGGTGGCCACGCCTTGTTCTGGAATCCGTGGGGTGTCCGTCGCCATGCTCACCTCGCTTTGGTGCACACGAGTATTGAGCATAGTCGAGATTGGTGTAGATCACTTCTGATATTGAACTGTCAGGAGCTGGCTGCACAACAGCCATTACGCCCAATCAACTGGTGCAGTCGTCTTCTGAAAATGACAATCTGAGTCAATTGGCGTCGTCGACGTGGCATTTCATGGATTCAGTCGCGAAACAGAATTACTTTACCTTACATTCGTATAATCGTTAGAATGACGGTTATGGATAAACGAATGCTAAAAGACCTCCTCTACGAGCAAGTTGCCCGTATCGGCAAAGCGGTTTCCAGTCCGAAACGGCTGGAGCTGCTGGAACTGTTGGCGCAAGGCGAGAAGACCGTTGAGACGCTGGCGGGTGAATTATCGGTCGACGTCAAACTCACCAGCGCGCACCTGCGCGTGCTCAAGGAAGCCCGCCTCGTCACGTCTCGCCGTGACGGCAAATACATCATCTATCAACTGGCCGGCAGTGATGTGGCAGGTCTGTGGGTAAGCTTGCGTCAGGTCGCCGAAGAGCACCTGCTGGAACTGAAGATGGCGCTCGGACAGATGGTGGCCGATCCGGCGAAGCTCTCCGGTGTCGGGCGCGAGGTGCTACTGGAACAGGCGCGACGCGGCGAGGTGGTCGTCATCGATGTGCGTCCGCCAACGGAATACGAAACGGCTCACCTACCGTTTGCCCGCTCGATGCCGGTGGCCGAAATCGAGCAGCGCCTCGCTGAATTGCCGTCCGACGTCGAGATTGTCGCCTACTGCCGAGGACCGTTCTGCCTTCTCTCCGACGAGGCCGTGGCGTTGCTGGCGGCGAAAGGGTATCGGGTGCGCAAGATTCTCGATGGTGTCAGTGAATGGCAGGCGGCAGGGCTTCCGGTGGAGCAAGGCAAATCATGAGCATGAAGGGACGCGAAAGCGGCATGCCTGACGAAGCTTACTGGGCGAGCTTTTTTGAAGCCGATGCTGCGGTTGATAGGCTGCTCGGGCTGTCGGTCGAGGGCAACGTGATCGAGTTCGGCTGTGGATACGGCTCATTCACGGTGCCAGCCGCTCGACGTACAGCGGGGTACGTTACCGCGTTGGATATTGAACCGGAGATGGTCGACTGTGTGCGCCAGAAGGCCGTCGCTTGCAATTTATCCAATATTCAAGCGGAGGTGCGGGACTTCGTTGCCCATGGAACGGGCGTGGTGACCGGCTCACAGGCGCATGCCATGATTTTCAACTTGCTGCACTTGGAGCATCCGGTGATCTTGTTGCGCGAAGCCTACCGGACCTTGCAAGACGGTGGCGTGCTGTCGGTGATTCACTGGCGCAGCGACATTCCCACCCCGCGCGGCCCCTCGCTGGCGATTCGTCCGACGCCCGAGCAATGCCGGGAGTGGATCGCCGAGGCTGGATTCCGCGCTATTGAATCGGTTGATTTGCAAAGTTGTTGCCCGTTTCACTTCGGCCTGCTGGCCAGGCGTTGATTCATATCCAAAGGGAGACACCATGAAAGTCCTGATCATCTTCAATCGCGAACCCTACGACTCCACAGATGTGACGTGGAATGGCCTGCGCTTAGCGGACAAACTGCTCGATGCCGGAAGCGAGGTCCGTATCTTCCTGATGAACGATGCGGTCGATCTGGCGCGTGACGCCTGCCGTCGGCCCGAAGGGTACGACCAGGACCTGTCCGGAATGCTCAAGGCCCTGATCGCCCGTGGCGTGACCGTCAAGGTGTGCGGAACCTGCATGGCACGCTGCGGCATCTACAAGAACCAGCCGTACTTCGACGGTGCCGAAAAATCGACCATGCCGGCGCTGGCGGAATGGGTCATCGAGAGCGACAAAGTGATCTCGTTCTGACCCTCCAAGTTGGGCATCGCACCGTCTGAGACCGCAGCACGAATCACCAGGAGATTCAAATGACTGAAAGCAGCAAGCCCGGCTTGTCCACGCGCACCATACACGGCCACAGTTTCAAGGACGCGCACGGCAGTCCGCACCTTCCGGTGTACGACACCACCACCTTTGCGTTCCCATCGACGGCCGACCTGCTCGATGTCGTCGATGGACGCAAACCGGGAAGCCTTTATACGCGCTACGGCCTGAACCCATCGATCTTTGCGATCGAAGAAACGCTCGCCAGTCTTGAAGGCGCGGAGATGGCCTGGTCCTTTTGTTCCGGGATGGCGGCCGAGACGGCCTTGTTTTTGACGCATGGACGTGAGGGCATTGTCTGCATTGGGGATGCCTACGGCGGAACGCTGGAACTGTTGGCCAGCCAGTTGCCGTTGCTGGGGATCAAGACGCATTTGATCCTGGGCAAGGAACTGGATCAACTCGACGCATTGCTTGCTGGCGGTGCGAAACTGGTGTTTTTTGAGACGCCCACCAACCCTACTCTCGAATTGCTCGACATTCAGGCCATTGCAGCGAAGGCGCATGCTTACGGTGTGCTTGTGGCAGTCGACAACACGTTCGCCTCACCGGTCAATCAGCGCCCGCTGGAACTGGGCGCGGATTTCGTGGTGCATAGCGCCACCAAATATCTCGGCGGACACAGCGACCTCACCGCTGGCGTTTTGATGGGGTCGAAGGAATTGCTGATGCCGGTTTGGAACTGGCGCAAGAATCTCGGCTCGATGATCGCCCCGGCCACCGCGTCGTTGCTCTCCCGCAGCCTGCGCACCCTGGTTGTGCGCGTGCGTCAGCAAAACGAGTCCGCGCAGCGTATCGCCGAAGCCATGGACCGCCACCCCAAGGTCAGCCGGGTTTTCTTTCCTGGCCTGCCCGAGTTTCCGGGGCATGCGTTGGCCAAAGACCAAATGTGTGGGTTCGGCGGCATGCTGACAATCGAGGTCGCCGGCAACGGGGAAGATGCCACGCGCGTCGCTGACCGATTGAAGCTCTTCGCCCTGGCACCCAGCCTCGGAGGCGCGGAAAGCCTGGTAACTCAGCCATGTACAACCACTCATCATGGATTAACGGCGGAAGAGCGTGCCCGGCGCGGCATTTCGGATGCGATGCTGCGTTTGTCGGTTGGCTTGGAGGATGCAGAGGATTTGATCGCGGACCTGGAACAGGCTCTCGGTTAGAACCATTCAGTCGAATGAGACGGCGGAGGCCGCTGTGAGTCCCGCCGACTACGACGCCTGGTATGACAGCCCCCGAGGGAAGTGGATTGGTCATACCGAGTACCGTTTGATATTGAGCGAGCTGGCCTTTCCTGCGGAAGGTCGATTGCTCGATGTTGGTTGCGGCACCGGCTGGTTTGCCCGGCGACTGGCTGCGCTTCCGAATCTACAGATTACCGGCGTCGATCTCGATGCGGAATCGCTCGCGTTCGCTCGCAGCCACGATCCTCGTTCCACCTACCTGCCAGCCGATGCGCTGGCGCTGCCGTTCGCCGATGCCAGTTTCGATTATGTGCTGTCGATTGCCGCGCTGTGTTTTACCGCCGATTGGCACCAGGCAGTGTCCGAAATCGTGCGAGTGACACGCAAACGTTTTGCCATCGGCATGCTAAACCGGCACAGCCTGTTATGGCTCGGCAAGGGACGCCACGGAGGCAGTGGAGCCTATCGCGGGGCGCTGTGGTTATCGCCCGACGAATTTCGGACCGGTTTCAAAGGGCTTCCCGTGGAAAACGTTCGCTCGCGTAGCGCGGTTTATTTGCCGTCGGGGAAATGTTCGGCCCGTCTCGCGGAAAGACTGCTTCCCGCTTGCTTTCCGTGGGGAGGATTAACGGTCCTGAGTGGGAACAAAACGCCGGTCAGGGACGGCGCTTGAGCGTTGGCCACAGAACAGTGCTGATTGTCTTCGCGGGCTTGTCACAAATCTACGTTTTCAAGAAGAAGGAAACCGCATGCCCCGCCGTTCTATCCTCTCCGCCGCCGAGCGAGACAGCTTACTTGCGTTGCCCGATACCCAAGACGAACTCATCCAGCACTACACATTCAGCGAACCCGACCGGTCACTGATCCGCCAGCGACGCGGCGACGCCAATCGCCTGGGTGTTGCGGTGCAGTTGTGCTTACTGCGTTTCCCTGGTCAAGGTCTGCTGACAGACACTCCGGTGCCAATGCCATTGTTGCAATGGATCGGCCGACAACTGCGGCTTGATCCGGTGTGTTGGCCGCAGTATGCCGAGCGGGAGGAAACCCGGCGCGAACACCTGCTCGAACTGCGGGCGTATTTAGACATGGAGCCGTTCGGCCTGGCGCACTATCGGCAGGCTGTTCATGCCACAACCGACTTGGCCTTGCAGACTGACAAGGGTATTGTGTTGGCCAACAGCGTCCTCGAATCCCTGCGGCACCGACACATCATCTTGCCGACGCTCGATGTTGTTGAGCGCGTGTGTGCCGAGGCGATCACCCTCGCCAACCGGCGCATCTACGATGCGTTGGCCGAGCCGTTGTCGGACGTGCATCGCCGTCGCCTCGATGACCTGCTCAAGCGTCGGGACAACGGCAAGACGACCTGGCTGGCCTGGCTGCGCCAGTCGCCGGTCAAGCCGAACTCGCGGCACATGCTGGAGCATATCGAACGCCTCAAGGCGTGGCAGGCGCTCGATCTGCCTACCGGCGTCGAGCGGCTGGTTCACCAGAACCGGCTGCTCAAGATCGCCCGCGAGGGTGGCCAGATGACGCCCGCCGACCTGGCAAAGTTCGAGGCGCAGCGGCGCTACGCGACCCTGGTGGCGCTCGCCATCGAAGGCATGGCCACCGTCACCGACGAAATCATCGACCTGCACGACCGCATCCTGGGCAAGCTGTTTAACGCCGCCAAGAACAAGCATCAGCAGCAGTTCCAGGCATCCGGCAAGGCGATCAATGCCAAGGTGCGATTGTTCGGCCGCATCGGCCAGGCGTTGATCGAGGCCAAGCAAGCGGGCCGCGACCCGTTCGCCGCCATCGAGGCCGTCATGTCCTGGGACGCCTTCGCCGAGAGCGTTACCGAGGCGCAGAAGCTCGCGCAGCCCGAGGACTTCGATTTCCTGCACCGCATCGGCGAGAGTTACGCCACGCTTCGCCGCTACGCGCCGGAATTCCTCGCCGTACTCAAGCTACGGGCCGCGCCCGCCGCCAAGGACGTGCTCGACGCCATCGAGGTACTGCGCGGCATGAACAGCGACAACGCCCGCAAGGTGCCAGCCGACGCGCCGACCGACTTCATCAAACCGCGCTGGCAGAAACTGGTGATGACCGACACCGGCATCGACCGGCGTTACTACGAGCTGTGCGCGCTGTCGGAGATGAAGAACGCGCTGCGCTCCGGCGACATCTGGGTGCAGGGATCGCGCCAGTTCAAGGACTTCGAGGACTACTTGGTGCCGCCCGCGAAGTTCGCCAGCATCAAGCAGTCCAGCGAATTGCCGCTGGCCGTGGCCACCGACTGCGAACAATACCTGTATGAACGGCTAACGCTGCTGGAAACGCAGCTCGACATCGTTAACCGCATGGCGCTGGCCAACGAGCTGCCGGACGCCATCATCACTGAGTCTGGTCTGAAGATCACGCCGCTCGATGCGGCGGTGCCCGACACCGCGCAGGCCCTGATCGACAAGACGGCGATGATTCTGCCGCACGTCAAGATCACCGAACTGCTGCTGGAGGTGGACGAATGGACGGGCTTCACCCGGCACTTCGCGCACCTGAAATCGGGTGACTTGGCCAAGGACAAGAACCTGCTGCTAACCACGATCCTCGCCGACGCGATCAACCTGGGTCTGACCAAGATGGCTGAGTCCTGCCCCGGCACGACCTACGCCAAACTAGCTTGGCTGCAAGCCTGGCACATCCGCGACGAAACCTACGGAGCGGCGCTGGCCGATCTGGTCAACGCGCAGTTCCGGCATCCATTCGCTGGGCATTGGGGCGACGGAACCACGTCATCGTCGGACGGCCAGAACTTCCGCACCGGCAGCAAGGCCGAGAGCACCGGCCACATCAACCCGAAATACGGCAGCAGCCCAGGGCGGACGTTCTATAGCAAAACCAAATAGGGTTGATTATTATGAAGGGATGAGTTACTCACTGGATTTTCGTCGTAAAGTGCTAGAGGTCCGGCAACGGGAGGGGTTATCGATCGCCCAGGTGGCCGAGCGGTT
>Ga0209573_1003583_pt1 | contig 16789 bp, 16 predicted proteins | sample TNRBio252014_DNA_FD_185870 | JGI IMG/M metagenome (GOLD analysis project Ga0209573, IMG submission 185870) | Wastewater treatment Type I Accumulibacter community from EBPR Bioreactor in Madison, WI, USA - TNR Reactor_6/25/2014_ DNA (SPAdes)... | ecosystem: Engineered > Bioreactor > EBPR >...
GGTCAGCGCATCAAGCGCGGCAACCCCCTCGGGCGCGCGGCGGCCATGGCAGGCGACAAAGCGCATCGACAGGGCGGCGGCGGCGACGGCGCGGGCCGTCTCGGCCGGGCGCAGGCCGGCGAACTCCGCCACGGTCACCAGCCCCGCCGCCTCGCCGAGCAGGGTGGCGGCGGTGACGGTTTCCAGATCGGCAAAGACGGGCAGGGCCACGGCGACGCCGCCGGCGCGCATCACCGCCAGAAGGCTCACCACCGCCTCGACGATGTTGGGCAGCATGATCACGATGCGATCGCCCGGCGTCAGGCCGAGCAGGATCAGCTTGCGCGTCATCAGGTCGACGGCGTTGTCGAGGTCCTGCCCGGTCAGTTCCAGCGGCGGGCGGCCGGCAAGGCGGGCGCTGTCGGCGCCATCGCGGAACAGCACCGTCTCCGAGCGTAGCAGCGCGGCGCCGCGCGTCAGCCCCGGCAGGGACATGCCGTTCCACGGCGGCAGCAGGATCGAGCCTCGCGTCTCCTCGGTCACGGCGCAGCCCTCCACCAGACATCCGGGGTGAATTCGAAGGCGGGCAGGCGATCGGGCCGGGCGATGCGGGTCCAGCGGGCCACCCAGCGCTCCGGCGCGAAATAGAGCGGGATCACATAGGAGCCGGCGATCAGCGCCCGGTCAAGCGCCCGCACGGCGGCGATGTAGTCGTCCTTGTCGCGCGCCGCCAGCATCGCCCGGATCATCGCGTCGACAGCCGGGGAGGCGACGCCGGGATAGTTGAGGCTGGCCTCGCGCTTCGCCGCCGCCGAAGACCAGCGGTTTTCCTGCTCGTTGCCGGGCGAGGCGGTGGCGCCATAGGTCTCGATGATCACGTCGTAATCGAAGGCGCGCAGCCGCGCCCAGTATTGCGAGGTGTCGACAAGACGGATGCGCGGCCGGATGCCGATCAGCTTCAGCGTGTCGGCAAACGCCAGCGCGACCCGCTCCTTGTCGCGGCTGTCGACCATGATGTCGAAACTGAGCGGCCGGCCTGAGGCGAGGTCCACCATCGTGCCGTCCCTGAGGCCGAAGCCGGCCTTCCTGAGCCCCTCCACCGCCTTGCCCATCACCGAGCGGTCGCGGCCGGAGCCGTCGGTCCGGGGCGGGCGCCAGCTGCCGTCCAGCACCGCGGCGGGGATCAGCGCACTGAAGGGCGCCAGCAGGGCTTTCTCGCGCTCATCGGCCGGGTGGCCGACCGAGGACAGGGCGGATTCGGCGAAATAGCCGGCGGTGCGCCGATACAGCCCGCGGAACAGGTTGTGGTTCAGCCATTCGAAATCGAACAGCTGGCCCAGCGCCTCGCGCACGCGCTGGTCGGAGGTGGGCCAGCGGCGGGCGTTGAGCATGAAGCCGGAGACCGGGCGCGGGCTCTGGAAGGTATAGCCTTCCTGCACATAACGGCCCTCGCGCAGCGCCGGCGAGGCATAGCCGGTGGCCCAGCGCGTCGGATCGAGTTCGACACGGTAGTCATAGACGCCGGTGCGGAAGGCTTCGAGGAAGGTGTTGGAATCGCGGAAATACTCGAAGCGGATCTCGTCGAAGTTGTAAAACCCCTTCAGCGTCGGCAGCTCCGCGCCCCAGAAATCGGCGCGCTTCCTGAGCGTGAAGCGCGTGCCCGGCTCGACATCGGCGAACAGATAGGGCCCGCTGCCGACCAGCGGGGTGAAGCCCATCATCTCGAATTTCTCGGGATCGGTGGCGTGTTTGGCCAGCACCGGCATCAGCGCCAGGATCAGCGGCAGTTCGTAATCGGCGCCGGGGCCGAACTCGAAGCGCACGGTCTGCGCGTCGGGCGCCTCGGCCTTGACCACCTTGCCATAATAGCCGCGATGGTAAGGCCGGCCCTTGCGCTTGAGCAGGTCCCACGAGAACAGCACATCGGCCGCCGTCACCGGCCTGCCGTCGGAGAACCTGGCCCGCGCGTCGAGCTGGAAGCTCACCCAGCTGCGGTCCCCGGGCGTGGTGATGCTCTGGGCCAGCAGCGGGTAGAGCGTGAACGGCTCGTCCTGCGAGCGGAACATCAGCGGCTGCACGACATAGGGGCTGAGCGCCGGCGGGGCGTTGCCGCGCACGGCATAGGGGTTGAGGCTGTCGAACGAGCCCTGATAGCCCAGATTGAGCCGCCCGCCCCTCGGCGCGGCGGGGTTGGCATAGGGCAGGTGGGCAAAACCGGCCGGCAGGGCCGGTTCGCCGTACATGGCGATGGCATGGCGCGGCGTCGGCGCGGCGTCCTCGGCCAGCGCCGGCAGCGCGGCACAGGCAAGCGCCAGCAGGCCGGCGAGCATGGCGCGCACCGCCCGCCACCTGCCGCCCGGATGCCGCCGGCACAAGGGGTCTGTCATGGTTCGAATCATCATTTCAGCCACCGAGCCTAGCACGTCGCGCCGCCCGCCGCCGCCGCCCGTCCTCGGCGCCGCGAAACGTGAATTTCCTCAAGGGTTAGGGTCGCGCCACGCTGCCGCCGCAATCGGCGCCCAGTTGGCCTCGGGCCGAATGCGGTGCTTCGCCTTGGGTACGGCTTGAACTTGCCCGAAACGGCGATTAGAAGCGGCAGCAATTGGCCAAAGAGATTTCGAATCGAAAGGACGACCCATGACCCGCTACAGCCAGCGTGCGATGCTTTCGAGCCTCGCGCTGATTGCCGGTGGCCTCGCGCTGGCGACAACCGGGGCGTTCGCCCAGGGCGCCAGGCCGGCGGCCCAGCCCGCCAAGCCGGCGCAGGCCCAGCCGGCCGCCCCCGCCGCTGCCCCGGCCCAGGCGCCGCAGGGCCCGGTGGTCGTCAACCTCAAGGCCGATCCCTCGCAGGAGTGGACCAAGGTGTGCGGCGAGGATCAGGCCGCCAAGAAGACCGTCTGCTACACGACCCGCGACTTCCTCGAAACGCAGTCGAACCAGCCGATCATCGCCGCCGCCATCTATGACGTGCAGAACGACCCCAAGAAGTTCGTGCGCATGCTGATGCCGCTGACCTTCATGCTCCAGCCGGGCGTGCGCTTCTCGGTGGACAACGGCCAGCCGATGAACGGCAAGTTCCAGATCTGCTTCCCCAACGGCTGCTTTGCCGAGGTCGAGGTGAACGACGCCTTCATCACCCAGATGAAGAAGGGCACCAACCTCAAGATCATGGCGCAGAACCAGCTCAACAACGAAGTCTCGTTCCTGATGCCGCTGACCGATTTCGCCAAGGGGTATGACGGCCCGCCGATCGACCCCAAGGTGCTGGAAGAGCAGCGCAAGAAGCTTGAGGAAGAACTCAAGAAGCGCGCCGAGGACATGCGCAAGCAGCAGGGCGCCGCCCCTGCCGCTCCGGCCCCCGCTCCGGCGGCGCCTGCCGCCCCGGCCGCGCCCAAGCAGTAAGCGCCTCTGGCCCGCCCCGCGGCGGGCCCTGACGCAGCGACGACAAAGCCCGGCTCATGGCCGGGCTTTTGTGTGTGGTCTTGTGTTTGTGATCTTGCCGGTGCGCGGTCAGTTGACCTGAAGGTTCTTCATGCGCAGGCTGCCATCGCGCGCCGTGACGAAGGACTCGCTGATCTGCGGATGGCGCAGCGGCTCGCCCGAGGTGTCGGGCACCAGATTCTGCTCCGAGACATAGGCGACGTATTCGGTTTCGTCGTTCTCGGCGTAGAGATGATAGAAGGGCTGGTCGCGCCGTGGACGGATGTCCTTGGGGATCGACTCCCACCATTCCTCGGTGTTGGCGAACACCGGATCGATATCGAACACCACGCCCCGGAACGGGTAGAGGCGATGGCGCACGACGTCGCCGATCCTGAATTTTGCCTGGTTGATGGTCATTGCCGTCGGGTCCCACCTCTGGGCTCCGCCGCGCCGCAGCGCGAGGGAAGCCGACGCCCTTCCTAGCATGCCGCGCGGCGCGCGAAAATATCCACCTTGTGTCAGCGTTTACGGGTGGACCCTCGCGGCGTTGGCTGATACCGGACGGCTTTGCGCGGCCCGGGCGGCCGCCTCGCCAACGGTCCCAAGTCCCGCATGATCGACGTCATCAACCTCGCCCTGCCGTTCTTCGGGCTGATCGTGCTCGGTTTCCTGTGCGGCAAGATGATGCGCCTGCCCGAGAGCGGGTTGGCGTGGATGAATTTCTACATCGTCTATTGCGCGCTGCCGCCGCTGTTCTTCAAGCTGGTGGTCAATACCCCGTTCGAGCAGTTGCAGAACTGGTGGTTCATCATCGGCACGACGCTGTCGACCTACATCGCCTTCGTGCTGTCGCTGCTGGTCGGGCTGTGGGCCAGCAAGGGCGAGATGAAGCCGGCGACGGCACAGGCCGTGCTCGGCGCCTATTCCAACATCGGCTACATGGGCCCGCCGCTGACGCTGGCGGCGATCGGGGCGCAGGCTGCCGCGCCGACGGCGCTGATCTTCGTCTTCGACAACATCCTTCTGTTCACGCTGATCCCGTTCTTGATGTCGCTGGGCGGCACCGAAAAGCTGGACGTGATGAAGACGGTGAAGATGGTGCTCTGGCGCATCGTCACCCATCCGTTCAACGTTGCCACGATCATTGCCATCATCGCCGCCTATTTCCAGCTGAAGCCGCCGGCGGCGATCGACCGGATGATCAACCTGCTCTACGGCTCGGCCGCGCCCGTGGCGCTGTTCGCGCTGGGGGTGACGGTGGCCCTGCGCCCGGTCGGGCGGGTGCCGAAGGAGATCCCCATCCACCTCTTCGTCAAGATGGCGATCCACCCGGTGCTGATCCTGGTGCTGCTCTCGTTCATCGGCGGGTTCGAGCGCGACTGGGTCTATACGGCGGTGCTGATGGCTGCGCTGCCGCCGGCGCTCAACGTCTTCATCGTGGCGCGGCAATACAACACCTACATCGAGCAGGCCTCGACGGCGCTGCTGCTCGGCACGCTGATCTCGATCGTCTCGGTGACCTGGGTGCTCTATCTGATCACCACCCAGACCTTGCCCTATCCCCTGTTCGGGCGCTGAACCTCAGCCTCCGCGCCCGGCGAACGGCATCTCGCCCATGCCGGCGCGCATCAGCATGCGCCGCAGCGGCGGGAGGGTTGCGGCAGCCGTCAGCCCGGCACAGCGGATCAGGTCGAGCGGCAGGAGGCCCGAAATCAGCGAGCGGTTGAGCAGATCGACGCCGAGCGTGCGCGAGGTGGCGTCCAGCTTGCGGCCGCGCTCATACTCGGCCAGTGCCGCCGCGCCGCCCGGGTCCTCACCGCGTGTCAGCGCGCCAGACACCGCCGCGACAATGCCGCCGGCATCGCGAAAGCCGAGGTTCATGCCCTGCGCCCCGACGGGGGGGAAGACATGCAGCGCCTCGCCGGCCAGCATCAGGCGCGGCGCCGTCGCCGTGGTGGCGATCAGCCCGCGCATCGGCACGCTGCCGGTCGGCCCGGCGATGGTCAGGTCGCCCAGCAGGCTGGAGCTGCGGCGCTGGCAGGCGATGACAAGCTGCTGGGGCGACAGGCTCTTGAGCGCCTCCGCCTCGGCCTGGCTGACCAGCCAGACGACGCTCGACTTGTAATGGCCGAAGGGCACATAGGTCAGCGGCCCCGACCGGGTGTGGAACTCGGTCGAGATGTCCTCGTGGTCCCGGGTATGCGTGACATGGAAGGTCAGCGCCACCTGATCGTAGGCCCAGTCGCGCGTGCCGATGCCGGCGGCAGCGCGCAGGGGCGAGCGTGCCCCGTCGGCAGCAACCAGCAGCGCCGCTTCGACCGTGCGGCCATCGGTGAGGTGGACGGCAACGCCGTCCGGGCCGAAATCCGCGCCGGAAACCAGCGCCGGATCAAGCGTGGCGTTCTTTTCCTCGCCAAGCGCGGCGGTCATGGTGCGGACCAGATCGGCGTTGGCATAGTTGAGCGCGAACCAGTCGTGACCGATCTCGCTGGCCCGGAAGGTGACGGTGGGCGACGGCACCAGCGCGCCGGTGGCGTCGATCAGCCGGATCGCGGCCAGCGGCCAGGCCCGGTCCGCAAGGCGGCTGGCGATGCCCAGATCGTCGAGAAAGGCCACCGAGGGCTGCATCAGCGCCGCCGTGCGCCCGTCGTCGCGCACGCTGGTTGCGGCGCCGGCCAGAAACACCGAGATGCCCCGCCGTGCCAGTCCGAGCGCCACGCCGAGCCCCACCGCGCCGCCGCCGGCCACGACGACATCATGGCGCACCGATTTTCCTGTCATCGATTTCATCCTTCGGTTAAGCCTTGCCGACCCGACCCATCGCCCCACTTAACGCATCTGCGCCGCAACGCGCGTTGATGCAACCCAACAGAGGAGACCTCGATGCTGGACGCGATTTTTTCTGTCGAGGGGCTGGCCGCACTGGCCGCGCTCACCGCGATGGAGGTCATCCTCGGCATCGACAACATCGTCTTCATCTCCGTGCTGGTCTCGCGCCTGCCCCGGGAGACGGCGGAGCGGGCCCGCAAACTCGGCCTGATCCTGGCGCTGGTCATGCGCGTGCTGTTGCTGTTCGCGCTCACCTCGCTGCTGAAACTGACACAGCCGGTGATGACGATCGGCACGCATGGCGTCTCCTGGCGCGACATCATCCTGTTCGTCGGCGGCCTGTTCCTCGTGGTCAAGGCGACGCACGAGATGCACATGGAAATGGAGGGGGGCCCCGACGCAAATGGCGCCGGTGCCGCCAAGCCGGCCAGTTTTGCCGCCGCCATGATGCAGATCGCCGTCATCGATCTGGTCTTTTCGATCGATTCGATGGTCACCGCCATCGGCATGGCACGCGATGTCTCGATCATGGTCATCGCCGTCGTCCTGTCGATGATCGTGATGTATGTCGCCGCCGGTCCGGTCTCGGCCTTCGTGCACCGCCACCCCACCGCCAAGATGCTGGCCCTCGCCTTCCTGGTGCTGATCGGCGTGGCGCTGCTTGCCGAAAGTGTGCATCAGGAGATCGACCGCAAGATCATCTATGGCGCCATGGCCTTCTCGGTGCTGGTGGAAATGCTCAACCTGCGCGCCGCCAAGAATCGCGGTCGGCGCAATCCCGTGCCCCAGCAGGGCACCGACAGCGAATCGGAAGGCACCGGCTGAGGCAAATCGCCCGCTGCCATCAAAATCCGTGGAGAGTGCCCGCAGCCCTCTGGCATCGGTGCAAGAGTGCGCGCTATGCTGGCCGCTGAAAAGGGAGGCCGGGCATGGTCAAGGCAATTCGGGTTCATAAATGCGGCGGACCGGACCAGATGGTCCTGGAGGATATCGAACTGGCTCCGCCCGGCGCCGGTGAGGTCAGGGTCCGCCACCATGCGATGGGCCTCAACTACATCGACGTGTATTTCCGCTCCGGCCTGTATCCGGCCGCCTCGATGCCGTTCACGCCCGGCTCGGAAGGCGCGGGCGAGGTTGTGGCGGTCGGCGCCGGCGTCAGCGGCTTTGCCCCCGGCGACCGGGTTGCCTATGTCGCAACGCCCGGCTCCTACGCCGCCGAGCGCAACGTGCCGGCGCATTTTCTGGTCAAACTGCCCGACGACATCTCCTACGAGACCGCTGCGGGCATGATGCTGAAGGGCATGACGGCGGAATACCTGCTGTTCCGCTCCTATCCGGTGAAGCCGGGCGACACCATCCTGGTGCAGGCGGCGGCCGGCGGCGTCGGGCTGATCCTCTGCCAGTGGGCCAACAGGCTCGGCGCCACCGTGATCGGCACGGTTGGTTCGGCCGACAAGGCGGAACTGGCCCGCCAGCACGGCGCCCACCACACCATTCTGTATCGCAGCGAGGATTTCGCCGCGAAGGTGAAGGAGATCACCGGCGGCAAGCTCTGCCATGTCGTCTATGACGGGGTTGGCGCGGCGACTTTCCCGGCGGCGCTCGACTGCCTGCGCCCGTTCGGCACCTTCGTCTCCTTCGGCTCGGCCTCCGGACCGATCGCCGCCTTCGACATCGGCCTTCTGGCCAAGAAGGGCTCGCTCTTCGCCACGCGGCCGACGCTGTTCACCTTCCTTGCCGACCGGCCGACACTGGAGAGCATGGCGGCGCGGCTGTTCGCGGCGGTGCGCAAGGGCGATGTCGCCATTCCGGTGACCGGGCGCTACCCGCTGGCCGAGGCGGCGGCGGCACACCGGGCGCTGGAAGGGCGCGAGACGACCGGGTCGATCATCTTCACGCCCTGACGCACCCCCGTGTCCGACCCCGCCATCCCCCTGATCCGCTGCCGTGGGCTGACCAAGCGCTTCGGCAGCCTGGTCGCCAACGACGGCATCGACTTCAGCGTCGCGGCGGGGGAAATCCATGCGCTGCTCGGCGAGAACGGCGCCGGCAAGTCGACGCTGGTCAAGTGCCTCTATGGCCTGCTGGCGCCCGACGCCGGCAGCATCGAGGTGCGCGGCCGTGCGGTGCATCTGGCCGATCCCGAGCAGGCACGGGCGCTGGGCATCGGCATGGTGTTCCAGCACTTCTCGCTGTTCGAGGAACTGACGGTGCTGGAGAACATCGCGCTCGGCACCGCCGGTGCGCGGGCCGATGCGGCGCTGGCGGCGCGCGTTGCCGAGGTGTCGCGCATCTACGGCCTCGACATCGAGGTGAAGCGCCCGGTCTGGACGCTGAGCGCGGGGGAACGCCAGCGCATCGAGATCTGCCGCTGTCTGTTGCAGGATCCGCGCCTGATCATCCTTGACGAGCCGACCTCGGTTTTGACTCCGCAGGAGGCGGAAAGCCTGTTTGCCTCGCTCGAACGGCTCGCCAGCCACGGCGCCGGCATCCTGTTCATTTCCCACAAGCTGGAGGAGGTGCGGCGCATCTGCTCGGCCGCCACCATCCTGCGCGGTGGCAAGGTGGTCGGCACCGCCGATCCGCGCGTCGAGACGGCGCGTTCGCTGGCCAGTCTGATGGTGGGCGAGGGGGTGAGCGATGTGCGTCCGCCGCCCCGGCATGAGCGCGGCGAAGCCTTGCTGGAGGTGGAGAACCTGACCGTGCTGCCCGACGTGGTGCACGGCATGCCGCTCAGCGATGTCAACCTGACGGTGCAGGCCGGCGAGGTGGTCGCCATCGCCGGGGTGGCGGGCAACGGCCAGAGCGAGTTCTTTTCCGTTCTCTCGGGGGAGGGCGGCGTGGTGCGGCGCGGGCGCATCCGCATTGCCGGCAGGATCGTCACCGGCAGTTCCATCGGCGAGCGGCGGCGGCTGGGCGCCGCCTATGTGCCCGAGGCGCGGCTCGGCCATGCCACGCTGCCCCAGCGGACGCTGAGCGAAAATCTGGTTTTGAGCTGGCATGACACCGAGAAGGTGGGCCGGCTGGCGCTCAACCTGCGCCGGCTGAAACAGGCGGTGCAGACGATCATCCGCCGCTTCGACGTGCGCGGCCCGGGCGAGGACCCGCGCGCCGCCCAGCTCTCGGGCGGCAATCTGCAAAAATACATCGTCGGCCGCGAGATCGAGCGCAAGCCGAAGCTGCTGGTGGTCGACCAGCCGACCTGGGGTGTGGATGCGCGCGCGGCGGCACTGATCCGCCAGACGCTGGTCGACCTGTCGGCGGAAGGGGCGGCGGTGCTGGTCATCACGCAGGATCTGGACGAGGCCTTCGAAATCTCCGACCGCATCGCCGTGCTGACCGGCGGGCGGATGCACCCGCCTGTGCCGACGCGGATGACCGATCGCGACGCGGTGGGCATGCTGATGACGCAGCATCACGACGGCAGGGGGGAGGCGGCCTGATGGCGCTGGCGCTCGCTCCCCGTCGCTCGGTCAGCCGGCTTCGCCAGGTGCTGACGCCGCTTGTCGCCTTTCTGGTGGCGCTGATCGTGGCCGGCAGCGTGCTGGCGGCGATGGGCAAGTCGCTGAAGATCGCGGCGGAGGTTTATATCGTCGAGCCGCTGACCTCCAGTTGGGGGGTACAGGAGGTGATCCTCAAGGCGACGCCGCTGACGCTGATCGCCATCGGGCTGATCTTCGCCATCCGCGCCAACCGCTGGAACATCGGCGCCGAGGGGCAATATGTGATCGGCGGCATGGCCGGGGGCGCGGTGGCCATCGCCACGCACGGCATGGGCGCGCCGTGGATCCTGCCGGCGATGCTGGCGGCGGGCGTGCTGGCCGGGGTTGCCTATGGCGCGCTGCCGGCGCTGCTGCGCAACCGGTTCGGCATTTCGGAAATCCTGTCCTCGCTGATGCTGGTCTATGTGGCCGAACTGCTGCTCGACTATCTGGTGCGCGGGCCGTGGCGCGATCCGAAGGCCTACAATTTTCCGAAATCGGTGAATTTCGACGCGGCGGCGACACTCGGCCCGATTGCCGAGGGGCTGAAGCTGCACTGGGGCGTGGTGCTGGCGCTGGTGGTGGTGGTCGTGGCGGCGCTGGTGCTGGCGCGCAGCCTGTTCGGCTTTGCCGTCAGCGCCACGGGCGAAGCGCCGCGCGCCGCCAATTTCGCCGGCTTCAACGACCGGCGGCTGACCATGCAGGTGTTCGCGATTTCCGGCGGGCTGGCCGGTCTGGCCGGGGTCATCGAGGTATCGGCCAACATCGGCCAGTTGCAGCCGAGCATCGGCCAGGGCTACGGCTTCACCGCGATCATCGTCGCCTTTCTCGGCCGGCTCAATCCGATGGGCGCGCTGGTCGCGGCGCTGGCGCTGTCGATGCTGATCATCGGCTCGGAAACGGCGCAGGTGATGCTCAAGCTGCCGTTCGACATGACCCGCGCCTTCATGGGCCTGCTGCTGCTCTGCGTGCTGGCGGGCGAGGCGTTGACGCGATTCCGGCTGGTGAGGACCTGAGATGGAACTGGCCGCGCTGATTCTTGCCACCGTCATCACCGCCGCGACGCCGCTGGTCATCGCCGGGCTGGGCGAACATGTGGTGGAGCGTTCCGGCGTGCTCAACCTCGGGGTCGAGGGCATGATGATCATGGGCGCGGCGGTCGGCTTTGCCGGGGCGGTGCTGCTCGATTCGAGCTGGACGGGGCTTGTCATCGGCGCGCTGGCCGGCATGGCGATGGCGGCGGTGTTCGGGCTGTTCGCCCTTGGCCTTGCCACCAATCAGGTGGCGACGGGGCTGGCGATCACCATCCTCGGCCTGGGGCTGGCCGGGCTGATCGGACAGCCCTTCGTCGGCCAGCCGCGCCCGCCGCTGGCGCCGCTGGAGATACCGGGGCTTGTCGCCATTCCGCATCTGGGGCCGGCGCTGTTCCGGCAGGACGCGGTGGTCTACCTGTCGCTGGTGCTGGTGCTGGCGGTCGGCTGGGTGCTGAACGTCAGCCGGGCCGGGCTGGTGCTGCGCGGGGTGGGCGAGAGCCACGTCTCCGCCCACGCGCTTGGCCTGCCGGTGCTCAAGGTGCGCTGGCAGGCGGTGCTGTTCGGCGGGCTCTGCGCCGGGCTGGCGGGAGCCTATCTGTCGCTGGTCTACACCCGCTTCTGGTCGCCGGGCATGACGGCCGGGCGCGGCTGGATCGCGCTGGCGCTGGTGGTGTTTGCCGGCGGGCGCGTCTGGCGGCTGATGGCCGGGGCCTATCTGTTCGGCGCCATCCTGATCGCGCAGCTGCACGCGCAGGCCGGGGCGATCGGCATTCCCTCGCAATTTCTGTCGATGCTGCCTTACCTGATGACCATCGTCGCGCTAATAGTGCTGTCTCTCGCCGGGCGGCGCGGGGCGGGGGCCGCCGGTTCGCTCGGCCAGCCGTTCGTGCCCGAGCGTTAGCATCGGATTTGCATGCCCGGAGAACGGGTTCACTGACTGCGCCGGCATCCGGCGAAAACCAACGGGAGACGTTGCATGAAGAAGGTTGTTCTGGGCGCCGTCGCGGCGCTCGCGCTGGCCGCCGGGCCGGCCATGGCACAGCAGAAGCTGAAGGTCGGCTTCATCTATGTCGGGCCGGTCGGCGATTTCGGCTGGTCCTACCAGCACGATCAGGGCCGCATCGCCATCGAGAAGGCGCTGGGCGACAAGGTCGAGACCTCGTACATCGAGAACGTGCCGGAGCCCGACAGCGCCCGCGCCATCGAGCAGCTCGCCCGCACCGGTCACAAGCTGATCTTCACCACCTCCTTCGGCTTCATGGAACCGACGCTGGCCGTGGCCAAGAAGTACCCGGACGTGAAGTTCGAGCACGCCACCGGCTTCAAGCGCGAGAAGAACGTCGCCACCTATTCGGCCAAGTTCCATGAGGGACGCTATGTCATCGGCCAGATCGCCGGCAAGATGACCAAATCGAACACCATCGGCTATGTCGGCGCCTTCCCGATCCCGGAGGTCGTGGCCGGCATCAACGCCTTCTACCTCGGCGCGAAATCGGTGAACCCGAACGTCAAGCTCAAGATCGTCTGGGCCAACACCTGGTTCGACCCCGGCAAGGAAGGCGACGCCGCCAAGGCGCTGCTCGATCAGGGCGCCGACGTGATCACCCAGCACACCGACAGCCCGGCGCCGTTGCAGCAGGCCGCCGGCCGCGGCAAGCTGGCCTTTGGCCAGGCCTCGGACATGAGCAAGTTCGCCGAGAAGAACATCCTGTCCTCGATCATCGACGACTGGGCGCCCTATTATGTCGAGCGCACCAAGGCGGCGCTGGACGGCACCTGGGCGAGCAAGGACACCTTCGACGGCATCGCCAAGGGCAAGGTCAAGATGGGCCCCTATGTCAACATGCCCGATGATGTGAAGGCGATGGCGGTGGCGACCGAGCAGGCAATCCGCGAGGGCAAGATGGACCCGTTCAAGTGCCCGGTGGTCAAGCAGGACGGCTCGACCGTCGAGTGCAAGGGCGGCGACAAGCTCTCGGACGAGCAGGTCACCTCGATGAACTTCTATGTGAAGGGCATCGACGACCAGCTGCCGAAGTAATCCCCGGGCCATGCGGAAATGCAGCGGGGCGCTTCGGCGCCCCGTTTTGTTTGGGCGGCCATCACAACGGCGCGCGCCATTTTGCATTGCAAAAAATTCACTTGAGGTTTTGGCCGCCGGGCGTAGGCATGATCGGGAATGGAACGGAGAACAGCAATGATGAAGGCTTGGTTTTTCAAGATTCACGGCTGGCTCGCGCTGGTTTTCGCTGCGCCCTTGGCGGTTTTGTGCGTCACCGGACTGATTCTCGGGCTTGAGCCGATCTTCCAGTATTCTTCAGTCGAGCCGGGCTCCCTGCCGGCGGACGAAATCGTCCGCTATCTCAAGAAGCATGACCCCGAGGGCAAGGCCCGCGGCATCAGCCATCGCGCCTACGAAACGACGCTGGTCCTTGACGGCGTCGGGCCGGAGGGCGAACTCGAAATCGATCTCGTCAAGCGCGACGTCGCCACCGACGACGGCTCCTGGTACTGGTCGGACTTCTTCCGCGCCAACCGCCGCCTGCACGAGCATGTCAGCATCGCCGGGATCGACCTGACGGTCGTCTCCACCTACGCCATGCTGGTGATCATTGCGCTGGGCGTCTTCCTCGGTCTGCCGCGCATTCGCAACACGGTGTCGGGCTGGCACAAGGCCGTGGCCTGGTATCTGCTGCCCTTCCTGATCATCAGCCCGCTGACCGGCGTGTTCATGGCGGCGGGCATCACGCTGAATACCGCCGCGCCGCAGGGCGAGCGCCCCAAGCCGCTGCCGCTGGTCGAGGCGGTGCAGGTAGCCGGCAAGAGCCACGATCTGTCCAACATGATCTGGCTGCGCCAGCGGGGCGGGCGCCAGATGATCCGGCTGTGGGACGGGCAGGAGGCGCGCGCCTATGCCGTGACCAAGGATGGATTGCAGCCGCTGCCGCGCAACTTCTCGCGCCTGATCCACGAGGGCAATTTCCTCGGAATCTGGTCCGGCATGATGAAGGTCATCACCGCGCTCGGCTTCATCGTGCTGATGCCGACCGGCCTGTGGCTGTTCTTCTCCAAGCAGATCCGCAAGTATCAGAACCGCAAGGCCCGCGCCGCCATGCAGGCCAGCGGCAGCGCGGCGCGCTGAGCCGGCGCGCTCAGTCCGGGCGCGCCGCCCCCGGCGCGTCCAGATATTTCTGCATGAAGACCAGACCGAGCCAGCACCCGCCCTTGCGGCCGATCTCCGGCATGCGGCCGGTTTCGACAAAGCCGAGCCGCTCGTGAAAGCGCAGTGAGGCATCATTGCCGGCATCGATGCCGCCCACCATGACATGCTTGCCCAGCGCCAGCGCCGGCGCATAGAGCGCTTCCACCAGCCGGCGGCCGAGGCCGCCGCCGCGCACGTCCGAGCGGACATGCACGCTGTGCTCGACGGTGTAGCGATAGCCGGGGAAGGAGCGGAAATCGCCGAAGGTCGACAGGCCGAGCACCCCGCGCCCATCCTCCGCCACCAGCAGCGGATAGCCCTTGGTGCGGCGCTCGGTCATCCAGGCAAGGCGGCTGTCCAGCGTCACCGGCGCATCGGTGAAGATCGCGTTCGAGGTGGCGATCACCTGATTGTAGATGTCGACGATGGCCGGCAGGTCGTCGAGCGTTGCATCGCGAAGAATGATGGTCATACCACAACTCCATGAAGGTCGTAGGCTTCGGCGCGCTCGATCCTGACGGTGACGATCTCGCCGACCCGCAACGGCCGGCGCGCGGAAACGAAGACGCTGCCGTCGATCTCAGGCGCGTCGAAACGCGTCCGGCCGCGGCCACCGCCCGGGCCAGCCTCGTCGATGATGACCGGCAGGCGCTTGCCCACACGGCGCTGCATCAGCCGGGCCGAGATCGCCTGCTGATGGCGCATGAACCGGTCATACCGGCGCTGCTGCTCCTCGGGCGGCACCATGGCCAGCCCGAGATCGTTGGCCACGGCGCCGCGCACCGGCTCGTACTTGAAGGCGCCGACGCGCTCCAGCTTCGCCTCGGTCAACCAGTCGAGCAGCAGGTCGAAATCCTCCTCCGTCTCGCCGGGGAAGCCGACGATGAAAGTCGAGCGGATGGCAAGGTCCGGGCAGATGTCGCGCCACTTTCGGATGCGGTCGAGGGTCTTTTCCTGCGCTGCCGGGCGTTTCATCGCCCTGAGCACAGTCGGCGCGGCATGCTGGAAGGGGATGTCGAGATAGGGCAGCACCACGCCCTCGGCCATCAGCTCGATCACCTCGTCGACATGCGGGTAGGGGTAGACATAATGCAGTCGCACCCAGACGCCGAGGCTGCCGAGTTCGCGCGCCAGATCGTAGAAGCGGCTGCGCACCGCGCGGTCCTGCCACAGCGAGGGCTCATATTTCAGATCGACGCCATAGGCCGAGGTGTCCTGAGAGATGACCAGCAGTTCCTTGACCCCGGCTTTCACCAGTTTCTCCGCCTCGCGCAGCACATCGCCCGCCGGGCGGGAGACGAGATCGCCGCGCAGTTTGGGGATGATGCAGAAGGTGCAGCGGTTGTTGCAGCCTTCCGAAATCTTCAGATAGGCATAGTGGCGCGGCGTCAGCTTGATGCCCTGATCGGGCACGAGATCGAGAAACGGATCATGGGCCGGCGGCGCGGCGGCATGCACCGCCTGCATCACGCTCTCGTAGGCCTGCGGCCCGGTGATCGCCAGCACGTTGGGGAAGCGGTCGCGGATCTGCTCGGGCTCGGCGCCCATGCAGCCGGTGACGATGACCTTGCCGTTCTCGCTCAGCGCCGTGCCGATCGCCTCCAGCGATTCCGCCTTGGCGCTGTCGAGAAAGCCGCAGGTGTTGACCACCACCAGATCCGAGCCGGCGTGGCTTTTCGACAGTTCGTAGCCCTCGGCCCGCAGACGGGTGATGATGCGTTCGCTGTCGACCAGCGCCTTGGGGCAGCCGAGCGAGACGAACGAGACTTTGGGCGCAGCGGACATGGGCGGGACCTTTTCGGTTCAGGCTGGCTGTTGAGCCATCGTCAGCCCGGCGCTGTCAACCGTTTCGCGGCATGAGCCGTTCAGCCACGCTTCATTTCCCGCTGGCCAGAGTGGTCAAAACCACCCGGAGAGACCGATGCGCCATCTGATCCTCGCTCTTGCGCTTGCAGTGCCGTTTTCCGCCGCCCAGGCGGCCAGCGTCGAACCGACCCTGCCGGCCCATCCTGGCCGGGCAGCGGCGCCGCTCACCCCTGGCGATGGCGCGGCTCAACTCGCCTACATGCCGGATGAGCGCTTGTACAAATCCTGCCGCCGCAAGGTCCGCCGCGCCTATGGCTGGGGTAAGGGGCGCCATGTCCTGTCGCTGCGTCTGGCCTATATCCAGCAATGCGTCGCCGCAGGCGGGCGGGTGGTCTGACGGGGTGACGCCGGCCCGGGTGAGCCGCTATGCTGCGCGCCCTGACGGGGATCGCGGAGAGGAGCGGACATGGCGCTGATGGACGGGGTGCGGTATGGGCTGGCCAAGCCGGGCGAGGTGCATGGGCTCAGCGGCCTCGACATCCTGCAAGGCATGATCGAGGGCCGGCTGCCGGCGCCGCCGATCTGCCAGGGGCTGAGCTTCCGGCTGACCGAAGTGGCCGACGGGCGCGCCGTCTTCACCGGCGAGACGGGCGCGCATCTGCTCAATCCGCTGGGCGGGGTGCATGGCGGCTGGGCGCTGACGCTGGTGGACAGCGCCACCGGCTGTGCAACCTTCTCCACCCTTCCGGCCGGCGTCGGCTACACCACCGTGGAAACCAAGGCCAATTTCGTGCGGCCGATTCTGGCCGACACCGGCCTCGTGCGCTGCGAGGCGCTGGTGCTGGCGCGCGGGCGGCAGATCATCACCGCCGAAGCCAAGATCACCGATGCCGCCGGCAAACTGCTGGCGCATGGGGCCTCGACCATGCTGGTGCTGCACCCGCGCTGAGCCTCACTCGACGGTGATCTTGCGCTCGCGGATCAGCGCACCCCAGCGCCGGCTGTCCTCGGCCACGAGATCGGCAAAGCCTTGC
>Ga0209573_1003584_pt1 | contig 16787 bp, 17 predicted proteins | sample TNRBio252014_DNA_FD_185870 | JGI IMG/M metagenome (GOLD analysis project Ga0209573, IMG submission 185870) | Wastewater treatment Type I Accumulibacter community from EBPR Bioreactor in Madison, WI, USA - TNR Reactor_6/25/2014_ DNA (SPAdes)... | ecosystem: Engineered > Bioreactor > EBPR >...
GAGCCTACGAACGCCACTTGCCACCCGAACAGCATACGATCGGTAAGGCGAATACTCAAAAGATTGAACGGAAACACCTCACCCTACGGACACGCATTAAAAGATTAGTCAGAAAGACGATTTGTTTTTCTAAACTCGACAAAATGCATGACATCGTTATTGGCCTCTTTATCAACCGATATGAATTTGGGGTTTTGGTATGAAATCCATGTCTGGAACACTACCTTCACGGTTGCGTCGGCGCTGGAATTCGGTCGACGCGCTGGTGAAATTGCTGATAGGCGGGGATCGCCAGGGCGGCGACGATGCCGATCACGAAAATCAGGGGCAGGATCGACGCCAGCAGAATGACGCCGGTGGTATTGGGTGGCGGCGGCTTGCCGAAGCGGTTGGGACCCTGTGCGCCGGGCATGATCAGCAGCACCAGATACAGCGCCACGTTAGCCAGCGGGACCACCGTCAGCACCGTCCACCAGCCGCTGGCGTCGAAATCGTGCAGGCGCTGGATACTCAGCAGAATGGACACGATCAACGCCAACAGCGCCAGGATGATCAGCAGACCGGTAGCCGCCATGCCAAAAACTTCGCTGCCGCCTTTGAGCAGTATGCCGATCCCGCCCATTAGCAGCATCGCCCCATTGACCAGCATCCCCAATCCGATCGAATAGCCAATATAGCGCACCCGACCCAACCGGCCCTGCGCCGAGAGAAGCTGGATATCGCCGAATTGCGGCGGCGCGGTGGGGGTGATCGAACTGCGCGGCGGCTGGTAAGGGCTGGTTTCAGTCATGTTAATTCCCAGTTTCATAGTCGGTTGATTCCAGGGACTGCCCACGTACACGCCGGTGAGTGGGATCTGGTTGGATACGGCGGCGTCCGTCCAGCGGATCCTCAAAATGGCGATAAGCAAGACACAGGACCCACTAGCGCGGGTAGCGCAGCGCGTTGACCAGCAGGGCAAAAGCCGGTGAGGACTGGCGACGAGTTGGGTAGTAGAGATGATAGCCCGGAAATGGCGGACACCAGTCTTCCAGCACCCGCATGAGACGCCCTTCGACGAGCGACTCCTGCACCATATCCTCGGGTACATAGGCCAAGCCACAACCCGCCAATGCCGCCCTGAGGATCGGGCTGCTGCTGTTGAACACCCATTGGCCTTCAACGCGCGTTTTGACGTCGTGGCCATCCTTCTCGAAATCCCAGGGCAGCAGGCCGCCATGGGTCGGCAGCCGCAGAGTGATGCAGTTATGTTCGGCCAGGTCCTGGGGCGTTCGCGGCGGCGGCCTGTCCGAGAAGTAACCCGGAGTCCCCACGACGGCCATGCGCAGGTCTGGCCCAATGCGCACGGCGATCATGTCCTTGGCCACTTCGCCGCCGAGGCGCACGCCGGCGTCATAGCGCTGCGCGACGATGTCGGCCAAGCCATAGTCGACGGTGATCTCCACCCTGATGTCCGGGTAGTTCGGCAGGAGTTTGACCAACTGGGGCCAGAGCACGGTGTTGGCGGCGTGTTCGGCGGTCGTGATGCGCAGGGTGCCGGCGGGCTTGTCCCGCAGTGCGGTGAGGGCGGCCAGTTCGGCGTCGATCTCTTCGAATCGCGGCCCCACGATCAGGAAGAGACGCTCGCCCGCCTCGGTGGGAGAGACGCTGCGGGTGGTGCGGGTCAGCAGCCGCAGGCCCAGCCGCGCTTCCAGCGCCCGGAGGGTGTGGCTCAACGCCGATTGGGACACCCCGAGTTGCGCGGCGGCTTTGGTAAAGCTCCCCTCGCGCGCCACCGCGACGAAAGCCAGAAGATCGTTGAAGTTTTTGTGCGGCATTGATGAATGAATCTTATAAGTTCATGCGGATTCTACTCTCTAATCGGCCGGTGCTGCATCTGATAAATTACCAACCATCCGCAGGAGCGACCGTAGCCGCGTTCCCCACCTGGCCCCCGAGGCGCTGAAGGCGAACCTGGCGTTGGTCGATGTGCTGCGCGACTGGGCGCAGCGCAAGGGAGCGACGCCCGCCCAGATCGCGCTGGCCTGGCTGCTGGCGCAGAAGCCGTGGATCGATCCCATCCCGGGCACCACGCAACTTTTGCATCTGGAGGAGAATCTTGGCGCGGTCGCCGTCGAACTCACCCCCGACGACCTCCGGGAGATCAATGCCGCCGCCGCGAAGATCGCGCTGCAAGGGGCGTGTTTGCCTCAACCCTCGTTGGAACTAACCCGGCGCGAAGCGCCTCTACCGAAAGAATCACGTTAACTAAATTAGGAAAGCGAGGACAACATGACGATCAACGTACTGGGTTACGCCACCCACTCCCCCACCGACGCCCTGGCCTCCTACCGTTTCGAGCGGCGCGAACCGCGTACAAACGACGTAGTCATCGAGATCCTCTACTGCGGTGTATGTCACTCGGATTTGCATCAAGCCCGCAATGACTGGAACAACAGCATTTACCCGATGGTTCCCGGCCATGAAATCATCGGCCGCGTGATCAGCGTCGGGCCGGATGTCACCCGTTTCAAACCGGGCGACCCGGTCGGCGTTGGCTGCATGGTGGATTCCTGCCAGCATTGCGCAGCGTGCGAGCATGGACTGGAGCAGTATTGCGAGGCATTCCCGACGTTCACCTACAACGCGGTTGATCCCCGTGACCAGATGCCCACCTACGGCGGGTACTCTGAAAAGATCGTCGTTTCGGACCCATTCGTGCTGAAGGTTCCCGATAGCCTGGACCTGGCAGGGGCCGCGCCGCTGCTGTGCGCCGGGATCACCACCTGGTCGCCGCTACGCCACTGGAAGGTCGGTAAGGAGAGCACGGTAGCGGTCATCGGCCTGGGTGGGCTGGGCCATATGGCGCTGAAACTGGCGAACGCTTTGGGCGCCGACGTGACGCTGTTCACCCGTTCACCGGGCAAGGAGCAGGATGCGCGGCGGTTGGGCGCGCACCGCATCGTACTCTCCACCGACGAAGGGCAAATGGCCGCCGTAAAGGGCCAATTCGACTTGATTATTGACACCGTGCCTTACGTCCACGATCTCAATCCGTATCTACCCACGCTGGCGCTGAACGGAACGCTGGTGCTGGTCGGGTATCTGGGCAATCTGGATCCCCTGCTGAACACCACGCCGTTGATCATGGGGCGCAAATCGGTGGCCGGTTCCCTGATCGGCGGCATCGCCGAAACTCAGGAGATGCTGGATTTCTGCGGCAAGCAGGGCATCACGTCTGACATCGAGGTGATCCAGATCCAGGACATCAACGCCGCCTACGAGCGAATGCTCAAGAGCGATGTCAAGTACCGCTTTGTGATCGACATGGCCTCGCTCAAAGCTTAGTCACTGACCGGTCAACCTTCGGCCCAAGCGTGGGCTAACAGGTCGTTGCATCTGATTTTTGGGCCTCTTAATCGACCTCGATGCTCCGAATGATGTCGTAGAGGGTAGGCCCATAAAAACTGGCTTCGTCGGAATCATCGTCGAGAAAGCGTTTCGTTTCCTGTGTCAATTCGGCGCGACAAGCCAGCGCATAATCGGTCGGAGACAGGTCCGGATTCACCCCTCTGATCAGCGATTCGGCGCGTTGCGCGGCGGCCCGCACATAATCGCCGACCCCATGCCAGCGCTGACGGTTAGCGATCATGTCGTCTCCGTCAGCGCGGGCGGCCGCCACCGCCTCCATCAACGTCTCAAACACCGCCTCACGGCTGGCGAACTCTTGCAGCGCCTTGGGTTTGCCTCGGCGCTCGATACCATTCCAAGTTGCGTTCATTGGCTGGCTCACCTGAGTCACAGTGTAAAAATCCATCGCCCATAAGCGGGAGAACGGACAAGAGGGCGATCAAAACCAAAAGAGTTTCTTGCCTCATTAACTTCGAGGAACTTTGTTTTTAATGCATTGTAAAAAGTTGGTATGTGCTCATTTCATAATGATTTTTTTAGTAATATTTAGTATTAGTGTTCACTGACAGTGAGCACGATGGGATAGTGATCTGAAAACATTGGCTTTTTGACTTCCAGACGAAAGGTGGGTTGGCCTTTGCGTAGCAGTATCTTATCCAGCCTTCTTGTCGGTTCGTCCGGAAATCTGTTTTTTGCAGCTCATTCGTTATGCTCGATATCGCAGGTTGGCTCTCCTGCATCTTTACCTGTATCGGTGAATTCGGAAATCCGCTCGTTTTCTTTCTCCACATCACCGAAATTAAAATAACCACATATAATAAGATGGGGGAGTTGCTGTGTATGATTTATGAACATCGCTTTTACAAGCTATTCAACTACTACACTTGGTAAGTACTATTATTACTAGGATCAAAAAAGTCAGCATTTCGAGATTAAGGCTCCAGGTATTATCCGAATTTGAATTTTCACGATTGTCGATGATTTCTGATCCGACGACTTTTCCATATTTGATATCAATTTGTCTTAATAATTCTCCTTGGGAGATATGGAGAGATCCCGAAAACCAGTCGGCTAGTAGCGGTTCTTCTCCTTGCAGGCAGTATCTACCCCGAAGCCCAATCAAGTAGAAATGCTTATCCTTGATCTCCCATGCGCCTTGATAACGACGCCAACAGGCGGTTGAAAACAGAATGTAATCATGTTCCGGGATCGGTGTATTGTCATCGATCTCAATAATACGAGGACGATTAGCCGGTAAGGGTGGACAGAAAGCCATGCTGAATGCTTGGCCATTAAAAATCAAACGCTCAGAAATTTGCTTGGTCATGAAGAAATTACGCTACAGACCAAGACTACCGACCGATGGCCTATTGGCATTTTGTGGCCTTTGGAAAGAAGTGAATCGCGCCAATAAAACAGGAGTATTTTAGTGAGTTCTTTACCTAATCTCCAGGACCTTTTTTAACTCCAACCAAATTCTACCAGTGTCAAAACGGTTCATACAGTGAAGTTCCTCTCCTTGTGGGCATTTGTCCAAATATTCGCGAGCCATTTTTGGGCATACCTCACAGGGAGATGAAAGTAATCTGAGATTAATATGGGCATCATAGCCAAAGACCTCCGGGTTCGTCGGTCCCCACAACACGATAGCAGGCGTTTTCTGCATGAAAGCGCCGTGCATTAAAAAACTATCCACAGTGATCACGGCCTGCATTTTGGCCAACAGCGCCAGCGCCTCAGCCGGGGTCGTGAGGCCCAGAAAATTATAAGCGCCCCGGATATAGCGATCCCGTTTGTTCCCTAACTGAATGGCGGCGACCTGGTGAGCCGCCATGATGGCAACCAGTTCCTCCCACTTGATAGCAGACATCTCCTTACGAGGTCCGTTAGACGACGGACAAATAGCTACCCACGGCTGACCGGGCGGCAGATAGTGGCAGAGGGGTCGAACGTCAATTTTTGCGAGTGGCGCATAGAGCCGCTCTTCACCCGGCGGATTCAACCCAAACATGCGCGCCAAAACCGGATAGGGGCGTCGCTTGGCATATCGATGCTCCGCTTCATAGCCGTAATTCATCACCTCAATACGAGCGTCTTTGGGCGGGCGTCCATAACGACGGACAGCAGGATGATCAGCAAACAACCAGCTAAATCCAGTCTGTGAAACAACATTGTATTGTTTTCCGGTACTGTCGAAAACTTCCTTCATAACACCAGACAGGATCAGCAGATCACCAAATCCTCCCTGGGGATCGATCCACCGGAGACTTTCTACGCGCTCCGTCATTTTCCATCGCTATTTCAGTGGATCCATAACCCGGTCGAATACCGCGTCTACGGCGATAACCTTCATGCAAAATGCCTCTCCATGAGGACAAAGTTCATGATAGACCCCGCCCGCTTCTACACACCCTTGCGGGGTTTCGCAGGTGCGTACCGGTTCCAGATGGTGCTGCGTGGCATAGCCGTAGGTCCTGGCGCGCGTTCCACCCCAGAGCACGACCGCCGGAATCGCCAGCAGGTGCGCGGCGTGCATGAAGAAGCTGTCCTGCGCGACGACGACATCAGCGTGCCGGAGCAGATTCACGGCCTGTTGGGGAGAGGTCATGCCGAGGAATGAAGACGCGCCCCGGATATAGGGATCGGTGCGGCGGCCCAGTTGGAAGACGGCGATGCCTTCGGCTTTGAGCTTGGCGACCAACTGCGCCCATTGCTCGGCGGGCCATTGCTTGCGAACCGAGTCGGTGGACGGCGCGATGGCGACCCGATAGCGCCCGGCGGGCAGTTGCGCAACCAGCAGCGGATCGTCCTGAAAATCCCAGGGAACATACAGTGTTTCCTTGACCGGCGTTGGCAGGCCAAAAATGTGGGCGAGGACCTGGTAGCCGCGCCACTCGCCGGAGCGATATTCGGGCGTGCTCCAGTAGTCGGTGCGGATCACGGTCGCATCCGCCGGGGGATGGCCGATGCGGGCGATGGCGGGATGACCGGTGAAAAAAGGCGGGTACTTGGTCCGGGTGATCAGATGGAAGCGCCGCCCCGGAACATGCTCGGTCACTTGCTTGAGCACGCCCGCCAGCATCAGCGCATCGCCCAGCCCGCCATAGGGGCTGATCCAGGAAAGCTCATCGGCCATGATCTAGCAACCCGGTTTGGGTAGTGAATTTTCCGCCGACTCATACCGAACGCCGGTGATCGGTTCAAAGTACTTCTCGATGAAGCCGCGCTTGGCCTCGCACCATGCCGTCTTGTGGTGAAACGATTTTTGATCCGCCCAGGCGTCCAAGGGACAGCCGCCATGGCACAGGGTCCAGAATCGGCAATCGGCGCATTCGGAAGAAGCCAGAACGGCGTCGCGCTGGCGCAGCGGCTCCCGTTCGGGATGAGCCAGGATTTCGACGATGGAATGATCGAACAGCGAACCATAATCCAGCAGCTTCCAGTCGGCGGAGCGCCCGCATTGCGACACCGCGCCGTCGGGCGCGACATTCAGATGCGTCCCGTGGCAGCGCCCGGCATCGCCGCAGCTAAAAACCTGCGAGCGGTGGACGATGTTGTCGGTCAGGGACTTGAAGGGGCTGCAATGGGGATAACGTTCCCGATGCTTCCACCAGATCGGAAAAATCGCCCCTAGGAAATCCACGTATTCCTCCGGGGTGATCGCTAGGTTCAGCGGGTCATCACCGTATAGCAGGACCGGATTGAACATGACGCTCCCACGGGGCGAGAGATTGGTCAGAAAGTAGAACAGCCCGACCGGATCGGCCAGACTCTGCCGGGTGACGACATAGATCAGTCCCCAGCCGAATCCCGCTTGCTCCAGGATGCGCACGCCCCGCATGAACTGGTGGTTGTACACGCCCGACCGCCGCCGCTCACGGCCCGGTCCCCGGATGCCGGTGATCGGGTCGTAACTGGTGCCAACCGAGGTGATGCCCAGCCGGCGGAGGGGGGCAATGAAAGCGCCGGTTAACTGGGTGAGATTGGTTTGCAGGCTGTGGTTGATTCTGTGGCGGGTGGTTGGGCAGAGCTTTTCGCACAGTTCCGCCGCGGTGGTGTAAAACTCCACGCCCGCCAGCAGCGGTTCGCCGCCGTGCCAAATGATTTCACAGGATCGGCGGCGATCTTCAGCCAGGTAGTCGTTGACCCGCTGATACAGGCATTCGAGAACGGCCCCGGTCATCGTGGCGGTTTGCTGATGGGGCTTGGTCACCACATCACAGTAGGCGCAATAGGAATTACACGCCTCGGTTACTTTGGCGATGATCGCAACCATTTGTTTCGCTTCGGCTCGCGGGAACGTTGCTGCGTCTGGTACTGCTCGGCGACATCCAGCATTTCGCTGAAAAAGGCCGAGCAGGTGGATTTGTCCTCGACCGTTTCGGCCAACTGGCCCCGGCACAGCTTCCACCCCGGGCAGCGGGCGCAATCATCGGGATGCAGGAAATGCCGGCGCCAGCGTTCTACGGCGGCCTGATAGGCAGGCAGCGTGGTCACGTCGTCCAGCCGGCGGAGGTCCTTATGCAGGAAGGCGGATGGCGATGAGGCAGAGGGAAACAGCGCGACCCGACCCTGGCGATCCACGTGCAGATACCGGTCCGGTTGATCGAAGCTGACTTCGCCCCAGCCCCGATAGCGATCCTGATCAAAGTGTTCGGCGATGAAGGCGAAGGGTTCAATCGGCGCATGGGCGCAGCGCCCAAGCAGGGCGTAGGTCATCAGGTCGGTGGCGGCGTCCCAATCCGTCTTCTCCCCGAAAACGGCCCGGCAGGGGATGCCCAGCGAGGCGAGCATCTGTACATTGACCGCCTGCGCCGCCGAGGCGAGCGGCAGATCAACCCGCAGTTCCAATCGGCGGATCAAGTCCAGTTGCTCACTCAGCCGGTGGAGTTTGCCCAGCGAGACGGCCTCGACCACCAAGGGAACGCCAGCCCAGTCTTCGGCAAATTCCAGGGCATCGAGCGGCTGCTGCCAACGCAGCACGATGCAATCCAGGCGATTGTCGGAGGCCCGCACCGCCGCCACGGCGGCCCGGATCTCGTCCGGGCTTTCGACCACGACCACCAGGTCCCGATCCCGGAGTTCCGCAATCAGGGACGGCTCAAACGGCAGAACGAAGTGCGGCCAAGCCATCATTGATTTCCTGTAAGCGAACCGGGGGTTCCGACATCATGCGTCCCAGGAGTTGGCAGACTCCGCCACCGGCGCAGCGCTGTTCTTCGCGATGGATACAGCCGTCGCATTCGTCAAAAATGCCAGGCATTTCGGCACGGATGGAGTGGGCCATCTTCTGATAAAACGCCTGGACTTCTTGCAGGGTGTTGAACTCGAACAGGGAGCGCCGCTGATAATTCGACAGGGGGAAGCAGTTATAAATGCTCATGTCGGGGGTGATATCCAGAGGCATACCGCAACCGAAACTGAGGTGGCCCTGGGAAACCCGGTACAGCCAACCGATCTGCTCGTTGTTGACCCGGCACAGCGGAAAACCGCAGTCAAAGCCCGGAGTGATGCGTAGCCGATCAAACTGTTCGGCGTAGGAATGCAGCCGGTCGATCACCCGTCCCATGTCTGCCGGCTGGATAAAACTGTTCGCCGAACCGGGAATAGGGTGAGCGATTCCCAAACGCAGATGGCGCCTGAGACCGTAGCGCACGACGCTGTCAAAAATAAACTCCAAGCGAAAATCGGTGCGGTAAATGTTGAAGCCCGGCGTCACCAGTGGCCCCATCGCCGTCAGAAAGCGGTGGACGCTCTCGCGTTCCTTTTCCGGCGCGGGCGTCTGTTCCGGGTCATTGAGATTGCAGACGAACCCGAGGGCGTTGGTCTTGCTGGCCAGGTACCGTTCGCATAATTCCAGCTTCGCTCGGTTCATCACGCCACTGGTGAAGACCGTGACGAAAAAACCGCGTTCGATGAAATAAAGAACGATATCCACAAAATCCGGATGGAGGGTTGGCTCCCCGCCGAGCAGTGAAACGCGCTGCTCCCCTGAAGCCAACAGAAAATCAGCAAGATAAACCACATTCTCCCACGATAATCGCTCGCTGGTTGGAGAGCCTTCCATTTCGGTTTTAGCAAAGCAGTATGGACAATGCCGTACACAGGAGGTGGTTAACAATACATTAGCCATCAAGAATCAGCCACTTTTAAGTTGGTCGTTGTAAAATTCTGCTTAATAATCAGATATCTATTTTGAGCATCTTAAAAAGGGCTGAAGAACCGACTTAACCTCGAACGCCACCGCCGTCCACTGCCTCACTGTAGTAACAATCGACGAAGGAGCTATATCCGCCGGAGCTTGTATAACTATGGCATTTCATATTGCCAAAAGAACTTCTACTCACAACTATTGCTGTAACCCCTAGCGTTAACGTGGCACAGCGTTTCAGTGCCTCACGCCGGGATAGGACTTTCTTCTCATTGTTTTCGGATGACATGTTTAATCTCCACTCGGTTTTTGGTAAAAAAACTTCCGCGTGTTTAAATGCTTACGATACTCATTAGGGACAGGAGCAATATGAAAATGAGCAGTAGCCATCGGTTTCACAATGACAACTACAATAATCTGCAAAAGAATTTCTACTCACAACTACTGCTGCAACCCCTAGCGTTAGCGTGGCACAGCGTTTCAGTGCCTCGCGCCGGGATAGAATTTTTTTCTCATCTTCTTGGGATGACATGTCTAACCTCCACTCGATTTAGGATCAGAAAAAATGCAATATGCATTGCAATGTGCATCAGTAATTAATTTCCATTGAGCTTGACAAATAATTTGTCGGCTTCCCTATTAGCTTCATCTTTAGATCATTAAAATGGAGATTTTTTACCTCCACCAAGAATTATTAAATACGATCCGAAGGAGGCAACCCCGTGCGGACCCGCGTGCGGGGTGCTGTGGGAGCCGGGGGAGAAAAGCCCCCGGCGACTCGATTAGCGGCGCAATCTCACTTGCACTCACAAAAGCTTGTCCGATTACTACTAGACGTGCCTTGGCAACTCCCACAGTTGCAGCTCGCGACCTTGCCGCTATTCGTGTCTGTTGCGTCGCAGCTTCCGGTACAAGAGTTTACTTGTGTACCGTCAGTGCAAGATTTCGATACACAGGAACATGAGGAGGTTCCCGCTGGATTTCGAGCTTGAGCTACTAGCAGAGACGGCCGATCTTCGCCATTGGCGAACAGATACGACGTGTCCGAGTAGGCGGCGCTCGAAAAGAACGAAAACAGAAAAAGTGAAGCCACGATTATTTTGCGCATATTGCTCTCCCATTTGATGAAACAACGTTAGACCATACAAAATCTAGACCATACAAAACCTCTCAAGCCTTACTGCTAACGTATAGCTAAGCCGACCGCTGGAGTGTAGCGGAAGCGGGTCGGCTTGAGCACAATGTTAGGCCTCATTTTAGGCACTTGACAATTGGTGTTGCGATTCCTGCAGGCGCTGTTAATGGAGCAGGGATTTCTAGCGAACATACGATTTCCTTCTTCTCAGGGGGCGTGAATATATAAGTCAACCAGAAAATTAGTAATAAAAAAGAACTAAGTATGTAAGGACCAAAAAATTGTTTGCACCAAAAGCAAAATTTTTCTTTTCTGCCAAGTAAACTACTTTCCTCAGCTATTACATTACAACTCATTAATGAAACCACAAAAGTAGATAGAGAAATCGCCAAGCCTAATTTTGGCACTGCACAATCAAGAAATGTAAAAAACTCTGAGCGTGATGCTGCTGTCAATGCAGTAATAAGGAACCCATTGAAAGTTAGCAGTATTGCGCTACGCCAATTCCATAGGCTCTCTTCCCTCGCGATTTTTTCTGTACATGCCATATTGAAATTTCCCCTTGTATTTAAGTTGCGGAAAAACACCTAACAGGGCGGTGGATGGTAATCCGTTTTGCGTGGTCGTCGGGCGATCTTAGCCATAGGGACACCGGTAACTCTTCGGGCGAATTTTAATAAACGTCTGCTTCACTAAAATAGATAAATGCCTTAAGGTAATCTCACGATCACAACCATAAAAATCGGTAATATTTTGACCACATTGGTGAAAAAACGCTCCATCTAATGTGCTCTTGACCGTAATCAAAACTTCATGGTTTTTAGTGAATTAAACCGTTTCAATCTTTACATCTTTCAAATCTAAAGGTATCTCAAAGGATTCCATATAATGAATAACCTCTGCACGCTAAATAAAAAGATAGACCTTAACCTATTGTTTATATTATAGTTAAAATACCGGGGAAAGCCAGAGAACCAATAATTTGTCGGCTTCCCTATCAGCTTCATCTTTAGATCATTAAAATGGAGGTTTTTTACCTCCACCAAGAGTTATTAAATGCGATAATGCCTTTGCGATCCTTTTAGCAGTTTCTTCGTCTTGTACTGGTATACCTATAGCTGATGGATCCAAAGTTTGTACAGTAGATGGAGTTTCCACATCCGTTCTAATTTGTCTTTTATAATCATCGTCTATAGAATATACATCTAATATTCTTTGTGCATCCGCAAATTTCCTTGGTTCATAGTAAGTCGTAATTGTTATACATTCTTCTGATGAGCACTCGAAACTAACACGCCATCCACTATCATAAGGGGGTTCGTGTCTTATCACTTTTACATCAGGAGAAAGGCGTGATAAATCAGCAGTTATTATACATTTGCGAGGTGGATTGCCGAATGTTTTATCATCGTTGGTATAGCCAAACCAATATACAATAGTGAGTTCATTTTGAATAACTTGAATATCCTCCACTTTTCTTCCATATCTAATCAAATGAGATCCAAAAAGTTGCTTTTCGCCTTCAAAAGCTCTCCCATTTAATCGGATCCTCATAAATTCTACCGTAGCTTGGATTGTCGGCTCAGCCCCATAGGCATAATCAATGAGAAAGAAACTGAATAAGGAGATAAAAATTTTTGATACTTTATTCATCGATTTCCCCTTTGAATGAGTTATCACCTTGAAATAGAAGCAATGATAATAATCTTTCTCTCAATAGCTAGGAATTAATAGTGAATCTAAGGATTCACGACCCAGATTAAGGAGAGCTATATTAAATCTAAGAATTCACTTAAACGAAAACTTGTCTAAAAGGGCTGAATCAGATAATATAAGACCTTTGCCATAGTCTCGCTACTAATAATCCCCATATTATCAATTCAATCATTTTTTTAAATTCCTGATACTCAACATGCAGATCTTGAAACATCTCCGGCATAGCTAATGGGGATAACTATTGGCGAGACTACAATCGCCTGAGTTAGCGCGAATTTTTATTACTGCAAGCGGATGTTATCTTACCCCCCCCCCCCCCCCCCCCCTGTCAATAGCCTTACAGTACTTTCTATTCTGAGAAATTTACTCAGGTTTACGTTATAGTCGATCTTAAGCATCCCGCAGCAGCGTCGCATCTGTACCATGGCGGAGCAGACCAGAGTAGCGCCGGTGAAACATGGCCTGGCCGGCAGCGGGAAATAGCCTGTTGAAACGCATGATCCACCCCTACGGGATGAGGTGTTAAAGGTGTTTGGGCCTCGGCGGAAAGTAGCGGATGACGCAGACTCACGGTGGTCATGCGGAGGCTCTTTCTTCCTGGCGTCCGTCGGTCTTGGCCTGTGCGCAGCGGTCCACCAGATAGACGATAGAGCGGTAATAGCGCCCGCTGTGCAGGGACAGGCCGATTTCGCAGGTGCGGCTGGTGGAGTAGCCGGACGGGCACGCCTCCGGCAGCGCGGCTTTCAGGTCCCGCAAGGCGCTGGCATTCAGTTCCGGGTAGGTAAAGCCTTTGTCCCCGGCCCAGCCACAGCAGGAAACCCGGTCGGGGATGACAACGTTCTCCACGCAGGCTTCGGCAATGGCCTTAAGCTGGGCCTGCAAGCCCATGTGGGTGGTGCTGCACATGGGATGCAGGGCCACGGTTTCCGGCAGCTTGCGGAGAATCAGCCGTTCCAGCACGACATCATGTAGACATCAAAGACGCTGAACTGTATGACCGACTATTGAACGAGTTTCCGCAGTGGCTGGTGAGTAAGCGTTCAGTCCCCTCTCCCCCTGACAAGGGGGAGAGGGTTAGGGAGAGGGGGTCAGTCGTTGAAACTGCGGACCTCACCCCCCGGCCCCCTCTCCATGAATGGAGAGGGGGTGAACGCTTACGCTGGTGAAAGCGCGGGAGAAAATTACCACGACTATTTACCTATTTCAGTCTCTAAATACTGCATCCGCCGCTGTAATTCCTTGCTTGGCAACCGTATCAACGGATCACTGGTAAGCATGAGCAGTACGGCGTGAAGAGTAGCAGCGTTGACCATCCCCCGTTCGTAGGCTCGATCCAGAATCCATAGAATGCCATGCACCGCCACGCCCTATTGTTCCGCCACGCGACGTAATCGCTGATCGCCCGTCAGCAGAACGGCGTCCGCTGTGGTTTCGGCCATGACCAAGGCAAAGCAATCATTGAGGCTCAGTTGGGGATACTGCTGGCTGTACTCGCTGGCTTTCCCGACCTGTGGCCCGTCCAGTTCGCCCAGCACAAAGCCGATGTCCAGCATCTGTTCGCGGCGGTAGTAGTGCAAGGTGATGAGTTCATCCGTATACAGGACATCCGGGATCACAAACCGGTAGGGCAGTCGCAGCAGGTTTTCCAGCAATCGGGTCTTGGCCAGATCGATCAAGGCCGAACTGTCGTTAATGATGATCCGCATTCGCCGTCCCTGGCCCTTCAATCGCTGCTGCAATCACACTGACCGGTCGTTGCAGCAGTTCCGCTGCTTTGGGCAAACCGATCAATCCTTCCGCCAGCGCCCGGTAGCACAACTGTTCAAATCGCTCTGGCGCTTCGAGGGTTCCCGATTGCTCCGGGGGTTCCGGGGGTTCCAGCGGTTCCGGTTCCGCCGTGCGCCAGCCCCTGGCAAAAGTCTGGAAGGCGTAAGCCAGGGCGGAATGGGAGAGGATGCCCAACCGTTCACAACGCACCAGCAGGGCGGCGGCGCTGACTCGATAGCTGCGTTTCACCGGCATCAATTCCGGGGGACTGATCGCGTGGCGGTGATCGCCGAGATCCTGACGGACGGAAGCAGCGGGCATCAGGAACGCGCTGGCAAAGTGTTTTGCGGCGGCTTCCGCACCTGCGGGCGAGGCGTCATCCATCAACCGGTGGCCGAGTTCATGGGCTAGCGTCAACCGGCGGCGCTCCAGGGTCGTAGCACGGTTGACCACGATGCAGGGGACGGCCTCTTGCGCCGGGCGTTGCACCAGGCAGGTCAGCCCGTACACGCCAGCGGGCAGCGGGAGGAGCAACACCTTGATCCCGTGCTGTTCCAGCAGTTGGGTCAGATTGGGAATCGGGTCCAGCCCTAGATTCCATTGCATCCTGACCTGTTCGGCCAGCGCCTCACACTCGGTTAAATCGCGGATAACCCGGCGTTGCAGGTCGGGCAACGGATGATTCCAGCAGGCGCTATCCCGTTCGAGAATCGCCTCGATCATTAGATCGCGTTCCACCTGCTCTAGCACTTCAGCCTCAACGCGGGCGCGATCCTTGGCGGTCGTGCCCGTCTTCTTGCGAAATTCCACTCCATCCAGGCGGGCCTGCATCGGACTCATCAAGTAGCCAATGGACACCTCCAGCGCCCGCGCCAAGGCAATCAGCACCGGCGAACCCGGCATCATTTCGCCGCGTTCGTACTTGCCGATGGCTTGGGCGCTGACTTGGCGGTTCAGGCGCTCCTCCAGATCGCGGAGGGACAGCCCGGCCCGCTTGCGCGCCAGTTTGAGGCGTTCGCCGAACATGGATAGATTAACCTTTTTTGTTTACAAAAATTTAATATATTTAAAATTTGTAAACCATAGTACACCGTCATTTAAGACGTGCCAAGTCCTCTTTTCAGTAACCCTGCGAGGTACTCCATGGCAAAAGATAAGCGTTCCATTAGCGTCCGTCGGTCTTGGCCTGTGAACAGTGATCCACCAGATAAACGATAGAGCGGTAGTAGCGCCCGCTGTGCAGGGACAGCCCGATTTCGCAGGTGCGGCTGGTGGAGTAGCCGGACAGGCACCCCTCCGGCAGCGCCGCTTTCAGGTCCCGCAAGGCGCTGGCGTTCAGTTCCGGGTGGGTAAAGCCTTTGTCCCCGGCCCAGCCGCAGCAGGAAATCCGGTCGGGGATGACGACGTTCTCCACGCAGGCTTCGGCAATGGCCTTGAGCTTGGCCTGCAAGCCCATGTTAAGGGTGCTGCACGTTGGGTGCAGGGCGACCGTTTCCGGCAACTTGTGGAGGATCAGCCGTTCCAGCACGACATCGTGCAGAAATTCGGTGATGTCGTATAGCTTGAGGGAGGGGTGCGCCTGATTTTTTCTGGTCCGCAAGGTGCAGGGGCTGGTATCGAACACGATGGGGTCTTGACCGTCGCGGCTGGCCTTGAGCAGGGCTTGTTCGAGTTCCCGTTGCTTGGCGTCGGCTGGTTCCGGCAAGCCTTTGCTCGCGAAGGGTTGGCCGCAACAGAGCGCGGCGCAGTTTTCGGGCAGGATCACCCCGAACCCGGCTTTGCGCAGCAGGGCGGCGGTTTTCACCGGCAGGGGATCCGATTCCGGATCGCCTTGGGCCGGACCCATCGCGCGACTGGCGCAACTGGGGAAATACACCACGCGCGGGCGGCCGGGCGCGGGATTCGGTTCCGGTTCCGGAAGTGCGCCGGCGCTGGGCATATAGCGATTCCACAGCGGGATTCGGTCGCCAGACAGGGTGCGCGCGGCTCCGAGCACGCCGCCCTGCACCCAGGCGCCGAAAATCCTGTGGGAGAGATGGGCGGCGGCCAGACCGAGTCGGGTCGCGGCGGTCACGCCAGTAAAATAATTCGCTACCAAGTCACCGATCCAGTGCGCCGCTTTGCCGCGCCGCTGGCTGCGTTTCTTCAACATCATCGCGCCGGTGTTGATGCCGACCGGACAGGTCAGGGCGCACAAACCGTCGGCGGCGCAGGTATCGATCCCCTGATGGGAGTACGACTCGTTCAGTGCTTGCAAATGGCCGGCATCTTCGCCTACGGCGTGCAGGCGGGCGATTTCGCGCAAGCCGACGATGCGATTGTGGGGATCGAACAGCGCCTTGATCTCCCGCATCAGTTGATACGCCTGTTGCCCCCATTCCAGTTCGACGAACGGGGCAATGTTGCGGCCGGTGCCGTGCTCCGCCTTCAGCGAGCCGTCGTACTGATGGACGATCATGTGGCACACGTCGTCCATGAAGTGCTGGTAGCGCTCGGTTTCGCCCGGCCTGGAAAAATCGGGGGTGATGACGAAATGCACATTACCTTCGAGCGCGTGGCCGAAAATAATCGAGCCGGCGTAGCCGTGTTGATCAAACAAGCGCTGCAAATCCAGGGTCAGCGCCGCCA
>Ga0209573_1003585_pt1 | contig 16779 bp, 1 predicted proteins | sample TNRBio252014_DNA_FD_185870 | JGI IMG/M metagenome (GOLD analysis project Ga0209573, IMG submission 185870) | Wastewater treatment Type I Accumulibacter community from EBPR Bioreactor in Madison, WI, USA - TNR Reactor_6/25/2014_ DNA (SPAdes)... | ecosystem: Engineered > Bioreactor > EBPR >...
TATGTCTTCGAGTCCCATCGCGGATTCGGCGCGGTCCAGATCATGTACCGATTTTTGGAGGATGTGACGCTCGCGGATTCGCCCGACAAGACCGTCCTGGGGGACATCACCCGTTTGGACGAGACCGTCGTGTCGACGCCCACCGCCAGGTTGGAGCACTTGGGGGTCAAGACCCGCGCGAACTTTGTCGGCTGGGAGGACTTCACGGCTTCCTATGGATCTGCTATTCGGGACGAACGACCCGCCGGCGCGAGGATGTCGGAGGCGGGGGACTCTCCCCAAGCGGATATGCCCGGGCCCGAAGAGCGTACCGTGCAATATTTGGACTGGATGAAGGTCGGACCATCCGAGGTGACCTTTCGGACGGTGACCGCGGATGAGATCGAGCGCCCCCTCGCCCCGGGGTCCTTATTCGCAGCCGCCTTCGGCGGTTTGGCAGGACCGGAAGCTGAAGCGCCTGAGGACGATACGCCGGAAGCCGGCCCTGAAGATGAGTCTTATGACCGAAGCCCGTACGTGGATGAAAACCGTGTGCTATTCCGCTGGAAGCTGGACACGGTCGATCCGGATATGCCCGAGATCGACGGGTTCGAATCCTATTTGGATGTAACGATCGGGCCCATCGGCGGACATTCCAGGATGGAGGTCCAGATCCAAGCTCCGAACGGCTGGGAAGACCGGAGCCAGAGCGCGTATGCTTCGCTCGGCGATGCCGGCGACCGTCAGGTCCGGGCGAGGCTGATAGAGATCATGAGGCAGTACCTTCAACCCCGTCTTTCCGGGAGCGAACTGACCCCATTGGAGATCCTGCTGTATAAGGCGTTGAAAAATACCGAGATGGTGGAGGCTTGGAACGAGGCGGATCCCGCTCATTCTGAACTGCTTCAGGCCGCCGAAAGAGAAATAAGCCGGAAGGCGATCATTCATCCGGAGACATGGCAGGACCGGGTCACAGAACTTGCGAAAGGGCCGATGAGCGGATGGACGGATGAACGTTATCTGGCGGTTTATGGACTGATCCGGCGCGGGTCCGCGCAGGGCCAGGATCGGTCCGGACAGCGGGACGGGTCAAGACCTCCGCTTCCCAGAGTTCTCGAGCGGACCGATTTTCATCCCAGAAGGATCTATCAGGCCATCGACTTCGGCTGGTACTTACAGGGAGCGCCTCGTGGACATCGGGGCATCCTACAGTATGCGGTCACAGAAGCTGATGAGTGGAAGATCGAGGGAGGGATCGCGACGGTCCTGGCCCGTCCTTCGACGATGTCCGGAAATAAAGTCGCGGTCGAGATGGGCGGCCGTATCCTGCAGATCGAGGCGCAGAACCTCATTTCGTTCCATTCGCTAGGATCTGAGTCGCGCCGCAGGATGGACCAACCGCTCACTCAAGGCCAGGGAGCGGAAGATGTCGCCTTTGATGCGTACTCATATCTGACAATGCGCGGGTCGAGCCTGGAACAGCGGATCGCTACCGCGCTGATATTGGCGGAGATCGAAGAGAACGCGTCCCATGTGGGCATTTACGAAGATAAGACCCTGGCCCAAGAGCTTCGGGACCTGAAGCTGGCCGCGGAAGGGGACGCGGACTATCGCGTTCCGGACGCCGACCTTTCGAGGTTCTTGGCGCGGTACGAACTGCCGCCGGCTGAAGCGGTCGCTTTGAACTCCCCTGTTCCGAACAACGCGGAGAGCCGTGAGCCCGACCTCGGTGCCGTGCGTTTGAGGAGCAAGAACAGACGTTACGCGCGGATGCGCTCGCTGGTCGCGCCCGACTTTGATTTGGGAGACTTGCTCGCGTCCGCTTCGGACGATGCTTCCGGCGCGAGGATGGCCACGGACCGTGACCTGGTCGGCCGGCGTATGAGCGACGGGACCGAGATCAGCGAGAGGCTGATCGAGCATATCCGGCTCCGCATGGGAGTCGATGACCTGGCCGCCGATCAACGGTTGGACGACGATCCCGCGGGGGCGCTCGAGCGGGCGTTCAAGGCGGTCGATCGGATCTGGATCGAGGTGAGCTCCGAAGGTCTCGACCCTGCCGATCTGACGCAGGAGGAATTCAACCGGAGGTTCGGGCTCATGCCGGTCATGCTTGCGGCGGGACTCACGACGCGGTTTTCGGCTTATATTCCGAAGCATCTGGCGCAGGGAGGCATGGACCGCACCGTCATCAGCCACGCGCTGGAAGGGACCTACCATTCACCCGGCGTGAAGCCGGTGGTGTACCTCGGTCTCAAGCACCTCGGGCTGATCGTCAGGGACGAATACCTGACGGGTTACGATACCGAGCGGCACATGTTCCTGGTCGAGCCCGCCATCACCGCTTTTGAGGGCGGGAATCGCGCCGTCCGCATCGACCCCAAATACATCGATCCTGAAAAGGAAAAGCGTTATTTCGGCCGTTCCGGAGCGGCGACCATGGCGTTCGTGCGTCCGTTGGGCCATGGCGATAACGTGCTTCAGGCGATCACCGCGGTGGTCCCCGACGGAGAGCATCCCTATATCCAGGTGGCTTTCGGTGAAACGGCGAACGCGAGTTTGAAGACACAGTCCAATGCGTCGTTCATCTCCTATCTGGAGATCGTCGGGACGGACGCGGAAGCGGTCGCCGGAGCGCGCAAGCTCAAGCCGGAAGAGCAGGTGAGCGTCAAAGGGAATTTCTTCTTCAACGGCGACCGGGACCGGCTCATGGCCTACACCGACTTTGAGCAAATCCCGCATACGCGGCCGACGGGACGATACGACCTTGTGGCCCATCAGACGGGAGCCGGCCTGGAAAAGGTCAAAGAAGAATTGGGAAGGCTTCCGGAGGATCCGGGCCTCCGATCCGACGCCATCCGGAGGATCCGGGCGGAGCATCCTTACTTTGCGATCAGCGATGACGGGGCGATCTTTGATCAGGAGGGATTGGTGAAGGTCGTCGAGGATGTGCGCCGCTGGAAGGACGTTCCTGAAGACCGGCGCGAATGGATCCTGAAGCATTTTGCGGTGCGCGAGAGCGCGGACCGGTCATCGGCGGATTTTTTGATCCCATCCAACACCACCACTTACCGGGTCGGAACGATCCGGAGTCTTGCCGCGACCGTCGACCGTCTGAGGATCGAAGGCGGATTCGACCGTGATGACGTGGCTGACCCGCGCATCAACCTGTTCTGGTCGGTCGAACCGAAGGACGGCGCGGTCAAGACGCTCGCGTGGAACTATGTGAGGCTGGCGTCGGACCGCGCGATCTCCGAAGACCGGCCGATCCGGGCCCGTATCGCGTACGTTGGCGAGCGTTCGCCTTCCAGCATCAAGGACCCTGCCGCTCTTGGTAAATTCGTCGGCACCGCCATCGCTTCCAAGAACACTGGGTTGGCGCAGGCGCCGGTGCTTGAGGACAGCGATCGCGCGGAATTCAATGCCGTGCGGGCCCGTCTGGTGCGCGGAGAAGTTGCGGTGGCCAAGGTGGGGATCCACCACGTGCTTCTTGGCTCCAAGGGCATCGAAGGGTTCAGGACCATGATCAGGGCGCTGTTGGCTGATTCGTCCGCCCAGTCGTGGCAGGGCACGCTGTTGATGCTGATCGAGGACCTTCAGACAAAGATGCTGGCTCCGGGCGCGCCTGATCCCGGCACAGGCCAGGGCGCCCACGCCCCTCCGCTGGATTTGATCGTTCATGGAATATTGGAACAGCTTGTGGCGGAAGCCGTCGATGCCGGGTGGATCGGCAACAACCCCCACGCTCTCGTCTCCGATCCGGTCTACGCGGAGGCGATATCCCGGCTCAGGAACCGTTACGCCGCGGAGCTTCAGCGGCTCCGGGATAAGGACCTGAAGGTCATGTCCAAGACCAGCCGCGCCGAATACCTTTTGGACCGTCTAGCGGAAACGGTCGGGTCCGGATTGTCCTCCCTGCAATGGGACCTTGCCGCGCTCAGTGCTTTTCGCGACCGGTTCGACCAGGACGCCGGGCCGCATATTCCGGTCCTGGCCGTTGTCGGGAGCGTGGATGACGGGGGATCCAGCGAAAGCAACAAAGTCGCGATCGAACGCATGGGATACGGCCTGATCCCGGCTCCCGGCGATCAAGCCCATAGCATGGAAGGGCTGATGTCCGAGGACAAGACCCGTCATCTTATGGGTGAGGGCGGCCGCATCGAATCCGGAGCGAGCCTGACAGACGGCGTCATGCCTTTTATTTGGAGATCGGTGACCGACCCCGGCGTGACGATGCAGAAGGATTTTTTCCTTTTTGCCGCGGCTGTGATGGCCAGCGCGATGAACGTGGACCGCATGAACCGGGAGTCCGCGGCGATGTCGCGTGATGATGAGCCGCCGGCTCAGATCGGCATCCGCGGCGCGAGCATCCGGAATATTTTCTTGATCGGATTCTTAAGGGAAGCGGGTCTTCTGACATCGGCATCTTCCGAGAACCGGATGCGTTCAGCGGTCAAAGGCCAGAACGACATGGTCCTGTACCAGCGGGCGATGTCCGAGATGGCCCGGGCGGCCGGCATCAACGGGTTCGAGGCGGCGGTATCGAGTTTTAATCCCGCCACTCTGTACGCGGTCTATTCAGGGTACACCCTGATGCTCCGTCCCGCTTCTTCGGCGGGGCATGACGGTAAGTTGATCCCGGTCGTGATAGAGCCGGGCGAGGACGGAAGTATCGTCATCAGGAATCCTCAAGATCCCGGCCGTGACGTGACGCTGGTATCCCGTCAGGAGGCGTCCATGGGCGACTTGGGATTGGACTTTGAGGGCCTGGTCATCGGAAACATCGACGGCCGCATCTACCTGAAAGTGGACGGGATGCCGTGGACCCTTAACCGTTCACATCCCGATCACCCCATGATGATGAACCCTGACGGCGGACTGAAGTATCTGGCGTTGGACGGCACCGGCCGCGACATCGAGTTCCAGGGCACTTCAGAAAAAACACCGCTTTTTACCGCCGTTTCCGGCGATGTTTATCTGGTCCCGCCGATCATCAAAAAGCAGACCTTCATCACCGAGTTCCCGAATCATGGAAAGCTCCTCAGGGTGGGTCTGTTGGACGGTTACGGCATCAGCGGCAAGGTCCGGCAGGAGCCTGTCCGCCAACCGGCGAACGAGCCGTTGCTTCGGAGCATCCGCGGCGCGGGTCCGGGGGACATGATCGTGATCGGTCCGGGCAGTCATTTCACGTCCATCATCCCGCATTTTTTGGTCGATGGATTTCCGGAGGCGCTGAGAGCGGCGAAGGAACGCGGGGCTGAGGTCATCTACGTGATGAACGGTGTTTACGACAATGAGACGAACCGACATTCCCCCGAAGAGCTCCTGGCCGCCGTCGAAGAAGCCGCCGGCATCCCCCTGGATTCGATGATAACGACCGTGTCGGGGAGCGCCCCTGAATCCGATGAATCTTTGGCGGCCAGGTCAGGGATCGATGTCGAGGCTTTGCGCGGTGTTATCCACACACCTGGCGACGCTGAGCTGCGCTCGGACGACACCGCTGCTTCGGAAGCGGCCAAAAAGGGCCGGGCACTCATCTATCTAAAGGACACGGACCAGGAGGCGGTGCGGAGGCGCTGGCCGGGCATGAACCTGATCGCCGTTGCCGGGTCCTTGCGCGTCAAGCGGGTGCAGAAGCGCAAGGCGGGCGAATACGATCTCCGGGTCGTCCATGAACCTGATGCCATTCTCGAGAACGTGGTCCGACCCGCCGCCCGCGGCGTCCGGCCGGGCCGGCTCATCGCAGTCACCGGAGGCTCCGCGGTCTCCGCCTTATGGGCGGGCGTGAGCCGGAAGCTTCTCGAGCTTCCATCCCACAGCCGTGATGTACGGCCGGGGCTGATGAAGCGCATCGAGGAAGCGCTCGGGCCCGGGCGCTTCAGGATCTATCCGGGAGGATTCGCGTCGATCGACATCACCCCCGCGGGCATCGACAAGTCCACCGCTATCAAAGACCTTTTGACCGGCGGTTCCGACGCGGTCTACTTCGGGGACGAGTTCTTCGACCTAGGTCAAAAAACGGGCAACGACATCCCCGTGATCAAAGCCGGGTCCGAGCTCAAGGACAAACACATCACCATCTTTTCGGTGGATAAGGACCCCGCTCAGCGCACCGCCGAAGCCAAACGGCATACGATCTGGATAGGGGCGGGTCCCCGGGCCACCCGGCGGGTCTTGTCGAAGATCCGCGAAGCGGTGAGTTCGGGAGAAAAGCAGTTGACCATCAAAGGGGAGGGTCCGGATGCGGAGCGTCAGGTGGTCCTGGATCTCGACCGGATCCGGTCATCCGGCTCCCTCGTGTTCGACGTGGATGGCACCATTCTTGGTTCCAAGAACGATAATTTTGAGAACTCTCCCGAGATCCGGGAACTTTTTGTGGACCTGCTCGGCGCGGGCCTGAAGCTCGCGATCATCTCCGGTAATTCCAGGTCGGAGCAGAAAAAGCGCGTGAGTGACGCGCTGTCCGGTTCGCCGGACATCGAACGGCTGACGCTTTATGTGAACGGAGGCGCCACACGGATGAGATTCGACGCTTCGGGCGGAGCGGATGTCTTCAGCCTGTCGGGCGACCTATCGGAGGCCGATGTGCAAGCTGTCGTCGGCGCGGTCCGTGAGGCGGCCCGCGCGGACCTGGGTCTCGATCCGCTCGAGATCGAAGCCTGGAAAAATTGGTTCGGCTTTGACGGCGTCTTCGGGTATCGGGCGGACTTCGGCGATGTGAAGTTCCGGCCGTTCTGGGCCTCGGCCGGGTTTGAACCGCAAGTGGTCACGGCAGATCAAATGGCCGGGGAGACAGGTCAGGCGGCCGTAGACCAGGAGGACAGCGGGGTCGTTTCGATGCCGTTCGTGGAGGTGCGGGACGGGGTCCAGTTGTCCGTCAAGCTGTTACCCAAGCAGGTCGATCTCAGGTCATCCCCGTCATCGGGCGCTCGGATGTCCATCGCTGCGGAGCCCGATGCGCGCCTCCGCCGCGCGGCGGACGTTGTCGTGGAACCGGCCGCCGACCCGATCGTTGAGGATGTCGATGCCAGCGGTCCGGTCGACCACGCGTTGAATCGCTTGAGCGATTGGTTCGAAGCCAATTACGGCGAGCCGCCTGTCATTGAGACGGTTTTTGACCAGCATTCCAGGAGGTTCTGGGCGACGGCGCTGTCCTATGACGGGCATGAGCTCATGATCCGCAAGAGCGACCAGATCTGGAACGACACCACCGACACCTCGGACCCCGTTTATCACGTGATGGTGGACAAGGATATGGAAGGTTATATCGCCGAGCTCAACCTTAAGCTGGATGCGGAAGGACGTGTGGATGCGGAGGCGACCATCGAAGGTCTTTTTATCAAGGCCGGCCGCAAGCAGAAGCATCCCTGGGCCGAGACGCTGCTCAAGCGCTGGGTCCGCTCGATGGACGGCCTGACCCTGGACCGCTCAAACCCATTTTTCGGACGTCATCCGGTCGCGTCCGTGTCCTTCGATACCGGCCACCCCGGGTTCCCGGTCTACAAACCCGGCACATATGACGCGGACCGGCACGGGGTCCGCAAGATCGGATCGCCGGTCGCGGAAACGGCATCATTGGAAGCGCCTGTGGTGAGCGACGGCCGGAAACGCCTGGTCTTTTATGGAGGATTGGGCGCCGTCGTGCCTCGGTTCTACATGGAATATCTGAAGCGGTTAGCCCTGGAATATGATGTGGTCTACGAGGCGGTGGACCTTCTTCCGGAGGACGCGGCCCGTCAGAAGATCGACGCGATGGAGCTTCCTTACGCGGCCTATCATCACGCGTCCCGGTTCAAGATCGACCCGAAGGACCCGCCCGCCGGGATCGTCATCCTGACCCGTCCCGATTCGCACTTTGATATCACGCGCTGGGCCAACGAGAACGGGGTCCCGGTGTTCGTCGAAAAGCCCATCACGCTCCCCGGGAGCGTCGGAGCGATGCGCGACCACTTCAGGCAGCATCCTGACGAATTGTTCGCGATCGACTTTTTCTTCGACAATCCCTCCGCCCGTGAAGCGATCAGGCTGATCGACGCCGGTAAGATCGGCCGCATCCAGTCGATCCGCGGTGAGATGATCGAGGAGAATCCCATTGAAAAGGGGCGCGAATGGCTCGTCATCCCTGAGATCAGCGGCGGCGGTCTGGGGATGGACATGCTCGTCCATCTGACGGCGCTCGCCGAGATGGTGTTGGAGCGTTGGGGGAGGAGCCTGCGCCACGCGGAGCTCGATCCTCAAAAGATCGTGCTCGCGCGGTACGACGGCGCTCCGCCCGGGACTGAGTCGTACGCCCGGATCGAGGGGACCGTCGAGAAGGACATCCGGATCCAGTTCGGAGCCGGAAAGGGTCTCGACCGCTCCGCTTATTACCTGGTCGTCGAGGGCGAGTTGGGCGAGATCGAGATCAATCTGGGCACCGAGCACGCCAAAGGCTTCATGGAATTCCGCCCTAAGGACGGCGGTCAGAACATCCGGATCGAGAACTCTTCGTCGGATATCGGATATAACGGCACGACCCGAAAGATGGTCCACAGCCTCCATGTGCCCGGTGAAATCACCCGGCGTGAGCGTGAGTTCCGGATGGAGGCGACCTCGCTGTCGGTCTGGCTCATGAACACGGCGCAGATCATGAATGGGCCCGTGTATCAGACGATCCCGCTGCACCAGGACCCCGCACAGGTGATAGCGAAGGATGTCGGTCAGGCGACCTTGTCGGACCGTGAGCAGGAAGCGATCCGGGCCATGGGCCAGCTGAACCGCGGCCTTTCCGATCATTTTGAGCGCCTGCAGATGAAGGTCGACGGAGCTCCGGTCGAAGTGGCTGACTATTTGGCGGTCCTTGTTGGCGGATCTTTCGTGATCGATCTCGAACCTTCCTTGGGAACCCGGGAGTTGGCGGGATCGATCGTTCGGGGGGACTTCAAGGCTGACTGGAGACCGCTCGACGCGGAGATGAAGAAAGCGGCTGAAGCATCCGGCTGGACTTGGGTAGGGCTAAAACGATACAGGTATCCTAGGGACCATTCCGATACCTATGCCCAGGCCGTTGAAGGTATTTGGCGCGCCTATCAGGGGTCGGCGGAAGCCGGGACGCCCGGTTCGTTCCTTGTCATGGTCCATGGCGACCCCGGATCCGGAAAGACCACTTTTATCGAGCAGTTGACAGAGGCGCTCAGAGGAGCCGGGCTGAAGGTCCATCGGGAGGATGACCGGTACATGAGCCATCATGTTGACACTTTTCAACGCATGGTCGATCTGAATTCGGCGGACATCATGATCTATGAGCAGGTCGATCGCCAGTTCCAGGACCCGGAAAGGATCGATCTGGTGGTCGAATTCAGGGTCGATGAGTCCACACGTCTCGACAGGATACACCGGGAAGACACATCCTTATCCAACTTGAGGAGCGTTCATAGCGGTGACCTTTGGACGGTTCCAGTGTACGCGCAAGCGCTCGCCAAGATCCCGGTCTATCAGATCGACACGACCGCCGCCACGGCCATAGGGGAGATCCGCGAACAAATCCGGTCGGGCATCTCGGCTGCGGTCCTGACGGAAGGAGCTCGGTTGGCGCGGCATGTTTCGCCACCGACCGCCAACCGATCGGCTGCAGCGGCGGATCCGGGTCTGATCGAATTTGCGGCGCGGTCGATGCGGGAACGCGGATTGAACGTCGCGCGCATGGCGCATCAGGCTCCGGGCCGGAGATTGGCCGTTTACGACCTTCATTTGAACGGTCAGGTCTTCGAAATGAACGCGGGCGCGAGATTTGCGCGTCGGATCGTTCTGGAGCCTGTGTCCGCGAGCGGGCCGGGAGCGCCGCGAGGTCAGGGCGTATGGGATCCTACCGATGCCATCCATCTCAAGAGCTTCTTGGACGCTCAGGCCGACCAGCTGGCCGCCGCTTCGGGCCTGTCCGATGCCGTCCTGGACTTTTCCGTCCGTGTCCCCGTGGAGACGCTGTTCGCCGAATCGCTGGACGGCGCGGAGCTGAGATCGGCCGCCCAGTATCTGGTCGACGAGGTCCTCGCGATCACCGGACCTTCCGGCGCCGAATATGCCCGGACCGCGGTCTTTTATCTGGACCCCGATCAGCTGGACCGGCTGGATGTTTCCGGCCGGCCGGGCGCGCGGGATGCCGTGAGGGTCCTGCGGTCCGCCGCAGCGCAAAGCCCCGAACGTTTCGTGGTTGGACGGCCTGACTCTGGCAAGCCGGTCGTGAATTGGCTGGCCGTTCCGGAAGGGAGCGGCGCGGCGCCGCAGGGTATAGAAGGGGAGTTCAACGTGAACCTGGGGCAGATCCGCCAAGGCGCGCTGCCGTCCTTCCGCATGGGTTTGGCGGCCCCTTATACTTCCGTGCTCAACACCGTCGGGGCGGGGAGGTGGAAGGAATTTTTTGAACTTCAGGACCCTGCCCAGGACCTGGACGGGGTGCTCACGGCCTTCGAAGGTTTTGGGACCGCCGTAGAATTACTCTCGACCTTGCAGGGCAAAATGTCCTACCGCCCGGAACAGCGGCTCAAGTTCATCTCGTTCAGTGTGGGTGCGCGGCTTACAGAAGTTTTCCGGGCCTTGCTGGCAACTGCGCGGTCCGCCTAGCAAAGGCGCTGCCTCGGTATTTTGGCAAAAACCCAAAATTGTATTGAAATGGGCCCCCCAAATCGGTTAGACTCACGTCACGATAAGCCTTAAAAAGGCTTTGTGAGAATCCTAATTAAATACTTAGATTATGTATGATAATTAAAGTTTAAATTAGCGGGTTTTCGCTCAAACGGATCGGTTTTGACTAAATAGCCCGGTTCCTTGAAATATACCGTTTTGTAGGGCAGACTTCCCTTATATAGGCAGCTCGGCTATAAGGGGGAATGGAAGCCTTGTCACTTTTTGCTCAGAAAGTCCTTAATTAACTGTCAGACGCGACCCCAAATGCGTCCGCATTCAAACACGTCTAAAGGAGTGCTGTTCATGGAAAATCATCGTTGGAACAAACTTCGTCCGATCGCGATCGCGGTGGTTCTGGCCTTTTCGGCCGAGCAGGCCGCGTTCGCCGCTCCGGCCGTACCGACGATCATGCCCGCTTCTTTAAAGCCTTCCATGAACTTCAAGCTCCCGCAGTCGGTTGCTGTGGTGGACGATGCCTACAAGGCGCCCGGTGACGCGAAGCTCCTTATCCTGATCCAGGACGCGCACACGAATGACTCCGGTCAGATGAACGTCGCCAAGGCCCTTTCCGAGATCCTTCCGCAGGAAAAGATCGACACCGTTTTCACCGAGGCCGATTCGGGGGACGTTTCTCTCAACTACATCAAGCCCCTCGTGTCCCAGGATGTCCGCGAAAAGGTAGGCCGCCAGATGGTCCGCCGCGGCGAACTTCGCGGTCATGACTACGCCAACCTGACCGGACCCGACTTCAAACTGATCGGCGTCGAGGACCCCGCGCTCTACCGCAAGACGCTCGAGACCTACAAGGACCTCACCCTCAAACGCGACAAGGTGCGCGGCTACGTGGACCGCGTCCAACGTTCGGCGGAAGCGCTCAAGGACAGTCTTTTTTCCGACGCCATGAAGGCGGTCGAGGCCAAGCGTCTCGCGAACGCCAAGGGTGACTTGTCGCTCGCGGACTATGCCGACACGCTGCTCAAGGAATCCGCCCGCGTGGGCCTGAGCTCTGCCCGTTATCCCCACATCAAGTTCCTGCGTCGTCTGCGCACGATCGAAAAGCGCGTTGACTTCAAAAAAGCTTCCGCCGAAGAGCGCGGGGCCCTCAAGGCGCTCCCGTTCAAGGACCGTGAGGTTCTGCTCGCCGCGCATAAGACCGCCAAGGCCGGCGCCGCCGAAGAGAACGGCTTCTACGCCTTGTTCGCCGAAAAACTCAAGGCCGCCGGGGTGATGGGACAGTTCCCCGATCTGAAGAAGTATTTTGATTACCTGGCCGAGACCCGCAAGATGAACGCGCTCGGCGTGGTGGGCGAGGTGAGGGGGCTTGAGGAAGAACTTTTCCTGTCGCTCGCCAAGAGCCGCGATGAGGCCGTGCTCTGGCTGTTCAGCCGCAACCTCGAGACCCTCCAGAACCTCATCAATCTCAAGCTGAGCCCCGAAGAGTTCCGCCGCATCCGCTCCGAAGGGGCGCTGTACGACATCAAGCTCATCGCCGGCTTCCTGAACCGCAAGATCGCCGACCTCAAGCTCCATTACGAGAACGCATTGACGCTTGAGGGGTCCTATGAAGCGGCTTGGAGCGATGCTGTTGAATTCTACGAACTGACGCTCGAACGCGACCAGGTCTTCCTCGATCGCGTCACCGGAATGATGGACGGCGGGAACATCGAAAAAGCCGTCCTGATCACCGGCGGTTACCACACGCCGAACCTCAAGGAAATGCTCAAGGCTTCCGGTTATTCATACATCGCCCTTTTACCCCAGGTGCTTCATGAGACCGACACCGTCCGGTATGAGCGTCTGCTGCTCGCCCAGCTCAAGGACGCCCCGGTCGGTACCGCCCGGATCGCCTCAGGCTCGCGTCCCGCGCGCCAGGAAGCAGCCATGACCCGGCAGCAGCCTGGTGTCCTTGCCGCGCGTCTTGCCGCCGAAGTGGGAGACCCCGGTCTTCAGGCGCGTTTGACCACGCCCGTCCGCCTCGAAGTCGAGGCGCCCGTTTCCGCGGCGCGGATGGCGGAAGCCAAACTTGATATCCGCAGCGAAGATTGGCTTGGGGGCGATAAGCAGCGTGTTCAGCCTTGGAGGGGTGAAGTCCGCGTGGGTGATCTGGGCATGGACGTTTCGATCGAGCGGTTCTTGAGCCAAGTGGATGGAAGTCCTGTTGGCATTGCATTCCGGCCCAAAGAAGGTGATTGGAGAAAATCGGACACCCAAGGTGCTTATGAAACCTCTTGGAGTTCACAGCAGCCTCTCGTACTTGCGGCGACGGGTGCCGAGTCTGAAGCGGCCGTCCATCGTTCGATCATTTGGTCCGCCGGTTCCGATAATAGACAAATGATCTCCATCACCGCCGAGATGAACGGGGCGGGCGATATGAATCTGCGCGTGATGCTTGAACCTGCGCCTCCGACCGGCGCGCGGATGACCAAGATCGAATTTCCGGGCTTTGCCAAGGTCGAGGACAGGTTCATGGACTTCATTCTCAAGTGGACCTCAAGGTTCCCGAAGGGGCCCAACACGTCGGCCGAGGACCGGGCCGGATTGGCCGCGTTCCAGCCCAAGCCTGGACATAGTTACAAGGGGGCCGTGCCGGTCGCCGTGGAGTCCAAAATAACCCCCCAAGTTCACGAGCAGTATCTGCGCGAGACCCTGAGCGGTCTTGTCCCGGTGTTCTTCATGGCGGGTGCCGCAATGAGATTCGCGGTGCTGGTCGCCAATAAGGCGAAAGGCACGTTCAGCGTCAATAACCTACTTGAGTTGGAGCCGGTTTTTCAGCAGGTCCTGGACGATAATAGGGCGCTTCTGGATGAAGCGTCCGCGCTGAGCCTGCCTGCAGGCCAGGCCGCCCCCGAGGAGTTGTTGGGACGGATCAAAACAGCCTCCTCCAAAACCTATGTCTCCAAGATCGGGGACGCCAAGATGGATTTTAACCTCGAGAACTTCGAGGCTGGTAAAAAGGATGCCAGAGAGAATTACATCGCCAATCTCAAGATCGTCAAGCAGCTGCATGACGTCGCCGCCCAAATCCGCGCCGATATCGATCAGAAAAGAGCGGCCGGTTGGAGCGACGAACAGCTGGATCTTTTGGTCAATTTTTCACTTTCAACGCTTCAGTTTGCCAGCTATGTCCATAACCTGCGTCAGCAGGCCGGCGAACTGTTCGACCTGGACAATGCTTCGACAGGTCCGGCGACCGCGCAGGACAGGACGCGGTTCATCGATGCTTTTGTCCGGGACAACGGCCAGGTGATCGTTTCGATCAATGAAGAGACCGGTGAAGACGTGATCAGCGAGCTCTACAGGAGCGGATTTTTTGGACTGGACCCGGACCGCGTCATATTCACTGTTTCTCCCACCCTTCCGGTGCTTGTCGGTGATGCGGCGAATCCGGACCTGTTCACGTTCATCACGCCTGAGAGTGCCCGCACCAGGTTCGGCGCTTCCGAAATGCCCGCCCATCCCTATGGTCACGGGTTCATGGTGCCCGTGCTCAACATGGCCGAAGCGGCCTATGTCGTTTCTGTCGCTGATTCGACTCCGGGCGCGATCAAGCTCAGACAGCTTGATAAGTCCGCGATGGACACCGCGATCGCCCGCGGCGGGACTGCTTCCTGGAACCGGAACGTCGATGATCTCACCGGCATCACTGCATCTATCCCGCAGGGGGTCGAGCTGAAGCATCATCCTGAATTTGCCGATCACGACGGACTTGTGTACCTGACCTTCAATGCTTCGGGTCAAAAGGGCGGCGGGGCGGTCACCGAGATCGATGAAGCCACAGGTCGGGAGCGCGCTCTGATCCTTGAAGGGCCCGAGATCGCCGGATTCCTGGAGATCCTCAAGGCGCCGATCCGTGAAGCCCTCAAGCAGGAACATTGGACCCGCTTGACGGTCGACGAAGGACTGGGCGAGGTTGAGGCGAACAAGAAGATCGAAGAGCTCATCGACGCGATGCCCCAGTTCAAATCCATTTCCGACAGTCTTTCCGGGCTGTTGAACCAGATGCTGGTCGTGGACTTCGATCTCAGTAAGACGCGGGAGCGCTTGGGGTCGATCGATGATATCTATGCCTATCTGGCTGAGCTGAACATCGTTCTCAGCAGCAAGAGCATCAAGAAGGTGCCCAGCTCGTTCATAGAGACCTTCTACACTTCGATCATGACGGATACCGGCCGCATGGCATCCGTGACCCGGGTCGCGCAAGTGGAGCCGAACATCGCTCTCAAGAGCCCGGTGCATGCCGCCAGCATCGGAACATTCCCCGGATTTGTCGCGATGACCTTGGATTCTTTTGATAATAAGGACTTTGCGGACTTTGTCTTTGCGAGCTACTTCTCAGGGGCGACCCTGGTCGGCACCGCGCCGGAATCGGTGACCGCCGCCACTGAAGTGGATGGGGACCCGGCTGCAGCCAGACTGTCGCAGGACCTGTCCGCAGAGGTGAGAGAGTGGGTGCTGTGGGCTGGTCAGATAGGAATCGCCAGACTGGACCAGCTGAGTCAAGCGCAGCATGAAGAACTTGCCCATATTGCGAGCAAGGCTTTGGCGCCGAATCAGACCGCCGATGTGCCGATGGTGATCTCCGGAGAGGGGGAGACCGCACGGCTTGTCGTTGTCCAAGCCCAGCGGAACGGACAATCCATTGATATGACGGAAGGCGCGACTTCCATCTCCGTGGGCTTGAACACCCTCACGACGCTGGAGGCCGATACGGGCCGTAGAGAGGAATTGGACGCGCAGGCCGTCGACATGTCCGAATTCAGCAGTTCGCTCAAGGCGCTGATCGATGTCGTGCAGGCTGGCAGGGTCGAGGTGCCCGTGCATTTCCGCCGGAGCTTGGATAACAGTTCGGTCGATCAGGGAAGATTCGTCGGTGACAAGATCACGGCGTTCGCCAACTGGGCGAGACAGATGGCGCTCGTTTATCGTCTAGCCCACCAGAAAGATAATCGGATCGTGCTTCATCTCGTCACTTCCGCCCTGGATCCGGAGTTGAAGATCAAGGTTGATGGTGAGCTCGGCCGATATGAGAGCGAGGGTTGGCTGAACCTCATTCGTGAAGGGGATGTCGATGCCGATGAGCTCATCAGGGCCGGCGCTCTTTTGGTGGACGTTAAAACATCGGACCCGGCCAAGCATGACCTGGCCGCTGGTGCGCATGTGGTCGGCCGGTTGACGGACGGAGCGGTTCCTGACGAAGCTGCCGCGGTCGCCGCGTCATTGAACACGGTCGGCGCGGTCGGGCTCACGGAAGGCGCTTCCGTCAGGGAACGGTTCCTGAACGGCACGATCAGCGAGGATGCCGAAGCGCTCAAACGCATCAACGACAACTACGATCTGAACAATCAGGCCAGGTCCGTCACCGAACACGTCATTCAATTCCGTGATGGTAATCTACAGCGCGTCACCCGCGTCCTCAAGATCTCGATCGGGCGTCTGTTGCAGACGATGCGGATGATGATCACTCAAGTGGCGATGGCGGCGTAAGGAAAAGTCCAAGGAGTTCCATGGGGGCACAAAGGGGTCGGGGAGTTCTTTTACGTGTTCTGTCCGGCGCGTTGACGGCGGTGTTCACGGCCCAGGGGGTCGTCTGGGCGGCGCCCGTTCAATTCCCGGCATCCGGCCCTTCCGCCCCTCAGGTCCGATTTGAACTGCCTCCCGCGGTGGCCCTGGTGGACGACCGTTACGCCGGCACCGGCGACAAGTTCGTCGTCCTGATCCAGGACGCCCACACCAACGAGTCGGGCCAGATGAACCTCGCCCGCGCGCTCGAAAAGATCCTTCCCGCCGAAAATATCCGGACCGTTTTTACCGAAGCTGCCGCCGCGGACAGCGACGTGACGCCGGACGCGCTCAAAGCCGGGTCGCCGGCCGAACGCGAGCGGGTGGGTCAAGCGTACTTGCGTAAGGGTCTCCTGTCGGGCAGTGAATATTTCAGCATGACATCGGACCAGGACTTCCGGATCATCGGTTCCGAAGACGAGTCGCTCTACCGTGAGGCGGGAGAGCTTTTTCGTTCAGCAGCCGACGGCCGCGCCTCGGCGGCGAAGTGGCTGAGCCGTCTTTCGCGGACCCTTGAGGTCCTTAAAAGTGAACTTTGGTCTGCGGAACTGAAGGCGTTGGACGTGCAGCGCGAACGTT
>Ga0209573_1003586_pt1 | contig 16776 bp, 17 predicted proteins | sample TNRBio252014_DNA_FD_185870 | JGI IMG/M metagenome (GOLD analysis project Ga0209573, IMG submission 185870) | Wastewater treatment Type I Accumulibacter community from EBPR Bioreactor in Madison, WI, USA - TNR Reactor_6/25/2014_ DNA (SPAdes)... | ecosystem: Engineered > Bioreactor > EBPR >...
GCGCCAGCATGTCCAGCAGCGCCGCATTTATAAGCCGACGCTTGTGGTGACGAAGCTTCGGCCAGGGATCGGGAAAGAGAATAAATACCTTATCCAGCGTCGCGTCGGGAAGTCGCTCCAGCAACAGACGCACATCCTCCGGCCAGAGGCGAATATTCGTTAATTGCTGCTGCTGGATGATGGCCAGCAGCTTTGCCACGCCATCCAGGAAAGGTTCACAGCCAATATATCCGGCCTCAGGATGCGCCATGGCCTGCGCGGCCAGATGCTCCCCGCCGCCAAAGCCGATTTCCATGCACAGAGTGGCGGGCGGAGCAGGGAAAAGCGCCCGCAGATCCCAGCTCCTTTCACCTTCCTGCGGAATCAGGAAATCCGGTAATGCCGTCTCCAGGCATTCTTTGCGCTTGCCCTGCAGCCGTTTGGTACGTCGACGGCCAAAGGAACGCAGCCTGTCTGTCGCCTGATTACCGGCCATTCGCACGGACAGGCTGAGAGAGACTCGCACCGAAATGACGCCGCAATTCCTCCACCAGGTCGAGCTTTTCCCAGGAGAACGCGCCGTCCTCACGCGGGGAGCGCCCGAAATGCCCGTAGGCGGCGGTGGGCGAATAAATAGGACGGTTCAGCCCAAGATGAAGACGGATACCACGAGGGGTTAAGTCCATCAGTTCGGGAAGGAGTTTTTCCAGCGCCTCTTCATTTACATGCGAGGTGCCGCTGGTCGTCAGGAAAAAGGAAATGGGGCGGGCGACGCCAATCGCGTAGGAAAGCTGAATCAGGCAACGATCCGCCAGCCCTGCGGCCACCACGTTTTTGGCAAGGTAGCGGGCGGCATAGGCGGCGGAACGATCCACCTTGGTAGGGTCTTTGCCGGAAAACGCCCCTCCGCCATGGGGCGCCGCACCGCCGTAAGTATCCACAATAATTTTGCGCCCGGTCAGACCGCAATCGCCGTCCGGCCCGCCAATGACGAATTTGCCGGTGGGGTTGGTGTAAAACTCTTTATCTTCCGGCATCCACCCCTCGGGCAAAACCTTCTCCACATGCGCACGGATCAACTCGCGGATTTCTTCCTGGCTGGCCGCTTCGCTATGCTGGTGGGATACCACCACCGAGGTGGCTCCTACGGGAATACCTTGTTCATACCGCAAGGTGACCTGGCTCTTTGCATCCGGCAAGAGACGGGTTTCCCCGGCCTTGCGCGCCTTGGAAAGGCTCATCAGTATTTCGTTGGCATAGCAGATGGGCGCAGGCATGAGATCAGGGCTTTCATTACAGGCGAATCCGAACATAATCCCCTGATCCCCCGCCCCTTCATCCTTGCCTGCCGCGGCATCCACCCCTTGCGCGATATGGGCGGATTGCGCATGAACGCGGTTGATAATTTCAAGTTTCTGCCAGTCGAACCCTTCCTGACTATAGCCGATCTCCTGCACTTTTTTGCGCGCCGCTTCATTCATCACCTCGTGGGTGACGGAATCCGCACCGCGAACTTCTCCGGCAATGGTGATATGGTTGGTGGTCGCCAGCGTCTCGATGGCCGCACGCGCTTCCGGGTTTGCCGCCAGCATCGCATCGACAATCGCGTCAGAAATCTGATCGCAGACTTTGTCCGGGTGTCCCTCGGAGACGGATTCACTGGTGAAGACGTAATGGGGGCGATTGTCGGCTTTATGGAAGGCTACCATGATGGCTCTCTATGACATGAGTTGGGTTTCTATGCAAAGAGACGAGCCGCAGCGACCCTGCCGGAAGAAGTATGCGCTTAGTCCTGTTAGGTGGTGTCAAGCGCAGGAAATCCCCACTGGATAGGCCAATGAAGCATTGACCCGTCCTCTACATTGAGACGGACTCTACTGCATCCGCCGTCACCGTCAAGTGAATTTATGCAGCCGCCGCAGGTTTATCCGCCAGCGACTTCACCAACTCAAAAACGCGCTTGCGAACCTGCGGATCGGAGATGCGATAATAGGCGCGCATCATCTCCAGCGTCTCCCGCGAGGTCAGCTTGTCATGCTCAAAATCCGAGGACGCATCCTCTGCCATACCCGCAGGATAGGGAAGCGAAACACCGGACTCCGCATCGTATCCTTCGAAGAAATAGGATTCCGGCACCCCCAGCAGCTTGGCAAAATCGTAGAGGCGGCTGGAGCCCATACGGTTTATGCCGCGTTCGTATTTCTGAATCTGCTGAAAGGTTACACCTATCGCGTTACCGATGGCTTCCTGGCTGAGGCCGAGAATGGTGCGGCGCATTCGTAGTCTTTTTCCTACATAAATATCTACTGGATGGGGCATAGTTTACCTCTTTGTTATTGTACGTTTGTTATTGTAAGTTTTTTTTTATAATTAGGGATTCGGCAGGAACCCCGGTTTTGTTACATGTTCCAAAATGTGACAGATGCGCCATCATATACAATGCTTTTTTTGTCGGGTCGATCCTTTTCAGAACCACAACAATAAATTCATATATGACTGATTGTTACAAACACAATATCGCAACTATCGCCGTTGGAAGCCCCCAACATACACCACCTTTGCGAGAAAGTCTTGGCATATTTGTTACAGTTTAACGCAAAGCAAGAGGTAATTATGACACCTGCTTCCCAACGCTGTTTCACAATGGCATACAGGTTAGTCTGGCTTTCCTTCAAAATAGAACAAAATCGCAGAAAATAGACCAATCAGAATGGTAAGATATTTACCATAAAGAGTAAATATCGTAGGTTGTATGGCGGGCTGCGGCAGGGGGGAATCAATCACCCCGGTCACATTGAGTGGCAGTTGCTTAAGTATGCGCCCGTAGGCGTCCACCACCGCGCTGATCCCCGTATTTGCCGCCCGCACCAGCGGCACCCCCTGTTCGACTGCGCGTGCCCGCGCCATCTCCAGATGCTGGCGGGGGCCGCTGCTGTCGCCAAACCACGCATCATTGGTGACATTCAGCAACCAGGCAGGATAGGCACCGTCGGAAAGTGCAGGGAAAATAGATTCATAACAAATAAGCGGGCGCAAGGGGGGCAATCCGAGGACTTTATAGTTCTTTCCCGGCTTCCCCGGACTGAAATCCATGGTTCCGTGCGTAATTTTCTCTATCGGCAGGAACGAACGAAAAGGCACAAACTCACCGAAAGGCACCAGCTTTACCTTATCATAGGTCATGACGACCTCACCCCGGCTGTCCACGGCCTGAAGGCTATTGAATATCCGCAGATTATGAGCCTCCGGGCTGCCTCTCATCCGGGTAACCCCCGTCAGCAGCGCGCCTCCCGGCGGCGTCATCTCGGCCAGCCGATGCGCCCAGATGTCCCCCGAGACAAAGGGAAAAGGCATGGCAGATTCCGGCCATATCATATGCGTCACCTGTTCTTTTCCCGCCGAAAGGCTGAGTTTTGCGGTCTTTTGCAATCCTTCCATCAGATATTCGGGATCCCATTTGAGTTTTTGGGCAATGGAAGGCTGAACAATCCGCAGCATCACCCCGGGGACGTTCTCACGCGGGGCGTGGGCTACCCGCATATACCCCGCGCCCAGCACGGCAAGAAACAGGGCGGACATCGCACACGCCATCTTGCGGGAGTGTCGCGCCTGACTGGCCAGCAGCGCCGGAACCAGCGCCAGCAGAACCGTAAAAAAGCCGGTGATATAGACCCCGAAGAACGAATATAGCTGGAGCGTGGTTTCCGAAAAACTCCAGGCATACCCGCTCAGGTTCCAGGGAAACCCCGTCAACACATGGCCGCGCACCCATTCCCCGCCCAGCCAGAAAAGGGCAAACATCCACAGGCTGCGAAATCCGCCCGCAGTTCCGCGCATCCGGTAGAAACACATCATCGTCAGCGCCGTCAGCAGCCCCAGCACCGCCGGGATGCCCAACGCAGCAAAGGGAACGAGCCAGCCGAACTGGTCAGCATCCACCAGCAGGGCATTGGCAATCCAGTACAACCCCACCGCAAACATGCCAAAGCCGAACCACCAGCCATCATACGCGGCGCGGCGGGCATTCGGTGCGGCGATCACCAGCCAGTACAGGCCGCAAAATGCCACGGGCAGGAAGGGCAGCAGAAAAAACGGCGGCAGCGTCAAGGTCGCGCAGACACCGAAAAACAGCGCCAGAACATTCCGCCAGTGCCCGCTTGTCGCGCCGACAAACAACGCAAGCGAACGCAATGTCGCCAAACGCGCCGGGTTATCATTCGCCGGTATCACCATGGGGAAGCCACTCAGTGATGCGCCAAAGCGTCGTCGGAATGGAGGTTTTTACGCAAAGTAATTTTGACTTTCCGGATACGCCGTGGATCCGCTTCCAGAATTTCCAGCCGCGCCGTGTCATCCAGATTTAGGATTTCTCCGCGGGCGGGAACGCGCCCCAGCCGCATGAAGATAAGGCCACCCAGCGTATCGTAATCGTCCTTGTCCTCGTCGTCATCGCGCAGCTGTACGTTTAACTCCTGCTCCAATTCCTCGATCGGCATCCGCGCATCGGCCTCATAGCAAAAGAGGGAAACCCGCTTCAATTCCTGTTCGGGCACTTCGTCATCATGCTCGTCCTGAATCTCGCCCACGATTTCCTCAAACAGATCCTCCATGGTCACCAGTCCGTCGGTACCGCCATATTCATCCACCACAATGGCCATATGATGCCCGGAGAGGCGCATTTGCACGAGCAGATCCACCACTTTCATGGAAGGCGAAACGAACAGAATGTCCCGCATGACTTTATCGATATCAAACGCTTCATCCCCGGCGAGGGTGGGCACCAGATCCTTCAAATGGATAAAGCCCAGCAGGCGATCCAGCGTATTCTTATAGACCGGCATCCGCGTATGGCGTTGCTCCAGCAGCACGGCTTTGAGTTCGGTCAGGGTGATCTCATGCTCCACCGCGACGATCTCCGTGCGCGGGATCATGACATCGCTGACGGAAAGCTCGCCCATCAGCAGCATATTGCGCAGCATGTCCCGCTCTTCGCTCGAAAGGCTGTGACCGACCTCCTCGCGATGTTCCTCGATCACCTCTTCCAATGCCTGCTTGAGCGTGGCTTCCGTCGCTTTGCCGCCAAAGATGCTTTTTACCCATTTGGCAAACACCTGGGCGATGGGTTTTTCTTCCGCAGGAGGCGCAACCACCGTCACTTTCGGAGGCGGGGCGGAATCATCGTCTATTTTCAATGCCCGGTGTTCCATGGTCAATGTACCGTTTCGCCCTGCGGCGCGCCAAAGCAATCCTGATACGGGTTGGGAATCCCAAGCTCAGCCAGAAGCGCCACTTCCCGCGCTTCCATTTCTTCCGCATCCTCATCGCTTTCATGATCGAACCCCAGCAAATGCAGCAGGCCATGCATCATCATATGGGCGGTATGGTCGCGCAGGGGCTTGCCCTGCTCCAGCGCCTCGCGGACGATCGTATCGAAACTCAGCACCACATCGCCCAGCACGGCGGGGATACCGGGCAGCAATTCGTCCTCGGAAGCGAACGACAATACATTCGTAGGCGCGTCCTTGCCGCGATACTGCGCGTTCAGGGTCTGGATCGTGCTATCGGAGACAAAAGCGCAGGCGACTTCCAGCGGCGCGGCGGGGACATTCTCCACATCGGCGAGCACCTGCTCCACCACCTGCACGCAGAATTGCTCCAGCTCCGGGATGGCTTTCAGCCACCGCTCGTCTTCCAACGCCACGGTTAAATCCAGCCGTGAGCAGGACTCAGGACTTTCTTCCTCTATCATAGGGTGCATTTTACCACGCATCGCACAAAAATACAGGGTTTTGCATAAAAGGCCAGTGTTTCGTTGGGTTAATCCAATCCTTCCACCGATGTCCGCAACTTTTTATAAAAATCCAATGATTCCCTAAGAACATTTTGCGCTGCTTTGAGTTCTTTGATGTAAATCTCGGCTCCCTCCTTCGCACACCAATAGCTCACGGGCAATAGGGTGTCATCATCCTCCCATTTGCTATAACTGAGCAATGTCGTGCTATCGATTTTATGTTTCAGCGCGTAAGCTTCCATCGTTCTTTGCTTCTCCGCCAGCTTCTTGTCCGACCAGGTGACCTCCATTAACGCTGTCGGCTGTTGCCTTGCGTCATCCAGCAAAACGAAATCAATCTCCTTTTTGTTCCACCGCGCATAATGCACCGAGCGGTAAGAAGGCTGCAGGGGAAAGTGATTGAGCACTGCCGTTTCCACCACATGCCCCAGGCTGGGGTCGTCCATCTCCAACCATCCGAACAGAGCCGCACGAATGGAAGGATTGGTCAAATAAACCTTGAAGTGATATTGCTTCTTCAGGCGCTTGGCATTCTCGTCCACTTTATAGATACGCTTAATCAAAAACGCCGCTTCCAGATATTCCAGGTATTTCTTCACCGTGTTTTTCGATGCTTCGCCCGCCTCCTTGGCCTCAAAATTTCCGGCGAGTTCCTCCAGGCTGATTTCGTGCCCCGTATTGAAGGCCAGCACCGTAAACAAACGATTGAGTTCATGCGTATCGCGAATGCCGTAAAGCTCCGGCAAATCCTTTAGCAGCACCTTGTCGATAATATCCGTGCCCACGAATTGCCTTGCTTGATCCTTGACCTGGGGTTTTAATACAACTTCTGGAAAACCGCCATAATTCAGATAAGCCAGAAACTGCTCGTTTAGACGAACAATCTGCTTGTCAAACCCCTCCGCTTTCACTTCCTGTCGAAGTTCGCCTAAAATTTCTCCTATTTCCTTGCGCTGCGAAAATGCCAGAAACTCCAGAAAGTTGAGCGGCGGCAAGAGAAAATCCGTGAACCTTCCCGCGCCGGATTCCACGCTTTTTTTCTTGAGTGCCGCCCCAGCAGAACCAGACGCGATGAATTTGATATGGTGATAGAAATCCACCAGGGATTTGAGATGCAATTCCCATTTATCGAGGTACTGGATTTCATCGTAAATGACATAGGCGGGCTGTGCTTTGTCGAATTCCGGCCTGCCCATAAAAATCGTCAGTAGCTTCTCTAGGTACAGGCCAGAGAATGTTGGCGTATTCAATGAGACGTAGAGGATATTTTGTGGAGGAACCTCCTCCTTCTTTATCAACTCTGCCACGGCCTGACGCATCATGAAGGTTTTGCCCACACGGCGTGGCCCCATCACGATAATGGCGCGACGCACCGGCATCGTGATCAGCGAAAAGAAATGGTCGTAATATGCCCGCTTAGGCGACTCCGCCTCAATAACCGCCTTTGCACCACCGCGCCACCAGGGGTTTTCCACCTCGAAGCGAGCAAGTATCTCTTTTTCTGTAATTTCCAGCATAAATTCAAATTACGATCATTTAGTTGACTGTAATTTGAATTGTGAGCAAATGTCAAGAAATAACTGACTCTTACTCCTGCCCCTCTTCGCCTTCTTCCTCCTCCTCGCGGGTTGGGGGGCGAATGCCTGCGTCCCATTCATCGTAGGCGCGGACGATCTTGCCCGCCAGCGGGTGGCGCACCACGTCGCCATCGGAGAAGCGAATCACCTCAATCCCCTCAATATGCTCGATCTTGCGGATGCAGTCGCGCAGGCCCGATTTCACATCCTTGGGCAAATCCACCTGCGAAAGGTCGCCGGTAATCACCATGCGCGAATTTTCCCCCAACCGGGTGAGAAACATCTTCATCTGGGTGGGGGTGGTGTTTTGCGCTTCATCCAGAATAATAAACGCATTGCTCAGGGTACGGCCACGCATGAAGGCCAGCGGTGCCACCTCGATCTCGCCGTTTTCCTGCATCAGATTGACGCGCTCGGCGGGCATCATGTCAAACAGCGCATCATACAAAGGGCGCAGGAACGGGTCGATTTTTTCCTTCAGATCGCCGGGCAGGAAGCCGAGTTTTTCTCCCGCTTCCACCGCCGGGCGCGACAGCACGATCCGCTCCACCTTACCGCTGATATACAGGTAAATCCCCAGCGCCATGGCGATATAGGTTTTTCCCGTCCCTGCCGGTCCCAGCGCAAACACCATGTCGCTATCGAACAGCGCCCGCATATAATTGGCCTGCATATGGGAATAAGGACGGACGGTCTTTTTCAGCGTCTTGATCATCACATCGCCCACGGGGCGGCGCTTGGCATCATCCGGTGCGCCGTGCAGACCCCGCGCTTCCGCATCGGTGACCGGCGGCGCCATGCGGATGGCGGCGTCCACTTCCGCGGGGCCGACATCCTGCCCCCCTGCAATACGCTCGTACAGTTCCATCAGCACCCGCTCGGACAGCACGACATCGCGCTTGTTGCCCGAAACGGTCAGCATATTCCCCCGCACGATAGCCTCGACATTCAGCATTTTCTCTATTTTCTTCAGATGTATATCCTCATCGCCGTAAAGCAGCGGCAGGAGGTCGTTATTGTCGAAAAAGATATTGGTGGAATGCGGTGCGCGTTTGGTGGTGGTTGCTTTCTTGGCCATGGAAATTCCCTCTAAAACCTCTCTCCCGCCGTCATTACCCGGCTCGTCCGGGTAATCCATCTCGCGGCTGGCATGGATTGCCCGGATGAACCGGGCAATGACGTAAGAGAGATGCTAACAGGAAGGAGGCGGCGGGGTCAATTGCCGTGATCAGGCGGCTTCGGAGGCCGCCCCTTGCGCCAGCTCTCCCCCCAGGCTATTGGCGCTGGCGGAGGTAATGCGGAGTTTCACCAGCTTGCCTGCCAGATGCGCGGCATTTTCCACATGGACGGCCTGATTGTAGGGGCTGCGCCCCACCAACTGGCCGGGATGCTTGCCGGGTCGATCCAGGATCACCTCCATCTCGCGCCCGACGCAGCTTTCGTTAAACTGCTGCATCTGGCGGTTGAGCAGGGCTTGCAGGCGGCTTAAGCGTTCGGACTTCACCTCTTCCGGCACCTGCGCCTCCATATCAGCAGCAGGCGTACCAGGACGCGGCGAATATTTGAACGAATAGGCCGAAGCGTAACCCACCGTCTCCACCACACGCAGCGTATCCTCGAAATCCTCGTCCGACTCCCCCGGGAAGCCCACGATGAAGTCACCTGAGAACGCCATATCGAGGCGCAATGCGCGCAGTTTTTCTATCGTCTCGATATATTCCGCCGCCGTATGCTTACGATTCATCGCCTTCAGGATACGATCCGAACCCGCCTGAATCGGCAAATGGAGATAGGGCATCAGCTTGGGAATATCACGGTGCGCTTCCAGCAGATCGTCCCGCATGTCGCGGGGGTGGGAAGTGGTGTAGCGTATGCGCTCCAGCCCTTCGATTTCCGCCAGTTGCACAATCAGCCCCGCCAGCGATACGCCGCCATGATAGGCGTTGACGTTCTGCCCCAACAACGTCACTTCAATCGCGCCTTTGTTCTCCACCAGATCGCGCACTTCGCGCATGATATCCGCGTGTGGGCGCGAATATTCCGCCCCGCGTGTATACGGCACCACACAGAAGGTGCAGAATTTATCGCACCCTTCCTGCACCGCCACGAAGGCCGCCGAACCTTGCGCACGCGATTCCTGCGGCAGGAGGTCGAATTTCTGTACCTGCGGGAAATCCAGTGCGACCCCGCCGCCCTTTTTCGTGCGCGCTTCGCGTACCAGACGCGGCAGCTCATGGTAGCTTTGCGATCCCATCACAAAATCGACATACGGCGCACGGCGCAGCATTTCCTCGCCCTCGGCCTGCGCCACGCAGCCCCCCACGGCAATCAGCATGTCACCGCGGCCGGATTCTTTTCTGAAATCACGCAGGCGACCTAACTCAGAATAGACTTTCTCCGCCGCTTTCTCGCGGATGTGACAGGTATTAAGAATCACCAGATCCGCCTCCTCCAGGAGGGGGGTTTCTTCATATCCCGCGGGCGCCAGCACATCGGCCATGCGTACGGAATCGTACACATTCATCTGGCAACCATACGTTTTGATGTGAACCTTCTTATTCATGTAATACCAGCTATTTACCCTTTTGCGCACCATAGCGTGAAGCCGCATAAACACAAGCATTTTAGCTAAAATTGCAGTTAAATTTAATATTTGGTTAAGACGTCCCTGTTAATATTTACTTATTAGGGGAGGAGTTGCGTTAACGGAGATCCATTCGTTACCCGCAATGCAATATTATGCCACATCATATTCCGCATGAGCTGGAAACCATTTACCGACAGGAAGTAACCTCCTTGCTGGAAGAGATAAAGATTTTTTCCAAATCCATCCAACATACCGGCGAACTGGAAGGAGAAATGCTCCTGCGGGAAGCCTGTATGCTCCAGCAAGAAGAAAGCTCCTGCGATACACTGGAATGGGTGGTGGATGAATTGCGCGGCATACTGTACCTGCAAGGCGGTCTTTTGCGCAACAATCCGCAATACGCCACCCAGGCCATCGAGGAATTACTCGCTCGCTGTTATGAAAAACTGGGCGCTACACCCCTGCAAACGGCCACCGAGGTAAGAAAAGAAATCGCCCGTAAGCGGGAAGAAGGTTTTTATCACTCGCAGGCTGAACTGATGCAACTCAGTCAGGAGATTGAAGCGATGATGGGCAACGCGCAGGAGAAACAGGATATCGAGGAGTTGGCCACACGGCTCGAAATGGAAGATTTCACCCGCAAAATGGCCGCTTTAGCCCCTGCGGTACAGAAAGAACGCGAAAGGCTGGGTAAGATTCAGGCTATCCGACTGTCAGGGGACATCACCAGCCTGCTCGATACATTCTCCCCCGATACGGTACATTAACCCGAGGCTCCCCCGTGGCTTAGCTCAGCTCTTCAATCTGCTGATCGGTCAGGTTTCCCGGCACCAGCAATACAGGAATCAGCAATGCCTCTCCCATCTGCGTGGAGAGATGGGCAATCAGCCGCCCCCGCTTGGAGCCACCCGGATTAACCCCCAGCACCAGCATTTTCGCATCCGGGTCTTCCATAGCGGCTTTCATCAGCTCTTCGCCTACCTTCCCCTCCCGCAGAAGGATGGAGGGCATGATACCCGCGATTTCATTCGCTTCCCGGCACAGCTCCTGCACCATCACCTCCGCCGCCGCACGCGCTTCCGCACGCATCGTTTCCGCCACGCCGAGCAAGGCATCGCCTTGCGGCGGCTCCATGATATGGAGTATTTCCACCAGCCCGTTACATTTCATCGCCTTGATACAGGCAAAACGCAGCGCCACCTGTGAGGCGTCGTTTTTATCCACACACACGATGAATTTCGTGGGCGAGGCAACACGCGCCTGTGCGTCCGTTTTCTTATCGGCGCCCTGGTCTTCTACTTTGCCTTCACTCTCGTTCATTCCACTCATGATACTATTATCCTTATGAGATGTATAGAATTTCTTATTTATATCCTTTGAAATACGGCACTCGCGCCCCAGCCGAAAAACAAGGCCAGCGCAATCGCCGTGATGCCATAGAGATACCCATGTTCCTGCGCGGACTCGTAAAGGAAAGCGTCAAACCCGCTTTTTTGCACTATAATGGGAATGGTCTGCATCCCGATCACTTCGCCTTCATCCAGAAGATAGACCTCCGCGGAATAGACGCCACGCGGCATATTGTCCGGGAAGGGCACGGTCGTCTTAAACAGGGTTTCCCCGATGAATTTCACATCCGTGGGGGCACGGCTATACAGCCACTCCGAACGGAGGTAACGCAGGAGCGCGTGCGCGAATTCGCGTTTACGCACTTCTTTATCTACATCGAGTTGCTTATCGTCCAGCGCGGGCATGGCAGGACGGATGGCATCATCGTAACCGATCCCCAGCGCACGAAAATAGATGCTTTTTCTAATCTCTTCAAAAGGGCGGGAAGAGGCCAGAGTATAAAAACCGGGTACGTTATTATATTTTTCCTTTTCCCGGTTCACCCAGACCCCCCAGATTTTTTCTTTCCGCCGCACTGTCACTTTGTGGCGGGGGCCGCGCACCACTACGACAATATCTCCCGGCTGCCCCCGCGCCCCGAAGATCATCAGCTCGGTGCCTTCAAACGCGGTATTGATCGTGATGCTGTGGCTTGAAATATCCGACACTAATGGCTTGGCCATGGCGGAGCATGGCATCATTATGATAAGAGCGAGGATGCACCAAAAGTTCCTCATGGCATCAACTCCATCGAGATGCTGTAAAGCTCGTCCGGCTGGGTAAGCAGATTCATGCCCAGCTTCAACGCCACCCCCAGCAGGATGACGGCCAGTAAAACCCGCAAATATTCCGTTCTGATTTTCCCCCCCAGCCGTATGCCGATCTGCGCGCCGACGGAAGCGCCTATGAGCAACAGCAGCGCCAGCATAATATCCACCGTATGGGTATTGATCGCGTGGAGAAACGTGACGTTGGCGGAAACAAACGTCACCTGAAACAGGGAGGTACCCACCACCATCGAGGCGGGCATCCCCAAAATATATATCATAGCGGGAATCATAAAAAACCCGCCGCCCACTCCCATCAGCGAAACCAGTACCCCTACCAGTGTCCCGATGATCACCGGCACCAGCGCGCTCATCCTCAATTGCGATTGGGTAAAGGTGACCTTGAAAGGCAGAAAGGCAAAAAACTTTTGCTTGCTCAATTTACCGAAGGTTTTTTTCTTCGGTTTGGACGCGCCGGAAATAGCTTTCAGGCTCTCGGCCAGCATCATCGCACCGATCAGCGACAGAAACCCGACATAACACAGAGAAATCACCAGATCGATCTGCCCTACCCGCTTGAGCAGCGTAAAGAGCCACACCCCCACGCCCGATCCGACCAGACCGCCCGCCAGCAGCAAACCACCCATTTTGAAATCCACGTTCCCCCGTCGCCAATGGGTCATGAACCCGGAGATGGAAGCCGCGATAATCTGGTTGCTGGATGTGGCCACCGCCACCGGAGGAGGCACTCCGATAAAAATCAGCATCGGCGTCGTGAGGAACCCGCCGCCGATACCGAACATCCCCGACAAAATACCCGTAATACCTCCCAGCATCAGGATCGTCAGGACGTCAACCGACAGCTCGGCGATGGGGAGGTATACCTGCATTCAGCGTTGCGTTTCTTTAGTTGTTGGCAATATACCCGGCAAAATACTCGTGAATGCTATGATCCAGCTGCGTATCCAGTTTGCTCATCATCTCGCGTGTCATGGCGGCGAAAAGTTCGCGCCGTTCGCTTTCGCTTGTCTTTTCCAGCAATTCGCGGCTGACATTCACCCGTGCATCCGCATGGGTTTTCGCAATCGCCCGCTCCGGGGTGTACAGGTTGAGCGACACTTCCAGCGTGCCGTCGTAACGGATATTGGGTTCTTTGGTCAGCGCCCCTTCAATACCGCTTTTGACAGGTAACGGCTTCTCCGTGACGCTTGCATCCTGGATCACCACTTCCAGCAATCCCGACGTGCCCACGGCTTTCAGGCGATCCTGCGCCCATATCTCCACCCCCTGTGCGGGCGAGGTGGGAAAGCGGCCTTCTACCGTACCACCACGGGGAACATAGTCGTTACGCACGCGCACATCCGCGACTTCCAGCATAATCTGCGGCTTGTCCCGGAAAGAGGGGGGAGAAAGATCGGCAACACGCGGTTCGTTGAGGCAAGCACCGGCAAACAGACAAAGCACAAGCGCGAGGGGCTTGCGATGAGAGAAAAATGCAAACATGACGATAATCCTGTGGGAATGGTTGTTGCGTTACTATAGCGCAAGAGCGGGATGAATCAAGATGGTTGGCAGGATTGCAGCCGCTCCAGCAACGATTGTTGCGGCGTAGCGTCCGGCGGCTTGATATAAAGCGGTGTGGCAGGCAACCCCGGCACGCCGCAGGCCAGCATCTCCACCAGCAACGGCGCATTGCGCGATACATCATGCGTTATCCGCTGCGCGGCCTCTACCTCTTCCAGGGTGGTCACGACCGTTCCCAGGGGAGGGAGGGCGCTACGCTCCAGCAGGCGCGGCGCGTCTTCGCCATGCTGGAAAAACACCTGCCCTCTTCCGGCGGGCAGGATCGCCGTGACGTCCTGCTTACCGCAACCATAGGCCATCAGATGAAGCGTGGAGTATCCCTGCACGGGAATGCCGCCCGCAAAACCAATGCCTCGCGCCGCAGCCAGCCCGACGCGGATGCTGGTGAACCCCCCCGGGCCCACGCATACGGCAATGCCTTGCAGCGCGTCATATCCCACACCGGCTTCCGCCATCACCTGCTCAATGCGCGCCATGAGCAATGAAGCCTGATGCTCGCGGGAAACCGCATGGAAAGAGGCCGCCACTTTCCCGTCGCGCCAGAGGGCAATACCGGTTTCACCAAGGGCGGTGTCGATCCCCAGAAAATTCCCGCTTGTATTTTGCATAAAAGTCTGGGTAGCTGATAGGTATGGTTGACGCAAGCCCCCATTGCATTCCCTGCCGCAAAACGGATGCAGGCCTCACCCCGCAGGAGATAGAGGACGCGCTGAACGATCTGCCCGGCTGGAAGCTGACGGAGAGCGGCACGGCTATTGTGCGCCGGTTTAGTTTCAGCAATTATCATCAGGCTTGGACGCTGGTGAATGCCGTCTCCTTGCTCGCGGAAGCCGAAAATCATCACCCGGATATACGCTTCGGCTGGGGATATGCGGAAATTACTTTTACCACCCATGCCATCGGCGGATTACACAGGAATGACATGATCATGGCGCATACAATTAATCGTCTGCACGAAACAAATGCTTGACGAATATGCCCACGCGGCATAGCTATAGTGGCTACTTACACGGAACGCTAGAGTCCGATTCTTTCTCACTACTGATCTATCTGCGAGGCAAGCAATGAAGTATATGGCTGCGAAAGAAGCAAAGAACCGTTTTGGCGCGTTGCTGGATATGGCACAGCGCGAACCGGTCATCATCCAGAAAAACGGACGCAATGTGGCGGTGCTGATGTCCCTCGTGGATTACGAGCGTTTTGAGGAAGTGGAAGAAGAGTTCTGGGGAAACCGCTAATCCTTAAGAAGCTTTTTTATCGTCTTTTGGCGCTTTAATGGGTTTGGTGAAATCTTCCATGGTTTTCATCAGCAGCTTATAGGGAAACTCGTCGAGAACATACACCCACCCCTGCGTGCGGGCATTGATGGCCGCCACTTCTTTTTGCACCTCTTCGGGAGTTTTGCTGAGCTTTTTTGCTTCTTCGCTTTCCAAAATCGCCTCAGGCAGAAAGCGCGCCGAAACGGTTGCCCAATGCATTCCCTTCACCGCGCCGGGCGCAATACGCACCTCCAGCTCCAACCCATCAATGGTCAGAAAATGCGCAGTGGTTTTCACCGGATCGGGAAGCGCCTCCGCTTTGGCGACATTTGCGAATTTCATATTCTCCACCGCTGTGGAGACCGTATAAATATCGTAATGCGCGCTGAGTTCCTTCCCCTTGGGAATAGTATTCAGCACAAAATCACCCGCGGGCTTTTCCCGGTCAATTTCCACGACGGGCAACCCCTCATGCACCAGCCGGATCTTCCAGATACGGGCGTGGTCGATACGGAGTATCTCCTTATCCACCCACGCAAGATTAGCGGGTTCCACTGCCAGCTTCTCCGAGACAAGCCAGCTCTGGTTATCCCCCGCGTCACGCAGGAACGTACCCTGGAAGTTTTCATCACGTTTGCCAATTAACACATTAAACAAAGGCGGAGCGTCATCCGTTTCCATTCCCGTCACCTTTACCGCCGTGTCCTCGCTCAAATGCACACGCGGCAACAAATCGGGATCCGCGGTTTTCTTCTCCATCCGCTTACTGGAGGCCAGCAGATAGAGAAACTTGCGGATTTCCTTCACATCCGCCGGGTAGTCGGAGAGCTGCTGCACATGCCATGCACCCTCCACGTCGGTATACACATCCGTCTGCACACCGCCTCTGGAGAAGGTGAGATGGCGGACGGCGTTGAGCTTCTCCGACAGTCCGGGCACCGTAGCGCGGGACACATCCTCATTGCCGGCGGTTTCTTTTTGCTGCCTGCCGACGGCAACCAGGGCAGCCGCTATCACAGCCACCGCCAGCACCAGTAACAAGAGCAGCTTTTTACCCGACATTACCCATGCCTCCGCATTCCCAGACGCGCTGGTATAATCAACGCCAGCAGCAGGACAAGAAACGGCACCAGCGCAATATTGAGCAGCTTCACTTTCGTAGCCAGCTCTTCTATCTCTTCACGCAGGGCGCGTTGGACGCCGCGCAGCTCCTTGCGTGTCTCCAGCATTTCCTCACGGAAGCGATCCAGTTCTTTCTGCTGCTGCGGCGTCATCAGCAATTCACCGTTTTCCCCCGTGACAGGCGTTTCCGGGTTTTGCAGCGTATTCAGGTTGCGCTCAAGATTCGCCAGCTTGGATTTCAGCTCATCCTCCTGCTGACGGAACTTGCCTTCTGCCTGCAGGCGCATTGCTTCCACCCGTTCAAACGGGCGGTCGGCGGTCATACGGCTACGCAGACCGATCAACTCCCCTCCGCCGCTGAGGACATCCAGGGCGTTGAGTACGAATGAACCGTTATTCGCCGTGGGAACCAATATCTCGCGCCCCGCAAAATTCTGTTTATTCACCCAGAATCCATCGCGCAGCATGTCCACATCCGCCACGACGACGACATTAATCGGCTCTTTGGACACATTTATATGGCTGGGATCTTTTTCTTCCGGGAAGGCGCTGTGCGCAATTCCCGACAGCCGCGCCGCCAGAACGGCTCTGCCTGAAAGCGGCTTGGCGTCCTTCATGAACTGCGCCGGATCGAAATTGAACATCAGATTATGGCTGGACACGATGGCCGACGACGTCCCCGAAAGCACCAGCGGCGTTAAGGTTATGCCGGAAGGCTCCT